>OGIA01000051.1_pt1 | contig 157432 bp, 143 predicted proteins | sample 1571671 | NCBI WGS metagenome assembly OGIA01 (sample SAMEA2582027, study PRJEB24529) | metagenome | biome: Human gut stool | place: China | collected 2011
TCTGAAAATTACAAATTGCGGACAAAAAGGACGCATTGTTGTGGCAAGCAGTGCAAGCTGGTACCAACTTGCAATTTTTGAATCCGATTTCTAAAAATCAAATTCAAAATGCTTGTTGGGCTGTGCCCAAACCCCTTGTGTTCTGCATCCGGTGGATGCAGGCTGCACATTTTTGAAAAATGCTTTTTAATCTGAGTGCCGATGCCTGTGGTATCGGCACTTTTTGCACAGATGGATTCCCGGAAGCAGAAAATAGTGCTATGCAGCACATCCGGGATTGTGCTATACTTGATTTACATAAACTTGTTTGTCCTAAAAAGTTGGAGGTGTTCATGGCAACACGAACCATTTGTTTTCCCATATCCGGCTATCCCTATTGCAGAGAACAGCCGGTGACATTCACATGGATAAAAGGCAGCAAGCGGCAGAATATCCGTGCCGTCCATGATGCCGTCCATACAACAGACCCTGATGTTTCGATTCTGGAAGTCAGCTCTGCATCCGTTCAGCCGGAGGGTGAAGCTGTTTCTTCTCTGCGGCTTTTGCTGCATCTGGATTCTGTTGCGCAGGATGTACCCATCAGCACGGTTTTTGAAGCCACCAAAGTGTTTGAACATGGTGGGCCATTCGCTGACCTTCTGACCTGTGAGCCACCCAAAGTCCATAAGGACACTCGGCTGCGAACCAGTGGAGAGCTGCTACGTTACTCTCTGGAAGGAAACGAGTATCCGACAGAGCCGTACATGGATTCGTTCTTTGAGTGGCTCTACTGCCGTGCGTTGAAGCAGTTCCCGGAAAAGGCGGAGCCGCTGAGCAGATATAATGCTTTTTCTGATATTGCTGCCGCAGCGGATTCTAAAAAGTATTATGGCGATTCCTCACGGGCGGCTGCGATTTATGTGGGACTTGCAGCGGCAGGAAAACTTCCGTGCATCGATTCCTATGAATCATTCATTGCGGAAGTTTACACGGAGCCAAAGCCCTTGCCCAAGTCTGGAAAATCTGAGACTGCTTCAAAAAAGACACCCGAGGTTTCTGCACCTGCACCAGCAAAGGAGATTCCGGCAGACGAATCGTCGCCGTCCGATAATGCAAATATTCCGGACGCTGCGCAGATGGAACAGGTCCTTGAGCTGCCCAAAGCGACCTGTCTGCTCCTCTCTTTGGCAAAAAATGCTGGTCTTTCCGCAAATAATTCCAGTGAGCTGGCGTATAAGGGAAAGGAATTTTTTCTTGACGCTTATCAGAAAGCACTAAAAAACAAAACGCTCCAAATCAATATTCATAAGAACAAGATCACTTTTCCGATGGAGGAGCATGACAGCGGATTTCATGCGGTCGGAGTACTGACCCGTTCGCCTGCTTGGGAATACGGATGGAAGTTCAACTATCTGACCGAGAATACATCCGGCGCAGAAAAGCCCGAAGTCAAAGCAAAAATCCAGAAGCCTTTGACCGCATTGGAGCATCTGGAACGCTGTGGGTATAAAATCGTTCAGCAGGTCGTGCCGGAAAAACTCCCACCGATTGCTGTTCAGCGGATGGCATGGAAAACAGGCGAGGCTCTTTGCGACCCGGTGGTGGTGGATTTCTTGCAGTTTATCCGAACACATATGCAGAGCGACAGCTCTTTTTCGTTCCGTATCCCAAAGGGTGCGTCCAAAAAATCGTTTGCCACACTTTCGGAGATTGCTCAGACATGGGACAAAATGGGACTTTTTGCGGCCATTGTGATTTATCCGCAGAATATCGTCTATGAGCTTGCGCAAAATGAAACCGTCCGGCATTTTTTGAGCGGAAAGTGGCTGGAGCTTTTTGTAGAGCATCAGGTTCAGCAGATCCTGAACCGCTATCGGGAGGAGCAGGGCGCAGAAGTTTCGGTTTGCTCCAATGTGGTCCTTTCAGAAACGGCATCCGTAGGGAGCACGCATGAGCTGGATGTCGTGTTCTCCATCAATGGGAAATTTTTCTGGGTAGAAGCCAAATCATCCAGCCGAAGCATTGATTATGGAAAATATGCTTCTCTGTGCGAAAAGCTGAACGTGACACCAGAAAGCTTGCTTTTGGTCAACAGCGATTTGTCCGTGGAAGAGTGCGAAGGTGTTTCTTATTTCTGGAATTACCGTGTTGCAAATTGTGCAACGATCACGCAGGAACTGGAAAGCATGATCGCTAAACAAATTGAAAGCACCGGAAATGCTGTTCTGAGTACAGACTGAGAAATAAGCAAAAATGATATGTACCTCCAATACTGGACACCCAGTATTGGGGGTACATATCAAAACCGAAAAGCAGAAGCTGCCGCACAAAAATACGGTGCGGCAGCTTCTGCTTTTTATTTGCTGTGTCCCCTGCGTGTGCCGACAGTTCCGTTCCGCCTTATTCCTCCTCTGCGAAAGGGCGTTTTTGCCCGTCGCATTTGTGGCCCGGCTTTCCCATGAATGGCCGTTCGTTTTGCCGAAAGGTCGTACTATACCCGAGAAAAAAGCATCAAAACCCTGCTCCGGCCATTTATTCCACCGTTTCTTACCGATTTTACAATGTTTTTTATAAAAAAGGCTTTACAAATGAATTTCAAAAACATATTATATAATTATAAACTCAGCTTCTTTATGCAAACGTTTTCATATCGGTTCGTATGGGGCAGACAGGCGTGCGCTTTCCGCACCGCTTCTGCCTTACGATAGATCCATTGGAGCCCGCCGGTGCAGCCCTGCTGCACCATGATCAAATACAGAAGGAAGGTTATGCATCATGCCTGAAAAGAAAGTTTCTGCTCCCGCAGCCGATGCTCCGGCTGCCGAGGGCAAGACCCGCAAATCCGCCAAGGCTCCCGCCCGCCGCGGCCGCCCGCCGCTGGCACCCGAGCTGTACGTGGAGATGGGCGGTGAGCAGTACAACATCACCGACATCATCGACCGTGCCAAGGCAGACTACCGCACCACCCACAAGGTCGGCGTGCAGTCCTGCAAGGTGTACGTCAAGCCCGAGGAGGGCGCAGCCTACTACGTTATCAACAAATTCTCCGGCAAACTGGAACTGTAATTTTTTCCACAGGGCCGCAGGCTGCACCGCACTGCTGCCGCGCCCGCCATTCCCACAATAAGGCTCCATCAACAAAAAAGACACCGCACAGCTGTGCGGTGTCTTTTTTTTGCATAGGCAGCAGTCACTCAGAACCCCAGCATCCGCCAGAGGGTCTTACGCTCTTCTGCCGGGTCCGGATCCGGGATCTCGAACACATAGCGCTCGGTGGCGTTGATGACGGTGGTGTTGCCGCGGGTGCATACCCGGGGCAGCTTTGCATCATAATTCAGGTGTATGTGCCCGTGGATGAACCACTTCGGCTGGTACTCATCCAGAATCTCGTTGAAGCACTCAAAGCCCCTGTGGGCACAGTCGTCCCCATCGTTCAGCCCTTTGGCCGGGGCGTGGGTCAGCAGCAGGTCGATGCCGCCCTTTTTGTGCACCTGATGCTCCAGCTTGTGCGCACGGCGGCGCATGGCCTTCTCGGTGTACTGGTAGGTATCCTCTTTATTATAGCGCTGACAGCCCCCCAGCCCCATGATGCGCAGCCCCTTCCATGTGTACACCTGATCGTCCACGCAGATGCAGCCGCCGGGCTCGCCCTCGGTCTGGTAGCTGCCGTCGTGGTTGCCGTGCACATACAGGATAGGTGCAGCAGTAAAGTTTGTGAGATATTCCAGATACTTCTTGGGCAGATCCCCGCAGGAGAGGATCAGGTCGATGCCTTCCAGCCGGGCACGGGTGTCATAGTCCCACAGCGCCTTGGACGGGACATCTGAGATGGCAAGAATTTTCACGTTCGTATGCTCCATTCTGTTTCCGGTCAGGCCGGCTCATTTCTCCAGACCCTTTACGTTGTCCAGTCCGTTGATCGCCAGCACGGTGCGGGTCTTTACGTCCAGCTCATCGTAATGGGGCAGCTTGCCGTGTACACAGGCATCCAGCCAGTCCATCTCCATCAGCTCTTTGGGGCTGTAAATTTTGTTTTCCGGGGAGTGCAGGTTGTCCTCGTTATCATACAGCTTTTCCGGGAAGATGTGCACATTGTCCGACCCTTGCAGCGTTTCCATCAGATCCAGCAGCTGCCGCGTACCGCTGGGCAGCGCTTCCTGATACTCCAGATCCTCTGCGCCGCTGCGCAGCCCCCACCAGTAGTTCACCGCACGGGTGGTGGCTGCGTTGTCCCAGCTGCCGTCAAAGATGGAGCGCACGATCTCCACATAGAAGGTATCCCACCGCCAGATCGGCAGCCCCAGCGGCTGCAAACTGCCGTCCGGCAGCTTGCGGCACAGGCCATAGTCCCGGTTGGTATCGGCGGGCTCCCGGCTGTCCCGGGCGTAGACCATGTCGATCTCCGGGCAGTCGGCAAAATCCAGCGGGTGGGCTGCATCAGTCTGGCAGGCCCAGCGCAGCCGGATACGGCCTGCCGGGCGCACGCTCTTCAGCCCCTGTGCAAAGGCGTTGATCGCAGCGGGCACGCCATACACGGGGTTTGCCGCCACATAGCCGATATGCCCGGTCTTGGTCATGATGCCGGCCAGCATCCCCAGCAGATAGGTCACCTCATAGGTGCGGGGATAGTAGGTGCGCACCAGCGGGTGCGGCGCGTTCAGCGAGCAGTTCAGGATGCGGGTCTTGGGGTGCTGCGCCGCCACCTTCAGGCAGGCGTTGTACATCCGCACGCTGGTGGCGAACACCACGTCTGCATTGTTGTGGGCTACCTCCTCCAGCACCTGCTCCGCGTCCACCTCCGGGTTCACGTCCTCGTAGCTGCTGATATACACCTTGTCCGGGAAAACCTTAGCCAGCGCTTCGCGCCCCTCGTCATGCGCACGCACCCATGCGCTGATCTTGGCGTTGTACTCGTGAAGAAACACCACCCGCAGCTCACTGGGCTGTTTGCTGGGGCTGAAGATATTCAGCTTGGACAAAAGCGGCTCTGCGGGGCTCTTGGGCGGTTCCAGCGAAAGTTCCACACCGTGGGGCTCGGTGAGCACCTTTACCTCGTTCCACAGCTTTTCCAGGTTCTGCCGCACCTGCGCAGGGGTGGCGTCGTAGGTGTCGGAGTAGCGGTACACCGACAGGTACACCAGCAGCGCATCGCCGGTAGTCAGCCCCATGGACGTGCCGCCCAAGGCTTCGAATTGCTGATGGAACATGGTGTAAAAAGCTGCAAAGTTCAGCCGGTCATCCTCCGACCATGCCTCGCCGCTGGCCTTGCACACCAGCGTCTGCAGCTTGCTATAGCCGCCCAGCTTGGAGAAATGCACATAGTTCACCTTGGACAGCTTATAGAAATCCAGAAACTCGTAGTAGATCTTATTCTCCAGCTCGTCGGTGCGGGCAGGGATGAGCCGTGTGACCGTGCCCGGGATCTTGACGGCGCCGTAATACTTGAGCACCGAGACCCGCTTGTTGCCCTCCTGCACATAGAACCGGTTCATATACTCAAAGGCAATAATGGGAGTATGGATGCCCTCTTCCAAGTGCGCGTCACACAGGTTCGACCACTTGGCAGCAAACTCGGTATCCGGCTCCAGCAAGGGCATAAAGTCATACGAAAAGGCAGTGTGCCGTCCGCTGGTCTTGGTGCCCACAAGACTGTCCGACGGGATCTCCACCAGCCCCAGCGGCTCCTGCGCCACGATATCCACACCCTTGAGCACATCGTCCAGAACAGCCAGATAGGGCGACTGGCCGCGGGCTATGCGGGCACGATAGGCGCGCTGCCCTGCGCGCAGTGCACTTTTATAATCTTCCAGCATAAGAACTCCTTTTTTCTGTAAGCGAAGCGCGGTGCCGCAGTCCCCCTGCCGCACCGGAACACCTCCAGTATACCACAAAAACAGAAATAAGGCAGTATTTTGGGGTTAAAACGGTTGATTTTCCCGGTGGTTTCAGGTACGATAAGAATGATATTCAAAACCGACAGGAGTTTACGATCATGCAGACCATTTCTCTGCCCGTGCTCGAGGCGGGCGAATACGCCGGCGGCATCTGGTATTACGAGCCCCACACCTACCAAAGCTACCGTTACGTTCTGGGGCGGGTGGGCAAGCACCCGTTGGTGTGCATCGGCATCAACCCCAGTACCGCCCAGCCCGGTGCGCTGGACCCCACCTTAAAAAGCGTGGAGCGGCTGGCCGCTGCCAACGGCTTTGACAGCTGGATCATGTTCAACGTCTACCCCCAGCGCGCCACCGACCCCAACGATATGGACAAGACCCCCGACCGCGCCTTGTGCGATGAAAACCTGCGCTGGCTGCAGGCCGTTCTGGCCCAGACCGAGCCTACCATGTGGGCGGCATGGGGCACCCTGATCGAAAAGCGGGACTACCTGCCCGGTCTGATGCGGGAGATGGTGGCCCTGACGCGGGAGCGGAAGATCCCGTGGGTCACCTTTGGCAAGCGCAGCAAAAAGGGGCACCCGCACCACCCGCTGTACCTGCGCAAGGATTCCACCCCGGAGCCCTTTGATGTGGAAAACTATCTGGACACCTGCTTTTAATGTCCGACCCGACAGGAGGAGAGCTGCTTTGACCGCAGAACAGTATAAGCCCATCTATCACTGGTTCAGCGCCCACCCGACTGTAAAGCGGCTGGTCGTTTTTCTGGATCGGTGGCTGCCGCTGGTGCCCTTTGTGTGCTACCCGGTGCTGCTATACCTGCTGAACGTCCGGCTCTCGCGGCTGTTCCTCACCCAGAAGCAGGCCGCGCTGGACTTTATGGTGCTCATCGCCCGCTCCGTCTTTGTGCCGGGGCTGGTGTTCTGGGGCGGCACGCTGCTGCGCAGTCGGCTGCCCTTCCCCCGCCCCTACGAGCAGCCCGGCTTTACCCCGCTGGTGGCAAAGGAGAGCCGTGGGCACTCCATGCCCTCCCGCCACGCGCTGAGCGCCGCCGTGCTGGCGGCGGTGTGGCTGTATTTCTACCCCGCCGCGGGCTGCGTGATGGTGGGCGTTGCCCTGCTCATCTGCTGCCTGCGGGTGCTTACCGGGGTGCATCATGTGCGGGACGTGGTATGCGGCTTTGCACTGGGCTTTGCGCTGGGCTGTGCCGGAATGTGGCTGCTGTAAGGCCATTCCTACACGCTGGAACGGCCATTTTTGCCCGCAGCGCAAAAAAGTTGAAACTTTTTTCAGATTTTCCTTGACAGAATGCGATGGGTATGGTATTATTTCTCTCGCAGCCTGTGCCGACACAGCGCTGCCGCCATAATGGAACCCATTGGGATAACAACGTGCGCCCGTAGCTCAGGTGGATAGAGCAACTGCCTTCTAAGCAGTGGGCCGGGGGTTCGAGTCCCTTCGGGCGCATCTATGTGGTGCCCATAGCGTAGTCGGTTAACGCGCCAGATTGTGGATCTGGAGACCGTGGGTTCGAGTCCCACTGGGCACCCCACCAAAAAGTCCGCTGTTCAAAACAGCGGACTTTTTCTTTTGGCGGAATACTATAAAAGTACGGCACCCCGGCAAAGCAGCTGCTTTGCCGGGGTGCCTTTTCTCTTATTTATTCATCTCCTGCAGGATCTTTGCGATCTGGGCGGGGGTATAGCCCTCCTGCCGCAGGGCAGAGGTGATGGCCACATCGTTCTTGCCCTGACTGCGCAGCAGCGCTGCCGTGTAGGGCACTCCGGCGCTGACAGTGCTGCGGCTGCCGCCGGAAGCAGAGCCGCTGCTGCCGGTGGCCTTTCCGCTGCTAGAGCTTCCGGACTTTGTGCCCGCAGCCGCTGCCTTGCTGGCGGCCTGTGCGGCCTTCTGCTGGGCATTAGCCTGCTTCAGTGCCCACTCGCCCTTGGCAATGTTCAGCTTCTGACTGGTCACGTTGTTGTTAAAGGCCTGCTGCTTCAGCGCATCCTGATAGGCGCGCTCGCTGGCGGTGTTGTCGTACTGCTGCTGGGTCAGTGCGTCCTGCCGCTGCTTTTCCTGCATCTGCTGGTTCCACTGGGTATCGGCGCGCTCGGCCTCGTAGGCGCGGTTGCCGGAGTAGATGTTGTACCCGGTGTTCAGCAGGCTGCCCGCCAACGTGCCCAGACCGGTGGTGCCGGTAATGGCCAGCTGCACCACGTCCCCGATGACGCCCAACACCGTCATGATGTTATTGAAGGTCTGCTGGCGCTGGCTGATTTCCGCCTGCTCCTGCGCGGTGTAGTAGCCGTGCAGGGTGTCCAGCCGGTTCAGGTGCTCCTGATACTGGCCGTAGTCCTTGGCGTAGGCGTCGTTGTACGCTTCGCCCTTCTGCTGCAGCTGGGTGTAATAGTCCTGCAGCTGACGGTCGTACAGGGTCTGGGCGTTCTGCTCCTGTCCGTTCAGCTGGTCCAGCCGGTTCACCAGTTCTTCGCCGCCGCTCTGGTAGGTATCCAGCGCCAGATTGTACAGGGTGGGGATGGCGCTGGCCAGCCCGCCGATCTGCTGCTGATAGGCCTGCTGCGCCGCACTGGTGGCATAGCTGGAGCCGTAACCGCCGGTCAGGGCAGCGGCCTGCGCCGCCGCGTCCGCGCTGGCATTGTGGGCGTTCTGGGTATACAGCTGCTCGTACTGGCGGTAAAGCGGGTCACGGGTGTAGCTGTACTGAAAATTCTCCCGTTCCAGCAGCTGTCCCAGCAGGCTGTTGATCTTATCCTGATAGCTGCTCTGGTAGTCTGCGGGGCGGTTCTGCTGCCACTGCTTCAGGGCGTCGGCCGCATCGGTCACCTGCTGACCAGGGCGGTAGCTGACGTTTGCCATGGCCTTTTCCACATCGGCGCGGCTGTTCAGCCCCTCGGCGCTGTAAGTGGACTGCGCAGCGGGCTGTGCCTGCGTTTGCATATCCGGCTGCAGCAGTTCCTCCTTCTTTTTGGATGCCATATAATTCTCCTTTCTTATAATCCCTGCAGCTTGCTGCGCAGGGTATCGGACATATTTTCTGTATCCAGATTGGTCAGTACATACTGCAGCTGCTCCTGCATCTGGTACAGATAGCTGCGCAGTGCCCGGGCATCCTCCGGGTCCATGTGATCGCTGAACTTGGGCAGGCCCAGCTTGCTCAGGCCGTTCATGCTTGCCATGAGGCATCCTCCTCCCATAATTTTCCCTTTGCCGGGGCGATGGTGCGCACAAGACTGCGCAGAGTGATCTGCCCCTTGCCGCGCAGCCGCAGCCGCAGCGACCCGCACCGCCGGGGTACAAAGGGCAGGTCATAGCTGCGGCGGCTGCCTTGGGCGGCAAGGGAGGCCACTGTCTCCCACGCGCCGCCGTCATAGCTCACCGCCACTTCTACTGTGCTGGTGCACTCGGCGTCCAGCCGCAAAGTCAGCCGGGAGAGGTACCGCTGCTCGGTGCCGTCCAGTCCCACATCGCCTGTGACCAGTTCAAAGGGAATGTCCGTTTCCACACCGTCGGTGCTCTGCCAGTCCGGCTCGCGGGTGGGGTCTGCCGCCCACAGCGCCTGTCCGTCCCACAGATAAAGCTGCCCGCCGGTGCTGGTCATATCGCAGGAGCAGACATCCTCCTCGCTCCACAGCCCCTTCTCGGTATCATAGACCAGCAGGCGCGCACTCTCCCGGGAGATGTGCAGGTAGTACCGGCCATCCAGCGCACCACCCACAGCGCTTTGCACGTTGGAAAGCTTTGCAGCGTCCAGCGCGCCGGACACCTTGGTGGGCAGACTGCCGTCCCACGCCATGACGCCGTCCGGCGAGAGATAATACAACGTCTCGTTCAGCACGCACAGGCTGCGGGCGGCGTTTTTTGCCACGCCCCGGCAGCGCAGGCTGGAAAGCTGAAAATCCGAAGGCTTGGAGCCATACAGCTTGTGTAGGGTATTCTCTTTAAAGAACAGCGCATAGCCCATGCAGGAAGCTGCTCCGGTAAAGGCACCATCGCTGCCCACGGTGACGGCGTAGCTGTCTGCGGCGATGCCCCGGTAGCTGAACCAGTTGGTGGGGTCGCCCAGCTTGCAGCCGTAGATAACGTTTTCTTTGCTGTTGCAGCCCCACACCCGGTTGTCGCACTCGGTCACAAAATCCAGTTCCGGCACCCGGCGCTCCATGGATACCGTCTGGGCGGCTTCCACGCTGCGGTGCTGTTTGCCGTCCATGCTCTGCCACTGGGCGGCGGCGGCGTTCTGCACCAGTGTGCCGTAGAAATACTCGCCCTGTGGGGTGCAGCGCACCCGCAGCCAGTCCTCGCCCACGTCATACACGATTTGGTCTCCATTCAGCTCCGGGCTCTGCCCTGCCGCTTCGGCGGCTGCGCCCTGCACGGTCACGGTGTCCCACTGCCGGAACAGCTTGCCCAGCCCTGCCGCCGTGATACGGCAGTATTCCAGCGGGATGGCTGTCCAGCTGCCGGAGTTTTTGCTGTACATCTCCAGCGTGCTGTCGTACCGCCACGGATGGTCGGCATCCTCTACCTTTAAAAACAGCTGTCCGTCTGCCGGTTCGGCGGGCTCCTCCCGGCCAAAGGCCTCCACCTGATAGGTCTTGCCTGCGGCATCACAGGGGGCAAAGGTCACGCTTTTGCCCGCCGCCGTCCACAGTGCTCCCAGTGCAGTCACGCTGCCGTCTGCCGTATCAAAGGCCAGCTTGTCCGGAAAGATCAGAATCTTTGTACCGATGCCCACCAGCGCCTTGCGGCCGTCGGTCACGGCGTCCAGCTTCGTCACCGCCGGGGCGGCGGCATCGTCCGGGGTATAAACGACATCCCGTCCGCAGACGGTCAGCAGACCATTCAGGTGATACATCCCGTTCAGCCCGGTCAGTGCCCGCAGTCTGCGGCGCGGGGTGCGGGTGCTCAGTGCGGGGAAATCCCGGGTGGAAAAGTTCACTCCGGCGCTGTACTCTGCTTCCGAGCAGCCGTAGGTCTCGTTCAGGCCGCCAAAGGCCCGCAGCAGCTGCCGGGTGTTGGCAAGCCGTATTCTGTCTGCCAGTACCATCACCTCACCTCCTTACCAGCGCCACTGCGCCCGGCTGCGGGGCGGGTAGTTCTGCCGCAGCCAAACCGCCAGCTCTGCGTACAGGGCGTTGTACTGTGCCTGCTCCCCGGCGTAGCGGTCGGTCTCGCCCAAGGCGGCATCCATCTGCGCACACAGCAGGTGCGGGTACAGGGCATCAAAGGGCGGCGGTGCCAGCAGCGTCTGGTCGTCCTGCACCGGCTGCTCCCACGGACGGTCTGCGCCCACGGCGTCAAACGCCCCGGCGGCGGCGCGGTCAAATAGCTTTGTGCGCAGCAGGGCGTCCGCCTCCCGCAGCCATTGCAGCCGGGTCTCGGTTTCAATGCGGCAGTTTGGGCGCAGCTGCTCGGCACGCTCCAAAGCCTCTCCTACAGTCATCTCATCACATCCTTTTTATAAAAAGCCCGGCCGGGGGCATTTCTCCCAGCCGGGCAGCGTTGATATTGCAGATTTTACTGCGCTGCGTTCTCCGCAGCGGCAATGCGGGCAGCGGTCAGCTCGTCCTGACGCTGGCTGTGCTCCAGCACCTCGGCCACAGCGGGCGGCACCTCCACTTCCACGCCACGGCGAATCTTGTAGTTCACGCCGTTGACACTGACGAACAGGTCACCCTTGTAGCGGCTGTTGTCCTTGAACAGCCGGATGCGCACATTCTTTTCAGCCATGGGCACCTCCTTAGTTGGCGGCAGCGGTGGCAGAGTAGCTGGACACGCTCTCGATGCGCACCATGTACTGCTCCACCAGACGCTCGGCGGCGCGCATCCCCTTCCAGCCCACAGAGGCGCGCTGGTTCAGCGGGTCGTCACCGTAGCCCAGCTGCTTGACAATATGCTCAAGGCCGCCGCCCTCCAGCTCGGTCACGCCGTAGGCGTGGGCACCCAGCACCAGCGTACCGAACACTGCAAGACCCGCCGGGCAGGTGTCGTCCTTCCAGATTTTGGCCTCGCTGGTCTCAATAAAGCGGATGTTGCCCAGCTTGCCGATCTCGCCGCGGAACATGGTGTCGGGGTCGGCGTACTTGTGCACCTCCATGAACTCCTTGCAGGTCTTGAGGTCATAGGCCGCATAGGGGTGGATGATGGCAACGTAGCTGTCACCGATGGGGTCGGCGTTCATTGCGCCCAGCTGCGCCGCTGCCTGAAAGAACAGCTTCGGGGTCAGGGTGCAGCTCTTGTCCAGCGCCTTGCGGCTGGTAACGGCGGTCTCGGTGCCGTCTGCGCCCAGCTTAGGGGCGTAGATGACATTGGTGCCGCCCGCCAGCACGTCGCGGGTGATGCTGTCCATGGTGCGGCCTGCCTGACTTGCCAACACGCGGGTGGCCTGCACCACGTTGTTGTCGATGGCGGTCATCTGCAGCACATCGGTCAGCGGGGTCCAGCCGCCGTACTGGTGCAGGTCGCTGGTGATACTGGTCACGTTCAGGGCCTGACCGTTGGGGGTAACGCCCTCGGTCAGCGGAGTGCTGGCCTTGGGCAGGCTGTCATACTTGCGGAACTCGATGGTCTTGCCGCCGTTCTGGGGCACGGGGTAGTAATCCGCAAACTGGTCGTGCACAAGGCGCGGCTCTGCCTGATCGATCAGGCGCTTCTCGTAAAAGGTCTTCATCTCCACCGACATAGTGCCAGTGGTGTTGGTCTGCGCGTCCGCAAACAGCTGGATGTTAAAATTCATCATGCTTTTTTCCTTTCTCCTGTCAGATTAAAGTTCGATCTGTGCACCGTGCAGCACACGGCGCTCCAAGGCTTCCCGCTGGGCGCGGGTCATGGCGGCTACGTCCGGCCGTACCGAAGCCGCAGCACCGGGGCGCAGGCCGTTTTCCAGCGGACGCGCGGCGCGCTGCTGCACCCGCTCCACCACGCCCTGCTCCACGGTCTGTGCCGTGGTGCGCAGGGCATCCTCGTAGTGGGCAAGGCGGTAGGCGTCCTGCACCCGCATGCCGGGCAGCTGCATCAGACGGCGCATCTCCGGGTTCTTCAGCTCTGCTTTCAGGTCAAAGCCCGGCTGGCTGCGGCGCATGGCCGCTTCCTCTGCCGCCCAGCGGGCGTGCAGGCTGCGCACCGTGTTCTGCACCGGCAGCGGCAGGGGCGGCAATACCGGGCGCTCCGGCTGTGCGGGTGTTTCCGGCTGCTTTTCCGGCTCTGCCGGGGTCTGCCGGGGCGCTTCCGGCTGCGCGGCGGGGGCTTCCGGCTTCAGGGTGCCCGCAGCCACCGCCTGTCGGCTCTGCTCCGGGCTCAACGCAGGGGCGGCTTCGCCTTCCGCAAACAGCTGCAAGTCCATCATGCTTTGCTGTCCGCTGCGGCTCACATCCGCAAAGCGCAGGTTGTCCGGGTAGCGCTCTGCCAGCAGGGTAAAGCCCGCCTTGGCCAGTTCAAATGCACCCTGCACCCACGGTGCTACCGGGGCCTGCACTGCCACGGCAAGGCGCGGTCCATCCGGCTCGTCCCAAGCATCGCTGCGGGCGCTCTCCTCCCCTGCCAGCAGGTACACCAGCGCCTGCATCAGGGTGCTTGCGCCGGCGCATACGATGTCCTGCCCGGCGGGCGCATAGCCCGCGTGACCGGCGGCTTCCAGCCGCAGGCTCAGCCCCTTGGGGCCGTCCAGCTCGCTGTAACATACCTTGATCATCTCACTTCACCTCCTTTCCGTTCCAGTTCATGGCGCGGGCAGCAGCCGCCACCGGCAGCGGTACCGTCAGACTGGCGGTGTTCTGCGCCGTTTGGGTGCCGCCGGGCTGCTGGGCAAGGGCGGCGGTCAGTTTTGCCATCTGCCCCTGCAGCTGCAACAGCTGCTGCGCCAGCGTGCCGTTCTGCCGCACCCGGGCGCGCACCTTTTCCACCCCTTCAAAGTCCATCATTTCCAGCGCCGCAAGGGCAGCATCCGCGTTGGCAGGGTCAAAGAAGCCCAGCTTATAGCACTCCTTGGCGGTCTCGTTCTGGGACAGGCGGCTGAAGGTGCTCTTTTTGGCGGCGCTGACCACGATATCAAAGACAGGCTCCCGGCTGCCCAGCTCCACCCCGCCCACGGCGGGCACAGGCTTTGCGCGCAGCCCCTGCGCCGAGAAGGGCACGAATTCGCTCTCGCCGCGCTGCCCGGTGATACGGAACACCCGCTGCTCGTCGTAGAACTGCCGCATCAGCTCAATGATAAGGTAACACTGCCTTGCAAAGGCGCGGTAGGCGCTCTTGAGCATATCCCGGCTCAGCTTGCTGCCTGCCTCCTGCAAGGCAGCGATGGCGCTGGCGGCGGTCACGCCGCCGCTGGTGCCGCCCTGCGTCAGGTCACGGTTGCCGCTGATCTCCTTCAGCTCCTCGATGCGGCTGTTGCGGTAGCTCAGGCTGTTGCCCTGCAGGCCCGCCGTCTGCAGCGGACGGAAGCTGTCCTCGTTCAGCCGCCCCACAACGTGCACGATGTCCCGGCTCAGGTCGGCAAGCTCCTCTTCGTTCACACCGGCGGTATCACTGAGCACATACCGCTGACGGGAGGCCAACAGCACGTTCTCGTCCATGGCGTGGTTCATCTTATCAATGGCGTTCTGGCAGTCCTTCATCACGTCGATGTAGCCGAACCCGGCGGGAGAATCCTCCTCCACGAACAACGGGTCGAACACAAAGGGGTACTTGCCGTGGTCGTACAATCCGCGCGCCGCCAGTGCCGGGTCGTTCTGGCTGGCATACAGCACCACGCCGTTGCACAGCTTGCAGTAGTGCAGCCGCAATTTGCCGTTCTCGTCCGGGCGCTTATAGTACCAGTCCACCACCACGCTCTTGTTGGCGGTGGTCTGGCCGTCCTCGTGGATGTACCGGGGCACGTCCACCACACCAGCGGCGTGCCCCGCCAGCTGCGGATACTGCGCGGTCAGCCGGGCGGTGTCCTCAAGGCTGAGGTGGAACAGATCCGGCGAGTCCTGAATATCCTGCACGCCCGGCTCCCAGTAGAGCATGAGCAGGTTAACGCTGCGCACCGCAATGTCGCCCAGCCCGCCGCGCGCCGCCGGGTCCCAGAAGATGCCGGTAACGCCGGTGCCCTGCTTGAGCTTGCGCCACCAGACATCGCTGTACACCTGCTCGTAATCCGCCTGCTCCAGCACCACCGGCAGCACGCTGGAAAGTGCCTGCGCTGTGGCTTGGTCGTCTGCCGCCCGGGGCAGCACCATGGGCTCGGGGTAGTTGTCCATGGCGTCGGCGTGCTTGTTGGCGATGCTGTTGAACAGCCACCCGCTGGAAGGCTGCGCCTTGCCGGGCATCAGCGGGTCGCGGTAGTTTTTCCAGTGTCCCATGCGGAACCACAGTTCGTTATCGATCAGGCGCTTGTCCAGCGCCGCCTTGCCCGCCTTGTAGCGCTGCAGCGTCTGCAATGCAGCCGCCGCCTCTGCCGCGCCGATGGGCAAAGCTTCTGCTCTTGTATCTTCCATAGTTCTTTCCTTTCTGTCCTGTTTTTTCAGATGCGGTAGAACCGCGCCTGCCGGTGCAGTTCCAGCGGGTCGTCCGGCCTTGGCGGCGCGGCAGAAGCCTCGGGCGGGCTGATGGGATGCTCCATCAGCACATAGCGGCACTCGTCGTAGATGTGGTCCTCCTGCCGGGTGTCGATATCCTCCACATTGCTCTCGTCGTACACAAGGTTTGGCAGGGTACGGATAAAATGCTTGCAGCTGCTGAACACCTGCAGCATCGGCCGTCCGTCCGGCGCAAACCGCAGCCGGTAGTGAAACTGCATCTTACCTGCCAGCCGGGTGTGGTCCCCGGGCTGCCAGTGCAAAAAATGCGGGCTGCGCTCCATCATGGCCGCAATGCTCTCGCCCCGGCTCTCGTCAAAGATGGCGGGGTCTGCCACTCCGTGGATCACCCTGCCCCGCAGCAGCGGGTCGTTCTGCTCGGCTTCCCGGATGCGCTTGGCCTGCTCCACCGGGTCGATGCGCAGCCCCTCGTTGGGACGTCCGGTGCAGCCGTACAGCTCCTTGATGCGGTACAGCCGCCCCTCCTCGTCCACCGCATACCACCCCACCGAAAAGGGCTTGGAAAAGCCAAAGTCGTACCCGCGCCAGATGGGCCAGTGCTTGGGGATGGCAAAAGGCGCGATGACGTGGGTCCAGCGCTGATCCTGATAATGCGCCGGGTCGTTGCGCCATTCGGTGAACACCTGCCCGGAAAAGCTGTCCCAGCTGCCGTAGAGCAGCGCCTGCTTTTCCGCCTCCGGCAGGCTGGCAAGGCTTGCCAGATACCCGGGGTCGTTGGCCAGCAGGGCAGGGTTATCGAACACGCTGGACGGGATGAATACCCGCGCCCGCTCCATCTGCTGGTCGGTGCCGTCCGGCAGGCGCACCGTGACGGTTTCCACAATGGGTGTACCGGGCGGGGCAGGCGTGATGAACCGCGCCTTTACCCAGCCGTGACCAATGCCGCCGGGGTTGGTGGTGGCACGCATATACACCCGGGTGCCCGGCCCGGTGGGGCGGTTGCGGCTCATCATGTAGCTGTACTCGTCCCACTCAAAGTGGGTCAGCTCGTCAAAGCCGATAAAATCGTAGGCTTTGCCCTGATAGTTGGTGCGGTCCTTGGTGTACTGCATGGAGCCAAACCAGATCTTCGCCCCGCTGGGAAAGACCCATACATGGGAGGTAGCGTTGTACTGCGCCTCCGGGAAAGCCCGGCGGTAATACAGTTGGCTCTTATCCACAAGGTCGGAAAGCTGTGGGTAGGTCTTGCGCAGGATCAGCGCCCGGTAATGCGGGATGTGCACCTGCCGCAGCGCTTCGATGAGCAGTGCATCGCTCTTGCCGCCGCCCGCCGCGCCGCCGTACAGTGCCTCCGGCTCCGGTCTGCGCATAAATTCCAGCTGCCGGGGCTGCGGCTTCCACACAATGACTGCCCGCTCGGTTCTGTTCATTCCTTCTCCTCCTGTTCCACCGGCGGCAGCAGCACCACGCCGCACTCTGTCCCTTCCAGCTCTGTGCCCTGATCGTTCAGGGTCTTTACCACGCCCGCCAGATCCTTGAGCACGGCGGTAGCCTCCTTCAGCCCCTTCATCATCCCGGGGTCGGGGGTGTTTTCCCGCCGGGCGGCCTTCTGCCGCTCGTTCAGTTCCTTTACCTCCTGCGCCAGCAGGGTGCTCAGGGTATCGGCGGCGCGGTTCAGGCTCTTCAGCCCGGCGGCGGGCTTTGTCTGCCCCATGATGTTCTTCCTCCTTTCGTCCGGTGTCCCGGGCTCTGTACACAGGATATCACCTGCCCGCCGTGCCCGACAGTGTGCACTTTTGCAGGGCCAGTGGGTATTTTTGTGCAGTTGTTTTCCTCATTGTATATTTTACGCTTTCAAAACACAACGCAGTTTCGTCAGTTTTGTTATCCCGACTGGCGCGGCGCGCAAAAAATGGCCGCTCGTATTTCGGGCACTGCCACCAAAAACGTTCGCTGCGCCCTAACCGCCCTGTTACTATAAAGGTACAGTGCCGCCCCACTCGGGGAGTAAACATTTTTCTCGACCCGTGTTGTTTTTCCCTTCCGGTAAGAGTGTATAAAAGGCGTTTTCTTTCCGCTGTGTAGTATCCCTGAAAATATCTTTCAAAAAATGTATCGCTCCTTTTCGCGGTTTTTTAGCAGTCATGCAACATTCAGTCATGTTCAAGCATGTTTTTTTACATACCTGCATCATATTTGTATGTTGGTTGCATCGGCATGAAAAATTGTGATAATTCGCGAAAAGATTTTGTAACCTTTGGTCCGCTTTTGTAGAAACGTAACAAAACATTTGCACCAATATTGTGAACTTATTCTCTTGCGGAACACCCCCATACAAGGGTATAATACTGTCAGGGATTACGGATGCATGCGACAAATGCGTCTGTGAATATGCTGTGACACACAAATGAAGGAGATTACTATTATGAAAATGATTTCTCGTCGCGACTTCCTGAAGGCTTCCGCTGTTGTGGGCGCTACCGCTGCTATGACCGCTTGCGGCGGCTCTTCCTCCACCAGCACCGCTGCTTCCAGCGTTGCTTCTTCCACCGCTGCTTCTGCCGCTGCTACCAACGGCTCTGCCAACATCGGCGTTTGCATCTATCAGTTTGCTGATAACTTCATGACCCTGTACCGCGCTGATCTGGAAGGCTACCTGAAGGACATGGGCTACTCCGTCACCATCATGGACGGCAAAAACGACCAGAACACCCAGACCGAGCAGATCAACACCTTCCTGCAGCAGGGCGTGGACGTGCTGGTCATCAACCCCGTCCAGACCACTTCCGCTCAGACCATCGTTGACACCGTTTCTCCCTCCGGCACCCCCATCGTGTTCATCAACCGTGAGCCCGAGGAGAGTGTTCTGGATTCCTACAAGGGCAAGTGCTGCTACGTCGGTGCTGACGCTCGTCAGTCCGGTACTTATCAGGGCGAGCTGATCCTCGAGACCGAGACTCAGGGCGATATCAACGGCGACGGCAAGGTCACCTACATCATGTGCAAGGGCGACCCCGAGAACATCGACGCTCAGTACCGTACCGAGTACTCCATCAAGGCTCTGACCGATGCCGGCAAGGAAGTTGAGTGCCTGTACGAGTACCTGGACAACTGGGATCAGACCACCGCTCAGCAGGACGTTGCAAACGCTCTGTCTCAGTACGGCGACAAGATCGAAGTCGTCTTCTGCAACAACGACGCAATGGCACTGGGCGCTCTGCAGTCCATCCAGCAGGCTGGCCGCACCGTTGGCAAGGACGTCTACTTGGTCGGCGTCGATGCTCTGGTAGAGGCTGTGCAGAACGTTGTCGATGGCAACATGACCGGTACCGTTCTGAACGACGACGTGGGTCAGGCTACCGCTGCTGCCGAGGCTACCAAGCTGTTCGTCGAGGGCAAGGATGTTGAGAAGTACTACTGGGTCGACTACGTCAAGGTCACCAAGGACAACGCTTCTCAGTACCTGAAGGAAGACTAAAGTTTCCCGGAACCAATGCAAGGTGCGCAGCAGGCCTTAACGGCTTGAACGAAAGCTAAAAAGCGCGTGCGTGCGAGAAATCTTCTCCGCGCACGCGCCTTATTTTAGAAAAAACCTGCCCGCCTGTAAACAACCATAAAGGAGGCTTTTGCGGAATGTCAGAATACCGTCTGGTAATGAAAGGCGTGGTCAAGACCTTCCCCGGTGTCAAAGCCCTGGATCATGCTCAGCTGGAACTCCGTCCCGGCAAAGTCATGGCTCTGATGGGCGAAAACGGCGCCGGTAAGTCCACTCTGATGAAATGTATGTTCGGCATTTACAAGATGGACGAGGGCGAGATCGAATACGAGGGGCAGAAGGTAAACATCCCCACCCCGCTGGATGCACTGGATCGTGGCATCGCCATGGTGCATCAGGAGCTGCAGCCCATTCCGGCCCGTACCGTGGCTGAGAATATCTGGCTGGGGCGCTACCCCACCAAGAAATACGGCATCGTCACCGTTGTGGATCATGCCAAAATGTACAAGGATACCGATGAACTGCTGAAGAAACTGAAGCTGGACATCGATCCCCATGCAAAGCTGGGTTCCCTGAGCATCGCCCAGATGCAGATGGTGGAAATTGCTAAAGCTGTTTCCGCCAACTGCAAGGTGCTGATCCTAGACGAGCCCACCTCCTCTCTGACCGCAAACGAGGTCGAGAGCCTGTTCCGCATCATGCGGGAGCTGAAGGAGCAGGGCGTTGCTCTGGTCTACATCAGCCACAAGATGGACGAGATCAAGGTCATCGCAGACGAAGTTACCATCATGCGCGATGGCCAGTACATCGGCAAGTGGGACGTTGCCAACATGACCAAGGAAGAGATCATTGCAAAGATGGTCGGCCGTGAACTGTCTAACCTCTTCCCCCCGCTGGAGAACGTGCCCTCGGACGAGGTCATGATGAAGGTGGAGGACTTTACCTCCATCCATCCCCGTTCCTTCCGTCACTGCAGCTTTGAGCTGAAAAAGGGTGAGATCCTGGGCGTTGCCGGTCTGGTGGGCGCTCAGCGTACCGAGCTGATGGAAGGCATCTTCGGCCTGCGTGCCCATACCTCCGGTAAGGTGTGGATCAAGGGTGAAGAGGTCAACATCAAGCAGCCCCGCGACGCCATTCAGAAGAGCGTTGCTCTGCTGACCGAGGACCGCCGTGCCACCGGCATTCTGGGCGTGCTGAGCGTTGCCGATAACATCTCCATCGCTTCTCTGGACGCTCTGCGCAAGGGGCCCATTATGCTGGACAACAAAAAGATCCTCGATCTGGTGGCTACCAACAAGGAAAAGATGGCCATCAAGGTACCCAGCCCCAAGACCCAGATCAAGAGCCTTTCCGGCGGCAACCAGCAGAAGGTGCTGATCGCCCGCTGGCTGGCCAACAACCCCGATGTGCTCATTCTGGACGAGCCTACCCGTGGCATCGACGTCGGTGCAAAGTACGAAATTTACTGCATCATCGCTGATCTGGCCAAGCAGGGCAAGAGCATTATCATGATCTCCTCTGAAATGAGCGAGATCATTGGTATGTCCAACCGTGTCATGGTCATGTGCGATGGCCGTATCACCGGCTTTATCAACGGTAAGGATGCCACCCAGGAGAACATCATGGCGCTGGCTACCCAGTTCGAGACCGCACCTGACACAGCTGCGGCAAATCAGTAATTAAGGAGGCTGTCTATCGTGGAAGCTACCAAAAAATTGAATGGCAAGGCTGTGGGCAAGTGGCTCAGCAACAACGCCATTATCATGATGATGCTGGCCGTCACCCTGATCGTTGGCATCATTCACCCCAACTTCTTCTCCGGCACCAACATGATCAACCTGTTCAAGAATGTGTCCATCCGCTACATCATCGCGCTGGGCATTTCCGGCTGTCTGATCACCACCGGTAACGACCTGTCCGCTGGCCGTCTGGCCGGTTTTGCCGCCTGCCTTGCCTGCATTTTTGCGCAGACCGAAGGCGCTTCCGGCAAGTTCTACCCCAATATGCCCACCCTGCCCACCCCTGTGGTGTTCGTTCTGGTCATTGCCATCTGCGCCATCGTGGGTCTGTGCAACGGTCTAGTGGTCAGCTACCTGAAGGTGCAGCCCTTCATTGCTACTCTGGGTATGCAGCAGGTGGTCTACGGTATCTGCCTGGTGTACACCGGCGGTACCCCCATCGGCTCCCTGAACTCCAACTTCACCGCACTGGCAAAGGACACCTTCCTTGCCATCCCCGTGCTGATCTGGTTCGCCCTGATCGTGGCTGTCTGCTTCTGGTTCCTGTATAACAAGACTCGTCACGGCAAGTATATGTACGCCATCGGCGGCAACGAAGCTGCTGCCGAGGTTGCCGGTGTCAACGTCTACGCCACCAAGATCCGCATCTACATTCTGGCCTCCTGCATGTTCGGTCTGGCCGGCTGCCTGCTGGCTGCAAAGTCCGGCGGCGCATCCGTCAATACCGCACAGGGCTATGAGCTGGACGCCATCGCAGCCTGCACCATCGGCGGTGTTTCCACCACCGGCGGCGTTGGTACTGTTCCCGGCGTTCTGGTCGGCGTTCTGGTCTTTGAGCTGATGAAGGTCGCTCTGCAGTTCATGAATGTCAACTCCTCCTACACCTACATCGTTCAGGGCCTTGTCATTATCGTGGCTGTCGCCATTGATATCCGCAAGTATCTGGCTAAGAAGTAATCTCCTCATCATCCCCCTTTGCACCCGCAGTCTTTGTACTGCGGGTGCTTTTTTTGTCCACATTTTTGTGGTATCATAAGGAAAACATCTTATGCTTACAGGAGGGACTTTCCATGGCACAGCCCACCCCGGATACCCAGACCGAACTTGAACGCCGCGAGGCCGCACTGGCCGCCCGTGAGGCAGAACTTGCCCGCCAACAGGCTGAATTGCAGGCGCAGAAGGCCGATTTTGAGCAGGGCAAAAAGCGCCTGCTGGACAACGGCAACAAGGACTTTGTAAACCCCAAGGAAAAACTTTACGATAAATTCCCGCTCACAGTGCACCAGATGGACATCATCATCGGCGTGCTGTTCGCTCTGATTGCTCTTTTCCTTGTGCTGGGCGTGACCCACACCAGCTTTTTCGGCCTGTTCGGCGGCTGAGCCGCAGGCGCACCCTCTGTGAAAAACATCCCGTAAAGGAGAATAAAAATGGCACACTATCCCGGTTATACCGTCCTGCGCACCGAGGACTGCCCCGAGCAGCACGGTACTTTGACCCTGCTCACCCATGACGTCAGCGGCGCAGCCGTGCTGCTGGTGGAGAACGAGGACGTCAACAAGGCCTTTGGCATCGGCTTCGGCACCTTCCCTTCCGATGACACCGGCGTGTTCCACATTCTGGAGCACTCTGTGCTGGCCGGCAGCGAAAAATACCCGGTCAGCTCCCCCTTTGTGCAGCTGCTCAAAAGCAGCATGGCTTCCTTCCTCAATGCAATGACCTTCCCGGACAAGACGGTCTACCCCTTTGCCACCCCCAACGAGACCGATTTCTGCAATCTGATGGACGTTTACCTGAACGCGGTGTTCTGCCCGCTGGCTATGGTGGACTCTGCGGTGTTCGAGCAGGAGGGCTGGCACCGGGATGCGGACGGCACAGTCAGCGGTGTGGTCTACAATGAGATGCAGGGTGCACTGGCCTCCCCGGATGCTCAGCTGCAAAACGCCCTGCAAAGAGCTATGTTCCCGGATACCGCTTACGGCTTTGTGTCTGGCGGCGACCCGGCGTCCATCCCCGCCCTGACCTATGAGAAATACCAACGGGTGTACCGCCGCCATTACAGCGCCGACAACTGCTGCATCACCCTGTACGGCAAAATGGACATGGCCGATAAGCTGGCACGGCTGGATAAGGACTACCTGTCCAAGATGCCCAAGGCCTCTGCCCGTCCCCGCCTGACCATGCAGGACGAGCAGCCCGGCGCATTCGTGGAGCTGCCCTACTACACCGACCAACCCAAGCCGGACGAGGTGCAGTGCGCACTGGCATGGTACACCGGCGCATTTGCCGACCGTGAGCGGCAGCTGGGTGTGGAGATTTTGCTGGGTGCGCTGCTGAGCACTAACAGCTCTCCCCTCAAGGCCGCGCTGCTGGCCGAGCAGCTGGGCGCAGATATCGACATCGGCTTTGACGACAGCACCTTGCAGCCCACCTTAGAGCTGCTGCTGCGCGGCGCCACGGTGGATTCTGCCCGCAAATTTGCCCCCGCCGTGCGCAAGGCTGTGGACGAGCTGCTAAAGGCCGGCATTCCTCACGACCTGCTGCTGGCCGCTTTGAATGAGGCCGAGTTTGCCTCGCTGGAGCGCCCGGGCAGCCTGCCGGACGGCGTGCTGGACGCCATCAACGCCGCTACCGGCTGGCTGCATACCGGCGATGCCGCCCTGCTGCTGCACACCGACAAGCTTTTCGCCGCCCTGCGCAGCAAGCTGGAAGAGGGCTGGTTCGACGCCCTGCTGCGGGAGCTGTTTGCCCCCGCCCCGGTGCAGGTGCTGCAGATTCCCACCGCACCCAAAGCCGAGGAAGCCGCCGCTCCGGTGCGCACCGACGGCAAGCTGGTGCTGGAGCACCCCCTCACCGCCGCCGACCTTGGCGCAGGCGATGCCACCCCGCAGGGCAGCGCCGAGCAGCTGGCCGGTGCCACCTTGCTGCGCCACCCCTCTGCCGGCAGCCTGTACCTGAATTTCTACTATGATCTTGGCACTGTCACCCCGGAGGAGCTGCAATACCTGAACCTGCTCACCGATGTGCTGGACGAGCTGGACACCCCCGCCCATACCGCCCAGCAGCTGAACACCCTGCGCAGCACATGGCTGGGCGACAGCCGCGCCCAGCTGGATCTCTGGACCGGGCGGCAGGAGGGCGCTCCCTGCCACGCAAAACTCTCCCTCTGCCTGAGCCTGCTGGAGCGCAGCTTGGAAAAGGCGGTGGAGATCGGCGGCGAGTGGCTGTACGATACCGTTCTTACCGGCGCTGCCGCCGAGGCGGCCTATGCCCGGGTGGTCAGCCAGCTGAAATTGCGCATGGAACAGCTGTTCATCCAGCAGGGCAACGAGTTCGCTTCCACCCGCGCCCGCGCCCATTATTATGTAGAAGGCGCTGCGGACGAAGCCTGCACCGGCGTGAGTTACTACCACTTCCTGTGCAGTCTGCTGGAAAAGGCCGACTGGGCGGCACTGGGCGCAAAGCTGGATGCTGTGCGCAGCCGGGTGCTGCAAACTGCCGCCCTGACCGTCAGCCTGCACGGCACCGAAGCTGCACTGGAAAAGCTGCGCACCCTGCTGCCGGAAAGCCGCTTTGCCGCCGCCCGGCGCACCCCGGCGCAGCCCTACACCCAGCCCCTGACGCCCCCGGTGAACGAAGCCTTTATCATTGACGGCGGCGTGAACTACGATGTGCTGGCATGGCCCATACCCCGGGACAGCCGCCGCCGGGTGCTGGCACGGGTGATGAGCTACGAATACCTGTGGCACACCATCCGGGAGGTGGGCGGTGCCTACGGCACCGGAATGCTCTGTGCCGACGGCATCGAGTTTTTGTACACCTACCGGGACCCCCACCTGCGGGAAAGCTACGAGATCTTTGCAAATGCCCCTGCCGCCCTTGCCGCCCGGGACTACACCGCCCGGGATCTGGACGAATTCATCGTGGGCACCGCCGCCAAGCTGGACACGCCCCGCAAGGCGCGTGCCGCCGCCCGGGAGCTGGATCACCGGTACTTCTGCGGCATCACGGACGAGATGCGCGCCGCCGACCGCAAGGCACTGTGCAGCGTGGACACCGCCCTGCTGAAAGAGCAGGCCGCCGCCCTGTCTGATGTGCTGTCCGGCGGCGTGCGGGTGGCCTTTGGCAGCAAGGACGCCGTGGAAGCCGCAAAGAATCTGTTCGACCGGGTAGAGACGCTGTAAGCGCCGGTAATTTGTAAAGAATATTTTATTTGTAGTTCCGAAACACCCGCAGGGTGTTTCGGAACTACTTTTTTCCCTCACACATTTTTTCTGCACATATCGCCTGCATTCCGTCCAAATCACTAAAATATGCTAGATTTTTTGTGAGATAAGTCATACTTATTTAAGAAAATTTGAACAAATTGCGAAATTTGTGTGTTTCTGGTGTGGACAAAAACGTTTTCAGCTGATAGAATGGGAGCTGTTCTTTCTCCGCCGTCCGCAACCGGCGGAGTGTTTTATTGGAAGCAGGAGGTTTCTCATGTTAGAAAAGTTCTTTCACCTGAAAGAAAACCACACCGATGTAAAGACCGAGATCATGGCTGGTATCACTACCTTCATGACCATGGCTTACATCCTTGCCGTCAACCCCAACATCCTGTCCGCAGCAGGCATGGATTCCAAGGCTGTGCTGATTGCCACCGCGCTGGCATCCTTTATTGCCACCGCACTGATGGCTGTGCTGGCCAACTACCCCTTTGCCCTGGCTCCCGGCATGGGCCTGAACGCCTACTTTGCCTACACGGTCGTGCTGACCATGGGTTACAGCTGGCAGCTGGCTCTGATGGCCGTCTTTGTTGAGGGCGTCATCTTCATTGCACTGTCCCTGACCAATGTGCGCGAGGGCATCTTCAATGCCATTCCCATGACCCTGAAGAGCGCCGTCAGCGTGGGCATCGGCCTGTTTGTGGCCTTCGTCGGCCTGCAGAACGCCAAGCTGATCGTCAACAGCGATTCTACGCTGGTCACCTACCAGCACTTCAAGGGCGCAACCTTCCACAGCGTGGGCGTGGGCGCTATTCTGGCTCTGCTGGGCGTGGTCATCACCGCCATTCTGCTGGTCAAAAAGGTCAAGGGCGGCATTCTGTACGGTATCCTGATCACTTGGCTGCTGGGCATCGTGTGCGAGCTGACCGGTATCTACGTCCCCGATGTGGATGCCGGTATGTACTCCGTCATCCCCACCGCCTTTGTCAGCTTCGACTTCTCCGCACTGGGCGAGACCTTTGGTCAGGTGTTCAAGACCGACTTCTCCGGTGTCGGCCTGCTGAACTTCTTCGCCGTGATGTTCTCCTTCCTCTTTGTGGACCTGTTCGACACGCTGGGCACCCTGATCGGCGTGGCCTCCAAGGCTGATATGCTGGACGAGGACGGCCGTCTGCCCAACATCAAGGGCGCACTGATGGCAGACTCCATCGGCACCTGCGTGGGCGCTGTGCTGGGTACTTCCACCACCACCACCTTCGTGGAGAGCGCCTCCGGCGTTACCGAGGGCGGCCGCACCGGTCTGACCGCTATGACCACCGGCGTGCTGTTCCTGCTGGCTACCATCTTCAGCCCGCTGTTCCTCACCATTCCCAGCTTTGCTACCGCTCCGGCTCTGATCATCGTGGGCTTCTACATGATGGGTTCTGCCATCAAGATCGACTTCAATGATCCCAGCGAGGGCATCCCCGCCTTCCTGACCATTCTGGCTATGCCCACCGCTTACAGCATCTCCGAGGGTATCGCCATCGGCATCATCTCCTGGACCATCATCAATGTGATCACCGGCAAGGCCAAGGAGAAGAAGATCAGCCCACTGATGTATGTGCTCACCGTGCTGTTCATCCTCAAGTATGTGTTCCTCTGATTCCCTGAGCGTATAAAAGACTAAGCACCCCCTGCGGTCTGCCCGTACAGACTGCAGGGGGTGCTTTTTTATGGTTTTACTTTGTAATTACTCCGGGGCCTTCATGCTTTCCACCATGCTGATGCGCCGGACGTGCCGCCGCATGACAAAGCAGACCACCACGGTAAACACCATGGTCAGCGCCACCGCCAGCAGGTAGCTGCGGGGGGCGATGGTGCGGATGAACATGAGCTGATCCATCTCCACGGTCAACACAATGAACTTGTGCAGCGGCACCCCCAGTGCCAGACCCACGCCGGAGCCGATGAGTGCCAGCAGCTCGATCTCGCGGAAGATGTAGCGGTACACCTCCTGATCGTAGAAGCCCAGCACCTTGATGGTCGCCAGCTCCTTTTTGCGCTCTCCAAGGTTGACGCTGATGAGGTTATACAACACCACAGCCGCCAGTGCCGCCGCACAGATGATGATCAGCACCACCACATAGCCCAGACTGACGATGAGGTTATCGAACAGTTCGGTGGTGTCCTCGGTAAAGCTGATGCCGCTGACATAGTTGCAGTCCAGCAGGTCGGTGCGCAGGGCGTTATACCCGGCAGCATCGGTGCAGGTGGTCTGCCCGTAGACCGTGTTCCACGGGATCTCTGCCGTGCCCAGCAGGCTTTCCAGCTGTGCGCGGGGGAGGTACAGCCGGGTGAACATATAGTTTTCCGTGATGCCGGTCAGGGTCAGCTCCACCCGGGTGCCCTCGGCGTTTTCCACCCAGAAGGTATCGCCGGTGTGCAGACCCAAGTTCTCGGCGGTCTTTTCGGTCAGGATGACACTGCCGCTGTCAAAGCTGATGGCCTTGTGTCCCTTGCGGGTGCGGAAAGTGACGTACCGGGTCAGGTCGCTGTCCTTGGCGGCAGCCACGATACTCACGCTTGCACTCTCGCCTGCGGCATTGTAGATGGTAGTGGATTTGGTATACACCGCGCCCCAGTTCTGCACGGCGCTGTTGCTGTCCAGCTCCTCTGCCAGCCCCTGCTCCATGGTCAGGGCTTTGGGGTCGCTGAGGGTGATGGACATATCGTTGTGGGTCAGCTCCGTGGCCTGCTTTGTGACGATGGGCAGCAGAGAATCCTGAATGCCAAAGCCGATGAGCAGCAGCGCGGTGCAGCCCGCCACGCCCAGCACGGTCATGAAGAACCGTTTTTTATACCGGAACAGGTTGCGGGCGGTGGTCTTTTGGGAGAAGGACATCCGCTGCCACAGCGGGGTGATGCGCTCCATCAGGATGCGCTTGCCCGCCACGGGAGCCCGGGGCAGCAGCAGAGCTGCGGTCTTTTCGGCCAGACTGGAACGGCAGGCGAACCATGTGGCAAAACCGATGACGGCGGCGCTGATGCCCACGCTGGCAGCTGCCATGCCCGGGTAGAAGTGCAGGGTGAAGGTGGGCAGGCTGAACACCAGCTGATAGGCGTTCCAGATAATGATGGGGAACACCACAAAGCCCACCACCATGCCGATAATGCTGCCCAGAATGGTGGCCAGCATCGCGTAAAACAAATACTTGCCCGCGATGCTGAAATTGGAGTAGCCCAGCGCCTTTAAAGTGCCCATCTGCAGGCGGTTCTCGTCCACCATGCGGGTCATGGTGGTGGTAGCCACCAGCGCCGCCACAAGGAAGAAGAACACCGGGAACACCCGGGCAATGGCGTCCATGCGGTCGGCGTACTGGGCAAAGGTGACGCAGCTCATGGTGGAGGTGCGATCCAGCACATACCACTCGCCCTTTTTGATCTGGCTCACCTGCTCCTCGGCATCGTTCAGCTGGGCAAGGCCGTCTGCCAGTTTCTGCTGTGCATCGGCTTTCTGGCTCTCGTACTCGGTACGGGATTCTTCCAGCTGGGTCTGCCCGGCGTTATATTCTGCCCAGCCCTCTTCCAGCTGCTTTTGTGCGGCATCGAACTGAGTATAGGCACTGGCGGTGCCGGTGGTCAGCTGCAACTGTCCCTGCAAAAGCTGCAATTTCATCTTGCGCAGCGCAGCCTTGGCTTCGGTCACCAGCTGGTCGTTGGAGAGGTTCGGTGAGGAGATGAGCCCCTGCTGGTACATCTGCCGCTTGCCCGCGTCCAGCTGCTGCTGATAGCCCTGCAGCTGGTTATAGATGTTGTCGTAAGCGGCCTGCGCCTTGGCCAGCGCATCCCGCAGTTCAATATAATCCTCGTCCTCCGGCTCGGCTTCGTCCAGCGCCTTTTCGGCGTTGCGCAGGGCAGCTTCCGCGTAGGTCAGCAGCGGGTCTGCCACCTTTTTCAGGTTGACCAGCAGTTCTATCTGCTGTAACTGTTCCTCAAATTCCAGCACCTGCGCTTCGCTGCTCACCAGCTGGTCGGCACCGCTCTGCATGGTGTCCGGCAGTGCAGCCTTCTGGGCGGCAAGCTCCTTTTCCCCGGCTTCCAGCTGCGCCTTGGCGGCATCCAGCTGCTGCTGCGCATCTGCCAGCTTTTTCTCGGCTTCGGCAAACTGGCGCTCGGCTTCTGCCTTCTGGTTGTCGTACTCCGCGCGTGCTTCGGTCAGCTTGTCGTTGGCGGTGTCCATCAGTTCTTCCCGCCGGGCGGTGCACTGCACGCTCTGGATGGCCTTGAGCTTTTCGGCTACGGCATCCACTGCGGCCTGATATTCATCCGAATAATTATCATACAGCCCGGCGTTTTCCGCTTTTATATAGCACGCCGTATAATAATCTGCGGTCAAAGTGCCCTCCGGCACAAACAGGATGCAGTCCAGCTGGCCATCGCCCACAGTGCTGCTCTCGGAATCGGAGGAAAAATGCAGCGGGTCCTGCACCGTGCCCACCACCGTGAACACCTGCCCGCTGACCCCCTCGGTCTCTTCCGGCAGGGTCAGCTGGGTGCCCAGCTCCACGGGGCTGCCGTGGCCCATCACATGCACCACGCACTCCCCGGCAGCTTCCGGCATCCGGCCAGACAGCAGCACCGGACGGTTCATGTTCTCCGGCGTATCGGCCTGCGGATCGGCAGGCAGCTGATACAGCCGCGCCACCGTAGTCTGCTCGTCTCCTGTCCAGTGGCCTTCCACGTCCTGATACTTCACCGCCTGCACGGCGTCTACCCCGTCCACAGCGGCAATCGCGCTGATATCGCCCTGACTGAGGCCAAGGGTGGACAACACCCGTAGGTCGAACACATTCTGCTGCACATAGTACTTCTGGGCAGCGGTGCGCATATCGGGGGCAATGCACATCAGGCCGGTGAGCATCATCACCCCCAGCGCCACGATGCCAAACAGGGACACCACCCGGCTGATGCTGCTTTTCATCTCGCGCAGGATATTTTTGCGGTAACTTTTCTGCACAGTACTCACCACTCGATCTGTTCCACCGGCACCGGGTGCTCGTTGACCTGATTGGACACGATGCGGCCGCTGCGCACCTGAATGATGCGGTCAGCCATACCGGTCAGTGCCGTGTTGTGGGTAATAACAATGACGGTGCGTCCGGTCTTGCGGCAGGTATCCTGCAAAAGGCCCAGCACCTGCTTGCCGGTGCGGTAGTCCAGCGCACCGGTGGGCTCATCGCAGAGTAGCAGCTTGGGGTTTTTGGCCAGTGCGCGGGCAATGGACACCCGCTGCTGCTCGCCGCCGGAAAGCTGCGCCGGAAAGTTGTTCAGCCGCTCGCCCAGCCCCACGCTGCGCAAGGTCTCGGTGGGGTCCAGCGGGTCGCGGCAGATCTCACTGGCAAGCTCCACGTTTTCCAGCGCGGTCAGGTTCTGCACCAAGTTGTAGAACTGGAACACAAAGCCCACATCGTACCGGCGGTAGGTGGTCAGCTCCCGGGCGGAAAAGCGGCTCACGTTGCGGCCGTCCAGCCAGACGTTGCCCTCGTCGCAGCTGTCCATGCCGCCCAGAATGTTCAGCAGGGTGGTCTTGCCCGCACCGGAGGGCCCCACGATGATACAGAACTCGCCCTTGTCCACATAGAAATTCAGGTGGTCGGCAGCAGCGATCTTCACACTGCCGGTCTGGTAATATTTACAGACATCTTCAAACTCCACAAAATGCTCCATGGCGTTTTTCCTTTCTGTCAGAATGCAAAGTATTTCAACTTAAATATAGCATAAACCCACCGGGATTTGCAAAGCCCCCGGCACGAATTTTCAAAAACTTAACACAAGCCGCCGCAAAACATAAAAAGGGACACCGGAGCGTCCGCAGACGTTCCGATGTCCCGAGATATAAAGCTTCTGTACCGCCGCGCGGCGGGCATTGTCAGCTTATTTTGCAGCGTACCAATCTGCGCTGGGCTGATGCTTACCGGCGGTCACGGCATTGCCCTGATAGTACAGGGTGCCGTCCGCACCGCGGCTGTAACGGGAGAAGAACTCATTCCAGATGGCAGCGCTCTCCTCCTGCAGGTAAACGTGAGGGGTATCCTTGACCACGGTGTACTGCACCAGCGGAGCGTTGCCACCCATAAAGCTCTTGGTCACAAAAGCGCCATCGTAGGAGGTGCTTTCTGCAACAGCTGCCTCGTTGGTGGCGTTGTGGGCGTTCCAGCCCTGCAGCGCCTTCACTGTGCCGTTATCCTCCACCAGCTCTGCCACGCCTGCCGAGTCGTACTCGCCAAGGAAAGCCCATGCCGGCAGCAGAACAGCGGGGTCAAGCTCCGGCAGCGGGGTAAACATATAGCCGACCGGAGCAATAGCAGCAAACCGGCTTGCATAGCGGCAGGCGGTAGCCCAAGTCATCAGACTGCCGTTGGAGTGACCGGTGGCATACACGCGGGTGGTGTCGATACGGTAATCCTGCTCCATGCGGTCCAGCAGGCTGTTGATGAACTCCAGATCCACGCTGGGGTCGGTATCCTTACCTGCCATTGCGGCAAAGGGACCTGCCAGCCACATGGCGGTGGGAATGTTGCCCATCAGGTCTGCGGGGCGCACCAGACCCTGCGCGAACACCACGATAAAGCCGTTCTGCTCTGCCACATCGTACCAGCGGGACTCCTCTGCAATGGCATACATGGAGGCTGTATAACCGTGCATCACCAGCACCAGCGGCACCTTTTTGCTGCCGGTATAGGTGGACGGCACATAGACCATCCAGCGGCGCAGCTCGCCGTTGACCCACTCCTCGTGGATATCAAAGCCGCGGCGGGTAAAGTCCTCCGCCTTTGCTACGCGACCCGGCAGCTGCAACGCCATAAAGCGCTTGAACTGACCGGAGAACTTCTCCCAGATGGCTGCCGGGCACTGTGCCTTTTCGGTGACCCACACCTCAGCGGCAGAGCCTGCGCGGCTGCTTGCATACACGCCGTCGCCCTTTGCAACAGCCTGATTGGCGTTCAGGTAAAACTCCAGTGCTGCCTTATTGGTAGAATCGGCATTGGAGCGGACGAACCAAACGGGGGTATCCACCGTCTTTGCGGCAATGGCTTCCTCCTGCACGCCGCGGGTGGAGTCGCCGGGGAATGGCAGCACATACTGACCGCCCACTGCCTCCAGAGAGGCTGCTGGTACCTCGGCTGCATCCACAGCGCAGATGGAGCTGAAATCACTTGCCCAGCGGGCACCGAACAGCAGGGCAGCTGCGCCGCCCTCCTTGTAGCCCACCAGTGCAGTGTGGGACTTATCCATGGAGAATGCGCCGGACAGTTTAACGCTCTTCTTGCGCATCAGCTGGTACAGTGCGTCCAGCGCTGCTGCATCATCGCGACCGGAAGCGCTCAGGGAAAGGTTCCAGCTGCCGCCGTTTTCGGGACCGAAAAATGCAACGGCGATCTTATTTTTGCACGCTACCGTGCGCCACATACGACCGGTGACCGTGCCGGAGAACGCCTTTGCGGTGGTGTCATCCGGGGTCAGCACGATAACTGCCGGCGCCCAAGGATTCATGCCATCGGGCAGATAATAGGTAGCAGTGCCAACATTCTGACCGCCCACTGTTACCTGCGCATCATGGAACAGACCCACATTCACGTTCAGGTACGGGTTTTCCGGGTCATACGCAAAGGTCTTGCCATCGCCCAGACCCATAGCTGCGGTCTTGCGGTCTACGGTAGTGTGCAGATCTCCGTTGGTCTGGTCCAGCTCTGTCGCAGCCAGAGCCGAGGGTGCCATGGCGGCTACGGTAGCGCCCAGCGCGGTAGCGGCGGAAAGCTTCATAAAATCGCGGCGTTTCATATTGTTTTCTCCTTCTTGTTCTTGTAAGTGTCTGCGTACTTTTTTATGCCCAGCTTTGAAGGCCGGACTCGCTTGCTTTTTCTCCGATTTTTTCTCACAGCAGGTGCCTTCCTGCTTCAGCATTGTACAAAGAATACCATTTATATCGTTATTTGTAAACAGTATTTAGTGTTTTTTGTTTCGATTAATATATTAATATATCATTTTTTGTAAAAAGTGCTGATCAGCGAAAGTCCCCTATACCACTGCTGTTTCTAATGATACACTTCCTTTTCTCTATGAAAATTCAAAAAGCCCCTGCACGCAGGGTGCAGGGGCTTTGGAACAGCTTCTTACTTGCGGTTTGCCAGCAGGTTCTCGATCTTCTTCAGGGGGTCGATGATGCTGGAAACGGACATATCGTGGTTCAGCGCCACCACAAAGTAGGCAGCGTACTTGGAAACGTCCACGTCCACATACCAGTCGCGGGTCAGCAGCTCGGGCATACGGTAGGTCAGGTTGGTGCCCACAACGTAGGTCAGGGTGCCGTCTGCCACAGCCTTGTCGAACTTCTCCAGACCGCTGGTGAACAGGGGGAAGGTGGCGTTGGCGATGATGTTGGCAGCGCCGCGCTCCTTCAGGTTGCTGGCAACCTCCAGCATGCTCTCGCCGGAAGCAATGATATCGTCTGCGATAAAGACGGTCTTGCCCTCCACGCTCTCGCCCAGATACTCATGGGCAACGATGGGGTTGCGGCCGTTCACCACGCGGGTGTAGTCGCGGCGCTTGTAGAACATACCCAGGTTGCAGCCCAGCACGCTGGAGAAGTACATATTGCGGTTCATAGCGCCCTCGTCCGGGCTGACCACGGTGAACTTCTCCTTGTCGAAGGACAGGGTGGGATCCTTCTTCAGCAGGCTCTTGAGCACCTGATAGGTGGGCATGGCGTTATCAAAGCTCATCAGGGGCACTGCGTTCTGCACGCGGGGATCGTGTGCGTCAAAGGTGATGATGTTGCGCACGCCCATGGTCTGCAGCTCCTGCAGAGCCACAGCGCAGTCCAGGCTCTCGCGCACCACGCGGCGGTGCTGACGGCCGCCGTACAGGCTGGGCATGATGACGGAAACGCGGTGTGCCTTACCGGCCACAGCCTGGATCAGACGCTTCAGGTTTGCAAAGTGGTCGTCCGGGGACATGTGGTTCTCGTAGTTGAACAGCTTGTAGGTGACGCTGTAATTGCCCGGGTCCACCACGATAAAGATATCGTCGCCGCGGACAGACTCCTTGACCAGACCCTTGGCGTCGCCGCTCTGGAAGCGGGGGCAGTCGCAGGAAATAATGAAGGTGTCTTTTTCAATTCCGGCAGCCTTTGCCCAACGGACAAGGTGCTTGTCGATCAGGCCGGTCAGCTCCTCTGCACCGGGGCAGGCGATCAGCCGCATATCCGCCACACTGGGCTGCTCAAAGAAAGACTTAGGGGAAATTTCAATAGACATAGTCACATAACTCCTTATTGCTGTTTACCATCCGTACCATGCACACAAGTGCGCATATCTAGTTTTATTTTATCACATTTTGTCGATTGTTCCATATCAATTTGTTTCATGTGTGGATTTTCTGCGCCTTGCACAGCTGTTTTTCCTTTTCCTGCAAGAGAATGTGAGTTTCTTACAAAAACGCGACCAAATCTTTACCGTTTCGCAAAGTTTATCTGATTTTTGAGGAAAAGTAGTACTTTTCAAAGTCCCCTTCTCTTTCCCCAGTGACGCAAAAAGACCGCCGCACGGTCGAGTGCAGCGGTCTCTCTTCACTTACCTTCTATCAGGGTAAAACGCTTTTTACAGGGCAGCCACGGCAGCCTTCAGGGCATCCACGCGGTCGGTGTTCTCCCACTTCACGCCCAGATCCTCGCGGCCCATGTGGCCATAGGCGGCCAGCTGGCGGTAGATGGGCTTGCGCAGATCGAGGTCACGGATGATGGCGGCAGGGGTCAGGTCAAACACCTTCTCCACAGCCTGCTCGATCTTCTCGTCTGCCACCGTGCCGGTGCCGAAGGTATCCACCATGATGGACACAGGCTTTGCCACGCCGATGGCGTAGGCCACCTGTACCTCGCACTGCTTTGCCAGACCCGCAGCCACGATGTTCTTGGCCACCCAGCGGGTAGCGTAGGCTGCGCTGCGGTCCACCTTGCTGGGGTCCTTGCCGGAGAAGGCGCCGCCGCCGTGGCGTGCATAGCCGCCGTAGGTGTCCACGATGATCTTACGGCCGGTCAGGCCGGTATCGCCCTGCGGGCCGCCCACAACAAAGCGGCCGGTGGGGTTGATGTAGTACTTGGTGTTCTCGTCCAGCAGCTCAGCGGGGATGGTGGCCTTGATGACCTTTTCCATCACGTCTGCCCGCAGCTGCTCCATGCTCACGCTCTCGCTGTGCTGGCTGGAGATGACCACGGCGTCCACGCGCACAGGCTTGTTGTTCTCGTCGTACTCCACGGTCACCTGGCTCTTGCCGTCCGGGCGCAGGTAATCCATTTCGCCGCTCTTGCGCACTTCGGTCAGGCGCTTTGCCAGCTTGTGGGCAAGGCTGATGGGCATGGGCATCAGCTCGGGGGTCTCGTCACAGGCATAACCGAACATCATGCCCTGATCGCCTGCACCGCCCACCTGATCGTTGGTGCCCAGTGCAATATCGGGGCTCTGGCCGTCAATGTTGGAGATGACGGCGCAGGTGTCGGCGTCAAAGCCGAACTTTGCGCGGGTGTAGCCGATATCTGCCACCACCTCGCGGACGACCTTCTGGAAGTCCACATAGCAGCTGGTGGTGATCTCGCCCATAATGTGCACAAGGCCGGTGGATGCGCAGGTCTCGCAGGCCACGCGGGCGTTGGGGTCGTGGGTCAGGATCTCGTCCAGAATTGCATCCGAGATCTGGTCGCAGATCTTGTCGGGATGTCCCTCGGTGACGGACTCCGAAGTAAACAGGTGTCTAGCCATTTTTTGCCTCCTAAATGTTGCAGTTGCGTGTATTTACCATTCCATCAAGTTTGTTCTGAAAAATAAAAGCGCCCAGAGCCGAAAGCTCTGAGCGTTGCACTCTTATCTTCCGGTTTCCCGCAGGATTTGGCACCTTACGCTCTCGCGCAGGTTGTCGGGCTTCACAGGGCCTGTCCCCTCAGCCGCTCTTGATAAGTCGGTATTCAATTGGTACGCCACATATTCTATCATTACAGCGTCAGATTGTCAAGATAAGTCGCACTTATTTTAGACATTCCTTTTAAATTGATGGAGCATTTCCCTGCTCCGGTGCGGCATGGCCGTCCCGGGCGGCGTGGAAAGCGCGTTTTTCCGCATACATCCGCTGATCCAGCTCCACCAGAAACTTCTCCACGCTGCCGCCCTCGTACTTTGCCACACCGGTGGAAAAGGACAGCTGAAAGCTGCCCGCCGGAGCGGTGGCGTTATAGTGCTGCACCCGCTGCTCGATGGCGGTGCAGATCTCGTCCAGCAGCTCCTCCGAGCCGTGACGGATCAGCACCATGAACTCATCGCCGCTCATGCGGATGGCTACCGAGTTTGCCACCAGCGCCCCGGACAGGATGTGCCCGATCTCCTGAATGGCGCGGTCGCCCTCGGCGTGCCCATAGGTATCGTTGATCTCCTTGAAGCAGTTCACGTCCATCATGATGCCGTAAACGTCCTTCTCCTGCGTGGCGTGGATGCGGTCCAGACAGTAGTTCATGTACTTGCGCCCAAACAGGCCGGACAGCTCATCGGTATAGCCGCGCAGGCTGCGGGTCTGGCTGTCCACAAGCACAAAAGCGATGGCTACTGACAGCCAGCCGAAGGCCATGCCGTAGAATGCGCCCTGCAGCAGCGTGCCCACCGCACAGGTGACCACGAAGTAGTACACCGGAAAAAACTCCACCGTAATGCCATCGCGCTTGGCCTTATGCACCTGCCACACGCTCTCGGCGTAATAACCGAACAGCAGCAGATACAGCAAAATGTTCAGCGGGCCCCGATGGTAAAGGTTGTCCGCCGAAATGGAAAAGATCCACCCCGTGCCAAAAAGGTTTGCCACCAGCAGCACCAAAAGCGCCAGCAGCGGCGCGCCCAGCAGCAGGTGCCTTCTGCGCAGGCGTCCGGTGCTGCGGTAGACCCGGAAGTCCACATACAAACACCACGCATAGCCCACGCACACGGTAGCGCCGGTGCAGACGGTGTTGGTGAGGTACAGCCAGAACCGGCTTGCCGCGCCGGGCACACCGTCCAGCAGAAAGCTGATCGTCTCTGTTGCCTGTGCCAGCAGCGTCACCACCAGAATCCGGCAAAACAGCTCTGTTCCAACGCTGTTTTTACTCTCGCCGCGCACCCGCAGTAAAAACAGAAAGCTTACCAGCACCGCCCCTGTGCCATTGGCCACAAGGATCTCGGGTATATTCATTGCATTTCCTCCTCTGCCCGCCTTGCCCCACAAGGCGAACAGCCCCTATTTTATGCAGTACCTATCTGTATTATACACCCTGCTGCGCCCTGCTTGCAAGGCTTGAGCGCAAAAAAGGCCGCTGCACGGCAATTTGTGCAGCAGCCCTTGAGAGATCATCCTTTGCAGTTCAGCCAAGCCCAGAGCTTTGCCGAAATACATTTTTTGCAGAAAACTTAATAGCCCTTTGCCTGCTCGCCGTTCAGGATCTTGACAGCGCGGGAGGTGCCCAGACGGTCAGCGCCCAGTGCAAGGAAAGTCTCCATATCCTCCACGGTGGAAATGCCGCCGGCAGCCTTGACCTTGCAGCGGCCACGCACGCCCTTGACCATCAGCTCCACATCGTGGAAGTTGGCACCTGCGGTAGAGAAGCCGGTGCTGGTCTTGATGTAGTCGGCACCGGCCTCGCAGACGATGTCGCACATCTTTTCCTTTTCTTCCTCGGTCAGCAGGCAGGTCTCGATGATGACCTTCAAAATCTTATCGCCCACAGCCTGCTTCACGGCACGGATGTCCTCGCGGACGGCATCGTACTCCTTGTTCTTCAGGCGGCCGATGTTGATGACCATGTCCACCTCGGCTGCGCCGTTGGCGATGGCAGTCTTGGCTTCAAAGGCCTTGCTGGCGGTATCCATGGCACCCAGAGGGAAGCCCACCACGCAGCACACGGGGATGCGGCCTGCCATATACTCCACAGCCTGCTTGACGTAGCAGGTGTTGATGCAGACGGATGCGGTGTGGTTTGCAATGGCTTCGTCACACAGCTGCTGGATCTGGGGCCAAGTGGCCTCCGGCTTCAGCAGGGTATGATCGACATGGGACAGGATCTCTTCGCGGTTCATGCTCGTTCCTCCGTTGTTTTTACTTGCTGGCACGGCGCACCTTTGCCATGCCCACAGCGCTCAGTGCGATCGCAGTCACCGATGCCGTTGCACCAATAATGCCCAGCACCAGACCAGAGACCAGGAATGCGAACCCTTTCAGACCACGTTTCATAATACCGTACCTCCTGAAAATTATTGTTTCTTTTTAAAGATAATGAGCTTGCTGAACACATAGTTCAGCAAGATCACCAGTACATTGGAAAAGACCTTCACGGCAAGGCCCCACATTGCCTGAGCATCGTAGGCGCTGGTGACGAAGATGGCTGTGGGGCCGTCCGCCCCGCCGATGACGGCAATGGCAGCGGAGCCATCTGCCACGGCGGCATGGCTCCCGGCAAAGCTGTTTGCCATGTAGAGGGTAGTATCCGGACCCAGCCAGCCCGCCACGGCGCCCAGCAGACCCTGCATGGCGGTGTCCACCAGCGCCGCCCCCTGTGCGGCAAAAAGGTTGCCCCCCACCATCATGATCACGGCATCCAGCACCATGGTGCCCAGACGGCAGGTGACAAAGGTGCCGAGCTCCTTGGCCATAGCTTTGCCGGTGGTCTTGCTGCGGAAGACGAACGCCCGGTTGGTGCAGTAGGCAAACAGGATGCACAAAGCGTTATCCAGCACATTGCCCCAGCTGTTGGCTGCGGTGTAGCCGAACAGGCGGCTGAACAGCGCATACAGCACAATATTCAGCAGGGTGGTCAGCACGCCGAAGATCAGATAACTGAGCACTTCCCAGTGCTTTTTGAAAAATTTCATCATGACTATCTTAACAAAAACAGCCCCGCCGCCGTTTTCCCGGCAACGGGGCTGCAGATCGCATTGTGTCAGAAGCTATGCTTTTGCACGAAGGGCTGATTACTCAGCGTCGTTGTTCAGCAGAGCCTTCATGGACAGGCTGATGCGCTTCTTGTCGAAGTCAACATCCAGCAGCTTCACATCGACCATATCGCCGACCTTCAGTGCGTCAGAGACCTTCTCAACGCGGTCATTGCTGATCTCGCTGATGTGGACCAGACCGTCAACACCCGGCAGGATGCGGACGAATGCACCAAACTTGGTCAGAGAAACGACCGGAGCATGGAAGGTGCTGCCGATGGGGTAGTTGTTCTTCAGCTGCTCCCAGGGGTTGTCCTCGGACTTCTTGTAGCCCAGAGAAACCTTGTGGTTCTCGGTGTCGATGTCCTTGACATACACTTCGATGGTGTCGCCAACAGAGACGACCTCGGAGGGGTGCTTGATGCGGTTCCAGCTCAGCTCGCTGATGTGGCACAGGCCGTCAACACCACCGATGTCAACGAATGCACCATAAGAGGTCAGGCTCTTGACAACGCCGGTGTAGGTCTTGCCCACCTCAACGTTTGCCCAGAACTCCTCGCGCTTAGCCTTGTTCTGCTCAGCGGTCACCTTGTTGATGCTGCCCACGATCTTGCGGCCGGAGCACTCGGTGACGACCAGCTGAACGTGCTGGCCGACCAGAGCAGTGTAGTCCTCGTCGCGGCGCATAGTGGCCTGAGAACGGGGAACGAACACCTTGACACCCTTGACGTTGACGACAACGCCGCCCTTATTGAACTCGGTAACATCGCCCTCGACGACTTCACCGGATTCTGCTGCCTTGGCGATCTCTTCCATGCCCTTGCGAGATGCGAGCTTCTTGCGGGAGAGCTGGATGACGCCATCCTGATCCATAACCTTCTCGACGATGAGGTCCAGCTCATCGCCAACCTTCACCAGGTCTTCGACCTTGGCGGAGGAATCATCGGTCAGCTCGCTCAGCTTGACAAAGCCGGTCTGCTTCGCACCGATATCCACCTGGATCTCGTTGGCAGAGATGCTGGTCACGATTCCTTTCACAATACTGCCTGCATGAACTCGCTTTTCTTCGGATGCGTTCAGCATCTCCTCAAAGCTCATGTTGTCATTGATTTCTGCGCTCATACTGTTAAGTACCTCCTCAATAATAGACGATGGCGTTGAAGCCCCGGCTGTCACGCCCGCCACTTTAACATCTGCAAACCATTCCGGCCGAAGTTCGCTCGCTGTTTCGACCGTTACGGCACGCGTGTGTTTTGCGGCGACCTGTACCAGCTTTTGGGTATTGGAAGAATGATGACCGCCAATGACAACAACAATGTCGCATTTTTGGCTGAGGTCTTCCGCTTCCTGTTGCCTCGCCCACGTCGCATTACATATTGTATCAAAAATTCGGGCGTTTGTATAGGCTTTTTTGAGAAACTCCGAACTTTCTTTCCATTTTGTAACCTGAAATGTGGTCTGTGCAACTGCAAAAAGGGGTTTTTGGGGGTCAGACGGGCCGTTCCACGCCTCTAACTCGGCTAAATCGGCAAAAACGAACACCTCGCCCCGGGTGTGCCCCACAATGCCCTGCACCTCCGGGTGGGTCTTATCGCCCGCCACCAGCAGCACCGCACCCTCTTTTTCGGCCTCGGCGGCAATGCGCTGGATCTTCTGCACAAAGGGGCAGGTGGCGTCATGGTACGGGATGCCGCGCGCTTCCAGTTCATCGTAAACGCTGCGGGGCACCCCGTGGCTGCGGATGACCACCTCGCACCCGGCGGGCACATCCTGCACGGTGTCCACTACCTGTGCGCCCTTGCGCCGCATATCCTCCACCGCCTGCGGGTTGTGGATCAGCGGGCCCAGCGTTGCCACCTTATGCCCCTCGGCCAGCAGGCCGTAGGTCAGTTCCACGGCACGGTTCACACCAAAGCAGAACCCCGCCGTTTTCGCCAAACGGATCTCCATCTCTTACGCCCCCATCTTTTCCCATGCTTCCAGCAGTGCCTGCTTGTTGGCACGGAGCTTTTTGGTGTCCCGGCGGCCCTCCATGGCAAACTGCATTGCGGGCATCGGCTCGCCGTAGATCACCCGCACTTTGCAGAACAGGTGCATTCTTCCGTCCGGGGTGTCGTACAGGATGCGGCAGGGCACAACGTCCACCCCCGCCTCGGCGGCAATGACGAACAGGCCGCTCTTGGGGGGCAGAAGCTTGCCCTCCTTTTCGCGGGTGCCCTCCGGGAAGATAAGCAGCGTTTTGCCCTGCTTACAGGCCTCCACCGTCTGGGAGATGACCGCCATCTCGTCCTTGGTGCCGCGGACGCACACACCGCCGCAGCAGCGGAAGAACCATGTCAGCAGTGCGTTGATTTCGAACAGCTCCTTTTTGGCAAACACCACCATCCGCCTGCCCCACCGGGTGACAACGATGAACACCGGGTCGATGGCTGACACATGGGTGGGCGCAAGGATATAACCCTTCGTCTGCACCTTTTTCAGGTTTTCACGCCCCTCCACCCGGATGCGGAAACCGATGTGCCACACAAGCCACGCAAGGGGCACCAGAATATAATATAGTACCATTTTTTATTCCTGTCCTGTTTGTTTTATCCGCCGATCTTTTGGGCAATGATCTGCTTCATGGCGTCAAGGCTCTGCTCAAAATCCAGCTCTGAGGTGTCCAGCAGCACGGCGTCCTCCGCCTGCTTCAGCGGGGCGGCGGCGCGGTGGGTGTCCTGATAGTCCCGCTGCTTCACATCTGCCAGCACTTCCTCGTAGGGGGTGTCGATGCCCTTGACCTGATACTCCTTCCAGCGGCGGGTGGCGCGTGCCTCCGGGCTGGCGGTCAGGAAGATCTTCACCGTAGCGTCCGGCAGCACCACCGTGCCGATATCCCGGCCGTCCATCAGCACATCCTGCTTTTTTGCCATGCTGCGCTGCAGCTCCAGCAGAAATGCCCGCACCGCGGGGTTTGCGCCCACGGCAGAGGCTGCCATGCCCGCGGCTTCGGTGCGGATGGCGGTACTCACATCCTCGTCCTTCAAGTAAATGTGCTGCTCGCCCGCAATGGATGCCAGCTGCAGCTCGATCTGGGGCAGCAGAGCATCCACCGCTGCGTTGTCCTTGGGGTCCTTGCCCGCGCGCAGGGCATACAGGCCGATGGCGCGGTACATTGCACCGGTGTCCACATAGATATAGCCCAGCTCTGCCGCCAGACGGCGTGCCAGAGTGGATTTGCCTGCACCCGCAGGCCCATCAATTGCAACAGATACCATGATATGTTCTCCTTATTTATATATAGTACACAGGAAATTTACTGCGCTGTTTTTACAGGTTATTCGCAAAGCTTTGTGCGGTGCAGAAAGCGATCTGCAGATTGTAGCCGCCGGTGTAGGCGTCCACGTCCAGCACCTCGCCCGCAAAGTACAGTCCCAGCGCCTTTTTGCTCTGCATGGTCTTGGGGTCTACCTCCCGCACCGATACGCCGCCGCTGGTGATGACTGCGTGGGCAAGGTCGCCCCGGGCGTCAATGGACACCTGCCAGTGCTTGACCAGCCGCACCAGCTCCCGCTTCTGCTCCCGGGTGATCTGGTTTGCCTTGGTGGCGGGGTCGATGCCCCAGCGCGCCACCATCACCGGCTGCATGCTGGAAGGCAGCAGCTTGACCAGCGCGCCCTGCGCCGCGTGGTTTGCCAGCAGCGCAAAGTCCCGGGTGATGCGGTCGTACAGCTGCTCCTCGCTCAGGGCGGGCTTCAGGTCGATCTCCGCGATGTACCTGTGCTTTTTCATATCCCCCAGATGGCTGGACGCGCTCAAAGTCAGCGGCCCGCTGATGCCAAAGTGGGTGAACAGCATCTCGCCCTGCTCGTCAAAGATGGTCTTGCCGTCCTCCAGCAGGGTCAGGGTGACGTTTTTCAGCGCCAGACCCATCATCTTTTTGCAGTCCGGGTCGCGGCTGACAAGGCTGACCAGACTGGGCACCGGCTCCACAAGGGTGTGTCCCGCCTGCTGCGCCAGCTTGTAGCCATCGCCGGTAGAACCGGTGGTGGGGTAGCTCACGCCGCCGGTAGCCACCAGTACAGCGTCTGCCCGGTATTCCCGGCCGGAGGTGCCCCGCACGCCCACGCAGCGCAGTGCCGGGCCCGCCTTTTTCTTTTTGGGGTGACGCGGGTTTTCCGGCACCGCCGGGGCGGGCTCTGCCTCCGGCACGATGTCCTCCAGCAGCAGCTTTTTTGCGCCATCGTAGACGATATCGGCGTCCTGCGCATAGCGCAGCAATGCCTGCCGGATCTCCTCGGCCTTATCCGATACCGGGAACACCCGGCGGCCGCGCTCCACCTTCAGCTCCACGCCAAGGCCTTCGAACAGCTCCATGGTCTTTGCCGGGGGGAACGCCCCCAGCGAGGAGTACAAAAAGCGCGGGTTCGTGCGCACATGGCGCAAAAACTCCTCTGCCGGGCAGTCGTTGGTCACGTTGCAGCGTCCCTTGCCGGTGACAAGGATCTTCTGCCCGGGCTTCTCGGTATGTTCCAGCACCGTCACCTGATGTCCCTGCCGCACGGCGGCGCCCGCCGCCATCAGTCCGGCTGCCCCGGCTCCCACGATCAAAACCCTTGCCATCTGTCCATCCTCCCAAAATCGCCTTTTAACTCTATTGTATCATACCAGAAACCCCGCGCAAAAGCAATGCAGCGCCGCAGGAAATGAATGGATTTTCGGTTCTCCCCCTCTTGACAAAGCCGCCAGGCTGCTGTATTCTTTTTACAGACCGTCAGTTTGTAAAAAAGGAGCATCCGCCATGCCGCGCAACAAATACCCGGAACAGACCGTTGAAAAGATCCTGGACGCCGCCGCCCTGCTCTTCCTACAGAAGGGCTACCAGAATACCACCCTGCAGGACATCATTGATGCCACAAAGCTTTCCAAAGGGGCGGTGTACCATCACTTCCGCTCCAAGGAGGAGATCGCGCAGCGCGTCGGTGACCGTTTGGGCGACCAGATGTGGGAGCCGCTGCGCCATATCCGGGACGACCCGGCCCTGACCGGGCTGCAGAAGCTGCAGGCGGTGTTTGCAGTTTCCTTTGCCGGGCAGCGGCAGCAGCAGATCGCGCAGACTTTGCCGCACCTGTGCAGCAACCCGCAGTTCCTTGCCATGGAGCTGACCAACATTGAAGCGCATTTAGCCCCGGAGTGCATTGCACCCATGATCCGGCAGGGCATGGCGGACGGCTCCATCCACACCGCCGATGCCAATGCGCTGGCCGAAGCGCTGTTCGTGCTGGCAGACATCTGGCTTTCTCCCCAGACGCGCCCCACCACACCGACCGAGCAGCGGGCGCGGAACGTCGTGTTTCAGCAAATGACCCATGCACTTGGGCTGGATCTTTTGACGGATGCACAGGCCGAACAGCTGGTGCAGCTGTGCACACCGGTCAAAGACTGAATTTCCCGGGCGGAACGCTCCGCCTTTTTTTATACGCAGATACAGACCAACAGTTTGTAAACAAAAAACAGGAGGTTCCCATGAACACTTTTATCCTTATCGTCCTCGGACAGATCGTCTCCCTGTTCGGCAATGCCGCCCTGCGGTTTGCGCTGCCGCTATATCTGCTGCGGCAGACTGGTTCTGCCGCGCTGTACGGCGGCATCACCGCTCTGGCCATGCTGCCCGCCCTTGCTGGAATGCTGACCGGCGGCGCGCTGGCAGACCGCTGCCGTAAAGCCCGCCTGATGGCATTGCTGGATCTGGTGACCGCCGGTATTGCGGCTGCAGCCGCTGCCGGACTGCCGCATCTGCCCCTGCTTCCGCTGGTTCTGACAGTGCTGGGCAGTCTGTACGCCATTCAGGGGCTTTACCAGCCCGTGGTACGCGCCTGCCTGCCCCTGCTGCTGAACGGCACCCAGCTGCTGCGCGGCAACGCAGTCATCCAACTGGTGGATACCGTGGACGAGCTTCTCGGTCCCCTGCTGGGTGCTGTTCTGCTGGAGCACCTCGGCATCCGGGGTCTGCTGGTGCTCTGCGGCTGCTGCTTTGCACTTTCTGCCGGGATGGAACTCTGCCTGTGCATCCCACAGGATGTCCCATCGGACACAAGGCTCTCCGTCCGTTCTCTGTGGGCCGACCTGCGGGAAAGTGCGCAGTTCCTCACCGGGCAGGATGCGGTGCTGCAATTAGCCGCCGCCATGGCGGCTGTAAACCTGCTGGAAGTCCCGGCTCTCACCGTGGGTGTCCCGGTGCTGGTGATACAGACTTTGCAGAAAAGTGATACCTCCCTTGGTCTTGTGCAGGCGGTGCTGAGCGCAGGCGGCATTTTAGGCGGCGTGCTGGCCGGAACCGTCTTTGTCCGTCATCCAATCCGCAGCGGCACACCTCTTTTGCTGGCGCTCAGCGGCGTGTGCGCCGCGCTGGGTCTTGCCCTCCGGGTGTCAGTGCTGCAGTTCGGCAGCATTCTGGTGCTGGGGGCCGTGTTTATGGCCGTGGCAGCGCTGTTCAATGTATGGTTCTTTGCGCAGCTGCAAGTGCTGGTGCCGCAGGCACAGCTGGGCAAGACGACAGCCTGCCTCTCTGTGCTGGCCTGCCTGACCCAGCCCATCGGACAGGCAGCCTATGGCAGTGCCTTCCAGCACTGGGCTGCGCACCCGGCAGATGTACTGCTGGCAGCCGGGGTGCTTTCGGCGCTGGTTCTCTGGCTGCTGCAAACGCGCCGTACCGTCTGACACAGCAAAAAGGAGCCGCTGTTGCAGCCCCTTTTGTGGTTTGCTTATTCCGGCAGCTTTGCCGGGTCGAGATAGCTTTCGCCCTGCTTTACCTCCACATGGATGTGGCTCTCCTCGGCGCACTCGCAGCCGACAGTGCCCACCGTGCCAAGCTTCTGCCCGGCGGTCACGGTGTCCCCCGCCTTTACGGCAGGATCTGCCACACCGCACAGCCGCCAACTGCGGCCAGCGGCATCTTCCAGCACCACCACGGTGCCCCAGTTGCCCTCTGCCCCGGCAGACACCACCTTGCCCGCCACGGGTGCTGCTACCGCTGCCCCTTGCGTGCAGGCATAGTCCACGCCGTTGTGGGTGCGCCAGTCTCCAAGGGTCTTGTTATACACCAGCTCATCGCCGCTGAAGGCGTTGAGCACGCGCCCCGGCATAGAGGGCGCGGCGGCAGGCTGCGCCGAACTGCTGGCAGGCGAGGATGCGCCTTGCAGTGCCGAGGGTTCGCGCAGCGAACCAGAGCCAGACTGCGCACCAGAGGATGCCCCAGAGGGCGTCTGCTGCGGCACATCTGCCTTGCTGTTTGCAACGTCGGTCACGGGCTGCTGCCATGTGGTATCCTCCTGTGCGTCCCAGTCCGGTTCTGTTTCCGGAGTGGTCTGTTGGGTGGTGCCGGGGGCGTTTAGTCCATCCAGACTTTTTTGCAGTTCTGCCCGCAGGGCACGCACCGCCCACACGCCCGCCGCAGCCGCAGCCAGCAGGCTTGCGGTCAGCAGCAGAGCAAAGCCCTTGCCGTGCAGAAATTTTTTGATCTGCTCCATGCTTGTTACTCCCATCTGTTCGTTTTGTGTACGGGAACTTTTCTGGGCTTAGTGTGGGACAGCGGCGGGCAGTTTATGCAAGGGGGCAAAAAAGACACGCAAAAAGGCTGAGCAACCGCTTTTTTGCAGCTGCTCAGCCCTGCTGTATCCCGTTTTTGGTTACTTGCGCGCGATCATTTCGGTATAGGCCAGCACCAGCGGGCCTACGCCCTTGGCATCGTTGCAGACCACCGGCTCGCTGAAGTAGTAGGCCAGAGAACCGTCACGGTGATCCTTGCCGCCCAGACCCGCCACAAGGCAGATGCCGTCCAGCTGCAAGCTGCCGTCCGGGTTCTTGGACAGATACCGGTCACAGGTGCCGTAGAAAGCCTTCTCCGCCCATGCAGCCATGCGTTTGGGCAGATAGCCCAGACGCACGCCCTTGAGCACGGCATAGGCAAACAGGGCGGTGCCGCTGGTCTCCAGATAGTTGCCCTCGGCCTCCGGGTGGTCGATGACCTGCCAGAACATCCCGGTCTGCTCGTCCTGGAACTTGTGCATATCCTCCACAGCCTGTTTGAGCATGGCCATGATGCCGCGATACTCGTTGTACAGCTGCTCGTCCATGCGCTCCAGCACATCCACCATCGCCACAAGGAACCAGCCCATGGCGCGCAGCCAGAAGTTGGGGCTGCAGCCGGTCTCGGGGTCTGCCCAGTACATCTGGCGGCTCTCGTCATAGCCGTGGTAGTACAGGCCGGTCTTTTCGTCCCGCATGTGCTTTTTGATGTTCATGAACTGCTTGTAGCTGTCGATGCAGCCCTGCATCTTGTTAAAGCGGGTCTCGTACTCCATGTAGAAGGGCTGCGCCATATAGGTGCCGTCCAGCCACACCTGCCACGGGTAGATGTCCTTGTGCCAGAAGTTGCCCTCCTTGGTGCGGGGCTGGGTGAGCAGCTGGCTGCGGATGGTGTCGATGGCCTTGCGGTACTTCTCGTCCCCGTAGATATCATACAGAATGAACAGGTTCTTGCCCTGATTCACGTTGTCCAGATTGTACTCCTTGGGGTCGTAGGTCTTGATGGAGCCGTCCGGCTGCACAAAGTAGTCGATGAACTCCTTGGAAAACTCCAGATACTTCTCGTCGCCGGTGGTCTTGTACAGGCTCAGGCAGGCGGTGATCATGCAGCCATCGATGTAGTTCCACTTGTTGGGCTTGCCGCTGCGCACCTTCTCGATGTTCCACATCGGTGCCTCGGCGCTGGAATTGGCGATCAGGTAGTCCACATAGTCGCCCAGCATGGACAGGATCTCTTCATGGGTCATGGGTCAGTCCTCCTCAAAATGTCCTACGTTGGCAAAGTGCAACCGCTCGCCCTCGTAGCCCTCGATCTTCACGTTGTGCAGGTCGATCTCCTTGACGTTCTCGGCATAGATAGCCAGCTTTTTCACCAGCGGACGGTTGTCGGCCATGGCCGCCTGTCCCTCCTTGGCGTTGGGGTCAAAGGTGATGCTCACATCCCGCATGGTCACCCGCTCGATGGGCTGTTCCGGCAGGCCATCGAAATAGCAGCCTGCAAACTGGGCATCGGTGGCCACGATGTTCTCCATGGTCAGGCTGCCCAGCTTGGGGGTGTACTCGTCCACCGGCATCGGCTCGCGGCACTGTACATAGGGGCCGTGGCCGTCCGGGTCGCAGAAGTAGAACATATTGATGACAAAGGGTGCTTTGACGCCCCGCATCTCCACGTTGCGGAATACCAGCCCGTCGATGACGGCGGTGTTGCCGCGGCCCCGGCGGGTCTTGACGCGCAGACCGCGGTCGGTGTGGTCCATCAGGCACTGGGTCACCACCATATCCTTGACGCCGCCGCTCATCTCGCTGCCGATGACGATGCCGCCGTGGCCCTTGTCCAGCAGGCAGTTGCGGATGACGGTGTGCTCACAGCTGCGCTTCAGCTTCATGCCCAGAAAGACCTTGCTGGCCTTCATTGCGATGCAATCATCGCCCACATGGATGTTCATGCCGATGATGCGGATATACTCGCAGCTCTCGGGGTCGATGCCGTCCGTGTTGGGGGCGTTGTAGGGGTTGTTGATGTTGAAGTTGAGCAGGTCGAGGTGCTTGACAAAGATGGGGTGGATGGTCCACGAATAGCTGTTCTGCACCGTGATGCCGTGCAGGCAGACGTTCTCGCTGTCCACCGCAGCCACAGCGCGGGGACGCCATGCAATGCGCTTGACCTTGGGGTTCACCCACCAGTCGCCGTTTTCGGCATCGCAGTCCAGCGTGCCCTCGCCGGTCACCACCACGTCATGCACCTGCGTGATGTTCAACAGACCCGCAAAGCTGTCCAGCGGATTGCCTTCCCAGCCGGTCAGGTAGTACTCGTCCACTTCGTTCTCGCTGGGCAGCACACCGGGCAGGATGGGGTAGTGGGTGCGGTCGTTGTCGCCCAGCAGCACAGCGCCCTTTTCCAGATACAGGGTGGTGTTGCTCTTCATGAACAGGCTGGCGGTGCGGTAACGGCCGGCAGGCACATACACTGTGCCGCCCTTGGGGCAGGTGGACAGCGCCGCCTGCAGCCGCACGGTGTTGTCGGTCTCGCCGTCAGCCACCAGACCATAGCGGGCAGCATCCACAAAGAAGGTCTCGGCCTCGGTGGTGAAATCCAGCTTCAGGGTCTCACCCTCGGCCTGCACCTCCACCGTATAGGTGGTGCCGGGCAGCAGGGAGAACAGGGAGAACACGTTGGTGTTGCAGGCCTCGTACACCGTCTTGCCGTTCAGGGCAACGGTAAAGGGGTGTGCCGGACGGTAGCACAGTTCGTTTTCCAGCTCGAAAACGGCGCTGCGGGTCATGGAACGGATCAGGGTCAGATTCATGCGAAATAACCTCCTGTGAGTTTGTCTTGCCCCCACGGGGCAGACGTGGTATCATGAGGAAAAGCGCTCTCCCGGCTACCGGGAGGGCTGTTTCCGGAAAGGATGCGCAAGATGAAAGCGGAACGGGAAAAGATCCATGCAAAGGTAAAAGCGGACACCGTGCGGCTGAACGGCAGCAAGCTGGAGCTGACGGCAGACGAGGAGACGTGCACCTTTCTGCTGGTAAGCGAGGGCAGCTGCACCCTGCAAATGGGGGAAAACAGCCTGCTGCTGAACCCCGGCAGCGCGCTGCTGCTGGGCGCGGGGGACGCAGTGCTCTCTGCCGCCGGTGCAGCCGTACCGGAACTGGTGGGCTGTCGGTTCCCGCTCAGCGCCCTGCACGAGCTGCGCAGCGCCACCCAGCGGGATTTTGCCCGGCTGTTTTTGCCCGGCGAGGCAACGGTGCTGTACGGCCCGGTGCCGTGGGTTCGCCGCCTGCGCACCCTGCTGGAGATGATGCGCGCTGCCATGCCGGAGCAGGACTACCCCGGCGGGCTGTACCTGCTGCTCATCCTGCACTATGTCGAGCAGGAGTGCCTTGCCGAGAGCAGCGCCGCAGCGCGCCCCCGCAACGAGACCATTGAGCAGGTGTGTGCCTACCTTGCCGCCAACTACCGGCAAAAGTTCTCCCTTACCGAGGTGGCGGCGCGGTTCTACCTTTCCCCCTACTATCTCAGCCGCCTGTTCCGGCGGGTGACCGGGCAGTCCATCGTGGACTACCTGAACAACCGCCGCATCGAGGCTGCGCAGAAGCTGCTGGAGACCACCGAGCTTTCCATCAGCGCTATTGCCGAGCAGACCGGTTTTGCCAGCGCAGCCCACTTCCGCCGCGTGTTCCGCGAGGTGATGGATATCAGTCCTTTGCAGTACCGCAAGAAGCAGACGAAATGATGTATCAACCAAAACACCCCCTGTGCCATCCGTTGGGAGCAGCACAGGGGGTGTTGGTCTTGGTCAGATGTTCTTATGGCGCATTAGCCCTTGACGGCACCTGCGGAGATACCTTCAACGAACTGATCCTGTGCACAGAAGAATACGATCAGCTGCGGCAGGATGGAGATGAGGGACAGTGCAAGGATCTTGTTCCATGCAAAGCCGGTATCACCGTCCATAGACAGCTTGACGAACAGGGACATGGGGTATTTGCCGGGGGTGCTGACGTAAAGCAGCGGGCCCATAAAGTCGTTGCAGCTCCACATGAACTGGAACAGTGCGCAGGACACCAGAGCGGGTCCCAGCATGGGGACGATGACCTTGTACAGGGTCTGGAAGGAGGAGCAGCCGTCAATGGCGGCAGCCTCGTCCAGATCACGCGGGACGTTGCGCATGAACTGCACCAGCTGATACACGAAGTAGGTCTCGGTAGCAAATGCGCAGTGCACCCAGATGGCCAGATAGAAGGGGCTGTCCACCCAGCCGAACTTGTTGTACAGCAGGTACTGGGGCACGTTCAGCACGACCTGCGGCAGGAACAGGGTGGCCAGCATGATGTTGAACAGCAGCTTGCGGCCGGGGAAGTCGAAACGGCCAAAGCCGTAAGCGGCAATACAGGCAGACACCACAGTGCAGATCACCTTGGGGATGACATAGCTGTAAGTGTTGAGCATGGCCTGCAGGATGTTGATGGAGCCGCCGAAGTTGTTCAGGGCGTTGCGGTAGCCATCCAGCGTAGGCTTTTTGATCCACAGGCTGATGCCTGCAAAGATCTCGCTGTTATCCTTGAAGGTAGCGCTGATCATCCACAGCAGAGGATAGATCATGATGATACCAACCAGGATCAGCACGAAGTACTTAAAGAAGGTTGCGATCTTATTCGATGCTTTCATTCCCATATTGGTCACCTTACCTTTCATCCGAGTAGTAGACCCACTTCTTCTGGCTGGTGAACGCAATGATCGTCAGGATGCAGACGATGATGAACATGATCCATGCCAGAGCAGAAGCCATGCCCATGTCGTAGGACTTGAATGCGTAGTTGTAAACCAGCAGGGAGATCAGGGTAGTGGAACCACGGGGACCACCGTTGGTGATGATGTAGGGGCCGTTGAACTCCTGGAAAGCCTGGCAGATCTGAGTGACTAGGTTGTAGAAGATGATGGGGGTGATCATCGGAACGGTGATGGAGAAGAACTGACGCCACTTGCCGGCGCCGTCGATGGTAGCAGCCTCGTACAGGTCTGCGGGCACGCCCTTCAGTGCAGCAAGGAACAGCACCATGGCGGAACCGAACTGCCATATACGCAAGAAGCAGATGATCCACAGCGCGTAGTTGGGGTCAGACAGCCATTCGGGGCCCTGCACCGCACCAAAGGTGACAGCGCGCACCACGGTGTTCAGCAGACCGTCCACGCTGAACACAGCCTTCCACAGCACGGCGATAGCCACAGAGCCGCCCAGAATGGAGGGGATGTAGTACACGGTGCGGAACAGGTTCACGCAGGCGATCTTGAAGTTCAGGATGTAGGCGATGAACAGTGCGAAGATCAGCTTCAGGGGCACGGTGATAAAGGCGTACTTGAAGGTGATGATCAGCGCCTTGGTGATCTTTCTGGTGTGGAATGCGGTAATGTAGTTGGCCAGACCAACAAAGCTGGTGCCGTCCTTGAAGAAGTTCATATCGGTAAAGCTGTAATACAGCGACTGACCGAAGGGGAACGCCTTAAAGACGAGAAAGCCGATGATCCAGGGAATCAGATAAAACAGACCCTGATACTTATCGACCCATTTCTGAAACGGAGTTCGTGCGCCGGCGGGCGCATTACTTTTTTTCATCCGAAATCCTCCTTTTACAGGATTTGAAGCAGACAGTGCAGCAGGTCACAGACCGGCAACAATTCATTCAAGGTTTGATAACCATTCTCCGATAAAACAAGGGCACCTGTCGTACGGGCGGCAGATGCCCTTATTTATTTCAGATACTGAATATCCGGTTCTGACCGCTGTCAGAGAGAGGTAAGCTTAGCCGATGGTGTAGCCAACAGACTCCATGCCGTCCAGCAGAGTCTCGACAGCCTCTTCAGGGGTCTGATCGCCGTAGTCGATGTTGTCGAACACTTCCTGATAGATGCCGGTGCCGGAAGCCTTCAGGTCGTTGTTCTCGAACAGAGGATCCAGCTTGTTGGTGGTGAATGCCATGACCTTGGCGTTAGCCTCTGCAACCAGGCTCTTGACAGCGCCGGCGTCCTGCGCGAACTTCAGGCCAGCCTTGGAAGCGGGGATGCCGCACTCAGAACCCATGATGGAAGCACCCTTCTCCTCGTTCAGCAGGAAGTTGATCAGGGTAGCAGCCTCGGCAACGTTCTTGCAGGTCTTGGTGATAGCCAGACCCATGGACACCTTGGAGAAGCCGCCGTTGTTGTCGCCGAACTTGATCTCCTCGCCGACGGTGAAGCCGTCCTTATTGCTGTCGTCCAGAGCGGAGGAGTACTTGCTTGCAGCGGAATCCCACTCGAAGATGCCTGCGATCTTACCGGTGATCCACTCGTTGGACTGGTGGGTAGCGGTATCGGAGTTTGCAGAGTAGTAGGTCTTCAGGTTCATCATGACGTGGTTGTCCACCAGGCTCTTGATGAAGGCCAGACCCTCAGCGATCTCCTCCTCGGTGTAGTTCAGGGTGGAGGTAACGGGATCTGCCCAGTCCTTGCCGTACTTGGACTCGAGGTAGAACACCATCAGGATCATACGGTCGTATGCGCCCAGGTGCATGGGGTAGTAATCGTCGCCCAGCTTCTCCTGGAAAGCCTTACCGGCAGCCATCAGATCGTCCAGAGACTTGGGAACCTCGGTGATGCCAGCCTTATTAAAGGTGGTCATGTTCCAGTAGAAGATACGGCCGGTCATGGAGACGGGCACGCACTGCTGGCTGTTGGCCACATAGCAAGCGTCCATAGCAGCGGAATCCCACTGGGTCAGGTCGATGAACTTGGAGGTGGTGTTCAGATCCACGAACTTGCTGCCGTCGGCAGAGTAGTTGTACAGCCAGTTCCAGTTCACCTGGCAGACATCCTGAGCGTTGCCTGCGATGAAGGCAGCAGCCATCTTCTCTTCCCAGCCGGACCATGCGGCGAAGGTGGGCTCCACGGTGATGTTGGAGTGCTCAGCCTGGAAAGCCTCCAGAGCGCTCTGGTAAGCAGCGTGACGGCTGTCGCCGCCCCACCAGCTGATGCTCAGGCTGACAGGGCCGTCAGACAGGGCCAGGCTCTCGTCTGCGGAAGCAGCGGGGGCCTGAGAAGCAGCGGAAGAAGCGGTGGAAGAAGCAGCGGGCTTGCTGCCGCAGGCAGCCAGCAGACCTGCAGCACCGACAGCGCCGGTAGCCATCAGGAAGTTACGACGAGAAATTGCCTTGCTCATTTTTGTTCTCCTCCTAATAGAAAACATCTTCATGCAGGGGGTCTGCACATGCCCCCTTGTATACAATTATGATAACAAAAGCCACCGAAAAAAGAAAGATGCAAATTACAGTGATACAGGATGAAAACGTACAAATATTGCCCTTGTTTTCGCGTGCAATTCGACGTCTTTGCCGAAATGAATAAACTTGCGCTGAAAAACTGTGCAACTTGTATACTTCAATGACTTGCATAAAAATCTGGGATGCAACAAGGGCAGAACAGCAAAAATCTCAATAATTCCTGTTACATTTACCGTTTCGCCTGTAATTTTTTGTGCGCTGCCGTTCTCCTCTGCTTCCTTCTTCTCCCACGCCCTCTCCCCTCCGGCAAGTAACTGCCCGGTCCGAACTGATATATCAATAGCGCAAAAAACGTGCGAATTCCGTCCGGTTGATATATCAGTTTCTCTCACAAAATGTAACAAATTGATATATCAGTCTGTATGCAGCCTGTTGGAGACTCTGGCGAGTGTAGCGAGACTGAGGGGGGTAGCTCTTCCGCAAATCACGCAAAAAAGCCGCTGCACCCGGCGCGGTACAGCGGCTTATATCCATATATAGAACGCTCTCAGTTTTTCTTTGCAGCGTAGAACGCCCGCCGTGCCTTGAAGTAACACTGGGGGCACATGCTGACATACTGCACATCGTTTTCAAGGTCGATGGCTACCTGCTCGCCCTCAAAGACGAACCGTCCGTTCACCTTGCGGCAGTTGCAGATGGCCTTGCGCCCGCAGGTGCAGATGGTTTTCATCTCCTCGATGGTGTGCGCCAGCTCCAGCAGACGGGTAGAACCCGGGAAGCCCTTGAGGGAAAAATCTGCCCGCAGACCGTAGCAGATCACTGGGATGTTCAGATCTACCGTGATCATGAACAGCTGCTCGGCCTGCTCCGGGGTAAAGAACTGGCTCTCGTCGCACAGCACACAGGCCAGCGGCCCGGAAGCAGCGTTTGCCGCCTGCACAGCTTCGAACACGTCCAGCTCCGGCGGGATCAGCAGGTCTGCCTTGCGGCGCACGCCCAAACGGCTCACCAGCTCCCCGCCGCCCTTGGTATCCACCTGCGGCTTCAAAATGAGCACCTTCATGCCCTGCTCTTCGTAGTTGTGTGCCACCTGCATCAGCGCCGTGCTCTTGCCGCTGTTCATGGCACCGTAGCGGAAATACAATTTTGCCATGCCGTCACTCCTGATTGCGCAGACGGTAGCCCAAGCTCATCAGGCTGTCGCCCAGATGGACGTTTTCCACCACCACATTGGGGTACGACACCGACAGGTCATAGTGGGAGAAGTTCCAGAAGCCCTCGATGCCCAGATCCACCAGCCGTCCGCTGACCTGCTGTGCACCATCACGGGGGACGCAGAGCACCGCCACCTTGGGCTTGTTTTCCTCGCAGAAGGCCTCCAGCTCGTCAATGTGCCGGATGCGGATGCCGCTGATTTCCTTGCCCACCTCGTTCTCGGCCACGTCAAAGGCCGCGATCAGCTTGTAGCCGTTGGTGTCGGTGGTGATAAAGCGGCTCACCGCCTTGCCCAAGCGGCCGCAGCCGATCAGAATGGTGGGCAGACGGTCGCCGTTGCCGAACAGCAGGCTTTCCAGAATGGAAAGCAGGTTCTCCACCGAGTAGCCGATGCCCTGCCGTCCGTTCACGTCACCGATGCAGTTAAAGTCCTGCCGCACCTGCGAGGCAGTGGTGCCCATCTGAGAAGCCAGCTCCCGGGAGGAGATGCTGGTAATGCCGTCATCCTGCAAGGAGCGCAGATACCGGTAATATTTGGGGAGACGCTTGATCACAGGGATCGATGCTTTCTGGGGGGTGTTCATAGCAAAATTCTCCTTTCTGCCCAACGCGCTGCAGCTTCTGCCGCCATGCAAGGGGCTTCTTTGCGCGCAGAGAGATGTTCCGTTTTATCCTGTTATATTATTTAAAGTATACAGCATGAAAGGCGAATGTCAAATACCTATTTGTAAAAAAGCAAAAAATTCACAAAGTTTTTTGTATTCGCGCTCCTGCATACTTCCCCGGCAGCCGGGGGATACTGACCCCACAAAGACCCTGCTACGGAAGGAGAACGCGCATGGATACGGCAAAAGACACCCCCGCAGAGCAGCACCGGATGGAAAAAGAGGATATCGAGGATCTGGGCACGGTCACCCTGAGCCGGGGCGGTCATGTCATCCACTGCCTGACCGTCATCGGTCAGATCGAAGGGCATACCGAAGCGCCGCAGGGGCAAAAGACCACCAAATATGAGCACGTCATTCCCCAGCTGGTGGCGGTGCAGGAGGACCCCCGCATCGAGGGGCTTCTGGTGCTGCTGAACACGGTGGGCGGCGATGTGGAGGCCGGCCTTGCGCTGGCAGAGCTGATCGCCAGCATCTCCAAGCCCAGCGCCACGCTGGTGCTGGGCGGCGGGCACTCCATTGGCATCCCGCTGGCGGTCAGCGCGCGGCACAGCTTCATCGTACCCACCGCCACCATGACGGTGCATCCGGTGCGGCACTCCGGGCTGATCTTAGGCGTGCCGCAGACCATGCACTGCTTTGAGCAGATGCAGCAGCGCATCACCGGCTTTGTGGCCGCCCACAGCGGCATGCCGGAAAAGCGCTACACCCAGCTGATGCTCCACACCGGGGAACTGGTCATGGACATGGGCACGGTGCTGGACGGACGCCGTGCCGTAAAGGAAAAGCTCATCGACGAGCTGGGCGGTCTTTCGGATGCGCTGGCGTGGCTGTATAAGGAGATCGAACGGGGGTAAGGCCTTGCGTCTCCCCCGCCGGACGATTTGAACTGCGCTCCGCGTTCGCTTTGCGCAGAAGCAGCGGAATTATTTTTTATTTGCAGTTCCGAAACGCCTGCGGGCGTTTCGGAACTGCCTTTTCACGAGAGGGGCTAGGTTCGTTCCATTTTCCTCAAGAAAAACAACATTATGGTTTGCCATTTTTGCCCTTGCGTGGTACAATAATAGAATCAATTATTGTGTCTATGGGAAGTTGGGGAACAGAGTAGAATGGCAACGAAAAAACGAAAATCAACGAAACGGCGTACTGCTGCCCGCCGTAAAAAGGCAGAGCAGCGGCTTCCGGCAGGGCTTGGCACCCTGTTCGGCGGCCTGCTGCTGATGGTGCTGGCCTTTGTGCGGGGCGATTCCGTATGGCGGGTGCTCCATGATGTGCTGTTCGGGCTGTTCGGCTGCGGCAGCTTTGTGCTGGGTGCAGCCGTGTGCTGTCTGGCCGTTTTGTACACCCGGGGCGAGGAGCTGCTGTCCCGCATCCTCAAGCTGGTGCTGGGGCTTATCTTTGTCTGCGGCACGGTCATCGTGTTTTCCGATATCCAGCCGCAGGGGCTGTCGGCGCTGCAAATGCTTTCCGCCTGCTACGCCAACGGCGTCAATGCATGGCTCTCCGGCGGCGCAATGGGCTTTGTGTTGGGCGGCGTGCTGCTTTTGCTGTGCGGACGTCCGGCAGCAAATCTCATCATGGTCGTGCTCTTGCTGTGCGGCAGCCTGTACATTTTTGATATCACCCCCGCCGAGGTCTGGGTCTGGCTGTGTGCCGTCACCGGCGGTATCCACGCCCGCGGCGCTGCCTTTGCAGAGCAGCGCTCTGCCCGCCGCGCCGAGCGCGCCGCCATCCGGCAGGCAGAGCGGGAGATCGACGAGGAATACGACGAAATCGAGGACGAGCCGCTGGACGAGGAGGACGAGCCTGCCGGGCTGCATCTAGGGGTGCCGGACTGGATGTCCGGTGTGCTGCGCTGGGGACACAAGGTAACGCAGGAGATGGAGGCAGACGCTGCGGACACCGAAGCTGCGCCCGCCGCCCCTGCCCAGCCGGAGCCTGCCGCGCCGCCCATCACCCCGGTGCGGGTCAGCGTTGCCCATCCCCGCGCCGCCTTTGATGTAGACCTTGGCCCCGACCACACCGCCCTCTCCGAGGGCGGCAGCGAGCCCATTGAGCCGCTGATCGTCGGGCCGGGCGGCACCTTCGGGCAGGACCCGCTGCGCCCTGCATCCAAGCCCACGCCGCCGCCCATCGTGGCAGACCCGGTAGTCGCCTCTGCGGCAGATTTCTTTGCCAAAGATGCCCCCCAGCCGGAAGAGCCTGCCCCCGCTTTTGATACGCCCATCGTCCAGCCGGCAGCGCCGGTGGTGCAGCCGCAGATGCCCACGCAGCCGGAGGCTGCGCCTATCCAGCCCGCCGTGCCCCGGGTGAGCGCCGAGAACGCCGTGGCGTTCCGCTCTGCGCCGGACGAGGACGGCTGGATCAGCATCACCGCCGAGCCGGTGGAGGAAAAAGACATCAACTCGCTGGTGGCAGCGGCCATGGAAAAGCCCGCTGTCTCCGAGCAGGCAGCCGCCACCGCACCCGCCGAGGAGACCGAGCCGGTGGACCGCTACGAATACCAGTACCCGCCCATCGAGCTGTTTGAAAAAACGCAGGAGGAGAGCGACCCCGGCGCACAGGAGGAGCTGAAGGCCAACGCCCAAAAGCTGGTGGACACGCTGGAAAGCTTCGGCGTGCGCACCCGGGTGCTGGATATCTCCCGCGGGCCCTCTGTTACCCGATACGAACTGCAGCCCATGGCGGGTGTGAAGATCAGCCGCATCACCTCGCTGGCAGACGATATCGCCCTGAACCTTGCGGTGGCGGACGTGCGTATGGAAGCCCCCATCCCCGGCAAGCCCGCCGTGGGCATCGAGGTGCCCAACCACAAAAAGACCGCCGTTTCCATCCGCAGCATCTTTGAGAGCCAGAGCTTTCTGCGCATGACCTCGCCGCTGGGCATCGCCCTTGGCAAGGACATTGCCGGTGTAGCGCAGGTGACCGACCTGTGCAAGATGCCCCACCTGCTCATCGCGGGCAGCACCGGCAGCGGTAAATCCGTGTGCGTGAACAGCATCATCATGAGCCTGCTGTTCCGCTCCAGCCCGGAGGACGTGAAGCTGCTGCTCATCGACCCCAAGGTGGTGGAGCTGGCCGAGTATAACGGCATCCCCCACCTGCTGATGCCCGTTGTCACCGAGCCCCGCAAGGCCGCCGGTGCACTGGGCAGCGCGGTGCAGGAGATGGAGCGCCGCTACCGCCTGTTTGCGGAGAACAATGTGCGCGATATCAAGTCCTTCAACAAGCTGGCTGCCGAGCAGCCGGAGCTGGAAAAGATGCCCTACATCGCCATTATCATCGACGAGTTGGCCGATTTGATGATGGTGGTGGGCAAGGACGTAGAGGATTCCATCTGCCGCATCGCCCAGAAAGCCCGTGCCGCCGGTATGCACCTGATCGTTGCCACCCAGCGCCCCAGCGTGGACGTGATCACCGGCCTGATCAAGGCCAACATCCCCAGCCGCATCGCCTTTGCGGTGTCCAGTCAGGTGGACAGCCGCACCATTCTGGACGGTGCCGGCGCAGAAAAGCTGCTGGGTCAGGGCGATATGCTCTTTATGCCCGTGGGCGCACCCAAGCCCACCCGCATTCAGGGCACTTTTGTGCGGGATGAGGAGATCAGCCGTGTGCTGGACTTCATCAAATCCAGCGCCACCGTGCAGTACGACGAGGCCATGATCGAGGCCATGGAAAAGCACGCCATTCAGGACGGCAAAAAGGGCGGCGGCGGTGCCGACGCCGAGGAGGACGCAGGCTCCGACCCCATGTTCAAGCAGGCCGTGGACGTGGTCATCGACGCCGGGCAGGCCTCCACCAGCCTGTTGCAGCGCCGCTGCAAGCTGGGCTACGCCCGCGCCGCCCGCATCATGGACGAGATGGAACAAAAGAGCATCATCGGCCCTTACGAGGGTGCAAAGCCCCGCGCCGTGCTCATCAGCCGCCAGCAGTGGCTGGAAATGCAGATGAACCAACCGGAGGAATAATAAAGGAGCACTATGGAACATTCTACTCCCCAGATCTACACCGAATTTCTTCCCATCAGCCGGGCGGACATGGAAGCCCGGGGCTGGGAGCAGCTGGACTTTGTGGTGGTGGGCGGTGACGCCTATGTGGACCACCCCAGCTTTGGCACCGCCATCATCAGCCGCCTGCTGGAGGCCGAGGGCTACAAGGTGGGCGTGCTGGCGCAGCCCCGCTATACCGACTGCGAGGACTTCAAGCGGTTCGGCAAGCCCAAGTACGGCTTTTTCATCGGCGGCGGCAACGTGGACAGCATGGTCAGCCACTATTCCGTGGCAAAAATTCCCCGCGCCGAGGATGAATACTCTCCCGGCGGCAAGGCCGGTGCCCGCCCGGACCGCAGCGCCACCGTGTACACAAAACTTGCCAAGCAGGCCTACCCCGATCTGCCGGTGATCTTAGGCGGTCTGGAAGCCAGCCTGCGCCGGTTTGCCCACTACGATTACTGGCTGGACACCGTGCTGCCCAGCATCGCCGAGGACTCCGGCGCGGATCTCATCAGCTTTGGCATGGGCGAGCACCAGACCGTGGAGATCGCCCGCCGTCTGGCCACCGGGGAGCCGGTGGAGACCATCACGGACGTGAACGGCACCTGCTACCTGACCGATTTCGACCACCTGCCCCAGCGGTATGTGGAGTGCGCCGGTTTTAAAAAGGTGGCCAGCGATAAAACCGCCTACGCCAAGGCCTGCCGCATCCAGATGGACAATCAGGACGTGGTCAGCGGCCAGATCATCGTGCAGAAGCAGAGCGAAAAGTATCTGGTGCAGAACATCCCCGCAAAGCCGCTGGTGCGCGGAGAGCTGGACAAGGTGTACGCCCTGCCCTATACCCGCCGCTACCACCCCATCTACGAGAGCATGGGCGGCGTGCCCGCCATCCGCGAGGTGCAGTTCTCCATCATCCAGAACCGCGGCTGCTTTGGCGGCTGCAACTTCTGCGCCATCCAGCTGCATCAGGGGCGGCGGGTCACCAGCCGCAGCGCCGACAGCATCGTAGAGGAAGCCGAGCGCATGACCCACGAGCCGGATTTCAAGGGCTATATCCACGATGTGGGCGGCCCTACCGCAAACTTCCGCTTCCCCTCCTGCCGCGAGCAGATGCTGCGCGGGATGTGCACCGGCGGCAAGCACTGCCTTGCCCCCACCACCTGCTCCCACATGATCGTGGATCACAGCGACTACCTTAAGATCCTGCGCCGGGTGCGGGAGCTGCCGGGCGTGAAAAAGGTGTTCATCCGCAGCGGCATCCGGTTCGACTACCTGATGGCTGACCCGGACGATACCTTCTTTAAAGAGCTGGTAGAGTACCATGTGTCCGGCCAGTTAAAGGTTGCCCCGGAGCACTGCGCCCCCAACACCCTTGCCTACATGGGTAAGCCGCCCATCGAGACCTTCAACAAGTTCAAGGATAAGTTCTACGAGCTGAGCAAAAAGGCGGGCAAAAAGCAGTATCTGGTGCCCTACCTCATGTCCAGCCACCCGGGCAGCACCCTGAAGGACGCGGTCTATCTGGCCGAGTACCTTTACAAGAACCACATGCGCCCGGAGCAGGTGCAGGACTTCTACCCCACCCCCGGCACCGTGAGCACCTGTATGTTCTATACTGGGCTTGACCCCTACACCCTCAAGCCGGTATTTGTGGAAAAGACCCCCGAGGGCAAGGCGTTGCAGCGCGCACTGCTGCAATACTACGAGCCCCGCAACGCCGAAAAGGTGGTCAAAGCCTTGCAGCTGACCCACCGGGAGGACCTGATTCCCCTGCTGGTGCCCGCCGCAGGCCGCCGCGCCATACAGCGCACTGCCCGCCGGGCAGAGAGCGCCGAAGTGACCATCCACAACGATGGCACCTATACCGTACACCCCAGCCAGAAGGGACGCAGTACCGGCAAAAACGCCCGTGCTACTGCCCCGGCAGGCCGTCAGCCCAGCCCGGGCGCACGCTTTGCGCCCAACTCTGCGCCCGGCCACAAACCCAAGAATAATCAACAGAAAGAGGCCGCAACGTGGAAAACCGGAAAGAAGAAAAAGTAACCCTACTCCCCCGCCGCCTGTTCCTGCGGCTGGCTGCGCTGGCGCTGGCCGCTGTGCTGGCGCTGGGGCTTACCGCCTGTGACAGCCTGCCCGACAGCGGCGGACACATCGTCAAGCCCTCCACCGGGTCAAGTCAGCCCTTTGAGATGCACTTCATTGATGTAGGGCAGGCGCTGAGCGTATTGGTAGAGTGTGACGGACAGTTCATGCTCTACGATGGCGGCAATGTGGACGACGGCAGTCTGGTGGTCTCCTACCTGCAAAAGCAGGGGGTGGAGCAGCTGCAATATGTGTTCTGCTCTCACGCCCACGAGGATCATGTGGGCGGGCTTGCCGCCGTAATGGCAAAGTTCCCGGCGGGACACGCTTACAGCCCGGTGACCGAGAGCAGCACCAAATGCTTCAATGATTTTGTCAAATACACCCAGCAGCAGGGCTTACAGCTGGAAGTGCCCTCCGTGGGCACGGTCTGGCCGCTGGGCAGCGCCACTGTTACCCTGCTAGGCCCGGTGACCGGGTACAGCGACACCAACAACACCTCGCTGGTGCTGCGCATCGACTACGGCAGCACCAGCTTTCTGCTGACCGGCGACATGGAAAAGACCGCCGAGACTGACCTTGTGAACAGCGGTGCCAACCTGAAAGCCGATGTTTTACAGGTAGGGCACCACGGCTCCAGCACCAGCACCGGCTACCTGTTTCTGAACGCTGTTCTGCCGGAAATGGGCGTCATCTCCTGTGGCACGGGCAACAAGTACGGCCATCCCCACGAGGAGACGTTAAGCATCCTGCGGGACGCAAAGGTGGACGTCTACCGCACCGACCTGCAGGGTACCATCACCATCGGCAGCGACGGTCAGAACTTCACCGTGGGCACCGAGCGCTTTGTGCCGGACAGCCAACTGAACCCCACCGACCCGTCGTCCTCCAGCACTGCGCAGCAGGCTTACATCGGCAACGTGAACAGCAAAAAGTTCCATCTGCCCACCTGCGCCAATCTGCCTGCGGAAAAGAACCAAGTCCTCTTTTCCAGCTATGACGAAGCCATTGCCGCAGGCTATGCCCCCTGCGCAAGCTGCATCAAATAAAGCTTTGCTTTCAAAATACCGGAGTGTCTGCGGATGCTCCGGTATTTTTTTACACCGGGCAGCCCCTTGGGGATGACTGAGGGAGTTCGTTCCCAAACTCCTCTCCCGTGAAAAAGGGGTTCTGAAAAGCCCGCAGGCTTTTCAGAACCCCAAATTAAAAATCTATTTTCCGCTGCAACGACGACGACCGCCGCCAGTGGCGGAAACAGGGAGGAGTTGTTGGGGCAGCGGCCAGCAAGATGCGAGTGCCGCCCAAGGCACGATGCGGATGCTGGGTGCCGCAACCCGGAAGACGCGGCGCGCATTCCCAATCGTTCTCTAAAGGCTGTTACTGCGCTGCCGGGAACTCCTTTTCCCGCTCTTCTTTCAGGATGGCAGTGGCGCGCTGCATGGTGGCAGCGGCGCGGCGCAACTCTTCGTCTCCAAGCTCCGTGCGCATCCGGCGGTAGCAGCGCTGCAAAAGCGCCTGCTCCTCCGCCATCAGTTCCACCGCCTTGCTGGAAAGCTCCACATAGGTGCGCCCGGCCTCACGGTCGGTTTTCCATGTCACAAAGCCGCTGTCCTGCAGCTTCTCGATGCCCTTGGAAAGCTCGGTCACCCGCAGCCCCATGGCGGCGGCAAGGTCGGCAAGATAGAGTTTTTCGCCGGGATGTGCCTCCTGCTCTACCTTGATATAATACAGGATGAGATAATCTGCCCGCTGGATGGTGCTGAACACCTTATCCACGTTGAACTCGTGGAGGAAGAACCATTCCCCCTGATGCTGCTGTAACTCTTCCATACTGATGCCCTCCCTTTATGCCCGCTGGCTGCGCGGGATATAATCGTGGGTGCCGCCAAGGCTCTTGTAGGCCGGGCGGATGATCTTGTTGGCGCTGAGCAGCTCCTCGATGCGGTGGGCGCTCCAGCCCATGATGCGCGCCACAGCAAACAGCGGGGTGTACAGCTCCATGGGGATGCCCAGCATCTCGTACACAAAACCGCTGTAAAAGTCCACATTGGGGCTGACGCCCTTGAAGATCTTGCGCTCCTGCGCGATCAGCTGCGGTGCCATGCGCTCGATACGGGTATAGAGGGAAAGATCCTTGTCCCGGCCTTTTTCGTGGGCCAGCTGCTCCACATAGCCCTTGAACACCACCTCGCGCGGGTCGCTCAGGGAGTAGACGGCGTGACCCATACCGTAGATCAGACCCTTGCGGTCGAAGGCCTCGCCGTGGAGCAGCTTTTTCAGGTAGGCTTCCAGCTCCTCGTCGTCCTCAAGGTCGTGGAGGTTGTCCCGGATGTTCTGCATCATGTGCATGACCATCAGGTTTGCACCGCCGTGGCGCGGGCCCTTGAGGGAGCACAGCGCCGCCGCCATGGCCGAGTAGGTGTCGGTGCCGGAGGAGGTGACCACGCGGGTGGTAAAGGTGGAGTTGTTGCCGCCGCCGTGCTCGGCGTGCAGCAGCAGCGCCACGTCCAGTACGCGGGCTTCCAGCGGGGTGTACTGCATATCCGGGCGCAGCATCCGCAAAAAATTTTCTGCGGTGGAAAGGCTGGGGTCCGGGCGGTGGATATACATGCTGGCGTCTTTTTCGTAGTGATTATAGGCGTGGTAGCTGTACACTGCCAGCATGGGGAAGATGCCCGCCAGCTGGATGCTCTGGCGCAGCACGTTGGCGGTGTCCAAATCTGCCGCCTTGGGGTCGTAGGAGGCCAGCGTCAGCACGCTGCGCGCCATGCTGTTCATGATATCGTGGCTGGGTGCCTTCATAATGACGTCGCGGGTAAAGTTGGTGGGCATGGTGCGGCACTCGCCCAGCACCGCACAGAACTGTTCCAGCTGCTCCGGGGTGGGCAGCTGACCAAACAGCAGCAGATAGCCCGCCTCCTCAAAGGCAAAGCGGCTGCCGCGGCTGCCGTTGATGAGGTCTTTTACGTCATAGCCGCGGTACAGCAGCTGACCGTCTGCCGGGTGCTTGACCCCGTCCACATACTGGAACGCCCGGATGTCCGAGATGTTGGTCAGACCTGCCAGCACGCCCTTGCCGGTCTCGTCGCGCAAACCGGCCTTGACCCCGAACTCCCGATAGAGGTCCTTGGGGATGCGGTCATGCTCTGCGCAAAGGGGCTGCTGCTGGTCGAAGTAGCTTAATACATTCTGCAAATGATCCATGTGTCTGACTGCTCCTTTCCTGTTCGTCCATATCAGTTTCTCATTTTTTAATAGCTTTTATATTACAGAACGGATATTTCGCTGTCAACCAACATTTTGTAAAAAAATATGAAACAATTCAGCCATAGGGGTCGTACAAATCGTACTCCTCCGTCTCCTGATGCTTCTCCTCCAACACCCGGATGGCCTGCTCCAAGGCGCTCTGGGAGCAGCCGCTCTCGCTTACCAGCGCATGGACGGCGGCGGCAAGGTCGCCGTCAAACAGGGTATCCAGCCGCTGCCGCATACAGTACACGCCGTAAGCCCGCCGGGTGACCAGCGGCACATACACGTTGCAGTTGCCCTGTTTTGCCGACCTGACCCAGCCTTTTTCCTCCAACCGGTAGAGAAAATTCAGCACCGTGGCTGCTGCCCAGCCGGTGGCCTTGAGCTTCTGGCTGATGTCCCGCCGCGCCGCCGCGCCCGGGCACGCCCACACCGCAAGCATCACCTGTTCTTCCGCCGCCGAAAGCGGCCGCAGGGTATCCGGTAAGCCGTACATCTGTTGTACCTCCTTGAATGGTTCAATTCCCCTTAGTCACCGTTTTTTGCGGTGGGGCGATTTAGAATGGTCTCCGCTTCGCTCTGACCATTTTCAGCGGAATGACTATTTTATTTCGCGTTTGTCGCGGCCTGCGGGCCGCTCCAAACGCACTTTCACAGTTTGGGCTTCGTTTTTCTTTTACATTTGTCTTAGTATTTCCAGTATACCGCATTTCTGCCAAAGGCGCAAGAGTGGAAAATCCGCATGAAGCCAAGGGATAGCACATGTCTTTTACAATTGTCTTATATTTTGTCCTTGCATGGTGCACATTTGTATGCTTTGTGCCCTCAGACAGGGTGTGGGGGCCATATCTTTGTGCAAAGATGCTCTTGTTTTCGGCATGGAAAAACCGGTATACTACGGCTACAGAAAGTAACAGACGCACCGCAAAAACGGCGGTGCTGCGTAATAGGTGTATCACAGGAAAAGGAGAGGTTCATTATGGCACGAGTATATAACTTCAGCGCAGGCCCCAGCATGCTGCCCGAAAAGGTGCTGCGGCAGGCTCAGGCCGAGCTGCTGGAATACGGCGACAGTGGTCAGAGCGTGATGGAGATGAGCCACCGCAGCAAGTGGTTCGATGCCATCATCAAGGACACCGAGGCTTCCCTGCGCCGGGTGATGAACATTCCCGATAACTACAAAGTGGGCTTCTTTCAGGGCGGCGCCACCCAGCAGTTTGCCATGGTGCCGCTGAACTTTATGACCACCGGCAAGGCAGACTACATCGTGTCCGGCAACTTCTCGGGTCTGGCTGCCAAGGAGGCCGCCAAGTTCGGCGAGGCCAAGATCGTAGCATCCAGTAAGGATAAAAATTTCACTTATATCCCGGATGTAAACGCTATCAACTACGACAAGGACGCCAGCTACATCCACATCTGCCAGAACAACACCATCTTCGGCACCCAGTATGTGGAGCTGCCGCAGGTGGAGGGCGTGCCGCTGGTGGCAGATATGAGCTCCATGATCCTTTCCAAGCCCGTGGATGTCAGCAAGTACGGCTGCATCTACTTTGGCGTGCAGAAGAACGTAGCCCCCGCCGGTATGGCCATTGCCATCATCCGGGATGACCTGCTGGGTCACGCCGCAGATAACGTGCCCACCATGATGAACTACACCACCCTGCTGGCGAAGGACAGCATGTACAACACCCCGCCGTGCTGGTGCATCTACATGACCGGTCTGGTGCTCAAGTATCTGGAAAACGACATCGGCGGTCTGGCCAATATGCAGAAGATCAACGAAGCCAAGGCCAAGGTGCTGTACGACTATCTGGACGGGCAGGAGTTCTTCACGAACCCTGTGGAGCACCGCTACCGCAGCACCATGAACGTCACCTTCACCAGCCCCAACCCGGACATGGACAAAAAGTTCTGCGCCGAAGCCGCCGAGGCGGGCTTTGTGAACCTGAAGGGTCACCGTCTGGTAGGCGGTATGCGTGCTTCCATCTATAACGCCATGCCTGCCGAGGGCGTGGACAAGCTGGTGGACTTCATGGAGAAGTTCCGCAAAGAGAATGCATAAAGAGGGGTTTCAGATATGTACACCATCAAAACGCTCAACGCCATCAGCCCGGTGGGGCTGGCAAAGCTGCCCAAGAACCAGTTCGATGTCACGGTGGATGCCGACGCCCCGGACGGTATTCTGGTGCGCAGCGCCGACCTTTTGAACACCACCTTCAACGATAACCTGTTGGCCATCGCCCGCGCCGGTGCGGGTGTGAACAACATCCCCCTGGAGCGCTGCAGCGAGCAGGGCATCGTAGTGTTCAACACCCCGGGTGCCAACGCCAACGCCGTGGCAGAGCTGGTCATCGGCATGCTCATCGCGGGCAGCCGCAACGTGGCCGCCGCCGCCCAGTGGTGTCAGGGACTGGCCGGTGACCCGGCCATGTCCAAGAGCGTGGAAAAGGGCAAAAAGCAGTTCGTGGGCAACGAGATCAAGGGCAAGACCCTTGGCGTCATCGGTCTGGGTGCCATCGGCTCCCGGGTGGCAAACTGCGCCATCGAGCTGGGCATGGAGGTCTACGGCTACGACCCCTACATCTCCATTGAAGCAGCATGGAACCTGAGCAGTCAGGTGCACCACTGCGTAAACCTGAACGATATGCTGCCCCTGTGCGACTACATCACCATCCATGTGCCCTACCTGCCCACCACCAAGGACACCATCAACGCCCAGACCCTTGCCCTGTGCAAGGACGGCGTCAAGATTTTGAACTACGCCCGCGGCGAGCTGGTGAACACCGCCGCCCTGCTGGAAGCCATGGACAGCGGCAAGGTGTCCGGCTACATGACCGACTTCCCCTCCGAAGACATTCTGGGCCGTCCCGGCATTGTGTGCACCCCGCACCTTGGCGCTTCCACCCCGGAAGCCGAGGACAACTGCGCCATCATGGCGGCGCAGGAGCTGAGCGATTACCTGCGCAACGGCAACATTACCCACTCGGTCAACCTGCCGGAGGTGCACCAGCCCCGCGCCGGCGGTAAGCGCATCTGCATCATCCACAAGAACGAGCCGGGCATGATCAGCCAGATCACTGCCCTGACTACCGAGGCCGGCCTGAACATCGAAAACATGGTGAACAAGAGCAAAAAGAGCATGGCCTACACCATGCTGGACGCCACCGGCGCCGTGGATGCCCGCCTGAGCGAAAAGCTGAGCAGCATCCCCGCCGTCATCCGGGTGCGCATCCTGTAACAGTAAAAATACACGAGACACAAAAAGGTGAAGTGGCCAGCGGTCACTTCACCTTTTTCATAAAGGATCCACACCCGGCAAAGCTGGCCGAGGCAGTCATCACATGAGCTGCTTTCATTCATGATATGAACCAGATGAAAAAACAGACGGGTTATATCCCTTGACTTCAGCCCCCCGGGGGAGTATACTCCGTGGCAGTGAAATATTCGGCTATGACGAGAAAGAGTACCCGGAAGGAATGCTGCAGAGAGCTGCCGGCTGGTGCAAGGCAGTGCACGGCGTCCGTGGGAAGATCCTCTCCGAGCTTTCCGGCTGAATGGGCGGTGGATCCGCCCCAGTAAGCGGGAACGGCAGGCCCCCGTTATCACGGGCCGCGCATTGTTGGATGCGCACTGAGGGGCCGGGCTTTGCACCGGCAATAAGAGTGGTACCGCAGAGGAGTTTATACGCCTTTGTCTCTTACGAACCGTAAGGGGCAAAGGCGTTTTTGTTTGCGGGAAAGCCATTTTCCGGATGTTTCATTGCCTTTGCATCCGCAAAAATAAGTGTTCAGGAAAAAGGAGAGTTTATCATGAAAACATTGGAAAAAGTAAGCGACTTTGTGGGCAAGTACATGGCCGCCATCGTCATTGTGGTGGCGGCACTGTCTCTGCTGTTCCCCGGCACCTTCAGCGTGGTAAAGACCGCATGGGTCAACACCCTGCTGGGCATCGTCATGTTCGGCATGGGTCTTACCCTGAAGCCGGAGGACTTCAAGGTGGTGTTCAGCCGCCCGAAGGATGTGATCATCGGCTGCATTGCGCAGTTCACCCTGATGCCCTTCCTTGCATGGGCGCTGACGCAGCTGTTCCACCTGCCCACCGAGCTGGCCATCGGCGTCATCCTTGTGGGTACCTGCCCCGGCGGCACCTCCTCTAACGTGATGACCTATCTGTCCAAGGGCGACGTTGCACTGTCCGTTGGTATGACTGCCGTTTCCACCGTGCTGGCACCCATCCTGACTCCCCTGCTCACCCTGCTGTATGCCGGCCAGCGCGTGGATGTGAACCCTGTAAATATGTTCCTGTCCATCGTCAAAGTAGTGCTGGTGCCCATCGCACTGGGCTTTGTGGTCAACCACTTCTTCCACGCCTTCACTCAGAACGCCATCCGCGTGCTGCCGCTGGTCTCCACCACCGCCATCGTGCTCATCATCTGCGCTGTTGTTTCTGCAAACTCCGCCAAGATCATGACCAGCGGCCTGCTGATCCTTGCCGTAGTCATCCTGCACAACCTGCTGGGCTACCTCACCGGCTTCGGTGTGGGCAAGCTGCTGAAGCTGGATTCCACCAAGTGCCGCGCGATCTCCATCGAGGTCGGTATGCAGAACTCCGGTCTGGCCACCTCTCTGGCCGCTGCCCACTTTGCACAGTATCCGCTGGCAACCATCCCCGGCGCTGTGTTCTCGGTGTGGCATAACATTTCCGGCGCCGTCCTCGCCAACTTCTTTGCCCGCACCGCCGAGAAGAAGGACTGATCTTATACCATAATAAAAATGGCTGCTACACAGGGTTTCTTCCCGGTGCAGCAGCCATTTCTTTGTTTATTGAACGTGATCTGCGCGGTTTTCCTGTCTTTGCCTGTTTCCCGGGCTGTTGCGCAAACGCAAACATCCCGGGAGCAAAAACACCCGAACCCCAGACCCCCTGCGTGTGATGCATGATGACTTTTCGATTTTTAGAACGATGATTCGTTAAATAGACTCGATTTGCTACAGATCTGCTACAAACGGCAGTTTTTACCCGGCACTAAATCTGCTGTTCTGGTTTTCTCGATTTTTGTTTTTTAGATTGTTTCTTTTGTTGGTGCAGTTCTTTCAAGTCTTCAATTGCAAGCTCTGGAGCCATGGTGTGGAACATCAGATAGTTTGTGTTCATGGTCTTCGCCGGAGCCTGCGCATAAATCTCCCTGCTGGGTTCGTTGGTCAGAATATGCCAATAACGGTAAAGGTAGCCTGTCCAATACATTACTTCTCTATCATACCGGGCATTGCCCTTTTGCGTCTGAGGGCACTCGTCTGCAAATTCCTCCAGAAGATATTCTTCTCCCGCCCACTGCATCCGGTTGTACTCTGAATCAAGATCACGGGCAACCTTAGAGCGCATGAACCGCTTCATGAAATCCTCGCTGTCATAGCCTGCTTGCAAAGAAAGCTCAAACAAGCGGCCCTGAATATCGCATAGTTTCAATTGAATCAGATCCATAACGATTCACCTTCTCTGCTTTGCACCATCAAGGATTTCATCAAAAAAGCGGCCTTCTCTACGATACTCTTTGCAGATTTGGTTTGCAAATGCAATGCCATTACTACGGTTCTGCTCGCTGGCCTTCTTCAGTGCCTGCCGTTCCATCCAAAGCAATTGGATTTCACGCTCGATCTTGACCGCATCACAGGCTTTCTGCGTAATAGCAACATACTGACGTCCAAGTTTCAGCGCAGACAGACTTTTCACCAATGCCGTATCGGTAATCGTTCCTTCAAAAAAGCTATCCAGAACATAGAACATTCTATCATTTGCAATGCTGCCAATCACCATGTCGTAGCCTTTATCCAGCTCCTGATACTTCTGGAAGAACTTCGTTCCTCGTACGGCTTCCATTCTACCACGATGATATGCTACCAGCATAGCCCATTCAATATCAGCCGGAACATCCAAAGTTTTTAAGCTATGAAGATCAACCGATAAAATATAAAAAACAGATTGCTCATAGTCACAGATCAGCGTAAGCGGCTGGAGCGGATCAGTTCCCATATAAAATCCAGCTCCGAAGTCACAGCGGTCACGGCTGGCTGGTTTGATTTTCCCCTGAATGCCTGATTTGGAGCCATGGTATAAAACCATTTTATCCGGATGCATAGCAGAGATTTCTGCAGCATCTCCGATAATAGCATCGTGTATAATTTCAGCCAACGTGATATGATTTTCTTCGCAAATCGCAAGCATTTTCTCCTGTGCAAGACGATTCGGCGTAGATTTTTCATTTTCCCAGCGGTTTACGGTTGCAAAGGACACTCCGATTTCATCCGCCAATTTCGACTGGCTCCATTGTAAAGCTGAACGAATCTCAAAGACTGGGTTCATAGGGCGCCTCCTGCAAGTATAACATTTGTCATTAATTTTATTGTAACAAACGTTATATCATACGTCAAGTATTACCGGCTTACCTTCTTTAATATAAGCGGAAAAGTGTAGTGATAATTCAAAGAATAAAGTGGTCCTATACAAACGGCACCTTTAAGATACATCTATGTCATACAAATCCAAACACTTCCAAAGCAGAATTTTTTGTTTTATAAGCCCAAATTGGTTACCAACAGCCTTGGCATCCGTTGCTGCTGTGATTGTTTTTCCGACACCGGTTGCATGGTACAGCAGCGCGATAGTTTTACCATCCTCTCGCATCTTCTGCAGGTTCTCGGTGGCCTCCTGCTGGTAGTCCCGAAGCTCGATGGTCTGTCCCATCTGCACCGGCAGATCAGCTTCAAAAGCCTTGAACATGGGGCTGGTGCCCAGAAATGTAATCAGCTCATCCTTGACCTTTTCCGGTTGCTTTTCCAACTGGCTGTAAATCCAACGGTATACCTTCCAGTTGTCATAAATCAGGCTGTTCTGCTTCAGGAGGTCATCGGCGTATTTGTTTTCGGACACCTTGCTGGGGTTGTGGTAGGTCTCACCGTCAATTTCGATTGCAATTTTGGATTCAGGCGATTCCAGCGCAAAGTCGATATAGCGGTGCCGAACACAGATGTCCACGCAGGGGTACTGGACCTGCAGATTTTCGGTTTTCTCAGGTCCAAAAGCTTCACAGAATAACTGCACAAACAGCTCCTCCGCACGGCTGTTGACACTGGTTGCTTTGGATGGTTCCATGAGGGCCTCCCAATCACATTATTCATTTAATGAACAATCCCTTAATCATTCCTCGTTATCGGTACCCTCAACCACAATTGTGTAAGGACCAATACTATACTCCTGAGGTTCCTGTTTTACATTTTCATTAGCTGGAGCGTTTTTTGGCAGTACGTCATATAAATCTTTAATCGTAAATTTTTCTTGCATCATTTTCATCATTAAAAAATATTGCAGCAACTGAAACCATTGAACCCATACAACTTTTTCGCCTTTTAATTGTGTTCCCGAATAGTGTCCATGATTCCGCCCAAGAACAAAAAGAAAGATTTTAGATTTGTCAATATCTTTTTCTTTGATACCACTTCCCAAGTGTCCAGCAATATCTGCTTTTGATGTTTGTTCAAGCCAACGCTCAACGCTCTCAACCCAATATATTGTTTCTTTTTCATAATTCAGCGCCTTACTATGTAACGACCGAACAGAATCCACTGTTTGATTTTGCCATTTAAGTTGAAATAGCGCGATCTCACCATTGTTTTTATCCACTATTGCCGCATCAATATCTGTAACGACTTTACCATCATATTTAACTACAATGTTATGGTCAATACAAGTAAACTCTGCACCTACTGTTTCATATAGTTCTTCTCTAAACATTGATTCTCTATTATTAATATTTCGTGAGAAGTCATTCGGAAATTTCTGCTGTAATGAACTCAGTAAAAACGAAAATGGATGAAATAACGATCCTGCAACTGACTGCAGATATTGATTTCTTGATATTTTAACTAGTGGTGCACAGCTTACCTGTCCAAGATTGTATAGTTCACTATTATCAGAAGATATCGATACACTAGATAATATTACCTGTGCCTGCTTCTTTGAGCACCTCCGATTTTCCTGAATCAGCTGAATTATATCATCCTCCATTTTAATATTATAGAAAAGATTTTCCGCAATCAGTTCCGGATGTGACGATTGCAAAAGGCCTGCAAAATGAATATGTTTTGCAGCATAACCAGACAAATCAATAATAGCACTAATAAAGCTACCATAAGCAATTCCGTCGAATTTACTTTGTTCCGAAAAATAGTTCCATTCCGTGCTATGGATCGCATCATAGTATGCCGTATCTCCAAAATATTTTTCTATATTTGCAGTTGAGGTATACCCCATAAACTCCTTCAACCAAACAAAACACAGCGGTCGCATCTCCTCTTGAATCATTGGCCACTGCGCTTGCAACGTCTTAACTCTGTCGTCCAGTTGTATTAGTGAATATATTAGATTTTCATTGAAATCCGTGCATTTTGCCTCAGAATATTCGACCCACCAATTGTTGTGAAGGTATTTAATTATGCAGGTATTATTCTTAGAATCAATAGACACATACCCATATTTTTCCATATCAAGTGCGTATCCGGTTTGCCCTACAACTTTACAACTGCACAAAAAAACTCTGCATCTGTATATTTCATTTGCATCTGCATGGGCCAATGGCATTGCAACGATTGACTCAAAATCTTTTGTCCAGAGATATTTAATTAACACCGGATAAGCATATCTTAAAATTTCAAAGAAAAATTTTGCTGATTCATCGCTTTTCAGCATCACATAATCGTAATAAGATTTATCGATTATCTTCATACAATTAACAAAAAAGATTTGACGAGCGTACAATGACATTTCACGGACAGTTTCTTCAATATATTCAATACCGTCATCGTACAATGACCTAATAATATTCTCCATTTTTCTTGAATCCTAGTATGTCATCATCTAATTTCATTGCAAAGTTTTTCCAGACGGTTTTCACGCATATTCTTTTTCAGCTCGCATTCCCAAACAATCAGCACCTTCCACCCCATATCTATGAGCTTCTTATGATTTTCCACATCCCGCTCTACGTTTCTGTTGATTTTGGGGATCCAATATTCAGCATTAGAGGAGGGCCAAACAAAACGACCGCAGTTATGCTTATGCCAAAAGCATCCATTTACAAAAATTACTGTATGGTACTTGGGCAGCACAATGTCAGGACATCCCGGCAGATTTCGAAGATTTTTTCGATATCGGAAGCCTTTCGAAAACAAGTACTTTCTGACAATCTCTTCCGGTTTTGAGTTAGTACTCCGAATATGCGACATATTTTTACTGCGGACTTCTTTCGAATGATTATCAGCCATTTTTTATCGACCCCAGCCGATCTTCGATCTGTTCAAGCTGCTTTGCAAGACTTTCTGCGATTGCTTTAGCCATGATTGGCGGCACAGCATTCCCAACCTGCTGATACTGCTTATCCTTTGTACCGCAGAAAACAAAGCTGTCAGGAAACGTCTGCAGACGTGCGGCTTCTCTTACGCTTACCGCTCGGTTCAGCTCCGGATGAATCCACATGGACTTACGAACATTAACCACTGTGCCGCTCGGCTGATCATAGGCAAGCCTCAAGTATATTGTATTCTGTGTACGTTTTGCATCCGTATAAGTATTAACCTTCAAAGCTTCGTCAAGTGAATGGAAGTTTTCTCCTTGCTTAATTGCCTTAAATCGCTCCATAGCGGTTTCTCTTGTATTAGTAATAATGTGGTTATACAGCTTGTCTGTGTCACGAAGAGAACGTCCAAGCTCACTTATATCATCTACACTTTCCAAGGGAGTTCCGATATCGTCTTTTACTTCAGTTACAGTTTGAACTTTCTGCAAGTCACCGATTGCATCCCGAACCGTTCGATAGTTCTCTTCAGAGAATTTTCCTTTCGGTATTTCCACCGTATTTGTCAAAGCCTTTTTTATTCCAATTGCGATAAACCGGTTTCTCTTTTGCGGTGCGCCGAAATCAACCGCGCAGAGAATATCCTGATTTATTTCATAACCATCTTTTTCGTTTCCGAGAATAGCCTTTATATAGTCGTATACTGCATATGACTTAATATACGCGACCAAATCTCCATCCTCTGTATAATCACACTTGTCAACCACAAGGTGATTATCAAATATTTCTTTCGATTTGCTGAGCATTCTCTGGATCATAATCGCTGGTTCAATTTCATTTTTCAGCGCATCTGTTTCCAGTTTTCCTTCAAAAAACTGTTTTACAGCATCAAAAGCCCTGTATGTCTGACAAGTTATATCATTATCCTTATCTTTTTCTGAATATACATCAGCATATTCCAGCAACTTTTTCTTATGCTTTTTCAATGCTTTGAGCACTTTTTTCGGATTCTTTGCCGCTTTATAAACCACATTTAATGCAAGGTAGCAATCTTCTGGCCAGATATTTGCCGTAATCGCCGACAAAGACTCTGCAATCATTTTCGCGCCATCAAATTTGTATTCTCCATCCAAAAGCACAATCTTTGTTTTCTGCATGTGAATATCATATTTTCCTTGGCTGAACAGTTCATTATCTGCTTCGTCCAAATAAAAGCGATGCACATCTGAGCGCAGCATACTGACATTTTCCATAACAAAAGCTTCTGGTTGCAGTTCACGAATTGCTCTAATATACTGCTTCACCAGCATATTATTCTGACTTATGGCATGGTTTTTCTGACGATTAGCATTTGAAAAGCCCTGACACGGCGGTCCGCCTATAACAACATCTATTTTTCCATATTTTTCTCGAATTTCATCATAATTTGCTGAACACACATCACCTCTCACGTCAACACTCGCATGATTTTTCTTGTATGTTGCCTGCATATTAGGATTATTCTCAAAAGCAACTTTTATATCATATTTTTTCGTCTGCATAAAGCCCAAGCTTAGGCCGCCGGCTCCTGCAAACAAGTCAACAACCTTGTACATGGACCTTACCCCTGTTTATATTCATTCTCATATCTTGCTTGTAACAATTCCCAGCATTCTTCTTTTTTACACCACTGACCTATGTTCACTCCTGGAACTGTGGGGTTTTGGAAATGATTCCACACAAAGTAGGCTAATTCTTCTATGATTTTTGCCGTTTCCGCATTAATTGACTGTCTATTCCAAATTTCCAGAGGATCAAACAAATCCGAGTAGTATTTTCCGAACAAAGCTACCGTATAATAATCCTGCTGCGCTTTAAAACCACCAAATTTCAAATTTTTAATGATTTCATCGCAACTATTGAACAATATCACCTTAGCAATCATTTCGATATAGCTCTGCTCAGACGGTTCCGGAACTTCACCCTTGGAGACCATATCCGAAAAATAAATAAAGCTGGTTTCCAAACCCTTACTCACAATATCTGGATATCCACGATAGGTCATTACACACTTTGCCGCTACAGTTTTTGAAATACAGCGGTTTTTCGGGCAACGGCTCTTAAATTCTTTTTTAGCCGCCGCTGTAGGCTGCCTGTTCAATTCGACTAAGTACTGACCCCGAGCCCTCTCATAGAACCAATAATCCGTCGATTTTCCTTTTGCAACAGGAATCGGTGTTGCTCTGGACAAGCGCTCCATCTTCACATGATATGCATCATTAGCATTAAAGTCAGACATATTAATCTTATTCTGACTGTTTGCATACTTAGAGATGTTGTGTATAATCTCTTCTGCCCGATCTTTTTGCTTGATAACAGACAACTTAATTTGTACATTTACCTGTTCCAGCGGTAATTTCGCTTTATAAGCATTGTAAATGGACGCTGTGGTCTGACCTCCATTTACAATTTGCCAGCCTGTAATCTCCGTTATATTTACGATATCCCCGCTACTCCGGCATTCATCAACATCAATGCTTTCTGCAATAGTTGAAATTCCATTATTGTAGGCCATAAACATTTGAGGTTCATTTGCTAATGATACCTTAATTCCTTTGTTAACCTTTCCAATTGCCTGCAAAAAGGAACGGACATTTTTCTGAATCAGATCTTGGCCCTCAGTTTCGTATATCCGTGCCAAAAGCTCCCCAGAAATGACACCAATATAGCAGTCATATATCTCATTGTCGCCTTTTACCTTGATTAACGGCAAAGATTCTCCATACTTCTTCTTGAGCTTTACAACAAGCTGGCGTTCCACAGCGGTTCCGCCAAGTACACTTTGATATAACCGCTCGATGTCCCAGACATCAAACCGAACCGTTATTTTCCCGTAATGTACATCGTTCGGAATATACTGAATTGTCTCATCATTCGTCAGCAAAATGATGTTAACCGTCTCGATATCCGCCTTATGACTCTTGATAAACTTATACGCCTGATAGCCATCACTAGATTCTTCCAAGGCCTCAAAGTCGTTTGTTCCACAAGTTTTATAAAACTTCAAAACTTTTTTCAGAAGTTTATCAATCTCAGTCTTTTTGATCTTTTCTGGAATCGGCTTAGCCTGATATTTGCTCACTAGTAATGTGAGTGAGCGGAAATATTCACTGAACGCATACCCGTCCAGCTTCATATTTTCACTATCCTTTTTAAAATCCACCAGCATACAGTCTGAAACGAGCGTTTCTCCAGCTTCTGTCAGGTAGGACAAAAACAAGGTCTTAAAAGCCGTATTTGTAGAAATCGGGCTGTTTTCTTTCACGTAAGTAAGAACTTCTTCTTGAAATTCCTTGTAGAATTCAAGTATTTTGTCATTCACCATATTAACTTCCCCCTTTCAATAACTCAAGCACTAATTGTGCGTCTTGAGCATACGGCATGCAAGACATTATGCTAACTCGGTATGTAAGATCAGCAACCCCCAGCGGTACAGCGTCCTTTGTGATTCTTGGGAAGCTGTCTTTTACAGCAAAGCAATAATTATCTCGCTGATAATAGCCAATAGTATAGCTATCCTCTGCCTCATCAAAGTACCCGTATTTTTTCAGTTTTTCATTAAACTTCTGCATCATAGACAGGTTTCCGCCCAGTTTTCCTCGAATTTCCGCAATTAATTCCGGCAATTTTTCTCCCTCGCTATGACTCTTGCGAAACGCATAGAACCGCAGAAAAAGTTTTCCTGGAACATCTCCATTATCCAGCTGGTATTCGCTGCTGATGCTGGCATAATAAGGAGCCTGCACAGATGTCGTTTTTACTTCAACTGCATTTGGACCAAAATAGAAGTCATGGGTTTCATCCTCACTGCCCGCCCAATGCAGCACTGCCTCTGCCCCGTGAAAATTCATGCATTCATTCAAAAACAACAGTTCACCATAAAGACCCTGCTGGCGGATTTCCGACATTATCAGCTCTTTATCAGCAGTAAAAAACTCCTTCCACTTTGCTAAAACTTTAATAATGACAGTTAAAGATTCCTCATTATTTTTTGCTGCTTTCAGCTGGTTCCGTAGATCCTCAACCACAATTTCAAAAATATCACTAGCGCTATTGGGAAGCTGAGCGAGCACAACAAAAGGTGTATCAATCCCATAGGCCGGCAGAGCAGCCGTATTAATTTCGACACCTTTCCAACGGGGAAATCTATTTTTCGACGCTTCTGATGCAACAGATAAAAATGCCGACCGCATTCTTGTGGCAATATTAACCGCAAACACAACCATAATTCCATTATTGAATTTTACCATACGCATCGCGAATGGAAAAGTGCGCTTTGTTTCTGCAGTTACATCAGATAATATTTCTTTGTAAATATCAGCCGTAAAGCTCATCGATATCTTTCTCCAATGCAATCTCGTTCATTCTATAGGACTTAAGATCACCCCTGCCCTTTCGGTCAGGAAATACCGCAGCAAAACCAAACGGCACTTTATGATTTTCCTGTGTCTTAGTCAGTTCTCCTGCATCCCCAATTGGATACAAAATTAAAAGTCCCTTTGAAAACGGTCTTGTTTCGCTTCGAATAATTTCATTAACTTTTGTTTTAGAGCAGTCATTTTTATATTTTTCCTTTAGTTCCCGGACTTCTTCATAAGCAACATTGTCATAATCTAAGTACTCATGGTCAGCAGATGTCATGGTGTGAATAGAACAAGTAGTCTCATAGGAATCCACTCCAAAGCCTTCTTTTCTGTAAATACCTCCATCCACTCTGAGCCCTGCAATGTCAAAAGCCTTTCCATGACCGCTGACATTGATCAAACAGACCGTCCACGTCTTAACACCGCCAATTCCATCCGCATTCATCGTACGGATATAGTCTGCCATATACTTACTGTTTGCTCTAGTTGCGGTTTTAGAAGTCTCATAGCTCTCAAAGAAGTTTGCAATATCATGAGCTGATGCATCTTGATAGAAGAAGTGTTTACCAGGAGCTTTGCGGCCGCCATGAGTTTTCTGGTACTGTTCTTGAGTGACTCTGCAGCTCTTGATTGCAAGCAAAAGGTCTTCGACTGCTTCAAAGTTTCTGTCATACTGCTCCCCATCAATATCAAATACACGAGTCTGGCTTAGCTTACAGCTAAAGTCACGTTTAAATTCTTGACCTGTTCTTAGTTTATTGCGCGCAGTAATTTCCAAAGTAGGGTGAGATGCAACCCGCAGCCCAAAATCCTTTGGTGTCTGAACCACACTATTCATAAAATCAAATTGTGCCGCAAGATCTTCTGTCGCCATAGAAATATGAGAAAAACTTGCATAAAGCATAGGTGTCGTAAACAGTCTGCAGGCATCCAGATATCCAGGACGAAACCCAAACCACCGTCCCATCTGCATTAAAGCATCATATGTATTAGAACTGCGAGTAAAATAGCTCACAGTCAGTCCCTCCAATGTCAATCCTCTGGAGAGCTTATCACCGCCAATTACAATGACATTAAATGGTTTTCCTTCATGACTTTTATATAGAAGGACATCTTCACTCTTTCCGTTAACACTGTACACGCTGATTTCTTTATCCTCAATCAGCCTTCTCGTTTCAGCCCAGATATTATCCCAACTAACATCATTACATCCAGACATATATTTGCTGAACTGTACTCTCATCTTGTCCGTAGTTGGGACATAATCTTCTTCCCAAATGGATCTAAATTCGTTTTCAATTGAAGCGTCACCAAAGCGAATATAGTTTTCTATCTCTTCATTATAATACTTCAGAATTTTTTGTTTAATTTTATTCTGTTGTCCAACAAACCGAACCATGTGAACCAACATCGTATTGGGCTTGCTTCTTTGTCCCCTGCAATTTCTAAACGCAGTAGAAAGAATAAAATATTTTACAGCCAGCTTAAGTTCTTTGGGCAGCTCTCCGACTGCATCGGTAGATTTTGTACCCTTTCCGAGATAATTTGCTCCATCTACAATTTCGCGATAAAGCGGCATCGTAGGGATGTCTTCATTGTTTCCCAATCCAAAGAACTCTCTTGCTCCAATATACTGGTCTGCCCTTGGCGCTCTGTAAATAAAATCTCTCGGGAACAAATCCGTCCCATATTTCTCGTCATCAATATGGGGTGGAATAAAGATATTGGCAAAAGGTGTGGCAGTGTATCCGATATAAGATCGGCACTCAAACACGCCCAGCAACTCCCGAATCAGTCCATTGATTGTCGTCGGATTATAGTCGTCCAAAACTTTTCCCTGGTCATCGTAGCTTTCCCTTGTGTTGATGGATGCCTGATCCGCCTCATCATCAATAATAAGTGCCGGATATTTTGCTGGAACTTTCTTTTTTCCGTTTATAATCTCTGCGCAATGATTTTTACGGAAAAACCTCAAAATTTTACGCAGAACAGATGCATTCTTTTTGGTAACCACCATAAGTGGCGGCATCATGGATACGCCTTCCGTTTTTTTATTGACATCACCTTTTTCATCCCGCGTTGTAATAGACTGAACAACAGTTTCAACTTGATTATGAGAACCTATACCAACACCTATCACATTGCGTTCCCGTGTCATATCTCCGATGTATTCGAGACTTGTTTCATATCCAAGAACTTCTTCATCGATACGAGACTGTGTTTGACTGCGAAGGCTGTTGTGAATGCCAGATAAAACAATCACAATGCGGTATCCTGCATCGTAAGCCTTATTGATCATGCCGATATAATGCGCCGTCTTGCCAGATTGGACATAACCGAACACCATCCCCATTCGTTCACCAGCTGTGCCCTTTCTGGGATTAGTCAACGCATTCATAATCTCATCCGTAGATGAATCAATATTTTTTACTGCTGTAATACTCCAAGAAGGTTTCTTCAGCAGATAATCATAGTAACGGCTCCAATATTCCGACTTGAATTTAGGCTTCTTTTTAAGCTCATCCCACCAAGTCTTGTCTTCAAGGTTTGGGTCACGTACCCCAATAGACGGCTCTGTATAGGCAGTCACTTCACTGAATAAAAACTTTTTGAAGCACTCGATATCAGCGATCATCTTCAGACCACTGAATCTATCTGCCGTATTTTCAACTGCTTCCGCAATCGCAATGTTTTCTTCTTTTACAAGTTTCTCACAATACTCGTATCCGCTCTTGTATAGACCCACTTCAATATCACTCAGGTCTTTTGGAATATTAATCATTGCGCTTCCTCCACCAGTCTGATGATGTCCTCACGGAGATGTCTATAATTAGCCATACTCAGTAGCGTTGACTTTATTTCTTCTTTTTCAAAGCCCTGCGATAAGAAAATTTGAATCATATCAGTCAATTCTCTGATTTGCAGCTGATATTCCAGCGATGATTTATCAGGTTCCGAAACAGCTTTTCCCCTCTGCATAGAATCCGCAACTCCAGACTGCATAAATGGTGCAAAGTTTTCAACCAAAGAGAGATATGCTGATAGTGTTTCTTTTCCCCGATCATCCAACTGCTTCTTAATATTGTTCAGAAGTGCATGCTTTCGATTGATATGAAAAGAGTACCTGCCATTCTTCTTTCGCTGTTCCCATACATAATCCAAATTAGGAGCACTGACATTGGATTTTGAATAGTTGCCTCGGGAATTGTACACACGCGCTGACATTTCCGTACAAAGGTCAATCTCTCTCTCAACCAATTCCCTAACATCACTAGGCAGAGAGGCTGCAGACTTTTTGATGTCAATTTTCCATTCCTCATCACTGGCTGATGTAATATCAATTTTAATACGAGCCAAGTTATATGCAGGTTCTTTCTTAATATAATCAAACCATGTTCCGCAAATAATCAATCGCCTATTTCTATATACATAGATTCCCTGATGGTAGTTCCAGCCTTTGGGACCACCAGCCGTCTGATACTCATCATCTGATGCAAATTTTGTTTTATGCGGCAGAACATAAGGCTGAATAACCATTTTCATGCAACCATCATCCGAAAATTTAGATTCCTCTGGCAATTCCTGCGTTGCACTATTTTCCAGAACAAATGGGTTCCATGGCTTAATTTGATTGTCGTTGAGTTTCAGAATCAGTCCATCTTCCTCAATAAAGCGATGAAACGTAAGCGCTAGATGTTTTTCCGTTTTATCAGCAATCCTATAAAATTTATTTTTAGCCTTCTTTTCATCATCAATGTCAATTACACGATCCAGATTTTCGATAACAACAATCGTTCCCTGCACGCCTATCTGCGATGAAAACTCTGCAATTTCATTTTCATCTCGAATAATCAAGTTCCAGCCAATCGTTGGAATTTGATCCAAATCCCATGAGGCATTGCTTACCTTCGCACCAAATTTTGTAATGACCGTCAGCTTTTTTCCAAGCGAGAACGCAGCAGTCTTCATCCCCATTCCAAAGCGTCCCAAATCGCCTTCATCCCGGATCTTGCTTGGATCAGAAGAACCTATACGCATGTTCTCAATTAAGTTCTTTTCGCTCATACCAATGCCGTCATCCAAAATCACAATTCGTTTCTTTTCCCAGTCAAACTGGATTTTGATTTCATGAGCCTGAGCTGAAATGCAATTATCTATAATATCTGCAATTGCAGTTTCCTCATTATAGCCTACGGAACGCAGTGAAGCCAGCAGCAATCTTGCCTCTGGAATAGATTGAATTTTCTCCGCCATACTCTAATCTCCTCTGTCAATTGGGCTATATAGAACTTCTCAAAATACATTGTATGTCAAAATTCAAACAAAGTCAATTTATCTCCCCACAATAATCAACGTCATCTGAAGTATGCTAAAATCGAAGGAATCGCATTCTTCTTTAGCTTTCTCAAATTTCCATTTTTCACCCAGATATAATAATCATGATCCAAAGCCTCTGAGTCGAAAGACTCAGGGGCTTTTTATGTCTGGAGGTGAGCATTTTGTTATTCCGCACCATCACTATCATTATTACCATCGTATTTTAAAGCGCAGCTGCGCAGAAAGGAGAAAGCATTATGAACTTTTGGTCCGAAATCGTCAAAGAGGTTGGCACCGTCCTGGTGGAAGTCCTCGTCCGCATCGCTGAAGAAATGGAAAACAACAATTGATCACAGTACACTGAAAAGGAGATTTTACTATGCCCGCAAATGTTGAAACGATGTTCTCTGTCCGTGAGACCCCTTGGCACGGCCTTGGCCGTATCATTATGGATGTCCCTGCAAGCCGTGAAGCCTTGGAACTGGCCGGTCTGGATTGGCAGGTGGAAAGCCGTAATATCTATTCCGGCACGGGTGCTATGATCCCCGGCTATCGCGCAAATGTCCGCAGCACTGATGATGCTGTTCTGGGTGTGGTATCCGACCGCTACCGCATTGTGCAGAACGAAGAAGCATTTCAGTTCACCGATGACCTGCTGGGTGAAGGTGTCACTTATGAAACTGCCGGTTCTTTGCAGGGCGGCAAGAAGGTCTGGATGTTGGCAAGGCTTCCGAGGAAATATCTTATCGCTGGAGATCAGGTAGTACCATATCTTGTAATCTTCAACAGTCATGACGGAAGTTCTGGTGTGAAAGTGGCCATGACTCCGATCCGTGTGGTTTGTCAGAATACACTGAACCTTGCGCTGAATACCGCAAAACGCAGCTGGACTGCACGCCACACCGAAAATGTTCTGCTGCGGGTGCAGGATGCCCGTGAGACCCTGCAGCTGGCCAGCAACTATATGGTTGAACTCGGCAACCGTGGCGAAGAGCTGGCTCGCATCGATTTATCCGATCACAAGGTGCAGGAATTCATCAATGAGTTTTTCCCGATTTCTGAGGACCTGTCCGATTGCCAGCGGAAGAATAATCTGCGCCTGCAGGAAGAAATGAAGGCTCGCTACTACAACGCACCGGATCTGGAATGGGTCGGCAAAAACGGTTGGCGCTTTATCAACGCAGTCTCCGATTTTGCCACCCACGCAGATCCTCTCCGCAAGACCAAAAACTACAACGAGAACCTGTTCCTGCGCACCGCAGAGGGCAACCCCATGATCGACAAAGCCTACAAGATGGTGCTGGCCGCAGCATAAAGGAGCAAGCCATGAATGACGTAAATAACCGCATTTTCAGGGAATTCACGGAATTTTTTGACAACGTTGAGAAGAGTGCTTCTGAAATCAGCGTTACCATGGCTTATGAGATCACGATGAAAAGTACCATCAGCACCGCCATTATTGTTTTGGAATCCGAGGGCAGACTGGAGGAGCGCTACTGGAACCATCTCAGGGTGCAAAATAATATTCTGGATTTTCTTTATGACCTGTGGGTTGGCTCTTGCCATTCGTTAGCTGCCGACTTTTCCACCATCATGAAAGACTTGGTGGAATATGACTTCATTCTTGCCGAATCTATTATGAAAGAAAGGATGCAAAGCGCATGAAAAGGTTGATTTCAACTTTGAACCTGTCCAAAGAGGATTGGCTCCGCTACCGCAAGTGCGGTATTACCGGCACCGATGCAGGTGCCATTCTGGGTGTAAATCCCTATCGTTCTGCTTTTCAGGTTTACTGCGACAAAAACAGCGAAACTATTGAGAACATCGATAATGAGGCTATGCGCCAGGGACGCGATCTGGAAGATTATGTCTCACAACGCTTCACCGAAGCAACCGGTCTGAAGGTACGCCGAGCAAATGCCATCTACCAAAGTGAGGAACATCCGCTGCTTCTGGCAGATTTTGACCGCCTGATCGTTGGGCAGAAAGCCGGGTTGGAGTGCAAAACGGTCTCGCCGTTTTCTGCGGACAAATGGGCTGATGGAAAAATCCCTGCACATTACATGGCTCAGGTCAATCACTATCTGGCTGTCAGCGGTTTTGACTGCTGGTACATTGCTGCTCTGATTTTCGGGAAGGAGCTGGTGATTCACAAGATCACAACCGACAAAGAAGTTCTGAACAACCTCATTGCCAGAGAAGAGCACTTCTGGAAATACAACGTAATGCCCGAAATTTCGCCTGTACCTACCGGAAGCGAGGGGGATACACAGCAGATCAATCAGCTGTACTCTGCAGATGATAGAAACAAAACTGCCGATCTGAATCCCATCCGTAATCTGTTGGACAAGCGGCAGGAGCTTTCTGATCAAATCGAGCAGATGGAACAGGAGAAAACAGCTATTGAGCAGCAGGTCAAGCTACAAATGCAGGATGCCGCTTATGGCACAGCACCGGGCTATAAGGTATCGTGGGTATCCTCCGAAAGTAAACGGGTAGACTCCCAGCGTTTGAAGAAAGAACAGCCCGATATTTTCAATCGGTACAGCAAGAATGTAAGCAGCCGCAGGTTTACCATTATCCATGCAGCATAATTTTTGTACGCCTATAGGCACACAAAATTCGCGCTTCAGCTATTTTTATTTAATAGAAAAGCACAATACTGTTTACACAACAATAATTGTATGCTAAGATAAGAATATGAGGTGATGCACGATGGTTCTGCGCAAAAGTTATTTGGATAAGATCATTCCTTTTATCGATCAGGATCTGATTAAAGTTCTGGTTGGAATCCGGCGCTGTGGAAAAACAGTCCTTCTCGGTCAGATCAAGGACGTGCTCCTCCAGCGCAACATTCCCGCACAGAACATTATTCAGGCCAATTTTGAGTCCATGCGCTTCCGCAACACCCGTACTGCAGAAACGCTTTACGACTACATCGCAGAAAAAGCGGAAGGCTGCACCGGCAAAATTTATATTCTTCTGGATGAGATTCAGGAGGTGGAGCGCTGGCAGATTGCAATCAATTCTCTTCGTGTCGATTTCGATTGTGATATTTACCTGACCGGCTCCAATTCCAAGCTGCTTTCCGGCGAACTGGCAACCTATCTTTCCGGACGATACATCCAGATTCAGGTTTTCCCCTTTTCGCTGGCCGAAGCAAAACAGCAATGCATTGAAAACGGAACCTATACTTCGGATGAAAAGCTCTTCGCAGACTATTTGAAGTACGGCGGTTTTCCGCAGCGTTTCTTCCTCCCTGACGATCATTCAATCACCACCTATCTGGACGATCTTTACGAGGCTATCATTGTCCGTGACATCATGCTGCGCCACAATATTCGCGAACAGACCGCATTACGTAATGTCCTTGCATTCCTGCTGGACAATATCGGCAATCCGTTTTCTGCCCGTAATATCAGTGGACGCATGGTTTCGGAAGGAATCAAGACAACCACTGCTACCGTACTGAACTACGTTGATTATTTCAAGGAAGCCTTTATCCTTCTGAATGCAAGCCGCTATGATATCAAAGGAAAAGCGCTCCTGTCCAGCACAGAAAAGTACTATGCAGTCGATCTTGGCCTGCGGAACGTTATCAAGAAAAGCGAAAAACTTGACAGCAACAAGCTGTATGAGAACATCGTATATCTGGAAATGCGGAGCCGTGGCTATGAAGTTCAGGTCGGCAAACTGGACGACACCGAAATTGATTTTATCTGCTACCGTGGAGATGAAAAGCTCTATATTCAGGTTGCTTACCTGATCACTCCCGCCGATGAAGAACGGGAGTTCGGTAATCTTGAGCGGCTGCACGACAACTATCCTAAGTATGTTATCAGTGGTGATTTGATGAATTTAAGCCGAAACGGAATCATTCATCGAAACATCATTGATTTTCTGCTCAATCCGTAATTTTCACATCATGGGGCACAACAGTTGACGCTGTTGTGCCCTTTTTCTTTATCAGAATTGGAGGCATTCTTATGGAAAATCCATTCGTAAAATTATTTGCTATCGACTTCAAAGATCATCTGGAAGTCAAAAAGTCCGGCAATACCGAGCTGAAATATGTAAGCTGGGCGTATGCCTGGGCAGAGGTGAAGAAGCTGTATCCCGCTGCCAGCTACGAGGTCAAGAAATTCAACGGCCTGCCCTATGTTTATGACCCCATAACCGGCTTCATGGTGTATACCTCGGTCACGATTGAGGGAGTTTCGCACGAAATGTGGCTGCCTGTACTGGATGGCGCAAACAAAGCCATGAAAGCTGTGCCTTACACCTATACCACCCCGAAATGGGACTACAATCCGCAGACCCGCCGCCGTGAAAAGGTCGGCATGGAAGAGCGCACCGTAGAAGCAGCATCCATGTTCGATGTGAATAAGGCTATCATGCGGTGCTTGGTAAAGAACCTCGCTATGTTTGGTCTGGGCCTGTACGTTTATGCCGGAGAAGATTTGCCGGAGGATGCCGCACCGCAGCCGGAGGCAGAACCACAAAAGCAGCCGAAACCGAGATCCGCTGCCCCGAAGCAGGAACAGCCGCCTATTCCATGCATCTGTGCCCGGTGCAACCAGCCCATCAAGAGGGTCAAGCTGAAGGACGGTTCTATCATGCAGGCGGCAGAGTTTGCCGCCACCCATGAGGGAATGTGCGCAGACTGCTATAAGGCAACCAGATTGAACGTAGCATAATAACAGCTTCAATAATTCTTGGTACTTGTGCGGATTTGCACATTATGTTACATTTACAATAGTGAGTTTTCTTAGAAGGGAGCAGTACATGAGAAAGTTGAAATATCCGATTGGCATCTCGGATTTTGCCGAGATGCGCAACAACGGATACTATTATATCGACAAAACAAATCTGATCGTTGACCTCCTTGATAAAGGGCCGGTTGAAGTAACTCAAATTACTCGCCCTCGCCGCTTTGGAAAGACTCTTGGCATGAGCACTCTCGCAAATTTTCTGGATATCCGCAAAGACAGCAAGCAACTGTTTAAGGGATTGGCGATTTCCAAAAATACAGAGCTTTGCAAAAAATGGATGAATCAGTGTCCTGTGGTCTTTTTCTCTTTCAAGGACACGGACGGTCTGACCTTTGAAAGCGCCTATGGAATGCTGTGCATGAAACTGGCATTTGCATTTCAGGATTATCGATTTCTTTTGGATGACCCCGCTATTTCTGACGATGACAAAGGCATCTTTAAGCGGATTCTGGGACGCACTGCATCCATGGATGAAACCAAAAGCTGCTTTTTGCTGTTGACCCGGATGCTGGAAATCCATTTCAAAAAATCGGCGGTCGTCATTCTGGATGAGTATGATGTTCCCATTGCAAAAGCCAGCAGCAACGGATATTATTCGCAGATGCTGGACGTGATGCGGGCTATGATGAGCACCACGCTCAAAGACAACACTTCGCTTGACTTTGCTGTGGTTACTGGCTGCCTGAAAATTGCCAAAGAAAGCATTTTTACCGGGACGAACAATTTTGTCTCGGATACGATTCTTTCTCCCCGATTGAGCGAATCCTTTGGTTTCACACAGGCAGATGTAGATCAAATGCTGAAAGATGCCGGTCTTGAATCGCAGTCTGCTGAAATCAAGGCATGGTACGACGGTTATCATTTTGGCGATGCAGACATTTATTGTCCGTGGGACGTGATCAGTTATCTGCGAGATTTCCAGTATGGTGTAGCACAGAAGCCGAAAAGCTATTGGAAAAACACCAGCGATAACGCCATCATCCGTTCTTTCATCGACTATGCAGGTGACAATATCACCACGAAGCTCGAAACGCTGATGGCTGGCGGCTCCATTGTTCAGCATATTGAAGAAAACCTGACCTACGATTATCTGCACTCCTCTGAGGAAAATCTTTGGAGTGTGCTGTATCTGACAGGCTATCTGACCAAGGTGCGGGATAAGGATCTGACAGATTCGCTGCCGGATGGCTGCTCTGCGCTGATGATTCCCAATGCAGAGATTCGGGAAATTTTTGAAACCACTGTAAGCAAATGGTTTGACGACAGTGCAAAGGCATGGAACCGCAGCCCGTTGTTTGATGCAGTCTGGAGCGGAAACAACGAAGCTCTGACAAAAGAGATGACCAAGCTGCTGCGCATGACCATCAGCTACCACGACTACCGGGAGGATTTTTACCACGCTTTCCTTGCAGGCATCTTTACTGGTGCTGGCTATGTGGTGGAATCCAACAAAGAGCATGGCGAGGGTCGCAGCGATGTCATTGTAAAAGATATCCGCAATGGCCGTGTGGCAATTTTTGAAGCCAAGTATGCCAAAACTCTGGATGCTCTGCCGGATGCCTGTGATACTGCCATTCAGCAGATCAATGACCGGATGTACGCGTCGGACTTCCGGGATGACTATGATGACATCCTCTGCTATGGCATTGCATTCTTCAAGAAACGCTGTATGGTAAGAAAAAAATAAACACTATCAGGGAGAGTCTTCGGACTCTCCTTTTTGTTATGAGATCGTTATATTGCTTGTAAATTTCACATCTGTATGCTACTATAATAACAAGAGAAAAGAAGGTGATGGCATGGCGCAAAAGGATACATCTGAAAAAATTCTGGAATCCTATAACGATGTCTTTTCGGACATTGTGAACGTGCTTCTGTTCAACGGCAACCAGGTTCTGTCTGCGGATGAACTGGAAGATCAGGCTCCACGCTCCTACTACAAAGCAGATGGCAAGATTCGTGAGATTGAGCGAGATGTTGCCAAACGCTGGAAGAACGGAAACATCCGTGTAGCCTGTATCGGTTTTGAAAATCAGACCGCTTCTGATCCCAATATGCCGCTCCGTGTCATGGGCTATGATGGCGCAGAGTACCGAGCGCAGTTGCTTGGTGATAGCGAAAATCTCTATCCGGTTGTAACGCTGGTGCTCTACTTCGGTCACGATAAGCCGTGGAATGGGCCGCTTTCCCTGAAGGAACGGCTGAACATTCCCAAAGAGTTTGAGCCATATGTCAACGACTATAAGATCAATTTGTTCCAGATTGCCTATCTCACCCATGAGCAGGTAGAGCTTTTCCAGAGTGATTTTAAGGTCGTGGCAGACTATTTCGTACAGAAACGGGAAAACGGCGACTACATTCCGAGTTCACAGGATTTGACCCATGTGCAGGAAACGCTTCAACTGCTGAGTATTATGACGAATGATAATCGGTTTGAGGAAGCGTACAATACGAATACCGATGGCCAGAAAGGAGGCCCACGCAATATGTGTGATGTGCTTGATAAAGTGGAAAACCGTGGCATTGCGAAAGGCATTGCAAAAGGCAAGGCTGAAGGCAAAATCGAAGGCAAAATCGAAGGTGAAGATACGTTGGCTTTACTGATGAAGAAATTGTTCGATCAGAACCGTATTGAAGATGCAAAGCGGGCTTCTGAAGATAAGGAGTACCGTACTCGGCTGATGAAAGAGTTTGGCATCAGCTAAGCAAAAAATTATATGTACAACTGGGAGAGTGTCTTCGGATGCTCTCCCTTTACTTTTGCAGGACAGTCCGCGTGGATTGTCCTGTTTTTATTTGGAGGCGCACAATGAAAGAAGAACGAATCAAAGTCCTTGCGCTCCTGCCAATGGAGCTGCCAAAGGAGATCGAGCTGGACAACACCCTTGAAGCCATGCAGAAATTTGTAGGCGGGCTGATTGAATGCATCACCTTACGTGACACCGGTTCAGAGGTCACACTGGTCTGCAATGATGAGGGCAAGCTGCTTGGCTTACCGCTCAATCGTCCGCTGTGGGATGGAGCCGATGTTCTTGCTGGGCCGGGATTTCTGGCCGGATGTGACAACGAAGGGAATCTGACTTCACTACCGCAGAGTGCAATGGATTTCTACAAAGAGAAATTCAGAGCTTTTATCATTGAAATCTAAGGAGGAACGCCTTATGACCTTTCATGCAATGACCGAACACTACGAGGAAATTACGGTTTGCGGAAAGCCTGCGCTGTTCACCAGCATCCGCATCAAGAGAGATACTGTCCCGGATGGCCTGTACGCCTACGATGTCCGGCACGACGATGAGTGCCGGGGCATCCCTTGCGAAATCGCACCCTTTGTGATGGTCAATCACTGGGGCACCATCGTTCTTGCGGAGCCGCTGGAACTGCCGGACGATGGGCGGCGATATATTGACGAGGAAACCGACTGGGATTATTCTCCCTTGGAGGGCGAGGGCACCACCGACCATAAGCCGTGTACCACCATTTCCGATTTTATGGCTGTCTACGGCCACCAAAAACTGTCTTAAAGATGCCGTGTGGACAGTTTTGTATCAAAATCAGCGGTTTTCAGGCTATTTCGAGCTGCAAAATACAGTCTTAAAAATGTCGCTCGTTATCTTTGAGCCAGAAAGGAGACGCATGAACATCTATGGCTATTGCCGCATCTCTACGGCAAAGCAGAGCATCGACCGTCAGATCCGCAACATCAAGGCTGAATACCCGACTGCCCATATCGTGCAGGAAGCCTATACTGGCACATCTATCTTTCGTCCAGAGTGGCTGAAGCTCTATCGGGTTCTGAAAGCAGGAGATACGGTGGTGTTCGATTCAGTGTCCCGGATGTCCAGAAATGCAGAAGAAGGTTTTGCTCTGTACGAAGACCTCTATCATAAGGGCATCCGGCTGGTATTCCTGAAAGAGCATCACATTGATACCGAAACTTACAAAAAAGCCCTGTCCGGCAGCATTGCCATGACAGGAACAAATGTGGACTTCATCTTGAAGGGCATCAATGAATATCTGATGGCGTTGGCCAAGGAGCAGATCAAACTGGCCTTTGAGCAGTCCGAAAAAGAAGTTGCTGATCTGCACCAGCGCACCCGTGAGGGCCTTTTGACCGCCCGGCTGAACGGCAAGCAGGTTGGTCGCAAAAAGGGTGTCGGCTTTGAAACAAAGAAAGCCAGAGAAGCCAAACAGATCATCCGCACCCATTGCAAGACCTTTGGCGGCACACTTGACGATGCCGAGTGCATGAAGCTCACCGGTCTTGCCCGGAACACCTATTATAAATATAAGCGTCAGATTCGTGCCGAACTGATGGCTGAACAGGATTTGCCGAAAGGAGCAAGTATCTTTTATGAACCGCCCAAATCATTCTGAGCCGGAGAACAGGCTCACTTTGGAGGAACAGCAGGAATTTTTGGAACTTCTGGCCCGTCTGTCCCCTGAACAGCGTGAAGCACTGAAAGAAGTGCTCAAGTCCTTTACCTAACAAAAATGTGCAGGGCGGCGTTGCTGCTACCCTGCACATTTTATTTTTTGATTTTTATGCTGTCAACAATTTACCATTTTCAGCAGCCTGATGAACTTTTTGAACGGTTTCTTTCGTTTCCTTATCCAGAACCTTATTCATCTCACCCTCCTTAGCCTTATCCAGAAGATCCTGCTTAGAAAGCACCGAGATCAGCTTGATTGCCAAGCAAGTCTTTTGGAAATTCAACTTTTCCGCTGCTGTAAAGTTGACGTACTCTGTTGTACGCTCCACAGTCTTCTCTGCCTGTGCAACCAGCCGCAAATAAACATCATACAACTGCTGCAGCTCGTCCTGCACGCCCTTAGATAAAAGTGCAAGCCGTTTCAGCTCAATCTCAATGTCTTGCATCTTGCCAACAGCCTTAAATGTCTGGTACTCAATATCCTTAGCGTTTTCCAGAACTTTATTCCCTTTGATATTAAAAAGAATCCCTTCAACCATAAGAAGTGGTGCAGCTGTCAATCCTGTCAACACCGCCTGGCCGCCTGCCATTCCGAGGCCACCTGCACTTAGCGCGCCGCCACCCAGCTGAGCCAATGTTGCGTTTGTTGCTGCAGCACCAGAAAGAGAGGAAATAGCCGTACCCGTTGAAGCAAAAATAGCCATACTTGTTGCGCCGCTTTGCGCTGCAAATCCAGCCAGCATACCTACTGCATAACCTGTTGCACCGGTTTGCATCGCTTCCTTTATGCCTATTCCAAGGGTGCGAAATTCGCTCAAATCTTCCGGAGTTATCGACAAATCTCCTTCCAGCGCAACTTCACCGTTCGAGTTTGGAGGAAGTTTTACTTTACTATACATCTCGCAGAATCTTGGATAACCTTCCCCCCAAGCCTTAAGTTTGAGCTGTCCAAGCTCAGACAATCGTTTATTGGTCTCGTCTTGAGTGGTTTCCAGTTTTTTTCTTTCATTATTGTAGAGACTTTGTGATTCATTTTTGATTTTAGAAGCCTTAGCACGTTTATTTGCGCCAGAGGCTGCATTCGCAGCACCCACTGCGCCCGTTGTCGCAATTGTACCAACGGCAGTGGCTCCTGCTGTTCCCGCAGTTGTTCCTGCGACCGCCGCAATATTTGCAGCGACACCACCAATGATTGGAGCCGCTTCTACTGCCGTTGCCGCCGCTCCAATTCCTGCACCAACTGCCCCCATTGCGCCCGTAACGGCAGTTCCGACTGCTGTGGATGCTGCAGCTGTTCCAACAGCAGCTGCGGCACCACTCACTGCTGTTGCAGCCGAAACAACTGCTCCACCTACAGCCGTAGATGCAGCTGCTGTACCTGCTGCGGCAACAGCTCCACCCACAGCGGTTGCCGCACCAGCAACCAGTGCACCTGCACCTGCAGCAGCAGTTCCCACGCCAGCAGCCACGGTTGCCGCTGCTCCGGCAGCAGCGGCTGCTCCAGCGGCTCCTACTGCGGCAGCTGCGGGAAGCACAACAGGAGCCGCAACCACTGCCACTGCACCTGCGGCGACTGCTGCAAAAATTTTACCAAGTCCCATAATTGATTTTCTCCTTTTTGTCAATCTTCAACCAGCATGTCACCCTGTTTTTTCCACTCAATTCCATCCTGTACCCATTTTTCAAGCGCATGGACACGTTCCGACTCTACGCCAAACTCTTTTGCCAGCTTCATAATTTCTTTTTGCTCACTCTCGGAGTAATCATTATCGACCATACAGAGCTGCAACGCCTCCCGCAAAAAGCAGAGAGCTTCTTGCCGAGATGCAAATGTCAGAAGGATTTCCTCTGTCTGCGTCATTACAGTTGGCAGGATTGCGATATCATTTTCCGGAATTCCAAGCCCCCGTGCCGCATCAATAAAAAATATCTGCTCTTCCGGGCTGATTTCACCATCCGCTTTGGAAATCCGGATCAAGCCCTTGACAAAGTTCATCTTTGCTTCGGTCGTTTGGAAAAGCTGTTCGTAATACATTGTGCTTCCTCCTTAAAGTTCCAGAACAAATTCATCGTCCATCATTTTTTCATCAAACTCTTCGCTGCTATGGAATTGCATATTCACCCCCATTTCGTTGAGTTTCTGATAGATCTTATCGGTGCAATTCTGTTTGTCGTCCAGCAACCCACTTATTGTGTTGATTTGTGCTAGCTCTTTTTCATACGCATCATAATCAATTGCTCGCAGCACCTGTAGTTGCTGATTCAGTTCCTGATTAATTTTCTCTATATATACCGCAAGGTCCGCATAGCTTAGGTCATATCGAATGATCAACTCTGCAAGCGCACGCTTTACCAGTTTATACCACGCAATCAAATTCAGGTGCATAAAGAAAACCAACATATTTCCACCAGAACGTATTGCTGCATCCGCACCATCGACAATACAGAGTGTTCCATTTCCTACCAACACCATCATTCGCAAGTCTGGTTGTTTGTCAGACGGTATGCACTCAGAAAACGGCTTTTTATCTCCAAAGAACCTACGAACTGACCAGATAAAGCGGATACTCAAGTCACATAGCACCACTGGAATTGCCATTGTAAGGCCCCATCGCGCATCATATCCCCTCTGGAATGCTTTGATAGCTAGCTCTGCCAGTGTACTGCTTTCACCATCAATCTGGAAGTTACCAAAATCACACAATCCAAATAACTCATAAAACGGAATCACAATACCGCTTCCTCGCCCGCTATTTGACCTTGCCTTACTACTTCCAGCCACATCCGACATCAGGTGCCCAAACCAATTTACTATACCGCAAAACAATTTTGCCACAAAAGTATGCCCTTGTAGCTCCATGGTATCTGTTGCTATCGTAATTAATCTACCATTGTCCAAATAGGTTGCCGTGCTTGTAAATTGATTCAAGATGGAAAAAAACAGACCAACAATATCCGGTGAATGTGCCAGCGACTTCATATGATGATTATTCGCTGCCATTGTAAATCGGTTTTCCACATCGCCACTATGCCTGTGATCGTAGTTCACATGAAATTTTCTTTCTAGAAACTCTATGGCTTTTGCTACGCCGCCGTCATTTTTCCAACCGCACAGCTTGGAAAAACCAATTATCGCTTTGTCTACTTGTGTATCCGTCCAACCACCCAGTTTACTTTCTCCGGGCATTCCGACAAAAAAGGAATCCACAAGACCTGCTACTGCGCCACACCCCGTTGCCACAAGATAATCATATTTGTCACAGAGTTTCGCTCCCTGTTGTGCAAGGATCTTCGCTTCTACCCGTTCAATTTCGGCTGTTGTTGCCATAGAGCTTCTCCATTATCTTTTTTTGATTACGAGATTTCCTCTTGTATAGGATTGAAGCTTATACCACTGTAAATATCGTGCAAGGCCAAATTTCATAAGCGGAGGCACAATACCTGCCACCAATGCGTTATAATTCACCTTTGCTGTCAGCTCCGCTGCATATTGCTCCATGATTTTGTCTGCATACGATGTTACAATCGTGATTTCCTGCGCCTTTTCTTTCAGAGCATTACGCAGCTCAGTTTCATTTGCTACCATCTTCATAAAACAGCCTCCTTAATATTGGTTGTTCATCCGTTCGATTTCCTGCTTTATCTCCTGCACCAGCGTTTCCGGTGCAGTCACCTTGACCTTACTGCCCTGACTGAGCAGCCACATTTTTACGCCTGTGCCAAAGACTTCGGCTTCAATAGAGCAAACACCCTCTTTTTCATCTACGACTTTTGCCATCGGGAACTTGTCCAGCACAGCTTCCACCGATGGGCCATAGTAGTTGAAGCTGATCTTCTGCGGCTCTCCGCCGAACATGAACTGAGTGCGGTTCTTATACTCGCCCTCTTTGAAGCGGTCTTTATAGGGTACAGAGAACTTTTCTCCTGTTTCCTTGATGGAATGTATCCTATCAAGCCGATAAATGGTTGGATAAGGATCGTTCTTTTTATGGAAAGCCTCTCTGGTGGAGTGGTCTGTGATAACAGCCATGAGATAGAAATAATACTCTGAGAACATCAATCCCACCGGCTCAACCATCCGTTTTACGATTTGACGGTCTTTCAGCTTCTGATACTCAATTTCCAGTACCGACTGATTTCGGATGGCCTGTGCCACCATCCACAGATTGTCCGGGTCAACGGTTGCATGAGCCGGGTCGTGATAGTGGAACAGTTCATTGCTGATAAACCACTCAATGTCGCTTTTTTCTTTCTGAGATACACAAAGGTTCAAGATGATTTGCAGCTGCTTCTCCACCTGCTCTTTGGTGAAAGCTCGGCTTTCCAGCAGAATCTTGCACAAGGCCAGAACCTCACCTTTGGAAAGCTGCTCAACCTCCTGCGTTATCAGACGGTAGCCGTTTTCCTTTTTGTCGTACTCGATCTTTCGTACAATGCCTTCTTTGGCGCACTGTTCCGAAAGAAAATCCCGAATACTGTCAATGTCTCTCTGAATGGAGCGGACGTTCACATGGTACTGCTCTGCGGCCTGTTGCTTATTGATGAGCTTACCGGAAAGGAAATCCTGATAAAGTTCCAAAACACGGGTCGTTTTTAAGGTGTCTGCTGTCATTGGCTTGTCCTCCTCTTTGGTTCAGCCCCATTATAACAACGAAGATGGACAGGGAGTGTCTACCATATCATTTTCTAGATCTTTTTACTACAAATTTTGTCGAATCGTTTTTCTTCTTGTATCATATCACCCAAATCAGACGGCAGTAATGTGATTTTTACTATTCAAAGTATACGACTTATACAATTATCGGTCAAGCCTTGGAACAATAAAATCGTAAGTAATCACTACGATTTTTACAAGGAGGTCAACCATGGAACGAGAGAAGCCTACATTTGATATTTTAGGGCGCATTGAGCAGGAGCGCCTTGCTCGTAGCTGGTCTGAGTATGCCCTAGCAGAGAACTCCGGGCTGACCCAATCCACCATCTCAACATGGCGGAGAAGAAATCTTCAGCCGAATGTTGCTTCTATCGAGAAAATCTGTGCAGGCTTCGGCATTACCCTCTCTCAGTTCTTTCAGGAGGAGGACTCAGTTTATCTGACGAAGGAGCAAAAGAAGCTTCTTGATCTCTGGGCTAAGCTCTCTCCTGTTCAAAGAGAGGCAGTTACTAAAATGCTGTGTGCTTTCCTATATATAGAGGAAGAACCCTGAGTTTCAACTGCATATTGCCAGATAAAAGCGGCCAAGCCTCAAAAAGCTTGACCGCTTTATCCTTTTGAATAATAGGGTTTAGGTACAGGATTCCCGGATTTTTGCCAGATCACTGTTCAGCAGCGTTTCATGTTCCAGAAGTTCTTTCTGGACAGCAAGTAGGAAATCTCTGTTGTCATAGAGAATCTTATAGGCTCTGCGGTAAAGTTCTTCCAGTTTTGCTGATTTAATTGCTTCATTATAGGAAAGTCTTGGTTCAGACAATCTATTTTCGCTAGGTTCAACTCCTGAAAAACCTCCACCAGCAAAGTGACACAGCCAGATATCCAGAAGCTGGTCTGCTTTCTTAATATCAGCCGCTGCACGAATGTCCATGATTCCATAGATCAAAGCAGTTCCCGCCTTGCCTGCCAAAGTTTTTATGATCTCATCCTGAAATTCTTCTTCGCTCTTAGCATAAACAGCAAACCCACTCTCCATACCACCAATAGCACCATGACTTCCGCGAATTGTAATAATCCCAATGCTACCAGAATGCAGAACCTCTCCCACAACCGCATGCGCAGCCTCGTGCACCGCAATCATCTGGTGTTCCTGCGGATCCTCCTCACAGTCCGTTTTTCTGAGATTATAAACCACTTTTAAAAGTGCATCTATAATGTCTTCCTTCTGAACATGTGCATGATCACGATAGACACTATTGATTGCTGCGAGATTCATTACCGTTTCAAGCGTTGCACAGCTCACCTGCGGCATAGCCTTTACGATATCAGAGATCTGTACATCTTTCGCCAGATTTTTATCACGAAGATAATAGCTTACAATGTCTTCTGCCGTTTTACCAAGTGGTGGATTCAAATTCAGAATATAGTCAAATCTTCCCGGTCTTAATAAACTCTGCGGCATGTACCTTGTATCATTTGTCGTGGCAATTACAAAGATATCCGCATCGCTTGTCTCGTCAATACAGGCTTGTAAACAAGCCCATTCCGGAGCATAGGGAGAATTGGATTCCACATAAAGGTTCAGATCTTCTAAGAGCAGTATACTCGGTGCCTCTTCTTTTGCAACGTCAAAGATATCTTTCATCTCACCCAGAAATGTATTTCCTTCGTTGATCCTTCGAAAGACAAAGGATTTTCGTCCAGACTCTTCCATCAATATCGATGCCATCAGGCTCTTTCCTAGTCCGGGGGCAGACTCCATCAGAAGTCCCCTTGGCATGGACACCCCTTTTTCTTTATAAGCCTCCGGCCGTTTAAGAACATCTGCTATCTGCCGCAACGTTTCTTTTATCGAATCGTAACCGATCACTTTTTCATCAAACTTATCCATTGTGCTATCTCCTTTTTTATTTACCTATTTTAGCTCGTCTATTTTGCACCATTTGACCTTTTGCAGTTATCGGAACGCTTCCGTATCGAACGATATCGTCACCATACAATGCGGCTTCTCTTGACTGCCTCATTTGGATATTATTTTGAAGCATCTCGTCGAACTCAGATTTCCACTGATTTGTTACTGACACGAGCATTTTTCTCTCAGCTTCCCACTGAATATGAAACATATTCTGTGTTTGAAACGATACTGCACAAACTGCAAAATGAATATGTACATTAAATCTATCCGCATGAATTCCATAAGCTGTAATAAAGCCGTTCTTCGCATAGATACTTGCTATTCTTTCTGCCAGAGATACTACATCCTGTGGCAGAATACAATCTGTTGCCGCGAAAGAAACAATGCGGTGTTTTGCAAACTGCGTAGTTCCTTTCTGTCTTCTCCTGACTGCAAAAAGCATCAGGTGATAAACTGCGCTCGGATCACACAAATATTCATTGGGAATCATCGCTGGCTGACAACCTGCTAAGGTATTTGTTATAGTATTCGCTCTTTGACTATCTTCTGCTGTCTTATCCAATCTAAGAATATATTGCAATAAATGTTTTAAGTCCTCCGAAGTTTCATACTTATCATTTTTGAGTTCGATATAACACATACCTATGAACCTCCTCTTTTACTCCTTCCCAATTTTTTTCACTCGCATAATTTCCAATATTAGATATGATTTCATCAACAAGGTCTGCATCTATTTCAGTAAAATAGATTGCACTCTTAAATACTTCTGTTGCTTTTTTACCAGTTTCATCCATTCTCTGTTGTAGATGAATTTTATCTTCAGCGGTCAATCGTATATTAACAGTATCTCCCATTATAATTGCCTTCTTTCTATCCATAGAGTTTCATGCGAACAAATTCAGAAAAACAAAAATTATTTATGACGGCATCCGCCTCCCCCCTAGCAAGAATAGCCAAATGTATATACACTACACATTCGGTTGTTCTTGTGCGACCGTTTGTACTACAACTATTCCATTCGGCCGCTTTATTCTAATGTTAGTGCCTTTAATAAAGATCAACTTCCACCTTCCTTCTGCTCCATGCATTATTTAGCATTAACATTGGATTATCTACATGTGCATTCCTCTATCAAACATTATTTTCAAGCAACAGAAAACCCACATGGAGTCATTATCCATGTGGGAATTTTTCGTATTACCATCCAGTAGCTTTCATATGAGCTTCCTGCACAATATATTCTTGTACTGCTCTCTTAGGAATTTTCCAAACTCGACCGATCCTCATAGCTTTTATTTTTCCCGACTTCAAAAGCTTATAGGTGGTATTCATACCACATCCCAGCATATCGGCAACTTCTTCCGGGGTTATCAGAGTATCATAATAATCAAACATAACGGCCAATCCTCCTTTGATGGTTTACTATACTGTTGCCGAATGTCAAATCATACCAGATACAGAGAAAGGGCAACCACTTACGTGGTTGCCCTAAATTGGTGTCATAATGCTATAATGTAGCCTTCGTTCCTACACTTTCAAAAAAACTTTGCTTGGAACATTCCCATTTTCCTGGTATTAGGGAACATTTAACGCTGAAATTTTTTCAGAAGTGTAGGAACACCATCAGATTGTAAACTTTATTACACTCATTCCTCCTGCCAACACTGCTTCATTTCTTTTTAAGAACTGTAGTTTTGAATATTTCAAATAGTAGTCTTTTTTCTTAGGCATCATAGTGTCGATTTCTTCTAGCGTTATTGGCACCTTTATTTCCTGTGCGGTTTCTATCGCTCTAGTCACATAACCCGACAGAGCTTTTAGCATAATAGTATTTTGTTCTAATTCCCTCATATCATTTTCATCAAACAATCTTGTTTCTAATTTTACATCTTTTTCCTTGATGTACTCAGACAGTTCATTGTACATTCTGCAAACAACATTTTGTCCCTTTTCCTGCATATTTTCCTCAATATTTTTTCTTAGCACAACACAAAAGCATGATAAAAACAATGGAAACGCCCAGTTTGTCCAAGAGTCGATATCCTCCTTATAAACAGCTTTCCAACGGTTTAGGTCGAATAAATCTTGCTCATCATTTTGACGCGCAATCGTTTTTCCAAAAACATCTTGAAGTTCTGTCTTCCATGTGTCCATTGTACGGTTTTCTTTTTTCTCTTGAAGTTCTTTATAGTCTCTCAGTCCATCAAATTCCATATTTACAATCTCAGCACGACAAACCACATTATTCATTTTAAAACAGTTGCTCATTGTCTCAATTGATTCTGCATCAAAAAGTAAAATATTGGCCCTTGAATTTGCGAGCTCAGATATATTTTTCCAAAGGCATACCATCATATTGTAGTTCAATACTTTTTCAATTTGAACCTGAACATACAGTTTATCAGCCGCTGTCATATGACGTAAAGACTCCAGCTGGTTCAATGATTTATACAGCCCATTCAGTTCTTGAAGCCTTTCGATGTCAAGACCAATATTATCGCTCTTGCTTTTTTCTATTTTCTCAACAACATTCCACCGCGATGACGATCTTCTGAAAATTGCCATTACATCCAAATCACTAATATTCAGAAACTCCCTATGTACGCTTTCTCCTTTTACGTTAACCTCTTTATTTTTAATAAAAGGCTTATACCCCGACACTTCAGCGAGTTTTTTATCAAGGCCATTTATGCTTCTTTTTAATGGTTGATTTCTGCTCCGTAAAAATTCTGCTCGATTGGCTTTCACATGGTCTTTCTCAACCTTTAATGGATTTTTTCCCTCTCCAAATTTATGATAAATGCCTCTTTCCAATAGGTCGTCCATTCCTGTAATGTATTTGCTTAGATTTTTTCGTTTCTTCTTTTTATCTTGCTCAGCCTCCTTTTCTTCAACAAATGCTTCCTCATCAAAAAAAGCATATTCGCCCGACGCATATACAGTTATTCTGTTTTCCTCGCCAACTACTTCTCGTACCATACAGTAGACGCTCACTATGGCATCCTTTATCAGCATATTTTTCCTTTTTTCATGAAATTCAGTCAGTATGCCAATATCAAGATTTTTATTTAGTTCGTCTAATCGAACTCGATTTGTTAAAAACGGGTGGCCATTCCATCTGTCAGAAACAAACGGCGCAAACATTCTGTATGCCTGTTCTGCTGCCTCTTCAACCAACAATCCGCGTTCTTGATTTGCAACTTCTTCAGCTGGCATTCCTTGCTTCTGATCTTCGGCTGCTGCAAAATTTAGCCGAAAAGTATACTTCAGCACCTTCTCGGCTTCATCTATCCGATTTACAAATTCTTCCACTTTCATAGGTTTTTCCTTTCATATGATTTAATTTTATATCAAAAGTTAGATTTTATTATATTCATTTTTATTAGTATATTGCATCAATCCTTATATTACAATACACTTTTTAGTCAAACAACATTTTTTTGTACTGCGAATTTTATTCATGTGGATTTTGTTGTACAATATGGTCACCGGAAGCGATCCGGGGACTGAGCCAAGCAAAACAAGGCTCACTCGATGCCTAACACACATAACCCGCAGGAGGTATAACGATGATCTACCATACAGCATAGCCCTTGAGGCACTGGCACCTTGCTACGAAGGAAACGTAGCAGTTGATCCTTGAAAACTAAATATAGAAAAAAGGAGATGTATTGCATGGGCACTTATCAAGCGCCGCAAGTTCCGCAACCAGGTGTCACATTTGGAGATGAACGGTTCGTTGATCCATGGGCAGCAACCATGCTCCAGAATATCTGTAGTAATCTTCAGGTGCAAAACATGGCGTTGCAGCAAGAGAACGCCGCTTTGAAAAACAAAAGCCAGTCTCTACAGCAGCAAAGGGAGAATCCGCTTTGTAAAGCAGCTAATCGCGCCTACCTGCGAGAATTCACCGCATATAAAACAGAGAGTCTCGTAGAATTTCCCGACGGAAGGTACCACCTTGTTAAGAAAAACCCTCTTGGTGAACTCTACAAGGTTGTCAAGCCCGTGTCAGACTGTACAGAATTCTCTGCTCGATATGTGATCGATCCACGGGACGGCTCTACGAGTATTGAAGTCCGGTACAGACTTCCTAACGGAACACTTTCAGGCTTCCGTGTTGCCGATGACAAATTTCAGCAGAACGCTTTGATTCAAGGATTTTACAAAAGTGGCGGCACACTCCGCTGTGGAAAAGATGGTCCCCGGTTGTTTTATATGCTCGTTGCGCAGCTTTTGAGTAAGCACGAGATCTATTTTCAACCTATACCTGGGTGGAATATCAACGCCTCAAGATGGTTTTTCAAAGAGTCGGCAGGATGTGAGGCGCCGCTGGATAGTCCGATTCTTCGTCCTGATGCTCTGACATCCGAATACCAGATGATGATGGCCGCGGTCATCGGATTATCCTTCTTGAAGACACGTCTTCCTGAAGACATGCAGCCGACTAAGCCGTTTGCTGTGATCTCTGAGAGTTTTTCGATCACAACAGAGATCACTCTCAATTGCAAGCTCGCCGAGCTTAAAAAGCAGCTGAACCATCATCGAGACGACTTGCTCATCCATGTCCGTGGTGGATTTGCGTCCAACCGGTATCAGAAAGCTACGAATTATGATTACCTCTCCGATGAAGCCGAGAAGGGAAGCACGAGTCGTTCGATCTACATTGTTCAGGCAAAAGAATTGACGCCGGAGATTCGTGAGCATTGCATTCCGATCCAGTTAAATCCGGCAGAGGCTTGCTCCGCTACTACCGGTGTAGATTCTGTAACATGGGGTGATTTGATTTCCTTGGTAGAGGGCAATCCAAACGAATTTGATTCCCGCGTGTATCGCGCATATAAGGAGGAACGTGACAGAATGGAAGGATCAAGTTTTTGTCAGGAAATTGCCGTTTTACGTGCTGTAAGCGAAATCATTTGCTGGACGTTTTCTCAAAAAGCGTCTTTATCCGAAGAAAAGGTTCGAGATGCTTATAAAACCGCCTTCGATCACTATCCTTCCCGGTGGGATTCTATGCTAAACACAACCGCATCGGATTGCTTCCGCAATGCCCTTTATGCAGCTGCACGCGAACAGACCATCCGATTCCGGGACATTGATGACTTAGACGAGACTTATTGCAAAGAAAAGGAGGTACTATATGATGAGTATACGCTCTATCTCACCCTTGATCTTGTGAAACGTTTGGCTGCAAAGCACATGCCGGAATTTCTTACATCTGACGTTCTGGCTCAGCTGACTGAAGCTGGCATTCTTTCGAGCTCTATCGTAAAGACGCTCACGCTCTCTACCGGGCATTCCAAAAATGTCAGGCTTCGATCAATTAATCGCAGCTTTGTGAATGGACATGGACGCCGCGATATTACAACTATTTGACATAAAAAGGAGATTTTTTCATTGATTCCAGACTTTGAAATTAAAGTTACACCCGGAAGCTACGAGGAGGTTTCCGAAAGATTCAAAACCTATCTTCGGTTTCGCTTCGGTATTGACACCGCCAGTGTATTTATTACAGGAGCAACAGGAAGCGGTAAAAGTACTGCTAGTATAAGTCTTGCTATCCAGTATGTTAAACAAGGTATTCCTGCACTTGCCATAGACATAAACCAAACAATGTCTCCCGAACACATTTGCAAGGCTCTGTCGCCAGAATTTGAATCGCTCGTGATACGACATAATCTGTATAGAAAAGCAGTGGCAAGCGACTTAATAACCCCTAAAATTTACGATGGCTGTATAGAGGATTCATATGACACTGCTTATGGATTATCTGAGATCATCAGTAAAGGTTATCGGTTGGGGCCTACGCAGGCCGCAATTCTTACCGATGCTATAAAATCCCGTGTAGATTGCAGAGAGACATCTCTACGAATTTTTCCCAGTATTCTTGAGGAACTTGAGAACTCCGGTTTGGCAAGTGCCCGCACACTGGCCAATCGTCTAAGACCTCTTTTGCGGAACAACGTATTTGAGTTCCAAAAAACAGGCAGCACTTCTCTCCCGCTTTCTCCGAATATTCACGTCTTTGATCTAAGCGGGTATCCTGCTGGCATACGAATTATCCTAGCAGAACTTCTGCTATATGATTGGTTCCGTTCTGCCCGTGCGCTGCAAACTCCAATCATCATTATGGTCGATGAAGTGCAGAATCTAAAGCTTGGTCGAGGCACAGTTTTGAATCAAATCATCACAGAAGGTCGTCGGTTTTCTATCGGTTCCATCCTTATTTCGCAATCTCTGAAAGCCTTTAGCTCAGATGAGCAGTTGGCGTTGAGCCAAACTGGAACCAAGCTGTTTTTTAAGCCACCACTCACAGAACTTCGGGCATGTTCCGAGATGTTGGCGCCCCCACAGCACCGTGCCGAAACAGCTGAACTGCTCAAAACATTAAAAGCCGGCCAGTGTCTTCTGCTGTCCGAATACGTTTACATAGGAGACGAGACTCACCCGTGCACTGATTGCATTCAGGTGAATGTTGACCTACCACAGTCCATTAAATAATAGGAGGATTTATCATGAACATCCCAGATGGATTTTTTGAAAACCCTGTTTCTCCCGAGTACGCTGATCTGCTTTCAACTATGGGCGCCCCAATTTTCTTTACAGAGCCTCCGTGTTGCCACTCCGGCGATTGTGGATACATCGATTGTGATGGTGTCCTGTTGCGTGACCAGAGTCAATTTTTTAACTGCGGCTATGTCGTTCCCCCTTTAAACGCCCAATATGAGGAAGTACAACCTGATTTACATTCTTTGGAGCGTTATGACTTCTCAAAGGAGCCAGATCTTCCCTGGTACCCTTAATCGCCCTTTAAGAATCCTATATCTCAAAAAGATATGCTTATTATGAAAAGCCACCTGTGCTTTCCATCATTTTGCGAAAGGAGGGAAAAATTATGATTGATAAGCAACAGGATTTTCTTACACTAACCGGTGCGGCACGCCGTGCACGGAGCGAAGGTTATGATATAACATACCACGGTCTCCGCAATCTCGTAGCCGCCGGTTACATAAGTCACGTACCGAACGGATCACGTATCTACGTGTTTTACCCCAATGTGATCCGCTTTCTCCAGAAGGGGCTCACGGCTGAACAGAGCCTGGAGTACCAGCTCTCCCGCACCCGCAACTAATTCGACCATCCGCCCTCGGCATCCTCCAGATGCCGGGGGCATTTTTGAAGGAAGTTTAAATCAATAGGAGGTTCAGATTTATGTTCTGTGAAAATTGCGGTCATCAAATCTCAGATACCGCTAAATTCTGCTCTGCCTGCGGGCATCCCGTTGGCACAGCGCCATCCCCCGGTGCAATAGCTCCACCTGCCGTTCCAGCCAAACGAGAATCGCCCCGGCTGAAAGCCTCGTCTGGCAATGGCAGCATCACACGAATGTCCGGAACACGCCGGAAGCCATGGCTGCTCCGAATGCCAATCCCTGATCCTCACACCGGAATTACAGTCATGAAGGCTGTTGGCACCTACGTCACCCGTGAAGAAGCAGAAGCTGTCCGCGCAGAGATGATGAAGCGTCCGGCCACACCCTATCAGGACTCTACCCTGCAGGACTGCTTCCGGATGTTCAAAGAGTCCCGTGAATATAAGGGCCGGTCCGATAAGGCTCGCGAGCTCTATGACATTGCGTGGAAATATCTCCATCCGCTGTGGCACTTCAAAATTGCCGCCCTCTATGCGCAAGACTTCCAAAACATCCTTGATAAGATGGCCGATAACGGACTGTCTCAAAGTATGTTGGAAAAAGAGCGTACTCTTATCAGTAAGCTGTATCGCACAGCCATTGGCTGGCGTGTCGTGGATGCCAACCTTGCATCTGTCCTGAAAGTCGAAGGACGCAAATCTCCGGAACGCGAGATTTTCACGGACGAACAGGTGACGCTGATCCTGAGCCAGAAGAACACGCCCACCGGGCAGATGGTAATTGCTCTTCTGGCCTGCGGAGTGCGTATCTATGAGCTGCTGCACTTCAAACACGAAGATTTTCACCGCACGGAATCCGGTGCTTATCTGATCGGCGGCTGCAAGACCGAAGCCGGACGCAACCGCATCATTCCCATTCTCGACTTTGGCATCCCGGTTTTTGAACATGCGTATGCCACCTCTGTGGAAAACGGTCCGCTCTTTCCCAATGGAAAAGGCGGTTTCTGGAATGAAAAGAACTGGCGTAACCGCAAATTCTATCCTTTCCTGGAGGAAATCGGCATCCAGCCGAATCCTTACGACGAAAATGGTAAGCGCAAACCGGAGTTTGCCGGGAAGCTTGCCACCTATACGCCCTACACCACCCGCCATACCTACGCCAGCCTTTGTGACCGCGCAGGCGTCAACAAGGATATCCTGAAACGCGCTGTCGGGCACACGCCCAAATCCAAAACGCTGGATGAAGTCTATCTCCATCCGAAAGCGACCCAGATGATCGAAGCATTTGATAAGGCCAATCAGCTGGTCAATGATGAAGTTCTGACCACAACGAAGGCATAACAACTTCAAAGAGAAAAGCTGCCGATCCGTGAGAATCTTTCTCTCATGGATGGCAGCTTTCTTTTTTGTTTGCACAATCTGTGTCAGGTCTCATCGCTTCATTCTTATTTAAAATTCAGCGGTGGAACTTTCTCCATCAGATCCTCCACGTTGCAATTCAGCGCACGCGCAAGGCGAAGCAGCGTTTCTGCTTGTGCTTTGTTGATGTCCTTCTGTCGCTGTTCGTACTGCTGGATGGTACGCACAGACACATCAGCCTGTCCTGCCAGTTCCGATTGGCTCAATCCGGCCAATGTGCGCATGGCTTTCAGGTTTGTTTCCGGCTTTGCCGCACGGTACAACTCGTTCATCTTGTCTGCAAACTGCCGTACATCCATCTCGTGGTAGGGCGTATACAGCAGCCGCACTTTCGTGATAGACACTGCCTGTTCAATCTCCGCAAAGCACAAACTGGTCAGCCACTGGTAATAGGCAAGAGCCCAGCCTGTCCAGTATTCCGGGCTGCGGTCGTAGGCATACGAGGGTTTCTGCATAGGTACGACTTCGCCCGCCTGCTCCAGTACAGCGCGGGCAAGTTCTACACCGGACAAGCCCACCAACACAGAACAATCCCCCTGTTCAAACCGAAAAGCCATCTTACTGATAAGAAACCACTGCCATGCCGTCTCCAACGGATAATGCAGATCGTTGACAAGATAATCCAACATCCGGGCAAGATTTTTCTGTGCAGCAGAAAGATAGCTTTTATCGTAAGCGTGGATCATTGGGCTTCATCTCCTCGTCGAGAATCGTGGTAATATAAAGGTCTCCCCTCTGACGGCGGTTGCGCTCCACGTCAAGATATTGGCGGCGGGCTGTCTGGTCACGGAAGGCCTTTTTCTTATACCATTCTTTAGAGTCTGCGGTCTCATAGCCGAGAAATTCCAGCTGTTCAAAGGTCGCCTTGCTTTTCAGCACAAACTGCTGCCCCAGCTTGCCCAAGCTCATGGCATTGCACAACTGGCGGTAAGAGATTGCACCGTTGATAAAATCGGATGCAAAGGAAAAATAGCTGTCATCTGCCCTGTAGCCAATGATGATATCTGCAGACTTATAGTCGAGGTGAAAAGTGTTCATCAGGTATTCTTTGGCTTCTGCGGCCAGCGGGGCAGAAGTATCGAATTCGCGGTTCTCCAAAAGAATCGTCAGCCAATGCAGCATCGTGTAACCGGGATCGTTCAAATCCAGAATGATCAAACCGTCGCATTCGATTTTATACCGGTTAGCGTAGCCATTGTGGTCGATGCCAACGCCCCACTTTTTACCCTAAAAGCACTCTTGCTCTGCGCTGTACCTCTTTTTCGATCATCTTCAAGCGATTTGGCGGCAGATTATAACGTGTCGCTCTGCGGTCAAAATGGAAATCCAGCAGCTTATGGAGCATTGTACGGTGACGAGGTTTCATTGCACTCTTTGCAGCTGCAAAGAAATCATCGTATGCAAGCGGAAGCAGTGTGCGGGCATATTCATCAAATGCTTTCTGGTTGTCCCAAAGATCCGTTCCGCCCAGACTGAACAGCGAGTTTCCGTGGTCAAACAGCGGTGCGGGTGCCGCAATCGTGTTGGTCTTATTATCTACCAACACACCAAAGTTTCCATAGTGGCGGTCAGTGTTGCAGATGATCGCATCAAAGACCAGCATATCTTCCAGCGCATCCACAAAGTTCTGACCTAACGTCTGATAATACGCAAAAATTGCTTTTATTCCACCTTTGGACACAAGCTGTCCGATGGGAATATAAGAATACTCTTTGCTGGTGAACAGTTCACACTTGGAACAAAGCGTCTTTTTCAGATCTTTTGTCAGGGTGTAGCGAATCGCATTCACGCCCATCACCTGTGCAACTTGATAAGCATACAGTTCCGAGTACGGTTCAAATCCCAGATTACTGAACCCTGACGTGCCACCTTTATAAAGATAGATTTTTCCGTTTTGTCTGCGCCAGCATTTTGGCAGCATCCCATTCGTGGAAAATTCCGGGCAGGACGCAAGAGATGTCCGCACACTGCTGCCATAGCCGGTAAAGGCGATTGCTGCCAGCACCTGACTGAATCGGTTATCGTAAAGATTTACTTTTTCAAAAGTATCCCCGGAACCCTCTGCATCTACCCAAAAGCAATCATTGAGTGAAAGGCCTTTATTGGCTGCAATAATTCCAAGCGGTCGATTCAAAGAAAGTCCCACCTTAGAGAGCAGAGCATCTACATACGCTCGGTTCTTCGGAATTGTGCGATGCCGCAGCCAGCATTCTACACCATCTTCTGATACAGTCAGATTCAAAGGTAAAAAAGAACGGTTTTCTTCGTAGATCTTTATAATATGGAGGCCAGTATCTGCACTGTCCATGTTTGCTTCAAAGGTAAGCAGCGACAAATCAAAATGCCGGATGGTGTAGCGCACAGCGATTTCTCCTTTCATCCATGATCTTTTCCTTTATTGTACGGCATCAGAATCCGAATGAAAAGCGCCACCGTCATTCCGCACAAAATTCAAGGATAAAATTTTATACCCAAAAATCTGCAAAAATCGGGTTTTCGGAGCCATTTTGCCGTTCCTCCCCGAATTTTGCTACAGATCTGCTACAAACTTGCTACAAACGACTGAAAAGGGGGCCTCCTACACGTTTCATTATCAACATACAAAAGTGAATCCGTTTCACTTTTGTATATCAAAAAGCACGTAGGTACAAGAAAAAGCCGCTTACCTTTTCAGGTAAACGGCCTTACGTTTGGTGGAGAATTAGGGACTCGAACCCCAGACCCCCTGCGTGTGATGCAGGTGCTCTAACCAGCTGAGCTAATCCTCCATATTCGCTTGTGTTGTGCGCTCCGAACTGGAACGTGATTATTATAGCACGGCCTTTGCAGAAATGCAAGCCCTAATTTGAAATTATTTTACTTTTTTCGAAACACTTTCTCCGGCTGCAAAAATGGTGCGCTGACCGCCGGGCGTGCAACATTACCGCCGGGCAGCCGCATCGGCTGCACCCTGCACAAAAAATGTGCGGCAGGATGTTGCTCTTTGCCTGCAAATCGTGTATACTTGGGGCAGAAAGCCGTACAAAAGAAATCGAGGGATGAATATGACACTTCGCGGGATCATCACGCTGGTAATATTGGCTGTGCTGTTTGCGCTGGCTGTGGTCTGGATCTCCAGACAGGGCGGCTGGAAGGGTGAGGGCTGCAACGGCAATTGCGCCTCCTGCCACAGCCATTGCGAGGACCCGGACACCAAGAAGAAATAACCAAAACAGGGCTGCTGCACGAAACACGGTGCGGCAGCCCTGTTTTATGGTTGCTTTTCACGGCTTTTTGCTCAGAACGCGCCGCGCTGGGCGGCGTAGACAGCGATGGTGCTCAAAAGATCCTGCAACGCCTTCTGGTAGGTGGTGCGGCCGATGTGCAGCTGCTCCAAGATCTCGTCCTCCGGGCGCTGCTCAAAAAAGCGCATCCGTAGCAGGTCTGCCCGCATGGGGTCGTGCACCTGATAGTAGTCGAGGCCCTCATCAATGGCGCTTTGCCAGCGGCGGTTTTCCGGCGTGCGCGCCCAGTGCCGCTCGCCGTACTTGCGCAGGGCATTCCGGGTCACATCGCGCTGCTCCGGTGTCACTGGCGCTTCCCCCTTTTGGGCAGCTCCAGCGTTGCACTGCGCGAGAACCGGTTCTCGGCATCGAAAAAGCAGGCGTCCCGCTCGGCCATCGTCAGGCCCAGCATGGTGGAAAGCCGCTCGGCCTCGTCCAGCTTGAACTGGGTCTCGCCCAGCAGCTTGTGCCGCAGGGTGTTGCTGCTGATGTGCAGCACACTGGCCACATATTGCAGCTTGTAGCCGCTGTCCTGAATGTAGGTGTAGATCAGATTCGTGTTTGCCATGGCTTCTCTCCTTTTTGTAGTTCGCCGCGTTTGCAACAATCATTGGTTGTATTATACTCCGTTGTTGATTTGCTGTCAACCTACAATTTCCAAAACGCTCTGTAATTGTTGATTTTCAGGAAATTTTTTGCTATACTCAAGGCAGAACACTGTATCGTACACCACAACACATAGTTTTCAGGAGAACTGTCATGTCTGATCTGTCCACCCGTGTCCGTCTGCGCCGGGAGCAGCTGGGTCTTTCGCAGGAGGAGCTTGCCCGGCGCATGGGCTACCGCTCCCGTTCCTCCATCACCAAGCTGGAAAAAGGCATCAACGATCTGCCCCAGTCCAAAGTGGAGGAGCTGGCGCAGGCGCTGGAGACCACTCCCGCCGCTCTGCTGGGGCTGGACGCGCCCTGCGCCTGTCCCCCGGGCTTTGAGCCGCTGCCCACCATGGTGCAGGTGCCGCTGATCGGCTCCATCGCCTGCGGCACCCCCATCACCGCCGAGCAGAACATCGAGTGCTATATCGGGGTGCCCGCCGCGTGGCACGCGGATTTTGCCCTGACCTGCCACGGCGACAGTATGTCTCCCACGATATGCAACGGAGACATCGTATGCATCCGCTGCCAGCCCGAGGTGGAGCAGGGCGAGATCGCCGCCGTGCGGGTGGGCGAGGAAGCCACCCTCAAGCACTTCCACCGGCAGGGCGATGCCGTGATGCTGCTGGCCGATAACGCCGCCGTCTGCCCGCCCATGTTCTACGCCGGAGAGCAGCTTTCGGAGCTGCACATCGAGGGCAAGGCCGTGGGGCTTTGCCGCGGCCTATAAGATAAGGAAAGAAAGGAGCAGCCTGTGTTCGGCAAAAAGAAAGCATCCTCCTACGACCCCGCCGCCCAGAAGCCGGTACTGCGGTGCAGCATCTGCACCGGGGAGCAGGTGGCCGGGTTTCAGGATCTGCACACCGGCCATTTTACCGAGGTGCAGCTGATCCGCAGCCCGCAGGAATTGCAGGCCTTCCGCAGCCGGTACGGCATCCCCGCCGACTGCCCCATTGAAAAGATCTATTGAGCAAGGAGTTCATCATGCAACAGGCACCCGAAGCCATGACCCTGAAGGTCATTGCCCATATCCATACCGCCTTTCCCACCAAGTTCGGCATCCCGCGCCAGAGCGGGCTGGTAGAAGAGCTGCGGGGCGAGATCATCTTTACCTCGGAATACCGCAACCCCGATGCCCTGCGCGGGCTGGAGGATTTCAGCCATATCTGGCTGGTGTGGCAGTTTTCCGGCGCGGTGCGGGAAAACTGGTCTCCCACCGTGCGCCCGCCGCGCCTTGGCGGCAACACCCGGGTGGGCGTGTTTGCCACCCGCTCCCCCTTCCGACCGAACCCTCTGGGACTTTCCAGCGTAAAGCTGGAGGCCATTGAGCAGCGCCCGGACGTGGGGCCGGTGCTCATCGTGCGCGGTGCCGACCTGATGGACGGCACCCCCATCTACGATATCAAGCCCTACATTCCCTATGCGGACTGCCACCCGGACGCCGCCGAGGGCTTTACCGGGCAGACCCGCACCCACCATCTGGAAGTCTCCTGCCCGGAGACGCTGTGGCAGACCGTACCGGAGGCCGACCGCGCCGCTTTGCAGGGCGTGCTTGCCAGTGACCCCCGCCCCTCCTACCAGCACGACCCGCAGCGGGTGTACGGCATGGAGTTTGCCGGGCTGGAGGTGCATTTTACTGTGGACGGTGCTCAGCTCACCGTGCGGGACATCACCCTGTTATAAAAGGAGCCGTTCATGGAACTGCGGACTGTCAATACCTTTTTGCACATCGCTGAGCTGCACAGCTTTTCCCGTACCGCGCGGCAGCTGGGCTACTCGCAGTCGGCGGTGTCCTCCCAAATTGCACAGCTGGAGGCCGAACTGGGCACCCCGCTGTTTGACCGCGTGGGCAAAACGGTGCGCCTGACCGATGCCGGGCAGACCTTTTTAGGCTATGCCCGCACCCTGCTGGAAACTGCCCAGCAGGCACAGGCCGCCTTGCAGCCCGCCCAGCAGGTGCGGGGCAGTCTGCGCATCGCGCTGGCAGATTCCGTGTGCAGCACCTTTTTGCCGGAGCTGTTGCAGCGCTACCATGCCCGCTGCCCGCAGGTGGAGCTGGTGCTGCACACCGCCTCTTCGGACGAGATGCTGCAACTGCTGAGCACCAATCAGGTAGACCTTGTCTACACGCTGGATCAGCCCCTTTTACAGCCTGCGCTGGTGCTGGCTGCGGACGTGCCGGAGCCGGTGTGCTTCATTGCGCCGCCGCAGCATCCGCTGGCGCAGGAAAGCGTGCTCCCGCTGGACATTCTGCCCCGGCAGGAGTTTCTGCTCACCGAGCGGGGCATGAGCTACCGGGACGCACTGGACCAGTGCATGGCGGCGCACGGCCTTGCCATCCACCCCTATCTGGAGCTGGGCAGCGCCGCGCTGCTGTGCCAGATGGTGGAGCAGGGCATGGGGCTTTCCTTTTTGCCGGAGTACATCGTGCGCAGCGCGCTGGCCGAAGGGCGTCTGGCGCGGCTGAACGTACCGGACTGCACCGTCATGATGCACCGGCAGCTGTTCTACCACCGGGATAAATGGGTGACCCCGCAGATGAACGTATTCATCGAGCTGGTGCGGCAGGGCGCACAGACAAAATGATTGGGAATGCCCGCTGCGTTGCTTTGGGCATATTCAGCGGAAAAATTATTTTTATTTCGGGGTTCAGAAACGCCTGTGGGCGTTTCTGAACCCCATTTTTACGGGAGGGTTTTTCAAAACGAAAAACCGCCGAAGGTTTCCCTTCGGCGGTCTTTCGTATGATAGGAGGATCAAAAATGATCTTTGCTAAGTCTTAGTTCAGGATGGTCTGCTCGGTCTCGATGTCGAACAGGTGCACCTTATGGGGATCGAAGGCAACGCGGACGGTGTCTCCGTTGCGAGCCTTGGAGGTGGGAGCAACACGAGCGGTCATCTTGTTGCCCTTGTACTCCAGGTACAGGTAGATCTCAGCGCCCATCATTTCGGAAACATCGACCTTAGCATCCAGCTGGCAGTCGGTGTGCTTTGCCATAAACTCGGGCTCGTCGTCGATATCCTCGGGACGGATGCCCATCTTGATCTTCTTGCCAACGTAGGAATCCAGCTTGCCGTCGGCGGTCTTTTCCTTGGGCAGGGGGATCACGTCACCACCCAGATCAACACCGTACAACTCGCCCTTCTTGATCAGGGTGCCGTCCAGGAAGTTCATCTGGGGGCTGCCGATGAAGCCTGCAACGAACATATTGCAGGGCATATCGTACAGGTTCTGCGGGGTATCGACCTGCTGGATGATGCCGTCCTTCATAACCACGATACGGTCGCCCATGGTCATAGCCTCGGTCTGGTCGTGGGTAACGTAGATGAAGGTGGTAGCCAGCTTCTTGTGCAGCTTGATGATCTCGGTGCGCATGGAGGTACGCAGCTTAGCATCCAGGTTGGACAGGGGCTCGTCCAGCAGGAAGACTGCCGGGTTACGAACCATTGCACGGCCCAGAGCAACACGCTGACGCTGACCACCGGACAGAGCCTTGGGCTTGCGGTCCAGCAGGTGCTCGATCTCCAGGATCTTAGCAGCCTCGTGCACGCGCTTGTCGATCTCGTCCTTCGGGGTCTTGCGCAGCTCCAGACCGAAAGCGATGTTCTTGTAAACGGTCATGTGGGGGTACAGAGCGTAGCTCTGGAACACCATGGCGATATCACGATCCTTCGGGGGAACGTCGTTGATCAGACGGCCGCCGATGTACATCTCGCCCTTGGAGATTTCCTCCAGACCGGCGATCATACGCAGGGTGGTGGACTTGCCGCAGCCAGAGGGGCCGACGAAGATGATGAACTCCTTATCCTGGATCTCCAGGTTGAAGTCGGTAACAGACGGGGCAGTTGCGCCCGGATAGATCTTGTAGATGTGCTGGCAGCTAATGGAAGCCATAATCGTTATCCTCCGTAAATATTTGGTGTTTCACGCCCTTGACGGCGTGTTGTTTCGTTGGTACTATAATAACAGATAATTTTGTGATATAAAATAGCATTTTATTGATTAGAGGTGTCAGATATTGCTATTTGACTGGAACACCATCGCCGCACCGGCTGCACTGCTGGACGTGCAGCTTTCCGCGCCCCGCACCCTGACCGGCGAAGGGCTGTGGGTCTGCCTTGTTTCCAGCGGCAGATGCACAGCCTCCCTGCCCGGGGCGTCGGCCACGCCCGCCGGCTCTGTGCTGGTGCTGCCGCCGCAGTCCGCTGCGGCGGGACACCTGATTTTGAGCCGCGCCCCGCTCACCCTGACCCCGGAGGACAGCTGCCACCTGCTGTGCGTCCAGCTGACCGGGCAGGCCAGCGTGCAGTTTTTGAACGGCCTGCGGGAGCTGCCCTACCTTGCCAAAGGCGAGACCTGCCCTGCCGCCGCCGAGCTGATGGGGCGCCTTGCGGAGGAAAAGCCCACCCACAGCCGTGCCCGCAGCCAGCTGGTCTTTGCCCTGCTGTGCGAGCTGGCAGATGCCGACAGCGCCGCGCCCGCCCTGCCGCCGCTGGTGCAGGCCGCCATTGAGGATATCCGCGCCAATTACGCCGGGCTGTACGGCGTGGAGGAGCTCAGCGAACGGCTGGGCGTCTCCAAAAGCCATCTGGTGCGCACCTTTACCGCCTCCGTGGGCGTGCCGCCGGGCAAGTACCTGACCACCGTGCGCATCGAAGCCGCACAGCGGCTGCTGCTGCACCGGGAGTATACGCTGGACGTGGTGGCCAGCCTGTGCGGTTTTTCCGGGGCCAACTACCTGTGCCGGGTCTTCAAAAAAGAAACCGGCCAGTCCCCTGCACAATGGCGGGCACTGACCGGTCGCGCCGCACAGTCCGGGCTTACGCCCGAGGAGACTATGCGGGAACAGGAGATGTATATTTAAGCCGTCTCGGCCTTTTTTCTGCGCAGCAAAAACAGGGTCAGCAACGCGGTGAGCAGTTCCGAGGCTGGGAAGGCTGCCCATACACCCGGCATCCCGAACACCGCACTGAGCACCAGCGAGCAAACCACAATGGCTACCATGCCCCGGCAGATAGAGGTAACGGAGGCCTCCACCGGGCGGTTCACGGCGCTCAGATAGCCCGCCGCCATAATGTTAAAGCCTGCAAAGAAGTAGCCCACAAAGTACATCCGCATCCCGGTGTGGGCGTACTGCGCCATCTGCACCGAGTTTTCGCTGTTGAACCAGCTTACAAAGGGATCGGTCAGGCCGAACACCGCAGCGTACAGCACCGCCGCCAGCACCAGCACGGTGCCGCTGCCCAGCAGCAGCAGTTTCCGCGCCCCGGCGTGGTCGTTCTGGCCGTAGCAGCGGCTCACCAGCGGCTGTGCGCCCTGTGCCACGCCGTTGAAGATGGCGGTAGCCACCAGCGCAAAGTTTGCCACCACGCCGTAGGCTGCTACGCCCACGTTGCCTGCCAGACCCAGCAGCAGAAAGTTGAACACCGTGGTGGTCACGCCGGAGGAAAGCTCGCCCACAAAGCCGGAGATGCCCAGCTGACAACTCTGCCCCAGCAGCCTTACCGAGGGCATCTGCCGCACGAATTGCAGGGTGTTCTCCTTTTTAAAGAAATGGCGGCTGCAAATGGCGATGCTGATGATGGGCGAAACCGCCGTTGCCAGCGCCGCACCAGCCAAGCCCAGACCCAAGGGGAACATGAAGATATAGTCGAACACCACGTTGAACAGACTGCCGCTCAAGGTCGCCACCATGGCAAGGGAGGGGTCGCCATCGTTGCGGACAAAGGCCGAAACGATGTAGTTGCACATAAAAAACGGGGTGAACAGCAGAAAGATGCGGGCGTAGGGAATGCCCAGCGTCACGATGCCTGCATCGCCGCCCATGAGCCGCAGCAGCGCCCCGGGCACAAAGGCACCCGCCAGCATCCACGGGATGGACGCCAGCACGGCGCACAGGATGGCGTTGGAGAAATACCGCTGCCCCCGGGCATCGTTCTGTGCCTTGGCAATGGCGTAGCGGGTAGCCGAGCCCAGCGCGATCATGGAGCCAATGGCAAAAATAAAGTTATAAATGGGCAGGCAGAGGTTGAGCAGGGTAACACCGTCTGTACCGGCGGCCTGTGCAATAAAATAGGTATCGGCCAGAATATAGCACGAAGTGCCCAGCAGACCAAAAATATTCTGCGAGACATATTTAAAGAACTGTTTTGTCAGATCCATACACTTTTTCCTTTTTTCCTGTTTTTGCATACGTCTGGAAATTGTAGCATATCTGCCGCCGCAAGTCAACCGCAAAACCCGCCCATTACCGTATAAAAGAAGCAGTTGCGCACAGCGCCCTGCGGGTGTATACTGAACACTGCCGCACCTTGCGGCACACCTGTATGCAGAAAGGAAGAAGCCCTATGTCCGACAGGATCTTATTTTCCATCGGCGAAGCGCTGATCGATATGATCCCCTCCCGGGTGGGGTGCAGCTTTGACGAAGTGCCCGCCTTCAGCCCCCGGGTGGGCGGTGCCCCGGCCAATGTCTGCGCCGCCGTTGCCCGGCTGGGCGGCCGCAGCGCGCTGCTGAGCCAGCTGGGCGATGACCCCTTTGGCCACAAAATTGCCCGGATGCTGGCCGGATGCGGCGTGGAGCTTTCCCATCTGGAATTTACCGGCAAAGCCAGCACCGCGCTGGCCTTCGTCAGCTTAGCGGAAAACGGCGAGCGTACTTTCAGCTTCTGCCGCAAGCCCTCCGCAGACCTGCTGTACGCCCCGGAGCAGATCGACCCGGGCTGGTTCTCGCAGGCCTTTGCCCTGCATTTTTGCAGCGTCTCGCTGGTGGACAGCCCCATGCGCTACGCCCATTTGGCTGCCATCACTGCCGCGCGGGAAGCGGGCGCCATCCTCAGCTTTGACCCTAATCTCCGCTTTCCCCTCTGGCCGGACCGGGAGCAGCTGCGTCAGACCGTGTGGCAGTTTCTCCCCCTGACCCATATCCTGAAGCTTTCGGACGAGGAACTGCCCTTCCTCACCGACACCGAGGATATTGAAGCCGCGCTGCCCGCGCTCTTTACCGGAGATGTGCAGCTGGTGCTGTACACCTGCGGCAGCAAGGGTGCCCGCGCCTACACCCGCACCGCCAGTGCCCGCGCCCGCAGCCCCAAAGTGACGGCGGTAGACACCACCGGCGCGGGGGACGGCTTTATCGGCTCGTTTCTGTGGCAGCTGCAGCGGGACGGCGTGACCGCCGCCGAGCTGCCAAAGCTTTCCCGCAAGCGCCTGACCGAGTATCTGGCCTTTTCCAACCGCTTCTGTGCCATCAGCGTGCAGCACCACGGCGCGCTCGACAGCTACCCCACCTTGGCACAGATGGAGCAGCCAGAAACCGTTTTTCCCTTGCCTTGAGGGCAATTTTACAGCACATTTTGTATTTTTTAATATTTATATGCTATATTGTATAAAAAGTCTGCTCTTTCACCACCCAAAAGGAGGAACCCATGCCCTTTGAGTTTGCTTTTCTGGACTGGCTGTACCAGTTCCGCAACCCGGTAATGAACACGATCTCCATCTTTTTTGATTACGCCGGTGCCCACGGCGAGATCTGGATCGCGTTCACCCTGCTACTTCTGCTCTTCCGGCGCACCCGCAAAGCGGGCTTTGCCATGGCGGTGGCGCTGGTGCTGTACATGGCGGCAGGGCACTTCTTCCTCAAGCCGCTGTTCGCCCGCCCCCGCCCCTGTGATCTCAACACCTCCATCACCATGCTGGTGGCACGCCCGCATGGGCATTCCTTCCCCTCCGGGCACACCGCCTCCGGGGTGGCAGCTGCCTACGCGCTTTGGCTGCAAAACCGAAAGCTGGGCGCGCCCGCGCTGGTGCTGGCAGCTTTTATCGCCTTTACCCGGCTGTACCTCTATGTGCACTTCCCCACCGATGTCCTCGGCGGCGCAGTGCTGGGCATCGCACTGGGCGCTGCAGCCTCCGCATTTGCAAACTATATGGCAAATCGTAAGAAAAAGCAACAAATTGTATAAGAAAAGGTCGCTGCACGCATTTTGTGCAGCGACCTTTTTGCTCTATTATTCCACCGGGAGCTGGCATTTCCGGTTCTGTGCCGGGTCCCAGCACACCAGCTCCAGCCGACTGCCCGCAGGCAGGGCGGCGTCCGGCTTTGCCGCCTGCCAGCAGCGCTTGAGCGCCGCAGCGGCATCCTCTGCGCCGGGCAGTTCGGTGCACAGCACCGTGCCCTGCCAGCCGTTTTCCGTATACAGGCTCAGTGCGCCCGCCTTGCCGTCCAGAATGGCGGTGATGTCCTGCTGCAGCTGCGCGTAGCCCTCGGCGGTGGCGGCGTACTCGCCGTGCCACTTTTCAAAAAACACCGAGAACTCTCCGCACAGTTCAATCAGCAGATCCTCTGTGCCGGAGGGGCTTTGCACCACCAGCGCCAGATCCTGCTCCTCCATATAGTCAAAGTCCGGGTCATCCCATGTGTGCACGGTGACTTGCTGCCGGCTGAGCAGCATCAGCAGTTCTCCCTGCTTTTCAGCGGTATCAAAATCGCCCTGCGGGCTGTTCCAATCTGTGTTCATCGGTGTTCCTCCGTTTATCCGTTGTGCGGACAGAATTTCAAGCTGTCTGCTCGCTGTCGTCTGCGTGCTTTTCCGCTGCGGCACGGGCCTTCTGTTCCTTTTTGGCGCAGTAGAGCGCGCGGTCGGCGCGGTCCTTCACTGTGACCACGTCCTCCCCGGAAAAGGCGGCAGAGCCAAGAGAGACCGTCGGCAAAATGGCAAACACCTTGCGCCGCTCTGCCAGCAAAGCTTGCAGCGTTTTTGCGCAGCGGGCTTCGCTTTCCTCGTCCTTCAGCAGCACGCAGAATTCATCGCCGCCGATGCGGTAGCAGTAGCCGCAGCGGGCGTAGGCTTTTTTGATGCAGTCTGCGATCTCGGCAAGGCAGACATCTCCCTGCAAATGGCCGTAGCGGTCGTTGATCTGCTTGAAGTCATCCACATCAAACACCACCAGCACCCCGCCGCTGCGGCGCATCTCAGCGGTGCGGTTCAGGTAGCTGTTCTGGTTCAAAAGCCCGGTCAGCGCGTCCAGCTGGTTCCACATTTCGCTGCAATAAATATAGTACAGCACCGACAGCAACGTGACGCACAGCCATGTAACGTGCAGCTCCGGCAGCGCGAGCTGGATCACGGTCTCCGCGCCCAGAAACAGGGTCAACGGATAGATCAGCATGCGGCTGCGGTTCTGAAAGGCCGCCGCCGTGCGCACCGTAGCCACCATAAGGTACAGCATGGCGGCATAGTACATGGCCACATAAATATAGAAGTACGCGCCCCGGGCGTAGAGGTTTTCCCTGCTCACCGAGAACACCAGCCCATAGGGCAGCGTTGCCGCCAGAAAAAGCAGATACGCACCCTCGCAGCACACCGCCGCCTTGAACCCGCGCCGGATGATGGATTTTTTATCCAGCACATATACCAGACACAGCGGCACCGCCGGTGTCAGTCCAAAGCCCAGATAGTTGGACAAAATATTCAGCCAGCGGTAGCCCGGCGGTGCGCCGTCCACCACGATGGTGATGACCTCCAGCACCGAGATGCACGCAATGAGCGCAAAGGCCAGAAGGAACCCGCGCTTCTGCTTTTTATTTAAAGATTCGCTCAGCCTTGTAAGAAGACACATAAAGCCGAGCACAAAAAGATCAATGGTCGTTAAAATAAAAAAATATCTATCCATTGCAAGTTATTCCGTTCTGTGAACTGATGCCCCGGACAGGGCACATACAATATTATTGTATCACTCCACAAAGCTTTTCTCAACCGGGAGCTGCGGATTCACCTTCGCAGTCCATTTGCAGGGAAAATTGCAAAACGTTCTTTTCTCTGCATAAAAGTCCTCGGCAGAGAGGACACGCTAAAAATGCTTCAGCGCCTCCCGGACGGCTTTTTGCGGTGGATCTCCAGTTTGGACAATGCACATACCGTCTCGATATGCTCCGTATGCGGGAACATATCCACCGGGGTAAAGCCCTCGGCCTTATAGCCCAGCTTTGTCAGGGTGGCAAGGTCGCGGGCGAGGGTGACGGGGTTGCAGCTGACATAGACCACCCGCTTCGGTGCCATGCGGGCCACGCTGGCAAGAAATTCCGGGGTGGAGCCTTCGCGCGGGGGGTCCATAAAGATCACGTCTGCCTTCTCCCCTGCTGCGGCCGCTTCGCCAATCCAGCGTGTGGCGTCGGCGGCAAAGAAGCGGGCGTTCTTTACGCCGTTGTGCCTTGCGTTGCCAATGGCGTCCTGCACGGCGTCCCGGTTCAGTTCCACGCCCACCACCTGCTTTGCATGGTCGGCGGCGGTCAGGCCGATGGTGCCAATGCCGCAGTAGGCGTCCAACACCACCTCTTTGCCGGTCAGCTTCGCGGCCTCCACCGCAAGGCCGTACAGCACTTCGGTCTGGGCGTGATTGATTTGATAAAAGCTGCGCGGGCTGATGGCATAGGTCTTGCCGCAGAGGGTATCCAGAATGAATCCCTTGCCGTACAGCACCTTTTCCGCTTCGCCCAGCACCACGCTGGTCTTGCGGCTGTTCACGTTCTGCACCACGGTGGTCACAGTCACGCCGCGCTGCGCTGCCTCGGTCAGCAGCGCCTTGACAAAGTTCTTAGCCCCCGGCAGCACCGGCTGCGCTGTCACCAGCACCACCATCACCTGCCCGGTGGCTACGCCCCGCCGCAGCAGGCAGTGGCGCACAAGTCCAGTGCCCTTGTCCTCGTCGTAGGGCTGGTAGCGGCAGGCGTTAGCGGCAGCCCGCACCGCCTGCATGGTCTTGTCCAGCACCTCGTCCTGCAGCAGGCAGCTTTCCACCGGCAGCACCTTGTGGCTGTTTGCCGCGTAGATGCCGGAGGTCAGTTTTCCACCCCAGCCGGTGGCAAAGGTGGAAATCACCTTATTGCGGTAGTGGTAAGGCTGCTCCATGCCCCGGATGGGGTGCACCGGGCCGTATTTGCCCACCAGAGCACGCACTTTTTCTTCCTTCTGTTTCAGCTGTTCGGCATAGTCCAACCCCAGCAGGGGGCAGCCGCCGCAATTTTTGGCACGCAGTTTGCAATCCATGGCAGTTTCTTCCTTTATATAACAGATACTCTCTTTTCAGGATATCACAGGGCAGGGCGGATTGCAACCGCAAGCCGAGGCGATTTTTGCAGTTTTCTTTTTTACCGCCGGGGCTTTACTTTCCCGCGATGATTTGCCATAATAGGGACAGAAAACGACCGTTTACGGGAGGGCTACAAGATGAAGATCATGGTTTTTGATGTAGGCGGCACCGAGATCAAATACTCGGTCATGGATGAGCAGATGCACCGCACGAACAGCGGCGCGGTGCCCACGCCGCAAGATACGCAGGCGCAGTTTCTGGATGCAGTCTACCGGCTGTATGCGCCCCATAAGGACGAGGTGAGCGGCATTGCCATGGCGCTGCCGGGCTTTGTGGATAACCGCACCGGCTATGTTTCCAACGGCGGAGCGCTGCTGTACAACACCGCCACCCCGGTGGGGCAGCTGCTGGCGGAAAAGTGCGGCTGCCCTGTCATACTGGAAAATGACGGCAAAGCCGCCGCCATGGCAGAGCTGGCAAACGGCGCGCTGAAGGACTGCTGCAACGCTGCGGTGTTCATCATCGGCACCGGCGTGGGCGGCGGCATTATTGCCAACGGACAGCTGGTGCGCGGGGTGCACTTTACCGCCGGAGAGTACAGCTTTGTCAACACCAACGCCGAGGCGTGGGACGCCCCGGACCAGAACATGGCCTGCCAGTGCAGCACCAGCAATCTGCTTAAATGGTACCGCGCCCGCAAGGCACTGCCGGAGGACGCCCCGCTGGACGGTCGGAGCTTTTTTGCCGCCGCCAACGCCGGGGAGCCGGAAGCCTTAGAGGTTCTGCGGCGGTTCTGCCACGCGGTGGCGGTGCAGATCTACAACCTGACCGTTCTGCTGGATGTGGAAAAAGTGGCCATCGGCGGCGGCATCAGCAAGCAGCCCCTGCTGCTGGAAAGCTTGCGCAGCGCCTACGATGGACTGTACGCCTCCCGGGCGGGACAAGCTTACATGGAGGGCTTACCCCGCTGCCAGATCGTGCCCTGCGCCTTCAGCAGCGAGGCTAATCAGGTAGGCGTTGCCGCCGCATATTTTGAAGCCATGCAGAAAAAATGTTGATTTCCAGCCGGTTTCATGGTACTATATCTGCCGTGTGCTCTGCACGCAAAACACGAAACAAGGAGATTTTGAACCATGAACACTCTGCATAAATTTGCCGTTCTGACCCTCAGTGCTGTGCTGACCGTCTGCCTGCTGGCAGGCTGCGGCGCTTCCGCTTCCTCTACCGCTTCCAGCGCAGCCTCCTCTGTGGCTTCTTCTGTGGCCGCTTCTGAGGTTGCTTCTTCCGCTGCCAGTAAGGCACAGGCCACGGTGGAGTTCACCGTTACCGCTGCGGACGGCAGCGTGTCCAGCGTACTGCTGAACGTGACCGACGGCGAAAAGCTGAGCACCGCACTGGCTGAGGCCGGTATCATCAGTCAGGAAGAGGCTGATGCCGGCTTTGTGACCACCGTGAACGGCGAGACTGCCGACTATGATAAGGATCAGGCATGGTGGTGCCTGACCGACGCTGCCGGTGAGATGACCACGGTGGGCGTGGCCGACATTGAACTCCACGACGGTGACAGCTATGCCTTTACCTACACCAAGGGGTAAAAAGCCGGTGGCGCTGCACACCCGGGTGCTGCGGCTGGTGCTCAGCGGCCTGATGGGCGCGCTGCTGGTGGTGAGCAAGCAGGCCATGAGCGGTCTGCCCAATCTGGAGCCGGTGAGCCTGCTCATCATCCTGTTTGCACTGGAGCTGCCCCGAGAGACCCCCGGCGCCATCACAGTATTCATTCTGCTGCAAGGCGTGCTGTACGGCTTTGGTCTGTGGTGGGTGATGTACCTGTATGTGTGGTATCTGCTGGCGCTGCTGGCATGGCTGCTGCGCCGCATGGACAACGCCTTTTTCTGGGCGGTGTTCAGCGGGCTGTACGGCCTGTGCTTCGGCGGGCTGTGCGCGGCGGTGTATCTATTTGCCAAAACGCCCGCCTTTGCCCTGAGCTGGTGGCTCAGCGGCCTGAGCTACGATGCAATGCACGGCGTCGGCAATTTTGTGCTGATGCTGCTGCTCTACCGCCCGCTGCGCCGTGCGCTGCAAATGGCAAAAAAGCAGCTGCGGGTATAAATAGTATTATATAAGCGATGGGGCTACTGCATTTTGCAGTAGCCCCATCGCTTTATGCTTTATTTATTTTGGCAAAGGCCTGCCGGACATCGCCGGAGAAATACAGCGTGCCCAGTGCGCACACCGGGCCTTCGCCGCCCAGTTCTTCCGCACGCGCTACACCGGCCTCAATGCTGTCCGCAGCCTCGGCGGTGCAGCCGTAGGCGCGGATATGCTCTGCCAACGTCTGCGCCGGCATGGCGCGGGGGGTGTGCGCCGTCACGGTCACGAACCGCTCGGCCAGCGGTGCCAGCAGCGCCAGCATCTCGTCCACGTCCTTGTCGGCCATGATGCTGACCAGAAAGACGAATTTCTGCCCGGGGAAGCGGTCTTTCAGGCTCTGCACCGTGGCGCGCATCCCGTGGGCGTTGTGGCTGCCGTCCAGCACAAAGGCCGGGCTGTGGCGCAGCAGTTCAAAGCGCCCGGGCCAGCTTACCTGCTCCAGTCCGGTGCGGATGGCGCTTTCCGGGATGTTCCAGCCCTGCTGCCGCAGCACCCGCAGGGCGGTGATGGCCAGCGCGGCGTTGCGGGGCTGATAGCTGCCGATGAGCGGCAGCCGCACCCCGTCCAGCCCGTCAAAGCTGAAGGTAACTGCATCCAGATCCCCGCCGGTGATTTGCAGCTTTGCAAAGTCCACCTCCGTAAAGGGGGCGTGCTGCTGCGCTGCCACCCGGCGCAGCACGGCGTCTGCCTCCGGTGCGCCGCCGTAGCTCACCACCGGGCAGCCCGGTTTGATGATGCCCGCCTTGGCGGCGGCAATATCCGCCAGCGTGGGGCCCAGTTCCTTGACGTGATCCATGCCCAGTGCGGTGATCACCGCGCAGGCAGGCTTTTCGATGACGTTGGTGGAATCCAGCGTGCCGCCAAGTCCCACCTCCAGCACCACGATATCACACTGCTGCTGCGCAAAATAGAGCATGCCCAGTGCGGTGATGATCTCGAACTCGGTGGGCACGTCCTCCATGGCATCAGCGGCGGGCTTTACCTGCTCCACCAGTTCCACCAGCGCTTCGTCCGGGATCTGCTGCCCGTTGATCTGGATGCGCTCGTTAAACCGGTTGATGAAGGGCGAGGTATACAGCCCCACCCGGTAACCGGCGGCTTGCAGGCAGGAAGCCAGCATCGCCGCCGTACTGCCCTTGCCGTTGGTGCCCGCCACATGGACGAATTGCAGCTTTTTGTGCGGGTCGCCCAGTGCCGCCAGCAGGGTGCGGGTACGGGTAAGCCCGGGCTTATGCCCCGCCCACTGCACCGCGTGGATGTATTCCATTGCCTGTTCGTAGTTCATAGATACTGCCTCGATTCAAGGAATAATATTAAAAATTTCGGAACACCGGAGCGTCTGCCGACGCTCCGGTGTTCCATTTTACGAGTCTCTTACTTCTTTGCCAGCTTCATCAGGCTGCGGTTTTCCAGCAGGATGCGCAGCAGTACAACGTTCACGGCGCTCAGAATGAGGGCGTTGGGGATGCGCACTGCCAGTGTTGCCCACGGATAGCCGTAAAACAGGCGCAGCGCCAGCGAGGTGATGACCATAGAGCCCACAAAGTGCCCCAGCAGCACGCTGGCTGCAAGCCGCAAATTTGTGGAAAGGCTGCTCAGCTTCTGCCACGCAAAACCTGCCACCAAGCCGATGGCACCCGCGCCCAGCGTGATGAGCGGGTTGATGGCGTAGCCCGCCAGCACACCGCCGATGATATCGGCCACTGCGCCCACCGCAAAGCCTGCGCCGGGGCCGAACACCACCGCCGCCAGCAGCACCGGCAGACTGCCCAGATTGAACCGGACAAAACCGGTGGAAATGCTGAGCACCCGGCTGAACACGATGCTCATAGCCACCAGCAAAGCCAGCATGGTCAGGGTACGCGCAGAAGTTTTTTTGTCGTTCATTGTAGTTGTCCTCCTTAAAAAGGAACAGCAGGCAGGACGCAAAAACGCCCTCCCCTGTGACAGACCGCACAAAGGAGGGCGTGAATTCCAACAACATTCACTTCCGGGCAAAAACCGCAGACGGCTCTCGCCTGCACCCAAGTCCATGCAGCAGCGGGATGCAGACCCTGCACCGCGGTCAATACCTTCGTCCGCAGCACAACTCCCCGTTGATGCGGCACTTAACGCGCAGGGTCTTACTCTGTTGATGATGCCATTATAAACCTTTTTTTGCCGCTCTGCAAGCGCTTAAACAGACATCTTTGCCAAAGGGTCGTTTTTATTTTTAGCAGTGTTGTATAAACGTAAGACTTTTGCCCGCCTGTCTCCCTCTTTTCTTTTGGCGCAGAACGTGGTAAGATGAACACAAGATACCAAAGGGGAAACTGCCCCGGAAAGGAAATTTTCCATGAAATTCAGCGAAATGACCTATACCCGCCCGGACATCGACGCCCTGCTGGCACGGTGCAAACAGCTGGCTGCCAAGGCCGCTGACGCCCCGGACGGCGACGCCCTCATTCAGGTGTACTACGAGCAGAGCCGCGCCTTTGCAGACTACACCACCGCCTCTCAGCTGGCCAACATCCACTACACCTGCGACACCCGCGATGCCTACTGGAAGGCCGAGCAGGACTTTTTTGATGCCAACGGCCCTGCCGTGACCAACGCCAGCGTGGAGATCAGCCGGGCATTTCTGGCAAATCCCTATGTGGATGCCCTCACCGAGCACTTCGGCACCACCTGCGTAGCCGGTATGAAGAACGCCGTGCTGGGCATGGACGACCGCACCGTGGAATTGCAGCAGGAGTTCAACGCGCTGGTCAGTCAGTACCAGCAGATCTACGGCGGCGCGCTGGTGGAGCTGGACGGCAAGCAGCTGACCATCCCCCAGCTGGGCCCCTACAAGGAGGATCTGGACCCCGCCGTGCGCCGCGCCGCCTACGAAGCCGAGGCCGGTTACTTTGACGCCCACCGGGACGAGCTGGACGCACTGTACACCAAGATCGTCAAGAACCTGAACCAGCAGGCGCAGGTTCTGGGCTATAAGGATTACAGCGAGCTTTCCTATGTGCGCATGAACCGCATCGGCTATGGTCAGGCCGAGATTCAGGCCTTCCGGGATCAGGTGGCAAGGGACGTTGTGCCCGAGCTGCAAAAGGTGATGGCCATGCGCGCCAAGCGCACCGGCATCACCCATCCCACCTTTACCGATCTGCCCATCATCTTCAAGGACGGCAACCCCAAGCCCATCCCGGGCTATCAGGCACGCATGGATGCCGCCCGCACCATGTACCACGAGCTGAGCCCCGAGACGGCAGAGTTCATCGACTTCATGCAGGACAACGAGCTGTTTGACGTGGAAAGCCGTCCCGGCAAGATGTCCGGCGGCTACATGACCAGCCTGCCCAGCTACAAGGCACCCTTTATCTTTGCCAACTGGAATAACACCTCCGGTGATGTGGACGTGCTGACCCACGAGTGCGGCCATGCCTTTGAGGGCTATGTGGCCGAGCGCGACCCCAACGTGCCCGCCGATCTGGAATGCCCCGCCATGGAAAGCGCCGAGATCCACTCCATGGCGATGGAGTTCCTCACCGCGCCGTGGCACCACCTGCTGTTCGGTAAGGACACCGAGAAGTACGCCCTGCTCCACGCCGAGGACAGCTTTGTGTTCCTTGCCTACGGCTGCGCCGTGGACGAGTTCCAGCACATCATGTATCAAAACCCAGACCTGACCCCCGACCAGCGCAACGCCGAGTGGCTCAAGCTGGAAAAGAAGTACCGTCCGTGGATCGATTTTGACAACCTGCCCTTCTACGGCCGCGGTGCAGGCTGGCAGCGCCAGCTGCACATCTACGAGTGCCCCTTCTACTATATCGACTACTGCCTGTCCACCATGGCCGCCTTGCAGTTCTTCCTGCTGAGCCTTGACGACCACAAGGACGCATGGGAGCGCTACCTCAAACTGGTGCGCCGCGCCGGTCTTGCCAGCTACACCGAGCTGCTGCAGACCGCCGGGCTGAAGGTGCCCTTTGAGGAAGGCAGCGTCAAGGGCATTGCCCAGCAGATGACCCGCTGGCTGGAAGAGCATCAGGTGGGCTAAAGTCGTTTCGTGTCAGCGGCAGAGCGTTTCGTGTCAGTTTTCTTGCTTTTTCTGTCGTGCTGCGATATACTGAAGCCAGAGATCCCCCTTCGAAAATGGAAAGGAGTGCTGACTTATGAGATCTTCCCGTTTGTTCCGGCGCGTCATCGCCGGTCTGTGCGCTGCCGCCATGCTGTGCGGCGGCATGATCGCTTCGGCTGCTGCGCCCGCACTGCCCGCCGCCCCCGCTGCTGTGGAGGCCACCAACGCCGCCCCCAGCGATGCCGAACTCAAGGCCGCCTTTTCCAAGTTCACCGTCACCTACGACGAGGAGGCCGGCGGCTGGGATCTTTCCTCTCCGCAGGAGCAGGCAAGCATGGATAAAAAGTCCTGCGGGCTGTACCCCTATATGTTCTTGCAGGACGATAGCATTGCCTTTAATATGATCCTGACCTATGTGGGCAGCAAGAAGCTGGACATCAAAACGGTCAACGTATCTGCTGATGACGAGCTGTACACCTTTACCTGTGACGAGGAATACGGCGGCGGCTACGATCAGGATCTGGGCTGCTGGTTCGACATGGAGCTGTTCCAGCTGAGCGATGAGGAGGTCAGCCTGCTGAGCGAGTGGCTGAACGCCAAGAGCGTCACCGCCGTATTCGTTGGCCGGGACGGCACCACCCAGAGCTACGCCCTGACCAAGGAGAACCGCACCGCCATTCAGGAGATGGTCACCGCCTACAACCTGATGCTCTCCTCTACCGTGGAGCAGTGCGAGCCCATCCTGACCAGTCTGGCAAAGTAAACGCATTTCCAGAGTCCCCGGAGCGTCTGCGGATGCTCCGGGGACTTTTTGCACTAATTTTTTTATTTTTGCAAAAAAGGCTTGCAAAGCCGGCCAAGCTGTGCTATACTTATCGAGCTGTGATGTGCTGCTATAGCTCAGTTGGTAGAGCGCATCCTTGGTAAGGATGAGGTCTCCAGTTCGAATCTGGATAGCAGCTCCAGCTTAACCGCTCTGAAGTCTTAGGACTTCGGGGCGGTTTTCGTTTATCCTTTCAGCCATACTACAAAAATACCGCCGCACAGCTGTGCGGCGGTATTTTTTAATCCTCGTCGGGGATATTCTCTGCGTCCAGCAGATACTCGGTCTCGGTCTGCTGTTCCATCTGCTGCTCTGTCCAGTCCAGCTGCACAGCGCCGCTCAGGTCCAGCGAATAGTCCTCGGTGTATAGCAGACTGCCGGTGTTCAGGCTGCTTTCTGCCGGGCTGCGGGCATCCCATGTAAAGTGCAGCTTTTCCGGCGGCACGGTGCACTGCTTTGCCAGTGCGGTCAGGGTGTAGCAATCCCGGGCAAAGGCAGCGGCGCTGTCGTAGGGGCCGAACAGCTCCACGGTCAAGGTCAGGCAGGTATCCCCGGCGGGCAGGGCGGCTGCCTCCTGCAAGGTTTCGGCCTGCGGGCCGCTCAGGTACAGCCTGCCGCTGATATCCCGGATGGCGATATCCTGCGCATCCTGCTTGCAAGCGGTGTACAGCTCGTTGATGGCCTGTGCGCTCAGGCGGTTCATGGTCTGCTGATTTTCGCCGCTCAACTCGTCCCACAGCATGGGCAGCATCGCCATGCAAAAGCAGCCCGCCATCAGCACCAGACAGACCAGCACGGACACAAAATCGTACTTCCAGCGGCCGGGGCGGGCGGCAAAGAAGAGCACCTCGCATCCCAGCAGAACCAGCGCCACCGCCGGGGCAATTTTCAGAGTCAGCTGCACATCAAAGCCCGGCACGAAGAAATACAGCAGGAAGAACACGCCCGCCGCAATGAGACACGCGCCCAAGGTCAGGCTGCCCACCCGGCGCAGGGGCTTTTCAGCGGGTCGTTTTTCTGCCGGTTTCTGCTCCGGCGCGGGCGCACTGCCCGGCTGTGCCGTCAAAGGGGTCTTATTCTGCTCGGTCATCGTCATCCTCCGCAGGGGTCTCGTCCTGCTCTGCACCGGTCACCGGCTCCCCCAGCAGTGCCGAAAGCTCCGGCATGGCAAAATGGGCGTCCGTGTCTGCGGTGTCCTCTGCATCCTCTGCATCCTCTGCCTGCGGCGCAGCCGTGTAGGCGTGGAAGTCCTCGGGTTCCTCCTCGGCGGGCTGCTTGCCCTTTTTGTTTTTCGGGCCGCGCACCAGCCACATACCGCACACGATCAGTGCCACGCAGACCACGATCTGCGGCAAAGCGTCCAGCATCAGGTAGATGGCGCGGAAAACCGGGTTATCCTGTCCCCAGCGCCACATCACATCGCCCAGCACCCGCATGATGATGTTGTTGTAGAACACGATCGCGCCCAGCGCGATGAGCCCCCAGCCCACCAGCTTGTGGCTTTCGCCCATGAACTGGGTCATGCGGGCATCGTGCCAATTAAAGTGCACCAGATAATCGTCCTCCGGGGCCTTTTCTGCCGCCAGCTGCGCGCGGAGGTTCAAGGTATCGAAAAAGCTGTACATATACACAACGATGCAGCCGACTACCAGTGCGTCCAGCCCCGTGGTGCTGCCTAGGATAATAAACAGGCAGAACATGGTGATGAGCGAGAGCCCCCGCTTCATATAGCCCTGATACATCTGCCCCGCACCGGGGATGCAGGCAAACAGCAGGGTCAGGATCCCGTTTTTCTTCATAATCAGTTCCCTCATTTCTCAGTGGTGTCTGCACTGCGGTGCAAAAGCGCGTCCAGTGCATCGGATAGTTTTTCGGTCAGCTGCTTTTTGTCCTCTATGGGCTTGCCCAGCGGGGCGGTGGATTGCTGCGGCGCTTTGTCGTTCACCGGCTTGCCCAGCAGCTCCGGTTCGGTCTGTTGCGTGGTCTGCGGCAGCCATGTGTTCAGCTGCTGCCCGGTGTGCAGGATCTGTTCCAGCGTACCGGCGCGCCACATGGTCAGCGCCAGAACCGCCGCCACCGTTGCCACAGCGGCGCGGCCCCATGTGTTCTGCATCAGCCGTATCCAGATGGTGCCCATCACCGCGCCCCGGGCGGAGCGCGGCGGCTGCTCCAGCACATCGTCGGTCAGCAGAGCGGTGTAGCGGTCCATGCAGCGGTCGCAGTAGGCAAGGTGCTCGGCAGCTTCCAGCCGCTGCGTTTCGTCCAATTGTCCACCGACCAGTGCCTGTAAGCCTTCCTCACTCAGACAGCCTTTTACGTCAAACAGTTCCATGTACGCTCCTCCTTTCACAGGGTATGCGGTCGTTTTGCAAAATCTGCTGCGCCAGCATCTTTTTGGCGCGGTAGACCTGCGCTTCCACCGTTTTGGGCGGACGTCCGCACAGCCTTGCAGCTTCGGCCATGGTGTGCTGCTCCAGCAGCACCAGACGGCAGGGCGTGCAGTAGGGCTCGCGCAGGTTTAAGATCATCCCGGTAAGCTCCTCTTCGCCCAGCGTTTCCAGCACCTGCTGCTCCGGCTGCATACCGGGCGGCGCGCCCTCCAGCGCCAGCACCTCGTCGCCGGGGGTGTTCATCTTGCGCACCCATGCGCTGCGCAGATAATCCTTGGCTTTGTTGGCGGCGATGCGCGCCAGCCACTGCTTTTCAAAGCCGGGCGGGCAGCGGTCGATGGCCCGCCACGCTGCCAGAAAGGTCTCCTGCGTCAGATCCTGCGCCTCCTGTACATCCGGCACCAGCTGATGGCAGACCGTGTACACGAGCGCCTGATATTTCTGCACCATCGTGCTGAATTCCTGTGTTGTCAACGCGCTGCACGGCCTCCTTTCCGGTTCTGGATGCGGTACTCTGCGCCGCCCTTCTGTCTTTAATACGAAGGAGCGGCGGCAGTTCCTGCAAAAAACTGAAATATTTTCAAACTTTTTCTTCTCCCACAGATATGGTACAATAGCAGTATAGCACACAGGGAGGATTTTCGCCATGGCTTCTACCACCCGTCAGGCGCTTTTACAGGCGCTCAGCGCCGCCGAGGGCGCATATATTTCCGGCCAGCAGCTGGCGCAGCAGCTGGGTGTCAGCCGCGCTGCCGTGCACAAGGCGGCGGCGACACTTACCGCACAGGGCTATGCGCTGGAAGCCGCCTCCCGCCGGGGGTACCGCCTGCTGGGCGGCGACCCCTTCTGCACCGAGGCGGTAGGCTCCTACCCCGCCCCGGTGCAGCTGTACGACACGCTGGAAAGCACCAACCGCACCGCAAAGCTGCTGGCGCTGGAAGGCGCCGCCCACGGCACGCTGGTGCTGGCTGGCGGGCAGACCGCCGGACGCGGGCGGCTTGGACGCAGCTTTACCAGCCCGGCGGGCAAGGGGGTATACTGCTCGGTGGTGCTGCGCCCGCCGCTGCCCGCCGCCAACGCCCAGACCGCCACCATCGGTGCGGCAGTGGCAGTGTGCCGGGCGGTGCAGACGCTGTGCGGGCTGGAACTTGCCATCAAGTGGGTGAACGACCTGTATTACAAGGGCAAAAAGGTGTGCGGCATCCTGACCGAGGCCGGTACAGACCTTGAAAGCGGCCAGCTGGAATGGCTGGTGGTGGGCATCGGGCTGAACCTGACCGCCACGGCGGAGGACTTTCCCCCGGAGCTGACCGCCAAAGCAGGCAGCCTGTACCCCGGCGGCCCTGCCCCGGTAAGCCGGGCGGCGCTGGCAGGTGCCATCGGGCGGGAGCTGTTAGCGCTGTGCCCGGGCTTTGCCTGTCTGGACGAGTACCGCGCCCGCTGCTTTGTGCCCGGCCACTGGGTGACCGTTTGCACCGGCACCGAGACCTACGCCGCACAGGCGCTTTCCATTGACGATGCCGGGCGGCTGGTGGTACAGCGGGAGGGCGGGCGCACCGAGGCGCTGCGCTGCGGCGAGGTGACTATTCGTCCCACTAAGACGGAATAAACGGATACAAAAAGCCCGCCGGGCATTGTGCACGGCGGGCTTTGGTTTACAGTTTACTCTGCCTTGGTCTCGGGCTTTGCCTCAGCCTTGGCTTCCGGCTTTGCTGCGGGGGCAGCAGTAGGAGCGGCGGGCTTCACCACGGGCTTCGGGGGATTGGGATCGTCCTTCAGCGGGAACAGGATGATGTGCTTGGGGCACTTCTGGGCGCACATACCGCAGCCCTTGCACTTGTCGTAATCAATGCGTGCCACGCCGTCCACAACATGGATGGCGTCGAACTTACAGGTGCGCTCGCACATGCCGCAGGCGATGCAGGAGGTGGTGCACAGCTTGTTTGCCACAGCACCCTTATCCTTGTTGGAGCACATGACCACCGGCTTGCGGGGGCCGGCAGCATCGATCATGATCACCTGCTTGGGGCAGATGTTGGCACAGGCACCACAGCCGGTGCACTTGTCCTTGTCCACCTTTGCCACACCGTCCACGATGTGGATGGCGTCGAACTTACACACCTTGGTGCAGTCGCCCAGACCGATGCAGGCAAAGGAGCAGGTCTTGGGGCCGCCGTACAGAGCTGCCGCAGCAGCACAGGTCTGGATGCCCTTGTAGTCGTAGGCGGGCTTGCAGTGCTCGGAGCTGCCCTGACACTGCACAACAGCCTTCTTCTCTACGGCGCTTGCCTCGCCGCCCATGATCTTGGCAATGGCAGCGGCAGCCTTGGGGCCGCCGGGTGCGCACTTGTCGCAGGGCACGCCGTCCAGAACAACTGCCTTGGCGTAGTCGGCACAGCCGGCGTAGCCGCAGCCGCCGCAGTTTGCACCGGCCAGACAGGCAGAAACTTCCTCAATGCGGGGGTCTTCCTCCACCGCCATGAACTTTGCGGCAGCCACCAGAACGATGGCACCCACAGCGCCCACGATGGTGCACAGGATAACAGCAGATACAATATTCATAGTCCTGTTCCTCCCTTACAGCGTAACATTGAACAGGTTTTCGACGATGCCGCCGAAGCCCATGAAGGACAGGCTGGTGATTGCAGCTGCGATCAGGGTGATGGGCAGGCCCTTGAAGGGTGCCGGGGGATCGCAGGCTTCCACGCGCTTACGCACGCCGCTGAACATGACCATGGCCAGCATAAAGCCGCAGCCTGCGCCGATGGCACAGATCAGAGCCTCGATGTAGGCGTAGCCGAAGCCGTGTGCAGCCACATCGGCGCCGTAGTCGCCCACGACCAGAATGGTAACGGCCAGCACGCAGCAGTTGGTGGTGATCAGGGGCAGATAAACGCCCAGCGAGTTATACAGTGCAACGACATACTTCTTGAGGAAGATCTCGATGAACTGCACCAGCACAGCAATGACCAGAATGAACACGATGGTCTGCAGATAGCTCAGCTTTGCCGGTTCAAGGATGAAGATCTGGATGGGGAAGGTAACGGCCGTTGCCATGAACATGACGAAGATGACAGCACCGGACATACCAACAGCGGAATCCAGCTTTTTGGAAACGCCCAAGAACGGGCAGATACCGTAGAACTTCACCAGCACATAGTTGTTGACAAGGATCATGCTGAAGAAGATCGCAGCGAGTTTGACGAGCATCTTATTCCGCCTCCTTCTTCAGATTGTCAAGATCACAGCAGCTCTTGCGCTCGATGCGGGCGTCCAGCTTGCCTTCCAGCCACACACAGCCGGCCATCAACAGGCCAAAGCAGAAGAATGCACCGGGAGCCTGCGTCATGATGGACACCTTGGCAACGCTTTCCGGAATGATCTGGAAGCCCAGCCAGGTGCCGCTGCCCAGGATCTCACGGATGGAGGCCATCAGAGTAGCGGTGAGGGTGTAGCCGAGGCCCATGCCCACGCCGTCCAGTGCGGAATCCACCACATTGTTCTTGCAGGCGAACATCTCGGCACGGCCCAGAATGATACAGTTGACAACGATCAGGGGCAGGAACACACCCAGAGCGTTGTACAGGCTTTCCATGTAGGCCTGCATGAACATCTGCACGATGGTCACAAAGCCTGCAATGATGACGATGTAGCAGGGCAGATGCACCTTGCCGGGGATGACTTTCCGCAGCAGGGAGATCATGATATTGGAGCACACCAGCACGAAGGTGAAGGCGGCGCCCATGCCCAGTGCGCTGGAAACTGCCGTGGTAACGGCCAGAATGGAGCAGGTGCCCAGAACCAGACGCAGAACAGGGTTTTCTTTGATGATGCCGTTGGTAAGGATGCTTACCTTGGACTTATTTTCTTGTGCCATTTCTTACCAACCTCCTTTTATGCCAGCTCGTTGAAGCAGTTGATACAATCATTGATGGCAGCAAACAGAGCGGTGGACGAAATGGTTGCGCCACTGTACGCATCGAAATCCTGATTCATCACAATGTTCTTGGTGCCGTCCATGCCGTTGAACTGTGCCAAGAAGTCATCGGTGGACACATTGGAGCCGATGCCCTTGGTCTGGGTAGAAGCGTCTACCCAGATGCCGGTCTCGGCACCGTTGGCGTCAAAGCCCATAATGACGGTCAGGATGCCGCCGTCAAAGCCCTTTTCCTCGGCCTTGATGGCAATGCCGCCGTCCGGAGCCTTTACCACGCCGGTAACATTGGCGGTGGTGTAGTCGGTCACTTCCTCCAGCGTAGCTGCGTCCGAAACAGAGGGCATCACGCTGACATAAGCAGCCAGCGTGGTGCGGCGGGTGTTCTCCTTGATAACGGGAGCGGTCATGCCGTTCACCAGAGCCAGCAGCAGGCTGACGATCAGAGAGATGACGGTCAGCACAACAATGGGCTTACCGGTGGTTTCCCAGCTGGAATTTGCAGTCTTACTCATTTGCCAGCACCCTCCTTCGCTTTCTTTGCAGGCTTCACATAGCCATACGGGGTCTGACGGGTCAGATCATTGATGTACGGGACCCACAGGTTCATGAACAGCAGTGCGAAGGACACGCCCTCGGTGTAGCTGCCCCAGTAGCGGATAGCAAAGGTAACGATGCCAAGGCAAACGCCGTACACCAGCTTACCCTTCAGGGTAAAGGGGCTGGTAACGTAGTCGGTAGCCATGAACACAGCGCCGAACAGCAGGCCGCCGCTCAGCACGGCAACCAGTGCGCTGTGCAGATCCTTGGTAGCGATCAGGTAGAACACGAACACGCTGCCAACGTAGGAAGCAGGGATAGCGATGCTGATGGTCTTGGTAGCCACCAGATAGACAAGACCCAGCACGATAGCCAGTGCGCAGGTCTCGCCCAGCACACCGCCGTGGATACCCATGAACAGATCCAGCAGGCTCAGCTTGGAGGGATCTGCCACAGCCAGCGGGGTAGCCTTGGACAGCTGGTCCACCGCTGCATCCGGGAACACCCACTTATTCATGGAACCGGCAAAGCTGATGAACAGCACGATACGGCCCACCAGAGCGGGGTTTGCAAAGTTCATGCCAATGCCGCCAAACAGCTGCTTGACAACAATAATTGCCACCAGATCGCCGATGATCAGCTGACCGATGGGCATACCCACGGGCACGTTCATGGCCAGAATGATGCCGGTGACCACAGCGGACAGGTCGCTGATGGGGTTTGCACGCTTCAGCAGCTTGCAGTACAGCCACTCAAAAGCCACACAGGCCACCACGGAAACGGCGGTGACCAGCAGGGCGCGCACGCCGAAAATGATCGCAGAGGCAACCACGCAGGGGCACAGTGCAACGATCACGTTGGCCATCAGGCTTTGGGTGGTCTCGTCACTGCGGACGTGCGGGGAAGCCGAAACAATAAGCTTCGTATCCATTACTTATTGCCTCCTTTTTTGATTTCGCCAAGATAGAAGGCCTTGGCCAGACTCATCATCTGGGTGACAGGGCGCTTTGCCGGGCAGACGAAGGAGCAGCTGCCGCAGTTGAAGCAGTAGTCAGCGTGCAGCTTGCCCAGCTCCTGCACATCGCGGGCGGCGTAGGCCTGATTGACCTCCACGGGCTCCAGACCCATGGGGCAGTACTCCACGCAGCGGCCGCAGCGGATGCAGGGGTTGACCTGTGCGGGCTGTGCAGCTGCCTTGCTCAGCAGGATCAGACCGGAAGTGGTCTTGGTGGTGGGGTAGGAAAGGTTCTCCACAGCGGGGCCCATCATGGCACCGCCGGCAACCACCTTGCCCAGCTCGCCCTTAACGCCCACATAGTCCAGAATGTCCTGATAAGCGGTGCCCACGGGCACAACAACGTTCTGGGGCTTTGCGCAGGCATCGCCGTCCACGGTGATGGTACGCTGGACCACCGGCATACCGGTAGCCAGATACTTGCCCAGCGTGGAAACGCTGGTCACGTTCATCACGATAGCGCCTGCATCGGCGGGCAGACCGCCGTGGGGCACCTCACGGCCGAGGCACTTCTCAATGAGGATCAGCTCTGCGCCGGTGCCGTAGACACTGGGCAGGGGCTTTACCTCAATAGCGCTGTCGTCCTTGGTCTTTTTGCACAGCAGGTCGATGCACTCGGGCTTGTTGTTCTCAATACCAATGATGCACTTCGGGATGCCGGTATACTGCAGCACAGCCTTGATGCCGCGGATGATATCATCGCTGCACTCCAGCATCTCCTGCGTGTCGCTGGTCAGCCACACCTCGCACTCGGAGGCGTTGATCAGTAAAGTATCCACCGACTGCTTGGGCTGCAGCTTCACATCGGTGGGGAAGCCTGCGCCGCCCAGACCGACCAGACCGCACTCGCGCACGGCGGCAAGGAAGCTGGCCTTATCGGTGACTTCCGGTGCCTTGACAGCCGGGTCTACGGTCTGCTTGCCATCGGTCTTGATGACAACAGAATCGCACATACGGCCATTGGACAGACGGAAAGGTTCCACTGCAGCTACCGTACCGGAAACGCTGGAGTGGATGTTTGCGGAGACAAAGCCGCCCGCCTCACCGATCTTGGTGCCGACGAACACTTCATCGCCTTTTTTCACCAGAGCCTTGGCGGGTGCGCCAATGTGCTGGCTCATAAGGATGCGTACCTGCGCGGGCAGAGGCATCGGGATAGGTTTGCTTGCAGCAGTTGCCTTGTCATGCGGCGTATGCGCGCCAAGCGCCGCACGTTTCAGCTTGTTCAACATGGATTTCAAATCCCCCATTCTGCTTGAATTGCTATCCCCACGCCCATGCAGGCGCACTGGTACAGGGACAGCAGCTGCTTAACACACTTATTGTATCATTTTGGCGCGGGAAGTCAACGACATCACGGCTCAAATGATGAATTTTCCTGAACTTTCTTATTCGTTTTCGCCGATTAGTTTTAACTAACTACCGTATTTTTCTTTTTGTTCTCCCTCTTCTGCCGTTTGCCTTTACTGTGGGAATATGCTATACTATACCTAACATGACAGGCGGAACGTCCCCCGCTCCGCTCCCGAACTTCACAAGGAGGCACCAAACCATGAAAGTTCTCAAAGCTCTGCTCGCCGTCCTCACCACACTGGCTGTCGCCCTGACCGCCATTCTGCTGTTCTGGCAGGATAAAAGCGCCCCGCGCTATATCAAGATCTACGAAAACGAGCAGTAATTATTTCTTGCAAAACAGCACCCCGGCCAAGCGGTAAAATCGCCCGACCGGGGTGTTTTTTCGTTATCCGGCAGACCACACAAAAACGCCGCCGACTTTTCGTCAGCGGCGTTTGCGCAAAAATACTCAGTAATCCGTCTCACAGCCAAGCAGGAATTTGATGTAGGCAAAGGTGCGCTCCCGCCCGAGGTCCCGCACCATGCGCAGCAGCTTTTCCAGCAGCGCCCGGGTCTCCGGGTGCATCAGGTAGTGATCCTTGCTGCGCTGGTAGTACTCCCACGCGGAAGCATCGGTGTATTTGTCGCCCAGATAGATCTGGCTTGCCGCTACCCGGTCGCACACCATCTCGCAGACGTACCGCAGGGGGATCTTCATGCCGGTCAGGCCGGTCTTGGTGGTGCTGTAATCGATCCAGTATTCCAGATGATGCTTGTTGCGCCCCTTGTGGTGCAGCCACGCCGAGGTGTAGCCTTTGGCTTCGCGCTCGGCCTCGTTGGGGCTGTGGTCGCCCTGATAGTAGATGCACCCGGGGATGAACTCGGTAGGGCTGTACTTGCTCAGGTCGTGGGCAAGCCCCTGTTCATACAGCCCGCATTCAAAGCAGTATTTCATCACCAGCAGCTTGTGCCGGGTGATGGTCTCGAAATGACCCTTGATGTTCATGCTGTTATTCCCTCCACTGCACCGTGATGCGTCCCTCTTTCAGCCCGCGCAGATCATCGCTTTCGGAAAAATCCTCCCGGTCCATGGTCAGATTGGGGTTGTAGTAGGGGTCATGCAGGATGTTCGCCTTGCCGTGCACATCGTACAGGCGCTGCTGCTCGGCGGCAAAGCGCCGTGCCTTTACCGGGTCTTTTTCGTCCCCGCCGCGGCTCTTGCTCTCGTAGTGGGTCAGCTGGGCGTAGGGCGTCCACGCAATGCGATAGCCCGCATCCCGCACCCGCAGACAGAAGTCCACATCGTTGAAGGCCACCGCAAAGGCTTCGTCCAGCCCCTTTACCTCGTCCCACACGCTGGTCTTTACCAGCAGGCAGGCACCAGTAACGGCAGAAAAGTCCTGCACCGTGGCGGTGCGGAACATATAGCCGCTGCCGTCGGCCTTTTTGTACTTGTGGCTGTGTCCCGCGTAGCCCCCCAGCCCGGTGATGACGCCCGCGTGCTGGATGGTCTCGTCCGGGTAAAAGAGCATGGCACCGCACACTGCCGCCCCGCCGGGGTGGGCGCATTGGCGCAGAAGTTCAGTGAGCCATTCGCCGCTGCGCACCTCCACATCGTTGTTCAGCAGCAGCAGATACTCGCCGGTGGCGTACTTGCGGCCAAAGTTGTTGATGCTGGAAAAGTTGAAGCCCTTTTTCGGGTAAGTGACCACCCGCAGGCCGTCGTAGCGCTGCTGCGCCTTTTTATAGTAGGAAAAGGTGGCGGGGTCGGTGGAGTTGTTCTCCACTACGATGACCTCAAAGTGCTCCCATTCGGTCTTTGTCCAGATGCTGTGCAGGCACTTTTCCAAGTCCTCGGTGTGGTCCTTATTGGGGATAAGGATGCTCACCTTGGGTTCGCCCACGATGCCCCACTTCACCCGATAAGTGCTGGGGAACAGACCGTCCTCCACCGTGCCGGTGCGCCCGGTGCGGGTCAGGTGGTCTGCCAGCGCCTTTTTCGCCGCTGCCGCCACATAGGGCTTGGCGTCTGCACCACCGGAGGTAGACCCCGCGTGCACCCGCCAGTAGTAGAGCACCTGCGGCACATGGGCGGCACCGCCGGTCTTTTCCAGCAGCCGCAGGAACAGGTCATGATCCTGACTGCCGTCGCATTCCGGGCGCTCACCGCCCAGCTGCTCCCACAGTGTCTTTTTAAACACCGCCAGATGGCAGATGTAGTTGCAGCACAGCAGGTAGTCCGGGGCGTAGTCCGGCTTGAAGTGCGCCACCATGGGGCGGCGGATGCTCTTGGTGAACAGCGCTTCGTCGCTGTACAGAAAACCGTCCGGTTCTCCGCGCTGCCGCAGCTGCAGGATGGCCTTGCCCATGGTATACAGAGCATGGGGTGCCAGAATGTCGTCGTGGTCTGCCAGCGCCAGATATTCCCCTGTTGCCAGCTGTGCGGCAGCGTTGGTGTTGGCGGCAATGCCCTTATTTTCGATCTTTTTGTATACGATCTGTTGATTCTTTTGCTGATATTCCTTTACGATCCGCTCCACGTCCCCGTGGGCGGCGTCCGAAGCATCGGCAAGGCAGAGCTGCCCATTGGGCGCGGTCTGCCCCGCAAAGGAATCCAGAAACTCCCGCAGGTATTTTTCAGGGGTATTATACAGCGGGGTCAGCACCGAGATGGTGGGCAGACCGCAGTCTGCCGCTGTTTTGCCTGCCATCTCTGCACGCTGCGCTTCCAGCACCTTTTTGGCGGGCAGGTAGCGTGCGCGTTTGCCAAAGCAGCGGCGTTTAACAAAGCCCGCACCGCGCATGACCATGGTGGACAGACCCTCGTCCTTTGTCAGCTGCACGGCATAGCCGGCAAGCTCCTTGGCGCGTTTCAACCGTACGTTCATATCAGACCTCGCCGCGCTGAGTCGCCTTGTAGGCGGCGCAGACTGTTGCGGTGTCCCCGTTCATTTTCAGGTGGCCGTGGCTCAGCCATGCCACCTTGGTGCACATCCGCTCGATCTGCTCGATGGAGTGGGACACCAGAATGACCGTGGTGCCGCCCGCCATCAGCTCCTGCATCCGCTTTTCGCACTTCTGCTGGAACAGGAAATCGCCCACCGACAGCACCTCGTCCGCAATGAGGATATCAGGCTTGGTGATGGTGGCAATGGCAAAGCCGATGCGCGCCACCATGCCGGAGGAGTAGTTTTTCAGCGGCACGTCCAGAAAATTTTCCAGCTCGCTGAATTCCACGATCTCGTCAAATTTTTCGTCCAGATACTTGGGCGAAAAGCCCAGCACCGTGCCGTTGAGATAGATGTTCTCGCGGGCGGTCAGGTCCATATCAAAGCCCGCGCCCAGCTCGATGAGCGGGGCGATGGTGCCGTTTACGGTCACCTTGCCCTTGCTGGGCTTGTACACCCCGGCAATGGTCTTGAGCAGGGTGGATTTGCCCGAGCCGTTCAAGCCCACAAGGCCGTAAAAATCGCCGGGCATAATGTCCAGACTGACGTCCTTCAGGGCGTAGAACTCGTCGTATTGCAGCCGTCCCTGCACCATGGCCAGGAAGTACTCCTTCAGGCTCTCATGCTTTTCCTTGGAAAGGTTGAAGCACATGGAAACATTGTCCACTTTGATGATCGGTTCCATTGTTCACCCTCCTTAAATGTGCAGCACAAAGTGGTCCTGCGTTTTGCGGAACACCTGCAGCCCCACTACCATGGACACTACTGCGCAGATGCCACAGACAAGGAACATATTTACGTCCAGCGGGATGCCCCACATCACCGTGCGGCGGAAGCCCGTGATATACCAGTACATGGGGTTCAGCTTGATGATCTGCTGCATATTGAACCCGCCGATGGAAAAGGTCATCTGGGTGGGGTCGTAGAAGATGGCGGAGAAATACAGCAGCGCGGTGACGAACACGCTCCAGATATGCATGATATCCCGGAAAAACACGGTAGCCGCCGCTAAGAACATACTGACCCCGAGGCTGAAGAAGAACAGAGTCACCAGCGGGTACAGCGCCTCAAAAATGGTCAGGTGGAAAGACGCACCGGTAAAGATCATGACCAGCAGCAGCGCCACAAAGCTGAAGATGCAGTTCACCATGGCAAAGCAGCACTTTTCCAGCGGGAAGATATACTTGGGGATATACACCTTTTTCAGCAGCGGGGCGGCGCTGAGCACGCTGCTCATGCTGGTGGAGGTAGCCTCGTTGAAGAAGTTGAACAGCAGCTGACCGCACATCAGAAAGACGGCAAAGTTGTCGATGCCGCTGCCGCGCATATCCATCAGGCTGCTGAACACCGCCCAGTACACAAGGCACATCAGCAGCGGGTTCAAAACGCTCCACACCACGCCCAGCACGCTGCGGCGGTATTTCAGCTTGAAATCACGGCTTACAAGGTTCCACAGCAGATAGCGGTAGCGCCAGAAGCCGTTCCACATTGCTTTGAGTTTTGCCACGGGCGATCACCACTTTTCAAAATACTCGAACTTCTGGGCGGCAAAGGGCTCGTGCAGCTTGTCCTTTGCGCTGGTCTTGTGCTCACAGCCGCAGTCCGGCCACTGCACGTTGACGGTGGGGTCATCGTAGGGGATGCCGCCCTCGCTGGTGGGGTCGTAGACATCGGTGCACTTATAGCAGAACTCTGCCACATCGCTCAGCACCAGAAAACCGTGGGCAAAGCCCTCCGGGATATAGAACATCTTCTTGTTGTCCTCGGAAAGGGTCACGCCCACCCACTTGCCAAAGGTGGCGCTGTGGGGGCGGCAGTCCACGGCCACGTCATACACCTTGCCCTTGGTCACGCGCACCAGCTTGCCCTGGGTGTGGTTCTTCTGGAAGTGCAGCCCGCGCAGCACGCCCCGGGTGGAGCGGCTCTGGTTGTCCTGCACAAATTCCTTGTCGATACCGGCCTCTGCGAACTGGTCCTTCTGGTAGGTCTCCATAAAATAGCCGCGGTCGTCGCCGAACACCTGCGGCTCAATGACCACCACGCCGGGGATCTCGGTCTGCGTAAAAATAAACTTACCCATGATATTGTACCTCTCTTTTTTTCTGAAAGCTTTTTCTTTATCTGGAAAAGTCTGGTTTTGAACAGGCTTTTACGCTTTTTTATGGTGCCTTGCCGTTTTGCGGCGCTTTTTCAGGCGGGAATGTACCCGCAGCACCAGTACGGTAACCACGGCTGCACCTATGGTGCACCCCACCGAGATGCCCGCCAGCAGCCATGCGCTGCTGCCCGGCTCCACGTCCCTGGCGGCTTCCAGCTTTGTGCCGACGCTCTGCTCCAGCAGTTCCGCCAGACCTGTGATCTCCGCCTTTACTCGCACGCTGGTGCTCTCCTGCTGCGCGCCGCCGTTCAGGGTGTACACCGCATACACGGCGGGCTCTGCGCCAAGCAGATACTGCTCCGGCAGCTCCAGGTCCACGGTCACATCCTGCGCGGATAAACCCTCGGCCAGCAGCAGCTTCACCCCGGGGTCGGCTACGGTAACGGTGCCAAGGCTCTGCCCGCCGCCCGCCACAGCCAGCTGTGCGGTGACCGTGCCGCCGGGCAGCTGGGTGTAGCTTTTATAGGTGGAAAAGGCGTAGTCCAGCAGGGTGCGCATATCGTTATATTTATCGGTGCTCAGCTGGCTTTGCATGGTCGCGCAGATCAGCCGCACCCCGTCCTGCTCCGCCAGACAGACATAGCTGTACCGGGCGGTGTTGGTATAGCCCAGCTTGGAGCCCAGCACACTGTCGATATGGTAGCGGCTGGAGCCAATGCGAATCTTATCCTGCTGGGAGAAGTAGCGGGTCACCGGCTGGATGTTGGTGGGCTGCATGGTGTACATCTCGTTGCGGGTGAACAACTCCTCAAACCCCGGCTGCTGCAGCGCCCAGCGCAAAATCTGTGCCATATCGTAGCAGCTGGTGTAGTGGTCGTCGTCGCTGATGCCGTGGGGGTTTGAAAAGTGGGTGTGGGCAAGGCCAAGCTCCTCCACCTGTGCATTCATGGCCGCCACGCCGTCCGCGATGGTGCCGCCGCCGAAATACTCCGCCAGCAGGTTGGCACCGTCGTTGGCGCTGGCCATCTGGGTGGCGTACAACGCATCCACCAGGGGAACTTCTTCCCCTTCCAGCAGAGCGATGTGGCTGGAATCCGTGCCCGCCAGCGAGTAGACGTCCTCGTGGCTCACGGTCAGCTTTACGTCATCCCAGTCTCCCTGCGCCTTTTCGCAGGCAAGACCAAGGGTCATTACCTTGGTAATGGAGGCCGGGTGCAGCTCCTCGTCCATATTCTGCTGCGCCAGCACAAGGCCGGTGTCTGCATCCATGATGCAGTATGCCCGGGTATTGGCCAGCGCCGGGCCGGCTGCTGCCGCGCCGGGCACCAGCACAGCGCCTATCAAAAGCAGCACAGTGCACAGTGCTGCGGTAAATTTTTTCATCTGGTATTCTCCGCTTATCCGTTTTATGCCGACAAGACATCATTTGAAGTATACCACATTTTTTCCCCGCTGAAAAGAGATTTACACATTCCTTTGTCCCAGCAGCACCGGTTGCAGCTGCTCACCCCGCAAAGCGGCGTCCACGGCGGCGGGCAGCAGGGCAAGGTCGGCCTTCAGGCTCTGGGGCTTGGCAAAGGGGTCGTCCTGCCCGTAGGGCACAAAGTAATAGTGCTTGCGCTGGCACAACCGCGCCATATTTTCGCCGGAGGCGCCAAGGCCGTCGTTGGTAGACACTGCCAGCACCACCGGGCTGCCCACCCGCAGCAGGCTTTTGGCGGCAAGGGTCACCGGCGTATCCGAAAGTCCCGCCGCCAGCCGCGCCAGCGTTGCGCCGGTGCAGGGGGCGACCACCAGCGCCTGCGCCAGCCGCCGGGGGCCCAGCGGCTCCACCGCCTGCAGGGTGTCCAGCACCGGATGCCCGGTAACGGCCTGTAAGCGCTGCCGCCAGCTTTCCCCGGTGCCGAACCGGGTATCCTGCTGCGCGGCAAAGCTCATGACGGGCAGCAGCGTCCAGCCCTGTGCCGTCAGTGCCTGCGCTGCGCCCAAGGCGTCCTCCAACGTGCAAAAACTGCCGCACACCGCAAAGGCAAGACAGCCCTTTTTCTCTATGATCATATCTTCTCCTCCCGCTCCTGCAAAATGGTCTGCACCGTGCGCGCCAGCGCCTCCCCTGCCGTTTCCGGTGCCCAGACCGTCGGCAGGCTCAGCGCGTGCAGCGCCGTGTGCCCCAGCCGCCGGGCGGCGGCAAAGTCCGTGCCGCCGGGCTTTGAGGCCAGATCCACGATCAGACACCCCTTCGGCAGCGCCGCCAGCACTGCCGCCGTCAGCACCGGCGCGGGGATGGTGTTCACCACCGTATCAAAGGCGGCAGCTGCGGCAGCAAGGTCTGTCAGCGGCACCGCCCGCAGCCCCTGCTCCTCTGCCATGGCCCGCTGCACCGGGCGGCGTGCCGCCACGGTCACCCGCGCACCCAGCGCCGCCAGACGCACCGCAAGTGCCCGCCCCACCGGGCCAAAGCCCAGCACCAGCACCGCCGCGCCCCACAGGGTACGGCTGCGCCGTTCCAGCAGAATGCCGATGCAGCCCTCGGCGGTGGGGATGGCGTTATACACGGTCAGCTCCGGGCGGGCAAAGTAGTCCACCAGTTCCACCCCCGCCGCCCGGGCGATAGTCCTTGCGCTGTCCGTCACCTTACCGCCCAGCGCCAGTGCCCCGGGCTTTGCCATGCCCAGCAGCTGCGCCAGCGGCAGACCGGACTGTTCCAGCGGGAGCGGCAGCAGGATGCAGTCTGCCTGCGGCAGCTGCTGCACGCCGCCCACCGTATACCCCGCCCGCGCCAGTGCACGCCCTGCCGCCGCCTGCCGGGCATCGCTGCCCACCACCGCAAACCGCTTTGTCTGCCTCATGTCGTCATCTCCCCTTTTCCGCTGTGCACCATCCTATGCAGGAAGATAAAACCGCGTGAACGGAAAGATGCTGACCGGCAGAAACAAAAAAGCTCCCCCTTTCGGGGGAGCCGATAAAGCCGCAAGGCTTTGCCTGAGCGGGTTCTTATTTCAGCGCTTCTTCCAGCACCTTCAGCAGGTGCGGGATATCCAGCGGCTTTGCGATGTGGCCGTTCATGCCCGCATTCAGGGCGTTCTGCTTGTCCTCCTCAAAGGCGTTGGCGGTCATGGCAAAAATGGGGATGCCTGCCTTGCGGGGGTCGGGCAGGGCGCGGATACGCCGGGTGGCTTCGTAGCCGTCCATCCGGGGCATCTGGATGTCCATCAAAATCAGGTCGTACTGCCCGGGCACGGACTGCTCCATCTTTTCCACTGCTTCAACGCCGTCTCCGGCGGTATCCACAAGGAAGCCTGCTTCCTTTAAGATCTCTATGGCGATCTCCCGGTTCAGGGCGTTATCCTCCACCAGCAGCAGGTGCTTACCGTCAAAGCTTGCCTTGGGCGGCAGGGCGGGTGTCTGGGTCGACTGCACCCGGAAGGGCTCTGCCAGTACCTTGCGCAGCTCCGAGAGGAAGAGCGGCTTTTCGCAGAAGGCGGTCACACCGGCGGCGCGCGCCTCCTCCTCGATATCCGCCCAGTCGTAGGCGGTCAGGATGATGATGGGGCAGCTGTCCCCGATGACCTTGCGGATCTGCCGCACGATCTCGATGCCGTTCATATCCGGGATGAGCCAGTCGATGATATACACGCTGAAAGCATCGCCCTGCTCCACGGCGTACTTGGTGCGGATGACTGCTTCCTTGCCGGAGATGGTCCACTCCGGGCGCATGCCGATCTTGGAAAGCATGGTGCTGACGCTCAGGCAGGTGTTGGTGTCGTCGTCCGCCACCAGCGCCCGCAGCCCTTCCAGCTGGGGCAGCTGCTTGATCTCCGCCTTCTGCCCGCTGAGGGGGAAGCAAAGGTTCACGATGAACTCGCTGCCCTTGCCCGGCTCACTTTCAAGGGCGATGGTGCCGCCCATTAGGTCTACAATGTTCTTGGTGATGGAAAGGCCGAGACCCGTGCCCTGGATGCCGCTGACGGTGGAGCTTTCCTCCCGGGTGAACTCCTCAAAGATGTGCTTCTGGAACTCCTTATTGATGCCGATGCCGTTGTCCTTGATGCGGAACTCATAATTGCCGCAGCCCTTGGGCGCGCCGGGCTTCTGAGCAATGCGGATGCTCACCATGCCGCCGGTGGGGGTGAACTTGATAGCATTGGAAAGGATGTTCAGCAGCACCTGATTCAGCCGCAGCGGGTCGGTGATGATATCCTCGTCCACCACATCCATGGTGTCGATGAACAGCGACAACCGTTTGGAACTGATGTTGGGCTGGATGATGGAGCGTATATCGTGCACGAGATCCGGCAGATGCACCGCCTTTTCCTCGATCTTCACCTTGCCGCTCTCGATACGGCTCATGTCCAGCACATCGTTGATGAGGGAGAGCAGGTGCTGGCTGGAGGTGGAGATCTTTTTCAGGTAGTCCAGCACCTGTTCTTTATTATCAACATGGGTCGCCGCCAGCGAGGTGAAGCCGATAATGGCGTTCATCGGGGTGCGGATGTCGTGGCTCATGTTGAACAAGAACTCCCGCTTGGCGCGGTTTGCCGCTGCCTCGTGCCGGACGGCAAGCTCCAGCTTGCGGTTCTGCTCTTCCAGCTGGGCGTGATACTTCTGCTCCTGCTCCCTTTTTTGCTGCTCCGCAAGCTTCATGGAGCGGCGGCGCAGCGTTTGCAGCACTGCCACACAGATCAGATAGAAGATCAGTGCCGTCAGCAGTGCGCTGCTGAAATTGCGGAACACCGATTTTTCGTCGATATAGAGATACAGATCAAAATTCTGTCCGTTGCTGTACATCCCGAAATAGCAGCCGGAATTTGCCCAGTCGCGGGTGTGGGTCAGAATGTCGGGCGCACCGGCCTTGCGGATGCCCTGCACCAGCGGGCTGTTCGTGGTGTACAGTCCGATGAGGCTCGGGTCGTTTGCGGCGATCACCTTGTTGTCCTGCACGATAAAGATGGTGCCGCTGATGTTCTTCGGGTAGCCGTCCAGCACGCTCTGGATGGACAGGGCTGTCCCCTCCACAAACTCCGGCGGGGTCACCCGGTACGCCAGCAGCACAGCGTCCCCTGCTGCGGCGCGGCGGGTGGCAACATCCACCGCTGTACCATCCTGTAACAGAATGCGCTTGAGATAGGTCTTTTGCGGGTTTTGCAGCACGTTCAGCGCGGCTTGCTCTCGCAGCGATTCCGCAAACTGCGCATAATCGATATTACCATCCGTATATTCGCACAGTGATTCTCCATTTTCGTCCAGTACGGCAATGCCGGTAAGCCAGAGGGATTCCGTTTCTTTCCGGAGGGCTTCGGGGTCGTAGAGATCCAAGGTATCATTTTCGGCCAGCTGCCGCACCGAGACCGCCATCCGGCGCAGCGACTTTGCGGTGATGGTATCGTTATATTTTTCGTAGCTGGTGGACTGCACCTTTACAAAGTTGATGGTGCGGTCAAAGTATTCCTCGGTAGCGCGCATGGACTCCCGCCCGGAGAAGAGGGTCACTGCCAGCAAAAGCAGCACGCCCATCAGCAGGTAGAGCGCCGCCACCCGCATATTGGGCGTGAACGTTTTCTTGTTACGGTTCAAGGGCGTCCACCTCCAGATACTTTTCCGGGTCCGGCAGATATTTGCCTACGATCTGCTTCATCGTACCGTCGGCGCGCATGGCGGCAAAGGTCTCGGTCAGCTTTTCGTCCAGCCCGCGGGTGTCGTCCAGCGCAAAGGCCACGCCGATGCCGGTGACCAGCAGCGGCTCCTCCAGAATGCGGAAATTGGCATTGCAATCCTGCATATACCGCAAAATGGCGGTCTCGTGGGCGGCAATGGCGTCCACATAGCCGCAGTTCAGCATGGCGTACTGCACGCTGCGGTCCTCGGTGCTCAGCAGCTCACCAAACTGCGGGATGCGGGGGTCGGTGCCGGCGAGGAAGATTTCCTCCGGCTTGGTGGTGCTTTGCACCATCATGGTCTTGCCCGCAAGGTCGGCAAGCGTTTCAATGCCGCTATCGGCATTGACCGCCACCACCTGACGGCTGACCATATACGGCCCTACCCAGCGGTACAGCTGCTCCCGCCCATCCATGGAAAAGCAGCTCCAGATGCAGTCGATAGCACCGCTTTCCACAAGGTTTGTTTTCTGCTCCCAGTCAATGATTTCAAACCGTACCGCATACCCCATGCGGGCAAAGGCCTCGGTGGCAATGTCCACATCAATGCCGGTGGGCGTGCTGTCATTGTTCAGGTAGATAAAAGGCGGGTAGTTATCGCTGCCCACCGTAAGCTCGGGCAGTGCTGCCGCCGCCTGCGTTTTGCTGCAGGCGGTCAGCCCGGCTGCCGCTGCCGCCGCGCACACCTTTAAAAAGGTACGGCGGGGTATTTTATGGTTGAATCGCTGTTCTGTCACGCGTAGTTGCCCTCACATTACCATTGTAAAATTTCCTGCTTCAGTTCCCCCTGCACGTCCAGCAGACACTGCAGCAGCAGCGGGTTGAAGGCTCCGCACTCGCCGTTCGTGATCATCTGGACAGCCGTTTCGTGCGGGAAAGCCTTTTTATAGCACCGTTCGCTGGTCAGTGCGTCATACACATCCGCCATGGAGACCAGCTGTGCGCTGATGGGGATATCGTCGCCCTTCAGCCCGTCCGGGTATCCCCTGCCGTCCCAGCGCTCGTGGTGCCAGCGGGCGATCTCGTAGGCGGTCTGCAACAGCGGCTGGTCGGCAAAGTTTTCGGTTTTGTGCAGCATCTCTGCACCCAGCATACTGTGGGTCTTGATCACCGCAAATTCTTCTGCGGTCAGCTTGCCGGGCTTATTCAGGATGGCTTCGTCAATGCCGATCTTGCCGATATCGTGCAGCGCCGACGCCAGCGGGATGTTATCCTGCTGCTCGGGGGTCAGGTCGTAGCGGCTGGTCAGCTCCATCAGCCGGTGCAGCAGCGTCTCGGTGATGATGCGAATGTGCCGCACATGAGAGCCGGACTCGCCGTTGCGGAACTCCACGATCTGGCTCAGCACGCCCACCAGCACATCGGTGTTCTTTTCCCGCGCGCGGATCTGGTCGGACACCATCTGCACCAGCCGCCGCTGCTTGGCATACAGCTTGATGGTGTTGGACACCCGGCGGTAGACGATCTTTGCGTCAAAGGGGCGGTTCACATAGTCGCTGGCACCCAGCTCGTAGGCCTTGCGGATGGCTTCCTCCGAGTCGTCACTGGAGATCATGATCACCGGCACGTCCTCGATGGTGTGGTTGGTGTTCATGGTGCGCAGCACCTCAAAGCCGTCCATGACCGGCATATTGATATCCAGCAGCACCAGCGAGATCTGCCCGGCCTTTGCCCGCAGCAGCTCCAGACACTGCTTGCCGTTCCCGGCTTCCAGAATGCGGTAGTCCTCGCCCAGAATGCCGGCAAGCATCATGCGGTTCATCATGGAATCGTCCACCAGCAGGATGACGGGCTTGTCCTCCAAGACTTGCTCCTGAGCCGCCAACCGGCTGTCCTGTGTGTCCACCGCCACGGCGTCCTTGTGGTTTTTGGCCTGATACATTATAAAATCTGCCCGGCGCACCACGTTCTCCATAGGGTCGGCAAGAGTCTGCATCGCGCCGCCGATGCTCAGCGAAAGCCGGAAGTGGGGGTAGCCCGGCACCACCGTTTGCTGCACGGCGGTGCGGATCTGCTCCAGCTTTACCTTGAAATAATCCGCCGGGATGCCGGGCAGCACCAGCAAAAACTCGTCGCCGCCGTAGCGGATCAGCAGATCTGTTTCCCGGATGCAGCTGCGGACGGCCTTTGCAACGGCTTCCAGCGCCAGATCTCCGGCGTGGTGGCCGTAGGTATCGTTGCAGATCTTGAAATCGTCGATATCCATCAGAGCAATGCCCGCCGGGCCGAGGTTATTGCGCACCACTTCCTCGTAAAAGCGGCGGTTGTAGGTGCCGGTCAGGGCGTCGTGGTTCAGCCGCTGCCGGTAGCTCTGTTCTTTTTTCATGTTCCGGGCAGTAGTCTGGGCAAACTGTGCCTTCTGCTCCTCCATCTGCTGCATCATCTGCAACAGATTATGGTTGGCGGTTTCCAGCGCCTCCTTCTGGGCGCGGTTCTTCTGTTCCAGCTTCTCCCGCAGCTCCATATAGGGGGTGATATCCGTGATGGTGCTCACGATGCAGCTATCGCCGCGCCACTCTACCCGGTTGGCTGCGCTGGTGACCCAGCGGTAGCCGTTTTTGCCCAGCAGCCGGAACATACTGTCGCCGTTCTGTGCGTAGGTCGTGCTGTTTTCCGCGTTCCGGTAGCGCAGCCCGCTTTCCAGATCGTCCGGGTGCACCAGCGCGGTGTAGCGGTTATCGAACTTTGCCGCAAATTCTTCCCGCTCCCACCCCAGTATCTCCAGAAAGCGGTCGCTGATATAAATAAAGGGATAGCCTTTTTCTGGGTCATCCACACAACAGTGGAAGCCGCCCGGCACATTCTGTGCATAGCGTTCCAGCCACAGACGCTTTTCTTTTATTGTCGCACTTGTTTCCATTTTGTTTTCCCTGCCTCTTTCTCTGCGCACCGCAGCACGCAGTCCCCCCTGTTACCGCAATTTCAAACTTCACCTTCCTGTACACCCTGCTTTTGGGCGTACTATAACATTTTGATTTTATCATCAAAACTGCCTAGATGCAAGCATTTTTTGCCAGTTTTGCCAATGGAAAGGCAGGTAAGGCAACGCAAAAAAGCCGCTGCACAAAAAGTGCAGCGGCTTTGCGGGGCGTCACCTCACAGCCAGCGCTCTGCGATGATCCACCACATACCGGGCAGGTTGATCCGACCCAGCAGATGCTCCAATACGATCAGCATGGTATTCTCCTTTCAGACCGTCCGTTTCAGCCGAACAGCCCCTTCAGTAAAAACAGAAGCAGCTTAGTCAAGCTGCCGCCGCCCAAAAGGTCGAGCAGCGGCCCAAGGCCTTGAAACATGGAAGGTTTGCTCCTTTCGTTTCATTCCGTCCCAGCTGCTGCCGGGTGCCGGTCTGCTTTATATACGAACCAGTCCGCCGCAGGATTGCAAACACCATGGTGGTAAATGATGGAAAGCTCAGAACGCTTCCATGCCGGGGTAGACGGCGCTTTCGCCCAGCTGCTCCTCGATGCGCAGCAGCTGGTTGTACTTTGCCACACGCTCGGTGCGGCTGGGCGCACCGGTCTTGATCTGGCAGGTGTTCAGCGCCACAGCCAGGTCTGCAATGGTGGTGTCCTCGGTCTCACCGGAGCGGTGGGAGCTGATGGCGTTGTAGCCGGCCTTGTGCGCCATCTTGATGGCCTCCAGGGTCTCGGAGACAGAGCCGATCTGGTTCAGTTTGATCAGGATAGCGTTGCCCGCACCCAGCTGGATGCCCTTTGCCAGACGCTCGGTGTTGGTCACGAACAGGTCGTCGCCCACCAGCTGCACCTTGCCGCCCAGCTCGCGGGTCATCTGCTGCCAGCCCTCCCAGTCCTCTTCGTCCAGACCGTCCTCGATGGAGATAATGGGGTACTTTTCCACAAGGCTCTTCCAGTGTGCGATCAGCTCTGCGGAGGTGAACTCGGTACCCGCCTTGGGCAGCTTGTAAAAGCCCTTGCCCTTGGGGCTCTTCCACTCGGAGGCGGCGGCGTCCATTGCCAGCATAAAGTCCTTGCCCGGCAGATATCCCGCCTTTTCGATGGCAGCCAGAATGGTCTCGATGGTCTCCTCGTCGCTGGAAAGGTTGGGTGCAAAGCCGCCCTCGTCGCCCACGGAGGTAGCCAGCCCCTTGGACTTCAGGATGGCAGCCAGTGCATGGAACACCTCGGCGCACCAGCGCAGCGCTTCCTTAAAGGAGGGGGCGCCCACCGGCATGATCATGAACTCCTGCGTGTCCACGGTGTTGGTGGCGTGTGCACCGCCGTTCAGGATGTTCATCATAGGCACAGGCAGGCGATTGCCGTTTACACCGCCCAGAAAACGGTACAGCGGCATTTCCAGCGAAGCGGCTGCTGCGCAGCAGGCTGCAATGGACACTGCCAGAATGGCGTTTGCGCCCAGATTGGACTTATCCTTGGTGCCGTCTGCCTTGATCATGGCGGCGTCCACGGCGTAAATGTCGGAAGCATCCATGCCCACCACTGCGTCCGCAATGACCGTGTTGATGTTTTCCACCGCCTTGGTCACGCCCTTGCCCAGATAGCGGCTCTTGTCGCCGTCCCGCAGTTCCAGCGCCTCAAACTCGCCGGTGGATGCACCGGAAGGGGCGCAGCCGCGTGCCACGGTGCCGTCTGCCAGCGTGATCTCGGCTTCCACAGTAGGGTTTCCGCGGGAGTCTAAGATCTCGCGGCCTACAACAGATTCAATTTCCAGATAATTCATCTTGAAACCCTCCTGAATATCATTTTCTCTCCCGTACTGCCCGGGCGGGCAGACGGGGAACTGCTCTATTTAGATAGTTATATATAACTAACTGTCAATATCCTACCACGCTTTGCACCCCGGCGCAAGAGCCGGTGCGTATGTTTGCAGACCTAAATTTTTAACGGGAACGCAAACCGCCGTGGAAAACCCGTTTACAGTCTGCCCCCTTGCGGCAGCGGGGATGCACTATGCCAGCCATGTAATTTTCGTATGGCATATATACCAAAAATTTTCTTTACTTTTTGGCGATTCGGTTCTATACTGGTTGCGGCGTTTACGCTGTTTTCCCATTTATAGTCGTTATAGAGGAGGATTTTTGCAATGAATAAGGATCTGACGGTGGGCAAGCCGTCACAGGTATTGTGGCAATTCTGTCTGCCCATGTTCGGCAGCATCATTTTCCAGCAGTTGTACAACATCGCGGATAGTCTGGTAGCGGGCAAGTTCATCGGTGAGAACGCGCTGGCTGCGGTGGGCAACAGCTACGAGATCACCCTGATCTTCATCGCCTTTGCCTTTGGCTGCAACATTGGCTGCTCGGTCATCGTGTCCCGCTACTTTGGCGCAAAGGAATACCGCGAGATGAAGACCTCGGTCTACACCTCCCTCATCGGCTCTGCCGTGCTGTGCGCCGTGCTGATGGGCATCGGTCTGTTTGGCTGCGACGCCCTGCTGGAGCTCATCAACACCCCGGAGGAGATCCTTGCAGATTCTGCGCTGTATCTGGATATCTACGTTCTGGGCCTGCCCTTCATGTTCTTCTACAACATTGCCACCGGCATCTTCTCTGCCCTTGGCGACAGCAAGACCCCCTTCTACTTCCTTGCAGTCTCTTCTTTGTCCAACATCGGCGTGGACATCCTGTTCGTAGCCGGTTTCAAGATGGGCATCGCCGGTGTGGCATGGGCTACCTTCCTGTGTCAGGGTGTCAGCTGCGTGCTGGCCATGGTGGTGGTGTTCCGCCGCATCCGCGCCTTCCACACCGAGGGTCATGTGCAGCTGTTCTCGTGGAATATGCTGGGCAAGGTGGCCGTGGTGGCTGTGCCCAGCATTCTGCAGCAGAGCTTTGTCTCGGTGGGCAACATCATCCTGCAGAGCATCATCAACACCTTTGGTGCCAGCGTCATTGCAGGCTACTCTGCCGCCGTCAAGCTGAACAACATGGTCATCACCTCCTTTACCACCCTGGGCAACGGCATCTCCAACTACACCTCCCAGAACATGGGTGCCGGCAAGATGGACCGCGTCAAGGAAGGCTTTGGCGCGGGCCGCAATCTGGTGTGGCTGCTGTGCGTGCCGCTGGTGGTGCTGTACTTCTTCTTCGGCCGCTTTTTGCTGCTGCTGTTCATGAACGACCCGCAGGGGCCCGCCATTGACACCGGTATGCTGTTCTTGCGTATCCTCTCCCCCTTCTACTTTGTGGTATCGGTCAAGCTGGTGGCAGACGGCATCCTGCGCGGCTGCGGCCTGATGGTGCGGTTCATGATTGCCACCTTCACCGACCTGATTTTGCGCGTGGGCATTGCCGCCGTGCTCAGCGCCACCGCGCTGGGCTCCACCGGCATCTGGATGGCATGGCCTGTGGGCTGGTGCATCGGTACGGCGCTTTCCATGGTGTTCTACGTCACCGCCATCCGCAAGGCACTGGCAGAGCCGTTGGCTGTTGCCGAGGCCGAGGGACAGGCCGCCGAAGTCCGCGCCGAGGCCGAATTTGCCGCCGACGCCGAGATGGAGACCCTGTAACCTTTTTGCAACATGTGAATTTGTTTCATGTCACAGATAAACAAAATGAACAATTTGAAATAGTGCACAAAATTACGCTTTAATTTTTGTATAAAGTATCAACAAAGCCGAGAAAATGCGCCCAAAAGTATGGACGGTTTGTGAATTGCGGATTTGAACCCAGATAGCTATAATAACAGACAAGAATAGAAGCAAGGCCGCTTTAGAGGGGAAGGGCCTTGCTTCCGTTTTTATCAATTTACTTTATAGAACACTCCGAAGGAGGAGATTTTTATGAAAAAGATGATCACTCGTCGTCAGTTCATGGCCGCTGCCGGTGTTGTTGCCGCAGCAAGTGCTCTGACTGCCTGCGGCGGTTCTTCCGCAAGCACTGCCGCTTCTTCTGCTGCTGGTTCCGCTGCTGCTTCCGGCAGCACCATCAAGGTGGGTGTGATGGGCCCCCTGACCGGTGACGCTTCCGTTTACGGTCAGGCTGTTGTAAACGGTGCCAGCCTGTACATGAAGCAGGTCAATGCCGATGGCGGTGTCAACGGCAAGCAGCTGGAGATCATCACCATGGACGAGCAGGGCGATGAAACGCAGGCTGTGACCTGCTTTACCAAGATGGTGGATCAGGGCATCACCGCTCTGGTAGGCGATGTAACCACCGCTCCCACGCTGGCTGTTGCCGCCGAGAGCGCCGATTACAATATGCCCATGGTCACCGCTTCCGCTACTGCCGAGGCTGTTACCTACGATGCCGAGACCGACACCGTGAACGGGAATGTGTTCCGTGCCTGCTTCACCGACCCCTTCCAGGGCGTGAAGATGGCAGATTACGCTTACGAGAAGCTGGGCTACACCAAGGCAGCCGTCATCTTCCTGAAGGGCAAGGACTACAACGAGGGTCTGGCCGAGAACTTTGCCAAGGAGTTTGAGGCAAAGGGCGGCACCGTCGTGGATCAGGAGAGCTACTCTGAGGGCGACGTGGACTTCAAGACCCAGCTGACCAGCATCCTTGGCAAGAACCCCGAGATGGTGTTCTGCCCCAACTACTATCAGGAAGTGGGTCAGATCTTGGCTCAGGCTGAAAGCGTCGGCTTGACCGTTCCCTTCTTGGGCGGCGACGGCTGGGATGGTCTGGAGGGCTACGCCACCGCCGACCAGCTGAAGGACTCCTACTTCTGCGCCTGCTACGCTAAGGGCTCCAGCACCGCGTTTGAGGATGCCTACAAGGCCGAGTACGGCGAGGCCTACCCCAACGGCTTTGCACCCTTGGGCTACGATGCTGCCATGACCGTCGTGTACGGCATCAAGGCTGCCGAGGAGCAGGGCCTTGAGGCCGGCTCTGACGAGTACAAGCAGGCCGTCATCGATGCCATTGCCGGCGGCACCATCGAGGGCATCACCGGCACCTTTACCTTCGACGAGCACCACAACCCCGTCAAGAGCACTGCCATCCTGACCTATGTGGACGGCAAGCCCGAGCTGAAGGAAATGTTCTGATCCGCGCTGTTCCATCCACCGGTGATGGAGCCGCCCGCACAGAGCAAACCCCATGATTTTTTTGGAGAACGCCGGAACAGCTTTTTTCTGGTCAGGCGTTCTCCGTTTTTTATATCAAAAAGTGTAAACGCCGCAAAGAAAGGAAGTATCCAACCATGACAGTGTTCTTTAGCCAGCTGATCAACGGCTTGTCCCTTGGCAGCATCTATGCACTGATCGCACTGGGCTACAGCATGGTGTACGG
>OGIA01000066.1_pt1 | contig 146084 bp, 120 predicted proteins | sample 1571671 | NCBI WGS metagenome assembly OGIA01 (sample SAMEA2582027, study PRJEB24529) | metagenome | biome: Human gut stool | place: China | collected 2011
GCCAGCAGGATGCGCGTGCCGCCCAAGGCACGATGCAGCCGCTGGGAGCCGCGACACAGGCTCCTTATACAGCGCGGCTCGCGACATCTGCCCGCACACATATTGCATCTGTCCCTGACCTGTGATACCATACAGGTAACTGAAACAACACAGACGGAGGACTTTTTCTATGATCTACGATACCCTGAACAACCTGCCCAACTATCTGGGCGTAAGCGACAATCTGGACACCGTGATCGAGTACATCATGGCGCGGGATATCACCACCCTTCCTGCCGGGCGCACCCGCATTGATGGAGACAAGGCGGTGGTCACCGTGAGCACTGTCACGCCCCAGACCTCCGACAAGGCGCTGTTCCAGCGGCACGACAATCACATCACGCTGGAGACTGACTTAGACGGCAGCGAGCTGTTTGAGGTAAGCCTTGCGGAGCTGACGCCCACCAAGCCCACCGATGAAGCTGCCGACACCACCGTAGGCACTGCCGGTACCAGCATTGCCGGGATGCTGTGCGAGGGACGCTTTGCCCTGTATCTGGCGGGGGAACCGTATAAATCCGGTCTGAAGGCGCAGGGCTGCGGCAAGCTGAAAAAAGCCGTGTTCAGCATTGAGCTGGACCCGGACGAGGAAGAAACGGAAGAATAACTGAAAGGAGACTTTCTGTATGGGATTTTTTGCTGTACTGGCTGCAAGTCTGTTTGCCGTATTTATTTTTACTGTATTCGGCGGCTATTCGCTGCTGCTCTGGTGTCAGCAGTCCCTGTGGATGGTCGTTCCTCCCGCGCTGGTGCTGGCTGTTCTGGTCTGGACATTTTTGAAAATGGACGATAAGATCACCGCCCTGCAAAAGCGGGTGGATGAACTGGAAGCTGCACAAAAAAACACGAAGAAGCTTGAAAAATAATACAGCGCCGCCCTTCGCAGAAAAAACCTTCTGCAAAGGACGGCGCTGCTTTTTGTAAACGCTTTCACGTTGGCCTGCCGGTGGCTACAGATTCAGCAGGACATTCACCCGGAAGAGGTGTTCCTCGGTCTCCAGATGCAGATTGCCGTTATATTTGTGCACTACCGTCTCGGCAGATACCAGCCCGATGCCGGTGCCCTCGTGCTTGGTGGAGCGCAGGATGCCTTGCTGCTTTTTCAGTACGCCATCGTAACGGTTCTCTACCACAAGCCCCAGCATGGCGGGACTGAGCATCTGCGCCATCACCTGTACCCGGCGCTGCTCCGGCGGCAGCTTCTGGCTGGCGTGCAGGGCGTTTTCCAGCAGATTGCCCAGAATGGTGCACAGGTCGGCCTCCGGCATGGGAAGCTGCCGAGGCAGTGCCAGCTTCCACTCCACAGGAACGCTCTGCTGCCCGGCTGCATGGTCGTAATATCCGGCCAGTGCATCCACGGCGGCGTTGGCGCACAGGCTGGGGCGGTGCTCACTGAGTTCGCTTTCGTACTGGTGCAGATAGCTTTTCAGCTCCTCCAGCTGCCCGGTCTCGGTCAGTCCGGCAATCACATGCAGGTGCTGCCGGAAGTCATGCCGCAGACGACGTGTGTTGTCCAGATAGGTCTGTAACTCCATGTACCGGCGGGATTCCATGGCCAGCAGCTGGTTTTCCCGGTCCAGCCGGGCATTGCGGGTAAACTCCCGGGCAACGCGGTACATCTCGTACAGCAGCAGAAAGATGCCGAACAGCGAGATGGATACCGCCAGCACCGAGATGATCTTCAGCCGCCCGACCAGCACCACGGCGGGGTTCAGCGGCATACAGTATACCAGAAAAACGGCATAGAGGGCGGGCAGCGGCCACGCAGACTGCCAGAAGGCTTCACCGCTGTACTCCCGCAGCAGCCACCGGCTCCACTGCACGGCGGTGAACCAGAACAGCACGGTGAGCATCGCAGCAAGGCCCAGCCGCAGCAGCGCCGTGGAGGCAAGGCAGACCGTCTGTGGGTTGGAGATCTCGGTCTGGGCGTTGAGCACCGTCGACAGCAGGGAACACACCGCCATCATCACGGCAGAGATGGAAAACAGAAACGCGGTCTGGCTTACGGTCACTTCCGGCGTTACCCGCCAGCGCAGCAGCCAGAAGGAGACCAGCACGATGGCGGGCAGGAGAGAATTGCTGCTCAGCCCGAACACGGAGCAAAGTGCGGCGCAGCCGATGCACAGCAGGGTAATGCATCCGGCAGCGATGCAGGCGGTGCGCCTGGGGGTGCGCAGCTTTTCCCATAGGGATGCCAGACACAGAAACGCGCTGGGATACAGCAGCGCAAAATCCAGAAAATAACGGCCGAACAGGGCAAGATCCATGGCGGCTGCTCCTTTCCTCAGTGCAGCTCCTGCCGCATGTGGCGGAACTGGTATTGTGTAAAGTGGGCAAGCAGGGTGCATTTATCCTTCTGCCGTACCGGCAGGCGGGTGCCGTCCAAGATCTCGATGCAGTCCTCCCCGAACCGCAGCACCTTGTCCATGTTGATGATAACGCCCCGGTTGCAGCTCATAAAGTTTTCCAGAGCAGTAAGCTTTTCTTCGATCTGCGCAAAACTGCACATGGCGCGGTACTCGCCATCCTCGGTGGTGATAAGGACGTAGTGGTTCCGGGCAATGGCGTACAGCACCTTGCGCAGCGGCAGTTGAATGCTCTGGCGGGCAATGCGAATCTCCAGTTCCGGCTCCTTACAACGAAGCGCCCGCCGCAGCTCAGCGGCAAGATGCTCGAATTTTTCCTCCTGATAAGGTTTGAGCAGGTAATCGAAGGGGTGCACCGGAAAGGCATCCCATACATATTCCGGCGAGGAGGTCACGAATACGATCAGCACCTCCGGGTCGGCCTGCCGCAGTCGGCGGGCGGTCTCGATGCCATTGGTGCCTGCCATGCAGATATCCAGAAACACCACGGCGTATAAGCCGGGCTCTGCTGCGGCACGGAGAAAATCATCCCCGCAGGCAAACCATGTGCACTCGGCTTCGGGCAGCTGCTGTTGCAGCAACTCCTCCAGCCGCCGGGCGTCCGGGGTCTGATCCTCTACGATGGCGATTGGCAGTGCCATCCATACACCCTCTTTCTCCATTCATTGTTCCTTTATTATAGCATACTGCGGCGGGAAGGGTATCTGCTTTTTTGCACAAAATGCTCCATTTTGCGCGCCGAGCGCCGTCCCGCGCACCCGCAGCAGGCGACTGCCAAAAAGTTTTGGTTGACAGACGGGGCGAATCATGTTATTCTTTTGTTGATTTTGAGAGACGCCGCCTTGCAGAGTCTTTTCAAAGCAATTTACTCGGGACCGCCCAAACGGGGCTAAGGCCATACGGACAGCCGGGTCCACTGCCGACCGGCGGCGCAAGCTGCCATTATTGATTGAGTTTGAAGCTCAAATTTTATAAGTTGGTTCCTTTACAACCATGAAATTGCGCAGCCTATGCGCAGACTTGTGAAACGGTCAATAAGAGTAGTAAAAGTGTAGTTGCTATATAGACTCTCATCACCCCGTCTTTTTGGATCGCGAATAACGCGCAGCACCGGCACTTACGGCTGGGTGCTTTATCAGCGCGGAAAAAGCTGCTCCAAGCGCAGGTCTGCACATTTGTGCAGTGTCTGCGCTTTTTTGTTGTGCAAAAAGAAGAACAGGGACGGAGGAAAAGATGAACGAAAACAAAGCGCGTTCCCGGCTGGATCAGCGCCGTGCGCCCATTTACGAGGCGCTGGAGCGGTTCCGGCAGATGCGGGTGGTGCCTTTTGACGTGCCCGGCCACAAGCGAGGCCGCGGCAACCCGGAGCTGACCGCTTTTCTGGGTCAGCAGTGCGTGGGCGTGGACGTGAACAGTATGAAGCCGCTGGATAACCTTTGCCACCCGGTGTCGGTCATCCGGGAAGCTGAGGAGCTTGCCGCCGATGCCTTTGGCGCAGCACACGCCTTTTTAATGGTGGGCGGCACCACCAGCAGCGTGCAGAGCATGGTGCTTACCGCCTGCAAGAGGGGCGATGAGATCATTCTGCCCCGCAACGTGCACCGCAGCGTGCTGAACGCGCTGGTGCTGTGCGGCGCTGTGCCGGTGTATGTGAACCCGGAGGTGGATAAGCGTCTGGGCATTTCGCTGGGCATGAAGCGGGAGCAGGTGGCAAAGGCCATTAAGGAGCACCCCAACGCCGTGGCCGTGCTGGTGAATAACCCCACCTACTACGGCATCTGCTCTGACCTGCGTGCCATCGTAAAAATGGCGCACGACGCCGGGATGCTCTGCCTTGCTGACGAGGCGCACGGCACCCATTTCTACTTTGGCGGCGGCCTGCCGGTTTCTGCCATGGCGGCGGGCGCGGATATGGCCTCGGTGTCCATGCACAAGAGCGGCGGCAGCCTGACTCAGTCCAGCCTGCTGCTCATCGGCCCCAACGTGCACCCGGGCTATGTGCGTCAGATCATCAACCTGACCCAGACCACCTCCGGCAGCTACCTGCTGATGTCCAGCTTGGATATCTCCCGCCGCAATCTGGCGCTGCGGGGACGGCAGGTATTCCATCAGGTGGCGGATATTGCCGAGTATGCCCGCGAGGAAATCAACGCCGTAGGCGGCTACTACGCCTTTGGCAAGGAGCTGTGCAACGGCGATTCTGTTTTTGACTTTGACACCACCAAGCTCAGCGTCCATACGCTGGATATTGGTCTTGCCGGCATCGAGGTCTACGACATCCTGCGGGACGAGTATGACATTCAGATCGAGTTCGGCGATATCGGCAACATCCTTGCCTACCTGTCCATCGGCGACCGCCCGCAGGAGGTGGAGCGTCTGGTCAGTGCGCTGGCGGAGATCAAGCGCCGCTACCGCACCGATGGCTCGGGTCTGCTGAGTCAGGAATACATCGACCCCGTGGTGGCTGCCAGCCCGCAGGAGGCCTTCTATGCCCCGAAAAAGAGCCTGCCCCTGCGGGAGACCGAGGGCATGGTGTGCAGCGAGTTCGTCATGTGCTATCCCCCGGGCATCCCCATCCTTGCACCCGGCGAGCGCATCACCAAGGAGATTTTGAACTACATCGAGTACGCCAAGGCCAAGGGCTGCAGCATGACTGGCCCGGAGGACCCCGAAATCTTGCACCTGAATGTTCTGGCATAAGGAGGGAAAGAGATGGAATTTTGGTTTTCAGAGTTTCACACCCCGGATGTGAAGCACAGCATTCGTGTAAACAAGCAGCTCTACTCCAAGCAGAGCGATTATCAGCGCATTGATATCTTTGAGACCCCGGAGTTCGGCCGGGTGCTCACGCTGGACGGCAACGTGATGCTGACCGAGCGCGACGAGTTCATCTACGATGAAATGATCGTCCATGTGCCCATGGCGGTGCATAAGGAGGCTAAGGATATTCTGGTCATCGGCGCCGGAGACGGCGGCGTGGTGCGGGAGCTGACCCGCTACGACCGTGTGGAGCGCATCGACCTTGTGGAGATGGACCCGCAGGTGGTGGAGGCTTGCCGCGCCTATCTGCCCGGCAATGCCTGCCGTATGGATGACCGCCGGGTACATATCTACTTTGAGAACGCCCTGAAGTATATCCGCCGCTGCGAGGAGGAATACGACCTCATCATCGTGGACTCCTCCGACCCCTTCGGCCCCTCTGAGGGTCTGTTCACCCGCGAGTTCTACGGCAGCTGCTTCAACGCCCTGAAAGAGGACGGCATCATGGTCAACCAGCAGGGCAGTCCCTTCTACGCCGAAGATGCCAGTGCCATGCAGCGCAGCCACAAGCGCATTGCATCCACCTTCCCCATCAGCCGGGTGTATCAGGCACATATCCCTACCTTTGCGGCGGGCTACTGGCTGTTCGGCTTTGCAAGCAAAAAATACCATCCCATTGATGATCTGGACGCAGAAGCGTGGAAGGCGCTGAATATGCGCACCCGCTACTATACCACCAAACTGCATATCGGAGCATTTTACCTGCCGGCTTTTCTGGAGGAGATGCTGCGGGAAGTGGAGGAACACTGATGCACCCCAACGTTGAGACCTTTATCGGCTGCGACAGCAGCTACCGCGCCGCCAGCATCGTGCTGTACGGTGCGCCTTACGATTCCACCACCAGCTACCGCCCCGGAGCACGGTTCGGCCCGGCGGCCATCCGGCACGAGAGCTACGGTCTGGAGACTTACAGCCCCTACCAGAACGCCGACCTGACCGATTTTGACGTGTTCGACAGCGGCGATCTGGAGCTGTGCTTTGGCTCCAGCGAGCTGGCACTGGCCGATATCGAGGCCCGGGCAGAGGAAATCCTGAAGGACGGCAAGTTCCCGCTGCTGCTGGGCGGTGAGCATCTGGTCACACTGGGTGCCGTGCGTGCTGCGGTGAAGAAATACCCGGATCTGCATATCGTGCACTTCGACGCCCACGCCGACCTGCGGGACGACTATCTGGGCGCGAAGCTCAGCCACGCTTGTGTGCTGCGCCGCTGCCACGAGCTGGTAGGGGATGGCCGCATCCATCAGTTCTGCATCCGCAGCGGCGACCGGGCAGAGTTTGAGTTTGCTGCCCAGCACACCGAGATGCACAAGTTTGATTTTACCGGTCTTGCCGAGCTGACCGCACAGCTGTGCGAGAGCAAGGTGCCGGTGTACCTGACCATCGATCTGGACTGTCTTGACCCCTCCTGCTTCCCGGGCACCGGTACCCCGGAGGCTGGCGGCGTAAGCTTTTTGCAGCTGCTGGATGCTATCCGCACTGTGACCAAGGCCAACATCATCGGCGCAGACCTGAACGAGCTGGCCCCCACGCTGGACACCACCGGCGTTTCCACCGCCACCGCCTGCAAGGTGCTGCGCGAGACCCTGATCGCGCTGGACAAGGGCTGGCCGGGCTTTCAGGTATAAATACGAACCTACCATTTTACAGATAAAGGAGTAACCGACATGAGCAAAGTTCTGATCATCGGCTGCGGCGGCGTGGCCTCCGTTGCTATCCATAAGTGCTGCCAAGTGCCCGAGGTGTTCACCGAGATCTGCATCGCCAGCCGTACCAAGGCAAAGTGCGATAAACTGGCTGCTGAGCTGGCTCCCACCACTACTACCAAGATCACCACCGCACAGGTGGACGCAGACAAGGTGGAGGAGGTCATCGCCCTCATCAAGGCCTACCAGCCCGACCTCGTGATGAACATCGCCCTGCCTTATCAGGATCTGACCATCATGGATGCCTGCCTTGCCTGCGGCGTCAACTACATGGACACTGCCAACTATGAGCCCGAGAACACCGACGATCCGGAGTGGCGCGCCATCTACGAGAAGCGCTGCAAGGAGGCCGGCTTCTCTGCCTACTTTGATTACAGCTGGCAGTGGGCCTACGCCAAAAAGTTTGAGGAAGCCGGTCTGACCGCCCTGCTGGGCAGCGGCTTCGACCCGGGTGTGACCCAGGCTTACTGTGCCTACGCCAAAAAGCACGAGTTTGATACCATTGACACCATCGATATTCTGGACTGCAACGGCGGCGACCACGGCTATGCCTTTGCCACCAACTTTAACCCTGAAATCAATCTGCGCGAGGTGTCTGCCCCCGGCAGCTACTGGGAGAACGGCCACTGGGTGGAGATCCCGGCTATGAGCATCAAGCGGGAGTACAACTTCGATCAGGTGGGCGACAAGGATATGTACCTGCTGCACCACGAGGAGATCGAGTCTCTGGCAAAGAACATCCCGGAGGCAAAGCGCATCCGCTTCTTCATGACCTTTGGCCAGAGCTATCTGGACCACATGCGCTGTCTGGAGGACGTGGGCATGCTGTCCACCACCCCCGTCAACTTCAACGGACAGGAGATCGTGCCCATCCAGTTCCTCAAGGCTCTGCTGCCGGACCCCGCCAGCCTTGGCCCCCGCACTAAGGGCAAGACCAACATCGGCTGCATCTTTACCGGCAAAAAGGACGGTAAGGATAAGACCTACTACATCTACAACGTCTGTGACCATCAGGAGTGCTACAAAGAAGTGGGCAGTCAGGCCATCAGTTACACCACCGGCGTGCCGGCTATGTGTGGTGCCCTGATGCTGCTCACCGGCAAGTGGACCACCAAGGGCGTGCACACCGTAGAAGAGTTTGATCCCGATCCGTATCTGGATGCACTGGATAAGTACGGCCTGCCCCGCTCCGAGAGCCATAACCCGGCTCTGGTGGACTGATGCGGGTGCGCGACAGCCGCCCGCCCTTTGCGGGGCTGGCAAACCTGTCCGAGGCGCAGCTGCACCGCCTGCCCACCCCCTGCTATCTGCTGGACGAAGCCCAACTGTGCCGCAACGGCGAGATCCTGCTGGGCGTGCAGCAGCGCACCGGCTGCCGCATCCTGCTGGCGCAGAAGGCTTTTTCCAACTTCAATGTCTACCCGGTGCTGGCACCCTATCTGGCTGGTACCGAGGCCAGCGGCCTGTACGAGAGCCGCTTGGGCAGGGAAGAACTGCCGGAGAAGGAGAACCATGTGTTCTGCGCCGCCTACCGGGCTGATGAGTTTGAGGAATTGCTGCAATACGCCGACCACATCGTGTTCAACTCGCCCAGCCAGCTGGCAAAGTTCGGCCCGGCGGCAAAGGCAGCGGGCAAAAGCATCGGTCTGCGCATCAACCCGGAGTGCTCCACGCAGGAGGGTCATGAAATTTACGACCCCTGCGCACCCGGCAGCCGTCTGGGCACCACCCGTGCTCAGTGGGACGCCGCAGTGGCAGCGCACCCGGAGCTGCCCGCCCTGCTGGACGGTCTGCACTTCCACACCCTGTGCGAGCAGGACGCCGATGCGCTGGCGGTAACGCTGGCCGCAGTGGAGAAAAAGTTTGCAGACCTGCTGCCCAGAATGAAATGGCTCAACTTCGGCGGGGGGCACCATATCACCCGCCCGGGCTATGCCCTTGCTACGCTGGAAAACTGCATCCTCTCGGTGCGGCAGAAGTACGGCGTACAGGTGTATTTGGAGCCCGGCGAGGCTTGGGCGCTGAACGCAGGCTATCTGGTCACTACCGTGCTGGACACCCTGCGCAACGGGGATACCAGTCTTGCCATTCTGGATATGTCCGCAGCCTGCCACACCCCGGATGTCATCGAGATGCCCTACCGCCCGCCGCTGTTGGATGCCGGTGAGGCAGGGGAGAAGGCGCACACCGTCCGACTGGGCGGCCCCACCTGCCTTGCGGGAGATATCATCGGGGATTACAGCTTTGACACCCCCCTTGCCGAGGGCGATAAGCTCATTTTCGGCGATATGGCCATCTACACCACCTGCAAGAACAACACCTTCAATGGGATGCCCCTGCCGCCTATCTGGCTGCTGGGCGCAGACGGCAATTGCCGGGAGCTGGTGCACTTTGGCTATCAGGACTTCAAAATGCGCTTGGGCGCACAGTAAAATAAAAAGCGTTTGTCACGGCCTGCGGGCTGCGACAAACGCTTTTTTCATGAAAGGGAACGTAAGGTGAACGGCAGATAAAACAAAAAAGCACCACACATTTCTGTGTAGTGCTTTTCGTTTCTGGTGGAGATTACCGGGATCGAACCGGTGACCTCTTGCATGCCATGCAAGCGCTCTCCCAGCTGAGCTAAACCCCCAGATGTTTGTCCTCGTGCCTGACGACGTGTGTAATTATACCAGCCGGAGGTGCGCTTGTCAACAGTTTTTTGAAAATTTTTTGCAGCAAAAGATCCCCGCAGGGCGTGTGCCCGGCGGGGATCGGGAAGCGGGGAAGCGCTCTTTTTGTAAAAACTACGCCTTAGCGTGCCTGACGGTCAAAGATCTGCGGAGCCATGCGGCACAGCAGCACAGCGGCCACCATGGTGAGCAGGGTCTCGGGCAGCATATAGCTGCCGTTGTAGGTCAGGCTGTAAGTCCATGCGGCCAGACCATCGTTCAGGTTGCCCCACACCAGCACACCGGACAAAAAGCTGCACATAAAGCGCAGGAAACCGGCGGCAAAGGTGCCTACGGCCACACCCACGGTGCGGTTCTTGAAGGGGCGGGCGAACAACTCGGCCAGACCCAGTGCCATAAAGGCCAGCACATAGTCCAGCAGCACCTCACCGAGGAAGTAGAGGAAGGTGGAAGCGGGAGGAGGGTAGAAGCCCATGATCATTTGCAGGCAGGAGTTCACGAAACCGGTGAACAGGCCCCACTTTGCGCCGTGGCGGAAGGATACCAGCACAAAGGGCAGCATACTCAGCAGGGTAATGCTGCCGCCATTGGGCATGGTGAAGAACTTGATGTTGGAAAGCACCGTGCCAATAGCGATCATCAGGGCGCATTCCACCAGAATGCGGGTCTTGGAATAGGTTTTAGACATGATGGAAAAATTCCTCTCTCATAGTAGTACACAAAAACAAAATGCGCCTGCTGGCAGCAGACGCATGAAGGTTTGTTGAACGTACCGGACGGTTCCGCAAACTCCCTACGCCGGCATTGCCCGGATCAGGTAAAGGGTACTCCGCACTATGCGGATCTCAGCCTTACGGCGCCCCTGTTTTTATGTCCGCCCACAGTATACGCGCCGGGAGACAAAAAGTCAAGTCCGCAGACATAATCCGCCCCGGCGGCGCGTATGTTATACCATTGCAAAGCTGGAACGCAGGGAGGCGGGATATGAAAGCCGATCCGGAACAGCGCGCCGTGCAGCTGGGGGAGTACATTGCCGCCCACAACGCCACGGTGCGGGCAGCGGCGGCTGCGTTCGAGTGCAGCAAGTCCACCGTGCACAAGGACGTTGCCGTGCGGCTGCGCAGCATCAGCCCGGCGCTGTACGGGCAGGTGCGCGCCGTGCTGGCCCGCAACAAGGCCGAGCGCCACCTGCGGGGCGGGGCTGCCACCCGGCGCAGATACAGCCGCCGCTGAAGCCCAAAAAAGACCGCTGCACTGCGCAGCGGTCTTTTTTGGCTGGGACGAAACCCTCTCAGGCGCTTGCGCGCCAGATCCCCCTTCTAGGGAGTTGGCATTGACTGAGAGGGTTTTCAAGCGGCTGCTTTCATCCCCCGGTGTGGAACTGCTGCAACGCGCCTTTTTCCAGCCGGCTTACCTGCGCCTGACTGATGCCGATCTCCTGCGCCACCTCCATCTGGGTCTTGCCGCGCAGATACCGCAGCTCCATGATGCGTTTTTCCCGGGGCGAAAGGGCGGCTACCGTATCGCGGAACTGCAACCCGCTGATCCAGCTCTCCTCGCTGTCCGGGTCCCGCACCTGGTCGATCACATACATGGCATCGCCGCCGTCGGTGTACACCGGCTCGTCAAGGCTGAGCGGCTCCACCACCGATTCCAGCGCGGCGGTTACCTCGCGCCGGGCAAGCCCCGCTGCGGCGGCGATCTCGTCCATGGTGGGCTCCCGCCCCAACTTTTTTTCCAGTGCTTCCCGCGCCTGCATGGCGCGGTAGGCGGTGTCCCGCAGGGTGCGGCTTACCCGCAGGGCGTTGTTGTCCCGCAGAAACCGCCGGATCTCCCCGATGATCATAGGCACGCCGTAGGTAGAAAACCGCACCGGCTGCGCGGGGTCAAAGTTGTCGATGGCCTTGATCAGCCCGATGCACCCCACCTGAAACAGATCGTCCAGATTTTCGCCTCGCTGGGCAAACCGCTGCACTACGCTGAGCACCAGCCGCAGGTTGCCCTCCACCATCCGCGTCCGGGCAGCTTTGTCCCCGGCGTGGGCAAGGGTGAGCAGCTGCCGCTTTTCCGCCTCGGTCAGCACAGGCAGCTGCCCTGTGTTCACACCGCATAGCTCCACCTTGTTGTACATCCAAACGCCCCCGGTCTTTTAGCTTTACCGGAAGTATGGCTCTGCGCGCCGGGCGCTATGCGTGGAAAAAATTGAGCGCCCCTCCGCAAAAGAGGAGCGCATTATAGACAAAGCTGTAATTTTATGGTATGCTGTGATTGGCGGCGCAAGCCGCCCATCAGGCGCTGTGCCCACAAACGCAGGCGGCTAGCTCCTTACCGGTACCTGAGTGCCGGGTTAGAGCGATTTTTTCTTTGAAATCTCGTTTCTCCCCGGACGCTTAAGGGCGGGAAGGGGGGATGCGTCATGACGTTTGAACAGGTCGTATTGCTGCTCACGCTGCTTGGCGGAGCAATCTACATCACCTTTCAGATCACATGGACTGTATCGCACAGTGATGATAAAAAGAAAAAATGACCGCCTTCATGATTCCCCAATCCTGAACGGTCATTTTTCTTTTGATCTAGTATGGTAAGGAGTTAGCCGTTTGCAGGGCCAGCGCCTCTTGTGCTTTTATTATACACGTTCCCACGCGGAATGTCAAGCGCTGCTACTCGCTTTCAAGGCGGGCTTTCAGGGTACGGATGATGCGCTTTTCCAGCCGGGAGATGTAACTCTGGCTGATGCCAAGGGCATCGGCGGCTTCCTTCTGGGTGTGCTCCACGCCGTCGGTAAGGCCGAAACGCAGTTCCATGATCTGCCGCTCCCGTGCCGAGAGTGCCGCTACGGCGCTGCGCAGCACCGCGCGCTCAGCGTCCTGCTCCAGCTGCTGGCTTACCGCGTTGGCATCGCTGCCAAGAATGTCCGAGAGCAGCAGCTCGTTGCCGTCGCCGTCCACGTTCAAAGGCTCGTCGATGCTGGCCTCCTGCCGGCGGTTGGAGCTTTTGCGCAGGTACATCAGGATCTCGTTGCCGATGCAGCGGCTGGCGTAGGTGGCCAGCTTGATGCTGCGGGCAGGGGTGAAGGTGTTTACCGCCTTGATCAGCCCGATGGTGCCAATGCTTACCAAGTCCTCGGCGGGCACACCGCTGTTCTCGTACTTTTTGGCCAGATACACCACCAGCCGCAGGTTGTGGGTGATCAGCTCCTCGCGGGCGGCAGCGTCCCCGGCAGCCATGCGGTCAAGCAGGGCTTTTTCCTGCTCGGGGGTAAGGGGCGGGGGCAGGCTTGGCCCGCCCGCCAGATAATGCACCGCGCCGCAGTAGCGCAAACGCCCCCACAGCTGCCGCCAGACTTGCCGTAAAAACTGCAACATGGAAATCCCTCCTGTGCATCAATTATTATATGTATTATAGGGGGCTTACACCCCCGCCTCCTCCGCTACGTCATCCCCCAACAGCAGCGTCCATGCGCCGGTGGGGGCGTCCGGGGCGCAAAAGGCCGCCAGCAGGCCGGGCACGCGGCGCTGCCCACGGCACAGCGCGGCGGGCACGGCGGGCAGCAGGCAATGGCCGGTAACGGCGGCGCAGGGTACAAACTGCACCCTCAGCCCCGGAGGCGGGGCAGTGCCGGCGGCAAACCAGCTGTCTAAGTAGGCGCGCAGCGGTGCGGGCAGCCGGCTGCGCACCGGCGGGTACTGCACCAGCACCACCCGCCGCCCGGCAAGGGGGTCTTGCAGGGTAAAGCCGGTGTCGTGGTAGGCCTGTACCGGCACTGTTGCCCCCGCAATTTGCAGCACAGCGGCAAAGCAGCCCCGCTGCGGGCGGCCAAACACCGCCAGCAGCCCGCGCAACAGCCCGTACACCCCGGCGCAGCAGAGCAAAAGCTGCCCCGGGCGCACCGGCAAAAGCACGTTCAGGTTGTTGGCCTGTACCCCGGGCAGCACCACCGCGCCGCACAGCAGGCCGTTCAGCGCCGCATACCATCCGCACAGCCGGGCAAAGCTGCGCACCCCGGCCACGCCGTAGCACACCGCCACCACCCCGCAGCAGCTGGCGATTTTATATAGTACCGCCAGCGGGGCGGGCCACGGCGGGGCCAGCAGGACAAGGGTGCTGACCGCAGCCGCCGCGCTGCCCGCGCACAGCCGCAGCCCGGTGCAGCTGCGCCCGCATAAAAGCCCCGCGCCCAGCAGCAGCGCGGCGGCTGCGGCAAAGTTTACCAGCAGCAATTCGTCCACAAAAACAACTGTTTTCATTGCAAAGCACCGCCTTATGGTTCTGGTAGTCTATTTTTCACAAATTTGCGAAAAAACTTGTCACACCAGAAAAACCCGCATGAACAGTGCAGTTTTGCTACAAAAGCCGGGACGATGTTTCACAGTTTTTACACTTTTTTCAAAAAAGTACTTGAACATTTCTGGAAAGTGTGGTATATTATTGCCATCCTAATAAGGATTGAGCCGGAAACACCGGTTCGAAAATATTTTTTCTATTTTTGAAGGGAGTAATTCATTATGATGATGCCTGCAAATTTCTCTGCTGTGTCTGAGAACGAGATGACCTACGTTATGGGCGGTAGCGTTGCTGACTACCTGGCACCCGCTATGGGCGCTGCTCAGTGGCAGAACTTCCACAAGAACCTGATTACCATCGTTGGTAACAAGTACGTTCAGGGCTTCCTGGACAACACCGTTGGTGCTATGTTCAGCGGCACCTGGACCCCCGGCGACGGCCTGACCGGCTTCGGCGGCCAGTTCAGCACCATTTGGAAGAAGAACTACACCGATAATGTGACCGGTGAGTCCACTGGCGCTCAGAAGTTCGGCTACGGCGCTCTGGGCGTTGTGAACAGCGCTCTGAACGTTGTTGGCAACCTGGCTGCTATCTACAACCTGGGCTTCGGCACCGCTAAGAACATCGTCAACGATACCAAGTTCAACTTTGTCTAAGTTTGACTCTTTGACAATGCTTGCGTGACTGTACCCCTAGGGGTGCAGGGAACATACTAGCATAATAACACCCCCGTAGGCTTATGCCTGCGGGGGTGTTTTTTACCCCTTCAGTCTCGCTGCGCTCGCCAGCTCCCCCAAGGGGGCGCCTTTTGGCAATGCCGGAAAGTTTGCCGCTACCGCTGAAGCCGTCCCCTTGGACAGACTCTCCCCGGTCGGGGAGAGATGTCGCGTTAGCGACAGAGTGGGGAGCGGGTGGCTGCGAACGAAGTGAGCAGACGGAAGGGGTGCACTCCGGGAAGTCGCCAACTGGAAAAACGAGACTGAGAGGGTTTTCCCACGTTCACACTTCTTTTACCAGTCTGTTACTTTCCGTTTTATGCGGTTTGTGGTATACTATGGTCAACATGGGTCACCATGGCTACATTGAAACAGACAGGATGTGAAATCCTCTTATGAAAGATGGCTTTTTAAAGGCAGCTGCCTTTTCGCCCGCGCTGCGGGTGGCAGACTGCACCTATAATGCGCAGCAGGTGCTGGCGCAGCTGCAAGCTGCCGCGCAGCGGGGGGTAAAGCTGGCGGTTTTCCCGGAATTTTGCCTTACCGGCTACACCTGCGGCGACCTGTTTTTGCAGCGCACCTTGCAGCAGGGCGCACTGGATGCACTGGAGTGGCTGCTTGCGCAGACCCGCGCACTGGACACCGTAGTGCTAGTGGGCTTGCCGCTGCTGGTGCACGGCAAGCTGTACAACTGCGCTGCCGTGCTGTGCCGGGGGCAGCTGCTGGGTATCGTGCCCAAGACCTACCTGCCCAACTACGGCGAATTCTACGAAAAGCGGCAGTTCACCCCCGGCAGCACCGAGGTGCAGACGGTGACCGTCTGCGGGCAGCAGGTGCCCTTTGGCACGTCACTGCTGTTCCGCTGCCGCCAGATGCCCAGCTTTGTGCTGGGCGTGGAGCTGTGCGAGGATCTGTGGAGCGCGTTGCCGCCCTCTACCTTCCACGCGCTGGCGGGCGCTACCGTCATTGCAAACCTTTCTGCCAGCGATGAGACCGTGGGCAAGGCGGAGTACCGCCGCGCACTGGTGGCAAACCAGTCTGCCCGGCTGCTGTGCGGCTACCTGTACGCCTCGGCGGGGCACGGCGAAAGCACCACCGATATGGTGTTTGCCGGGCATGACCTCATTGCCGAGGATGGCAGCATCCTTGCCGAGACTGCGCCCTTTGCGGGCGACCACGCCGAGACCGAGCTGGATTGCCAGCGCATGGAAGCCGAGCGTGCCCGCAACACCAGCTTTGAGCACACTGCCGAGGGCTACGTCACGGTGGAATTTGACCTTACACCGGAAGAAACGGTGCTCACCCGCCGCATCGACCCCGCGCCCTTTGTGCCCAGTGACCCGCAGCGCCGCGCCGCCCGCTGCGAGCTGATTTTGAAGATGCAGGCCGACGGCCTTGCCAAACGGCTGGAGCACGCCCACGCTAAAACGGCGGTCATTGGCATTTCCGGCGGCTTGGACAGTTGCCTTGCCCTGCTGGTGGCAGTGCGCGCCATGAAGCAGCTGCACCGCCCCGCCGCCGATGTGCTGGCGGTGACCATGCCCTGCTTTGGCACCACCAAGCGCACCCGCAGCAACGCCGAAATTTTGTGCGGGGAGCTGGGCGTAAGCTTTCAGGAAATTCGCATCGCCGACACCGTGCGCAGCCACTTTGCCGATATCGGGCAGGACGAGACCGTGCTGGATGTCACCTTTGAGAACGGGCAGGCACGGGTGCGCACGCTGGAGCTGATGGACCTTGCCAACCGCACCGGCGGCCTTGTGGTGGGCACGGGTGACCTTTCGGAGCTGGCGCTGGGCTGGGCGACCTACAACGGCGACCACATGAGCATGTACGGCGTGAATGCCGGTGTGCCCAAAACGCTGGTGCGCTATCTGGTGCAGTACGAAGCTGAGACTGCTGCCACCGCTGCTTTGCACGATGTGCTGCTGGATATTCTGGCCACCCCGGTGTCGCCGGAGCTGCTGCCCGCCAAGGACGGCGAGATTGCACAGATCACCGAGGACTTGGTGGGCCCCTACGAGCTGCACGATTTTTACCTGTATTATGTGCTGCGCTGCGGTTTTGGCCCGGCAAAAATCTACCGGCTGGCAAAGGTGGCCTTTGCAGGCAGGGCAGAGTACACGGATGCCGTGCTGTACAAGTGGCTGCGCAACTTTTACTGGCGCTTTTTTGCTCAGCAGTTCAAGCGCAGCTGCCTGCCGGACGGCCCCAAGGTGGGCAGCGTGACCCTTTCGCCCCGGGGCGACTGGCGGATGCCCAGCGATGCCTGTGCCACCCTCTGGCTGGCTGAGCTGGAGCAGCTCAAGCCCGGGGAGCAGTAAGCCATGAAGAACAAAAAGCTTTTGACCAATATCCTGTTTGCAGTGGTGGTGCTGGCCATCGCAGCGGTGCTGCTGGCTGTGCGCAGCCATAACGCCACCGGCGGAAAACTGACTGCCCAGCTGATCTACGGTGATAGCAACACCGTGCTGGACATTCCGCTGGAAAAGGACGAGACTTACAGTGTGGACACCGGTTATTATACGGTGCATATAGAGGTAAAGGACGGCAGAGCGCGGTTTGTTGAATCGCCCTGCCCGGATCACATCTGCGAGGGCTTTGGCTGGCTGTCGGCGGAGGATCAGACCGCCACCTGCCTGCCCGCCCGCGCCGTGCTGACCATCGTTCCGGTGGGCTGAAAAAAGGAGTATTCTCATGTTGGACGAAAACGAGCATTCCCGCAAGGAGGACGGTCGTTCCTTGCATCGTCTTTTGCACAAGGCTGAGCAGCAGGACGCTACTGTAGTGGTGGACAGCGCCGCGTTTTTCTCGGAGCTGCCGCCGGAGCAGGCTGCGCCGCCCCGCCGCCCGCAGCAAAACACCCCCCGCAGCACTGTGCCCGGGGCAAATGGGGCGTACCAGCCCCCGAAACGAGGGAAGATCTTGCTGATCGTACAGGCAATTTTAAGCGTTCTGGCGCTGGTGCAGCTGTGGCGCACCCAGATGCTGCCGGTGCTGTATCTGGTGGTTCTGGCGGCGCTGCTGGTGCTGCTGTGGCTGCTGGTCAAGCGCTGTCAGGAGTACAAAACTGCAGGCACAGTGTCCCGGGCGTTCTCGGTGGTACTGTGCGCCGCCATGGCGGTGGGCTGCGTGTGGGCGCAGCAGGGCCTCGACGCGCTGGGCAATATGACCAACGGTTTTTTGAGCAACGCCGAGGCCAATAAGATCACCAAAGAGCCTTTTGTGCTGTACCTGAGCGGTGTGGATACCCGCGGCGATCTGACCGAAAAAGCGCGCAGCGATGTGAATATCATTGCCGCAGTGAACCCCGTTACCAAGCAGGTGGTGCTGATCAACACCCCGCGCGATTATTATGTGGACCTTGCCGGAACAAACAGCAAGGATAAGCTGACCCACGCCGGGCTTTACGGTGTGCAGACCAGCATGGACACCCTCGGCAACCTGTACGGTGTGAACGTGGAGCACTATATCCGCATCAATTTTGCAGGGTTTATCGACATTGTTGATGCGCTGGGCGGTGTGGACGTGTATTCCGATCAGGCGTTCACCTCGGTGGGCAGCCCCGGTTACTACGACCCCACCACCTTTGTGGAGGGCTGGAACCATCTGGATGGCAAGGCTGCGCTGGCTTTTGCCCGCGAGCGCCACGCCTTCAAGACCGGCGATGTGCAGCGCGGCATCAACCAGATGAAGGTGATCGACGCCATGCTGAACAAGATCAAGTCCCCGGCGCTGCTGATGGGCTTTACCAAAATTCTGGACGCTGTTGCCGACAGCTTTGTCACCAGCCTTTCTACCAACCAGATCAGCGCGCTGGTGCGCATGCAGCTGAGCGATTTTGCAGAGTGGAATATTGAACGCTACACCGTTACTGGCACCTCCGGCAGCAGCACCAAGTGCTACTCTGCCAAGGGGCAGAAGCTCTATGTTATGAAGCCGGACGAAGCCTCTGTGGCAAAGGCCAAAGAGATGATCGCGGCGGTGATGGGCGGCGAAGGCACGGTAAGTTCCACCACCCAGACCCCGGAGAAGACGGACGTGTACACCCCCACCACTGACCCCGATGCTGCTGTCTCTGTGCCCGAGACGCCCGCCGACAGCGTGATCGTGGAAGTGCCGGCGGAAAGCGTGCCGGAGCAGCCCGCCGAACAACCGGCAGAGCAGCCGGCAGAGCAACCCGCGGAAACGCCCGCCGAGCAGCCCGCTGCCACCGAGACGCCCCAGCCGGAAACGACTGCTCCCGCCGAGGGCGGCAGCACCGAGACGCCCGCCGTCAGCCTGCCCACGCAGGAGCAGGTGGAGCAGGCCGCAGGCTCGCTGTACAGCGCCGCTTCCACCGTGCTGGACGCCATCCTGGGCGCAAGCGGGAACTGAGCAACCCCGTTCCGTGAAAAGGCAACCCGGGAAAATCCGCAGATTTTCCCGGGCTGCAATTAAAAATGACTATTCCGCTGAATATGCCCAAAGCGCACGCGGCGGGCATTTTCAATAGTCTTGCATGCAACAAAGAGGTCACTGCACAAATCCTGTGCGGTGGCCTCTTTTTACGTTGCTGCAACAAAAAAGCTGCCTGCAACAGCAGACAGCGCAAAAACACAAAAGGGAAAACGAGATAGACCGTAAGCCGGGTTCTGTATTAAACGACGATCTGTCTAGGCCTGCCATTGCTGACAGGCTCGTGCCGCCTTCGGGACACGCGAGCAGCGCTGTACGTCCCATATAGGCGTTGCTTCCGGTAGGGTTTACAAAGCCGCATGGTCACCCATGCGCTGGTGAGCTCTTACCTCGCCGTTTCATCCTTACCGCATTGCTGCGGCGGTTTGTTTTCTGTTGCACTTTCCCTAAGGTCACCCTCGGCTGCCGTTAGCAGTTACCGTGCTCTGTGAGGCCCGGACTTTCCTCAGAGCGGTCAAAGCCGCCCCGCCGCCGTATGTTCCACTCGTTTTCCGTTCCTCATGATACCATAAAAAAGTAAGATTTGCAAGTGAAACGGATTTTTGTTATAATATCATTTGTGTTTTTGTGATTTTTGCAGGGGGAGGGCAGGCCATGCAGCTGTATTTTGCCGTGCCGGATACGGCCACCACCCACGATGGGGTGCTGGTGCGCAGCTTTCTGCGCCAGTGTGCCGTCTCTACGGATCTCGCCCGGGCGGTCAAGTTCCGGGGCGGCGGCTTTTTTGCGGACGGCGTGCCTGTGCTGGCAAACCGGCGCATCTACCCTGGGCAGATGCTCTCCTTTGCCCTGCCGCCGGAGGGGGACGGCGTGACCCCGCAGCCGGAGATTCCGGTCAAGGTGGTGTACGAGGATGCCTTTGCGGTGGTGCTGGAAAAGCCGCCGCAGCTGGCGGTTCACCCCACCCTGAACTACCCCGGGGGCACATTGGCCAACGGCTACGCGGCGTGGGCGGCTGCCCACGGCCACAGCCCGGTTTTCCGCCCAGTGAACCGCATCGATAAGGACACCAGCGGCCTTGTACTGGCGGCCAAAAACGCCTACGCCGCGCCGCTGTTGGCAGGCAGGGTGACAAAGCTGTATTATGCCATCGCACAGGGCGCGCTGCCGCTGGGAAAAGGAGCAATCGATGCACCCATCGGCCGCCGGGGCGATAGCATCATCGGGCGCTGCGTTACCCCCGAGGGCAAGCCCAGCCGCACCGAGTATACTATTATAAAGGAAGAAAACGGCCTTAGCCTTGCAGCCTGCGTGCCGGTGACCGGGCGCACCCATCAGATCCGGGTGCACTTTGCGTCCATCGGCCATCCTCTTGCCGGGGACGATCTTTACGGCGGCAGCCGGGAGCGCATTGCCCGGCAGGCGCTGCACTGCGCCAGGCAAAGCTTTGCCGTGCCTGTATACACCCCGCTGCCGGATGGCATCCGGGTGGAAATGCCTTTGCAGCTGCGCACCGTCACAGTGGAAAGCCCGCTGCCGCCGGATATGGAAGCGCTCTTTTCGTGAAAACTGCGTGAAAAAATAGCCAAATTTTATGTAAGCGCTTGTTTCAAACCATGCAAAGTGTATAATAAAAAGAGAGCGTATTGTGTACAGGCCCTGTTGGCCTTTTGAACAGGGGAACGTACACCATCTAGCTGTTGTGTTCCGGGCCGGAAAAATGCCCTGCAGCAGCGCAGGAAGGAGAAAAATCCCGTTGACTGAAGATAAAATAAAGGAGCAGCAGCCTGCTGCGCAGCCTGTACGGCAGCCCCGCCGCCAGAAGCTGCGCTCGCTGTGGGCGCAGTTCCAATGCCGGGGCGTGCTGCGGCGGCACAGGATTCGCCGCAAGCGTCAGCACCGCTGGGAAAAGCTGTGGCACAAGCTGCTGCACAATCCCATAGCACCTATGGTGGGCGAGACGCTGTACGCCATCGGCTTTTCCGCCGAGTATGCCGTGGTCCGTACAGGACGCCGCTTGCAGCATGGGCTGCGGCGTCTGCTGCAAACGGTCAGAGAACTGCTGAAAAATATTGCATTCATGGCCTTTCCCGGGGCGGCGCAGCTGCTGCGGGATCTGTTCGGCCCGGTAGTGCTTGCCCTGCGGGGCACCGGGGCGCTGCTGCGCCACGCACACCGGGTACGCAAGGAAAACGGCTTTGGTGCTGCGCTGCGCGCAAGCGGCCACTTTCTTGCCCATGGCATCGCTGACAACATCCGCCTTGTGCCCCGCATGGCTATGTATGTGCTGCCGGTGGCAGCGCTGGCTGTTATGGTGACCGTGTTCCAGACCACCATCCGCCAGCCCTACGCTTTGCAGGTGCAAGTGGACGACAAGACCGTGGGCTATGTGGCCAACGAAGAGGTGTTTAACTCTGCACTGGAAGCTGTGCAGCAGCGTATCAATTATTCCGGCGCAGAGCAGGCGCACTTTACCGTGGAGCCTACTTATTCCGTGACCGTCGCCCATGACGTGATGGACGAAAATGACGTGGCTGACGCCATCCTTAAGAATTCCAGCGACCAGATCAGCGAGGGCACTGCCCTATATCTGGACGGTGAGCTGACCGCCGTGTGTGCGGACGGCAACAGCCTGCAACGGTACATCAGCAGCCTGCTGGAACCCTACGAGAACCCCGATGACCCCAACACCACCGTGGGCTTTAACAAGGATGTCACGCTGGAAAACGGCATCTACTTCAACGAGAGCTTCCAGGAGGAAGCCGAGGTGGAGCAGCTGCTCTCCGGTGTGCAGCAGGCACAAAAGACCTACACCGTGCAGAGCGGCGACACCATCTGGGCCATTGCCCAGAAAAATGGCCTGACCGTGAAGGAACTGTGCGAGATGAACACCGGCTTTACCGCCAACGGGGAAAACGGCCTGACCCAGAACTCCAAGATCCTGCCCGGCGATGCACTGACCGTGGTGCGGGAGGAGGAGACGCTGGAGGTGCGCATCACCAAGGTGGAAAGCTGGGAGGAAGAGATCGCCTACACCACCGAGACCACCAAGTCCAAAGAGCTGAACTCCGGTACCAAGCGCGTTACCCAGAAGGGCGAGAACGGCATCCGCACCGTGACGGCACAGCGGGTGTACGATGCAAACGGCAATCAGCTTTCCCAGCAGATTTTGAGCACTGTGGTGACCAAGGAGCCTGTGACTGAAAAAGTTACGGTGGGCACCAAAAAGGTGTCCTCCGGTGCATCCTATATCACCGGCAGCGGACGGTTCATCTGGCCGGTGCCCGGCTATCGGAACTGCTCCCGCTGGTACGGCGGCAGCCACAAGGGCGTGGATATCTGCGCCGCCGCCGGTACGCCCATTTACGCTTCGGCAGGCGGTACGGTGACCAAGGCCGGCTATAACCGCGCCGGTGCGGGTACAGGCTACGGCAACTCCATCATCATCAGCCACGGCAACGGCTACACCACCTTGTACGCCCACTGCCTGTCGCTGGTGGTGCACGCCGGTCAGTCGGTCAAGCAGGGTCAGCTCATCGGCTATGTGGGCAGCACCGGACGTTCCAGCGGCAACCACTGCCACTTCGAGATCCGGCGCAACGGCTCTTACATCGCACCGCAGAACGTGTTCAACCGCAGCAAATATCGGTAAATAGCAGCAAGGGCTTTTCCGCAGGGGGAAAGCCCCTCTGCTGTATCATGAATAAAAAGGAGAGATCATCTATGTCTACCCCTCACATCAGCGCAGAAATGGGCGATTTCGCCAAGACAGTCCTTATGCCGGGTGACCCCCTGCGTGCCAAATTTATTGCCGACACCTTTTTGCAGGATGTCCGGCAGGTGACTGGCGTGCGCGGGATGCTGGGCTTTACCGGCACCTACGAAGGCCGCCCCATCAGCGTGATGGGCAGCGGTATGGGGATGCCCTCCATCGGCATCTACTCCTACGAGCTGTTCAACTTCTACGGCGTGGAAAATATCATCCGCATCGGTTCTGCTGGCAGCTATACCGAGAAGGCCAAGCTGTTTGACACCGTGCTGGCTACCGGTGCTGTGAGCGAGAGCAACTACGCCCGGGTGCAGAGCGGCTTTACCGGCAACATCACCCTGCCCAGCGCAGCCCTGAACGAGAAGCTGCGTGCCTCCGCTGCAAAGCAGGGCATTCCCCTGATCGAGGGCAACATCCATTCCTCGGATGTGTTCTACCGCCAGCCCTCGGACGCAAAGCCCACCTACTGGGAAAAGTTGCGGGACGAGGACGGCTGCCTGTGCGTGGAGATGGAAAGCTTTGCTCTGTTTGCCAACGCGCAGGTGCTGGGCAAGAACGCCGCCTGCCTGCTGACCATCTCGGACAGCTTTGTGGCCCCCGGCATTACCACCGCCGAGGAGCGCCAGAAGAGCTTTACCGACATGATGAAGGTCGCTCTGGGCGCAGAGTACTGATCGCATAACTTTCCAGCGCGGCTGCCGCCCCAAGGCACAGCCGCGCTGTTTTTGCCCGTAAAAGGAGGAAACAGCATGACGAAACTGACCATGGAAGAAAAACAGCAGCTGATCCGCATGGCACTGGCCGCACGGGAAAAGGCCTATGCGCCTTACAGTGATTTTATGGTGGGCGCTGCACTGCGCGCTGCGGATGGCCGCATCTTTACCGGCTGCAACGTGGAGAACGCCGCCTTTACCCCCACCAGCTGCGCCGAGCGCACCGCCCTGTTCAAGGCGGTGGCGGAAGGTGTGACCGCGTTTACGGATATTGCGGTGGTGGGCAGCCGCCGGGGCGAAGTGAACCGGCAGATCACCTCGCCCTGCGGGGTGTGCCGTCAGGCACTATTCGAGTTTGGCGGGCCGGAGCTGAACGTCATTATGGCAAAGACCCCGGAGGACTTCATTGAGCGCAGCATGGACGAGCTGCTGCCCTTCGGCTTTGGCCCCTCCAACGTGGCGGGCAACAGCGCCGTGGAAGGAAAGTAACTGTCCTTCTGCGAAAAACAGCGCAAGCAGGGGAAATTTGGTGAATAAGCATTACTTTTTTATAAATTATACAAGGGATTTGTAAAGAATTTGTAATCGGAAATTGCTTGCATCTGTCACATCCACCCGCTATACTTGAGCCAGCAAATGTGCCAGAGCGCACATTTCATTCATTTGACGCAATTTTTTAAAATAAAAGGAGAGTTTCTTATGAAGATTTCTCGTCGTAACTTTCTGGCTGTGGCCGGTGCTGCTGCCGCTGCCGCTGCTCTGACCGCCTGCGGCGGTTCTTCCGCTTCTTCTACCAGCACTGCTTCTTCCGCAGCTGCCAGCTCTTCCGCCGCTTCCGGCGCAGCAGACGGCGCTGAGAAGATCGCTAAGGTCGCTCTGACCTGCGATACTGGCACGATCGATGATGAGAGCTTCAACCAGGCTTGCTGGGCTGCTGTTTCCGGCTACATGGGCAAAAACTGCCAGTACTACATCCCCGAGTCCGATGCTTCCGATGAGGATCGCGAGACCATGATCCGTCTGGCTGTCAACGAAGGCGCTGATGTTATCGTCTGCGTTGGCTACCTGTACGGCGCATCTCTGGCATGGGCTGCTGAGCAGTACCCCAACATCAAGTTCATTGCTATCGATGTGACTCAGGGCGATATCGGCACCGACAGCATCCCCGCCAACTGCTACTGCATCACCTTCAAGGAGGAGCAGGCAGGCTATCTGGCAGGCTACGCCGTTGTTAAGGACGGCTACACCAAGCTGGGCTTCCTGGGCGGCATGGCTGTGCCCGCCGTTATCCGTTACGGCTACGGCTATGTGCAGGGCGCTGACGCTGCTGCAAAGGAGCTGGGCACCAACGTTGACATCAACTACTTCTACGGCGGCCAGTTCTACGGCGATGCCAACATCACCTCCCGTATGGAGGGCTGGTATGCCAACGGCACTCAGATCGTCTTTGCCTGCGGCGGCGGCATCTACACTTCCGCTGTCGAGGCTGCTCTGAAGAACAACGGCTACGTTGTTGGCGTTGACGTTGACCAGAACTACATCGGCGCGAACGGCGTGGAAAAGGACGGCTACGCTTACAACCCGTTCATCACCTCTGCCATGAAGGGTCTGTCTGAGTCTGTCAGCACCGCTCTGGGCGACATCGAGGCCGGCGAGTGGAGCAACATCGCTGCTACCAACGGTAACTTCGGTCTGGAGGATGGCGACTATGTTGGTCTGCCCACTGCTGATGACAGCTGGAACTTCAAGACCTTCACCAAGGACGAGTACGAGGCCCTGAAGAGCAAGATCGCTTCCGGCGAGCTCGTTGTGGACAACAGCTCCGACGACGCTACCAAGCCCACCGTCAGCGAGTTCACCAAGGTCAACTACATCCAGTAATCGCTATCCCGGAATTACTCCCGTAATAGGGGCGGGGTGCTCATGCAGGGGCACCCCGCCCTTTTTGTATGCCTGCGTAAGAGAAACAGGTAGGAAATCATGCAGACTGTACAAAAGTAATACTTTTGCTTGTGCTTTTTGACAAAAAATCAAAAAGCCGTGTGCAAACCGCAAAAAATCAGGTATAATGGTTTGTAGTATAGAAAAGGTGTCGTTACGGCACGAAAGGAGAGTGAGCAGATTGGCAGAGGATTATGTGATCGAGATGCTCCACATTACCAAGGAATTCCCCGGTATCAAGGCAAACGATGATATCACCCTGCAACTGCGCAAGGGCGAGGTACACGCCCTTCTGGGCGAGAACGGCGCGGGCAAAAGTACGCTGATGAGCGTGCTGTTCGGCCTGTATCAGCCGGAACAGGGCAAGATCCTGAAAAACGGCAAGGAGGTCGCCATCCGCAACCCCAATGATGCCAACGCACTGGGCATCGGCATGGTGCACCAGCACTTCAAGCTGGTGGAATGCTTCAGCGTGCTGGACAACATCATTCTGGGCGTGGAGCCCAACAAGATGGGCTTTTTGCAGAAGGCCGAGGCACGCAAAAAGGTGATGGCGCTGAGTGAAAAGTACGGCCTGCGGGTGGACCCGGACGCCTTGGTCAGCGATATCTCGGTTGGTATGCAGCAGCGCGTAGAGATCCTGAAGATGCTGTACCGCGACAACGAGATCCTGATCTTTGACGAGCCCACCGCTGTGTTGACCCCGCAGGAGATCGACGAACTGATGGAGATCATGCGCGGGTTCAAGAAGGAGGGCAAGTCCATCCTGTTCATCACCCATAAGCTCAACGAGATCATGGCTGTGGCCGACCGCTGCACCGTGCTGCGCAAGGGCAAATATATGGGCACGGTGGATATCAAGGACACCACCAAGGAAGAGCTTTCCCGCCGCATGGTGGGCCGTGACGTGCAGCTGCAGGTGGAAAAGCAGCCCGCGCACCCCGGCGAGACCGTGCTGGACGTGGAGAATGTTACCATCCACAATGACCAGCGCAAGAAGGATGTGGTGAAGGACGTGTCCTTCAAGGTGCACGCAGGCGAGATCGTCTGTCTGGCGGGCATCGAGGGCAACGGCCAGACCGAGTTCATCTACGGCCTGACCGGCCTGAGCAAGCTGTCTAGCGGCAAGCTTACGCTGGACGGCAAGGATATCACCCACGAGAGCATCCGCCAGCGCTCCAAGGACGGCATGGGTCACATCCCGGAGGACCGCCACAAGCACGGTCTTGTGCTGGATTTCAGTCTGGAAAACAACATCGTGCTGCAGCGCTACTGGCAGCCGGAGTTCCAGAAGGGCGGCTTTATCCGTGCCGATAAGGTGCGCGAGTACTCCGACCGGCTGATCAAGCAGTACGATGTGCGCAGCGGTCAGGGCAGTCTGACCACCGTGCGCAGTATGTCCGGCGGCAACCAGCAGAAGGCCATCATTGCCCGCGAGATCGACCGCGACCCCAAGCTGCTGGTGGCAGTGCAGCCTACCCGTGGTCTGGACGTGGGTGCCATTGAGTACATCCACCGCCAGATCGTGGCCGAGCGCGACAAGGGCAAGGCCGTGCTGCTGGTCAGCTTGGAGCTGGACGAGGTGATGAACCTTTCTGACCGCATCCTTGTAATGTACGAGGGCGAGATCGTGGGCGAGTTTGACCCCAAGACCACCACCGTGCAGGAGCTGGGTCTGTATATGGCAGGCGCCCGCAAGCAGGGAAAGGAGGAGCAGTAACACATGAATAAGAAAAAACTTTCCCGCAGCGGCAGCCTGCAAAGCTCTGTTACCAGCGTGCTGGCTGCACTGCTGTGCATCCTGATTGGTTTGCTGGTGGGCTTTCTGGTGCTGGTAGCCATCAACCCCGCACACGCATGGGGCGATGGCTTTGTGCGCATCCTCAAGGGCGGCTTCCACGATGCCCCCTACGGCGTGGGCAAAGAGCTGGCCAATGCCGCACCCCTGATCATGACCGGTCTGTCCGTGGCCTTTGCCTTCAAGACCGGCCTGTTCAACATCGGTGCAGCCGGTCAGTATACGCTGGGCGCTTATGGTGCGCTGTACTGCGCCATCATGCTTAAGCTGCCTTGGTTCGTCTGTCTGCTGGCAGCAGCCGTGCTGGGCGGCCTGTGGGGCGCGATCCCCGGTTTCTTCAAGGCCTACTTCAACATCAACGAGGTCATTACCTCCATTATGTTCAACTGGATCGGCCTGTATCTGGTGAATGAGCTCATCTACCAGAACGGTACCGGCCCCATGTACGATGTGCGCAACACCCGTACTTTGAACCTGAGCAAGAACGCCGATTTTGCCCAGTCCCTGATCCCGGACTTTGGCCTGAACAAGCTGTTCCAGACCAATAGCACCACCATTGCCATCTTCTTAGCGGCAGCGGTGGCTGTGCTGATCTGGGTGGTGCTGAACAAGACTACTTTCGGCTACGAGCTCAAGGCTGTTGGCCTGAACAAGAACGCCGCCCGTTACGCCGGTATCAACGAAAAGAAGAACATCATCCTCTCCATGGCCATTGCCGGTGCGCTGGCAGGCTTCGGCGCAGGCCTGTTCTATCTGTCCAACGTGTCCCAGTGGAACCCGCTGAACTCCACCAGCCTGCCGGGCATGGGCTTCAACGGTATCTCGGTGGCACTGCTGGCAAGCTCCAACCCCATCGGTACCGTGTTCTCCGCGCTGTTCATCTCCCACATCTCGGTCGGCGGCTCCTTCCTGTCCACCAAATTTTACCCCACTGAGATCTCGGATCTGATCAGCGGCATCATCATCTACCTGTGCGCATTCTCTATGCTGTTCCGCGGCAAGATCCAGAGCCTGCTGTTCCGGAATGCCGAAAAGACCAATGTGAACGCAGAGCCTGCATCTGCCGCAGAAAAGACCAAAAAGGAGGGCAAGTAATATGCTGCTTCTGATCAAATATACCCTGCTGTACGGCATCGTGCTGATGTTGGTGGCACTGGGCGGTATGTTCAGCGAACATTCCGGCATCATCAACATTGCGCTGGAGGGCATCATGGTCATCGGCGGTGTGGCCGGTGTGCTTACCCTGACCATGCTGCCTGCAAGCCTGTCGCCCTTCCTTGTGGTGCTGATCTCCATTCTGGTGGCAGCGCTGGCGGGCGTGATCTACAGTCTGCTGCTGGCCTTTGCCTCCATCAACCTGAAGGCGGACCAGACCATCGGCGGCACGGCACTGAACCTGCTGGCTACCGCCATTGCCGTGGTCATCTCCAAGTACTTCAGCGAGAGCGGCAGCGCCAAGCTGAACTATTCCAACAAGCCCTTCCTGTTCAGCATCGGCGGGCTGGAACTCAGCGTGTTCGTGCCGTTGGGGCTGATTTTGCTGGTGGTCAGCTACATCGTGCTGTACAAGACCCGCTTTGGCCTGCGCCTGCGTGCCTGCGGCGAGCACCCGCAGGCTGCGGACTCGGTGGGCATCAACGTTTACAAGATGCGTTACGCCGGTGTCATCCTTTCCGGTGCGCTGGGCGCCGTCGGCGGTCTGGCGTATATCGTGCCCCCGGTGCAGACCTGGAACTTTGAAGTCGGCGTGGCCGGTGCAGGCTTTCTGGCACTGGCAGTTATGATCTTTGGCCAGTGGAAGCCTTTCCACATCTTTGGCGCGGCCATGTTCTTTGCCGTGTTCAAGAGCCTTGCCAATATTGCAGACTCTACCTTCCTTGCGCAGCTGCACTGGTCCAGCAACATCTATAATATGATGCCCTTTGTGGCCTCCATGGTCATTCTGGCCTTCACCTCCAAGAACAGCATGGCACCCAAGGCCGAGGGTATCCCCTACGATAAGGGCTCCCGCTAAGCGTATTCGCTAAAAATCCGTAAAACGAAGGCATCCGCAGCCATCCATGTGCTGCGGATGCCTTTTTTGTACGGGGCAGGGCATATTTTGTCCATATATTTGCCGGCAGAAAATGGCATTTGCTGCTTGTAAAATACAACAAGATGTGCTATCATTATAAAACGAATGTGTATCTATAGGAACCCGGTGTACATTTCTTGCACTGCGGAAAACAAGAAAGGTGAGTTTCGCTATTATGGACGAAAAAGCAACTATGGGACAGTCGCTCCGGAGCACGGAGGACGAGGAGACCATTGATCTGATGGAACTGGCCCGCCTGCTGTGGGCGCATGCCGTGCAGATCGTGGCAGCAGCTGTTGCGGCAGCGCTGATCTGCCTGCTGGTGTGCGTGTTTGCGCTTACACCCAAGTACCAGGCCTCTATCAACATGATCGTGAATACCCGGCAGGATAACTCCTCCACCTTTACCAGTGATAACTTCAATTCTGCCAAGAACCTGATCAGCACCTATGCGGTCATCATCAAGGGCAACACCGTGCTGAACGAGGTGATCGACAAACTGGATCTGGATATGACCTACACCGAGCTGTACGACATGGTGGATGTTGCCGATGTGGACGCTACCCAGATCATGAAGATCACGGTCACCGATACGGATGCAGAGCGTGCGGGTGAGATCGCCCAGACCATTGCCGACATCGTGCCCGACGTGCTGGTGGAAAAGGTGGAAGCCGGTTCCTGCAAGGCGGTGAGCGATGTGATCATCGATCCCAACAAGGTGTTCCCCCAGACTACGAAGTACGTTGTGCTGGCCGGCCTGCTGGGTGCTGTGCTGGTGTGCGGCATTCTGGTGCTGGCACATCTGCTGCATGATACCGTTGTGGATGACGAAGATGTTCAGAAGAAGCTCGGCCTGCCCGTGCTGGGCCTGATCCCGGAGGTGTAAGACGATGTGGAATCTGTTTGGTAAAAAGAAAAAAGAAGGTGAGCACCGCACCCTGCAGCTGATCACCGATAAAAAGATGCCCTTTGGCTATGTGGAAGCCTACAAGTCTCTGCGCACCAATCTGGACTTTATGGCAGGCTCCATGGACGTGCACACGCTGGTCATCACCAGTACCGTGCCGGAAGAGTCCAAGAGTAACGTGGCGGTCAATCTGGCGCTGACGCTGGCCGAAAGCGGCAAAAAGGTGGCTCTGGTGGACTGCGACCTGCGCAAGCCGGTGCTGCACCGCTATCTGAAGGCCGGTCACAACGTAAAGGGCGTTTCCAACGTGCTGTCCAACCAGTGCACGCTGGACGAGGCGTTGCAGGAACTGAAGGAAATGAATCTGACCTTCCTGCCCGCCGGTACCCCGCCGCCGAACCCCTCTGAGATGCTGAGCCAGCCGCAGATGCAGGCCATGGTGGATGCCCTGCGGGAAAAGTTCGATTTTGTCATCCTTGATGCACCCCCGGTGTCCGTGGTCACCGATGCAGCCGTCATCGGCCGCTATGTGGACGGCGCAATGTTCGTTGTGCGCTCGGACTACGCCCCCGCCGATGCAGTGCGCGGCGCAGTGAAAAAGCTGCAGGATGCCGGTGTCCGGGTGCTGGGCAGCGTGCTGACCCGCTACGACATGAAGAAGGCACTCAAGGGCTCCAGCTACGCATACAGCTATGCTTACAACTACAACTATGCCTACGGCAAGCAGGATGCCACTGCCGGTAAATAATAAGGAAGCACTGCTATGACCGATCTGCATTGTCACATTCTGCCCGGCATGGATGACGGCGCAAAGGATACAGCGGTCTCGCTGGAGCTGCTGCGCAGGGAATACGAGGATGGTGTGCGCAATATTGCGTTCACCAGCCACTTCAACAGCGAGCGTACCACAGTGGAAGCCTTTACGGTAAAGCGGCAGACTGCCTTTGAACAGCTGACCGCAGCGCTGGAGGGGCAGCCCATGCAGTTTGATTTCAAACTGGGGGCGGAGGTGTTCTTCTCGCCCGGCCTGTGCGAGCTGGACACCCGGGCGCTGTGCATGGGGGACACCGCTTATCTGCTGCTGGAATTCCCCACCACCCACAAGCCGCATTTTATCCGGCAGACCCTGTACAATCTGCAGCAGCAGGGCATCGTGCCGCTGATCGCGCATATCGAGCGCTACCCCTATGTGCTGGAGGATCCCACCCTGCTGTACGACTGGGTAGCCGCCGGTGCCTATGCGCAGATCAACGCAGGAGCACTGCTGGAGCCTAAGCTCTGCAAAAAGTTGTGTAAGTTCATCCAGTGGGGATTGGTTCATGTCATCTCCACCGACACCCATTCCCCGGACAAGCGCCCGCCCCGCATGGCACAGGGAGTGCAGCGGCTGGAAGAGCTGCTGGGCAAGGAAACTGCTGCCCGCATCGTGCGCAACGGCGATGAACTGTTCCACGATCAGGAACTGGACGCTGTGACCCTGCATCAGCCCAAAAAGTTTTTGGGCATGTGGGTCTGATCCTAAAGTAAGGAGAAAACTGCCCGGGCAGAGAATTACTCTGACCGGGCAGCGGATTTTAGTATGAAGAAAAATAAGGTCCTGAAAATCGTGTTGATCGTGCTGGGCGCGCTGGTGGCTCTGCTGGCAGCAGCTGTTCTTGGCGTGCTGTTCTACCTCCACAGTATGGCAGCCGGTATTCCTGAAACCCTGCCGGATGCCCCGGCGGACAGCACACAGGTCACCCTGACGGATGATGAGATCGATAAGCTGCTCAGCGGTGAGATCACGCTGGAGGAACTGGCAGATGAAGCCGCCGCGTCCGGCAGCGGGGAACAGGAGGCATCCGCCAGCGCTCCGCAGCAGGAGACAGGTGCGGCTTCCTCCCCGGCGAATTCTGATACTTCTCCGGCGGCATCTGCCTCCCGGACGGAGAGCAGCAGTACAGCGTCCTCCAGCAAGCAGGAGACTGCCGGTACAGCCAATTCCGGTACAAAAAAACCGTCGTCCTCCTCCGGCAAACAGGAAGCCTCCTACGAGGCCGAGGTTAAGGCGCTGCTGAAGCAGCTGTACAGCGTCAAAGCGCGCGCCGAGGCAGAGCTGAACAGCTGCATTGCCGGAGCAAAGGCAGAGTTCAAATCGCTGCCAGAGTCTCAGCAGACACAGGCGCGCAAGATCTCCATCGTGCTGGCCAGAAGCGGCAGACTGTACGCGATGCAGGCGTCCTACGACAGGGAAGTGGAGAGCATCGTCAGCCAGATGCGTGCCATTCTGACCGCCAACGGCCAGAGCACCGCATTGGCGGATCAGGCCATGGCCTCCTATAAGGCACAGAAGAGCGCCATGTACTCCCGGCTGACCGCAAAACTGTACTCCTGACCCGCAAAACGACCCATGACCACCCGCAGCACATCTCCCGGGCACTGACTGTGCCGGAAAGGGGCTGCGGGTGGCTTTGTTTTGCCTTTTTGCTGTAATATGGAGAAAAATGCCAAGGACATGGAGGGATGACTCTGCGGCAGAGACGCTGCCTTTTACGCCGACAGGGGAGGGCGGATTGTACGCACCAACGGAACAATCCCCCAAAAGGTCGGAAAAGTAGCACTTTTACCTACAAATATACAGGAAATTTGTATAAAGTATAAGATTTCACTCATGCTTTGCTATAATGAAGTGAATTCTTTTCATGTAAATTGACAAAAATCGTGGTTATCCTTATAATAGATAGAGTGTTTCTCGGGTATGGACGATGGTGTTTGTGCAACCGCAAGATGCCATCGTTTTATTATTCGCTTTTCTGTCCACGTGCCAAGGACAGACGTCCGCTATGTGTGAGGCTGGCGGACTGCGGGAAAGTGTGGCTCGGCCTGAGAGCAAAAACAGTAATTCATTGATAGGATTGGAGTGGCATCAAACGATGGCAAAGTACATCATCAAGCGTGTCGCAATGGGTATCTTCAGTATCTTCATTGTGGCTACGGTTACCTTTTTTGTCATGAACCTGGTCCCCGGTGGCCCGTTCGTGGCAGAAAAGTCCATCAGTGCCGCTGCTCAGCAGGCTCTGGCCGAAAAGTATGGCCTGGATAAGCCGCTGGGTGTGCAGTACGTCAACTACATGAAGGGCCTTTTGCACGGCGATCTGGGTCTGAGCCTGCGTCAGCGCGGCCGTACCGTGAACCAGATCATCGCCAGTAAGCTGCCGGTATCCTGCCGTCTGGCAGGCATTGCAGTGGTGGTGGCTCTGTGCGTGGGCATCCCGCTGGGCTGCATTTCCGCTTATAACCGCGGCAAGTGGCTGGATAACATTATTATCGTGTTTGCAACCTGCGGCATCGCGATCCCCAGCTTTATCTCCAGCGTGCTGCTGCTATACCAGTTTGGTATGAACATGAAGGTGCTGCCTACGGTTGGCCTGAACAGCGCAGCCGCCTATATCATGCCGGTCACCGCACTGGCCATCTACCCCTCGGCATATATCACCCGTCTGATGCGCTCCAGCCTGCTGGACGTCATGGGTCAGGACTATATGCGCACTGCCCGCGCAAAGGGCGTGTCCCAGTTCATGATCCTGTTCAAGCATGCACTGCGCAACGCCATCCTGCCTGTCATCACCTACGTTGGCCCCATGCTGGCCGGCCTGATGACCGGTTCCTTCGTGGTGGAAAAGATCTTCTCCGTGCCCGGTCTGGGCCGCGACTTCGTGTCTGCCATCACCAACCGTGACTACACCATGATCATGGGCACCACCATTCTGCTGTCCAGCATGGTCATCATTGCAAACGTGATCGTGGATATCCTTTATAAGATCATTGACCCGCGCATCAAGCTGAAGTAAGAGAGGAGCGATTTTCATGGAAAACATTAAAAAGAATCCGCTCAGCCTGCAGCTCAATGCGGAGGATTTTCTGCCCGCCAGCAATGAAGAAAAGCAGAGTCTGGTGGTCATGCGCGAGAGCGTCAACTTCTGGAAGGACGGTATCCGCCGCCTGAAGAAGAACAAGATCGCCATGGTCAGCTTTGTGTTCATCATTGCCATTGCCATCTTTGCCTACCTTCTGCCCGCCGTGTGGCCCTACAGCTACTCGGAGCAGGTGAAGGGCAGCAATAATCTGGCACCGTTCGAGTACTCTGCCTCCGAGCAGGCCCGCATCGATGCCGGCGAAAAGGTGTTCCCGCACATTCTGGGTACCGACCGTATGGGCCGTGACTTTGCGGTGCGTATCATGATGGGCACCCGCGTCAGCCTGTCTGTCGGTCTGATCGCCTCTGTGCTGGTGCTGATCATCGGCGCTACCTACGGCGCAGTTTCCGCCTTCGCCGGCGGCTGGGTGGACAATATCATGATGCGTATCACGGATATTCTGTACACCATCCCGGATATTCTGCTGATCATCCTGCTGGGCATGGCTCTGAAGGATCCTTTGGATGCGCTGTCCACCCAGCCCGGCTTCAAGTGGATGCAGACCCTTGGCCCCAACATGATCTCCATCTTCATCATCTTTGCTCTGCTGTACTGGGTCGGCATGGCGCGTATCGTCCGCAGCCAGATCCTGATCCTGAAGGAGAGCGAGTACGTTACCGCTGCCCGCGCACTGGGCGCTTCCAGCGGCCGTATCATCAAAAAGCACCTGCTCACCAACTGCATTGGTACCCTGATCGTTACCACCACCCTGCAGATCCCCGCTTCCATCTTCACCGAGAGCTACCTGAGCTTCATCGGTCTGGGTGTTGCAGCCCCGCTGCCTTCTCTGGGCTCTCTGGCTACCGATGCCGTCAAGGGCATGAACACCTACCCCCATCTGCTGATCGCCCCCGCACTGATGATCAGCGTGATGATCCTTGTGTTCAACCTGTTCGGCGATGGCCTGCGCGATGCCTTTGACCCGAAGCTGAAGAATTGATGAGGTGAACAGAAATGAGCGAGAAAATTCTTGATATCAAAGATGAACGCCTTTCTTTCTTCACCCCTGCGGGCGAAGTAAAGGCACTGAACGGCGTTTCCTTTACCATGAATCAGGGCGATGTTCTGGGCGTTGTGGGCGAGTCCGGCTCCGGTAAGTCGGTCACCGCCTACTCCGTTATGGGCCTGACCGCTTACCCCGGCAAGCTGGTGGGCGGCAAGGTGTGGTTCAACGGCCACGAGATCGAGAACATGAAGGAGAAGGACTTCCGCAAGATCCGCGGCAACGAGGTCTCCATCATCTTCCAGGACCCCATGACCAGCCTGAACCCGGTGTACACCATCGGCAACCAGATCGTGGAGGTCATCCGCCTGCACACTGATAAGAACAAGCAGGAGGCATGGGCACGCGCCAAGGAGCTGCTGGAGCTGGTTGGCATCAACGAGCCTGAAAAGCGCCTGAAGCAGTACCCCCACGAGCTGTCCGGCGGTATGCGCCAGCGTGTGATGATCGCCATTGCACTGGCCTGCGAGCCTAAGCTGCTGATCGCTGACGAGCCCACCACCGCACTGGACGTGACCATTCAGGCACAGATCCTTGAGCTGATGCAGGATCTGCGCAAGAAGCTGGGTATGAGCATCATCATGATAACCCACGATCTGGGCGTTGTGGCTTCCATGTGCGAGAAGATCGCCGTCATGTACGCCGGCCACATTGTGGAGTACGGCACCACCGACGAGATCTTCTACCAGCCGGGTCACGAGTACACCAAGGGTCTGATCAACTCCATCCCCAAGCTGAACACCGCAGAGCACGAGCGCCTTGTGCCCATCGAGGGTACCCCTGTGGATCTGCTGAATCCGCCGGCCGGCTGCCCCTTTGCGCCCCGCTGCAAGAACTGCATGAAGATCTGTCTGAGCAAGATGCCCCCGCGCACCGAGCTCAGCGATACCCACTATACCTACTGCTGGCTGCAGCAGAAGGCTGCATTTGAGAAAGGGGAAAAGGCAGAATGAGTGAACACAAGACGCTGGTTGAAGTCCAGCACCTGCAGCAGTATTTCCCCGCCGGCGGTGTGGGCAAGAACCGCAAGTACGTTCAGGCTGTGGATGACGTAAGCTTTGCCATCCGCAAGGGCGAGACCCTTGGTCTGGTGGGCGAGTCCGGCTGTGGCAAGACCACTACCGGCCGCACCCTGCTGCGCCTGTACGAGCCTACCGGCGGCAAGATCTACTATGACGGCAACCTGCTGTTTGATAAGGAAAACAAGATCGCAGTGGATATGCTGCCCTATCGCCGCCGGATGCAGATCGTTTTTCAGGATCCCTACGCAAGTCTGGATCCCCGTATGACCATTGGCGACATCGTGGGCGAGGGCATTGATATCCATCATCTGGCCGAGAATGAAAAGGACCGCCACGATAAGATCATCGCTCTGCTGGAGCGCGTTGGCCTGAACAGCGAGCACGCAAACCGCTACTGCCACGAGTTCTCCGGCGGTCAGCGTCAGCGCGTGGGCATTGCCCGTGCACTGGCTGTGAACCCCGAGTTCATCGTTTGTGACGAGCCTGTTTCCGCACTGGACGTTTCCATTCAGGCACAGGTCGTCAATATGTTCGAGGATCTGCAGCAGGAGATGGGTCTGACCTACCTGTTCATCGCCCATGACCTGAGCGTTGTCAAGCACATCTCCAACCGCATCGGCGTCATGTATCTGGGCAAGATGGTAGAGCTGGCCGACAGCTACGAGCTGATCACTCACAGCATCCACCCCTACACCCGCAGCCTGATCTCCGCTATTCCGGTGGCAGACCCCATTACGGCTCGCCAGTCCAAGCGCATTGTGCTGCAGGGCGATGTGCCCAGCCCCCTGAACCCGCCGTCTGGCTGCCGTTTCCGCACCCGCTGCCCCTATGCAGACGAGCAGTGCGCCAACGAGGTGCCCGAGTTCAAGGAGGTCTCCACCGGCCACTGGGCAGCCTGCCATCACCTTGACCGCGTGAAGTGAGAACACTTCACCACAGTGAAAGATGAAAACAATTCAACTTATCACTGAAATGTTGTCACAAAATGGTTACAGTCCAAGTTTTAGACTTGTAACCGGCATGAGAACGCATTATAATCATTCGTGTTCCTCCGGTGTACAAATTATTTGCACCGGATCGAATATAGAGGCGGCTGGGGGAACCTGGCACACTCAAAATTTGATATAAGGGAAGGATATTATTATGAAACGCATTTCTCGTCGTAATTTCCTCAAGGTTGCAGGCGTGGGTGCCGCTGCTTTGGGTCTGGCAGCCTGTGGCGGCAGCAAGTCCGGTTCTACCGCAGCCTCCGGTAATGCTTCTTCTGCTGGTTCTTCCACCGGCAGCATCAACACCGCTGGCTTCACCGTCCAGTATGGTTCTAACCCCGAGACTCTGGACCCCGCTCTGAACAGCGCTGTGGATGGCGGCAACACCATCATCACCGTCTTCGAGACCCTGCTGATCATCAACGAGAACAACGAGACTGTTCCCGGTCAGGCTGAGAGCTGGACCACCAGCGAGGACGGTCTGACCTGGACCTTCACCATGCGTGACGGCCTGAAGTGGAGCGACGGCAGCGAGCTGAACGCCAAGGACTTCGAGTACAGCTTCAAGCGTATGGCTGACCCCGATACCGCTGCCCCCTACGCAGAGACCTGCCTGGGCATGATCGACGGCTTTGAAGAAGCTGCCGGCTTCCCCGATGCAGACGGCAACCCCACCGTGGAGCCCAATCTCGATGCTCTGAACGTGAAGGCAAGCGATGACGGCAAGACCCTGACCATTGTTCTGGGCTATCCCTGCTCTTACTTTGATAAGATCGCTGCCTTTGCTGCTATGAGCCCCGTGCAGAAGGCTACCGTTGAGGCCAATGGCGATGCATGGTGCACCTCTCCCGACACCTATGTGTGCAACGGCCCTTATATGATCACTGAGTGGACCCCCTCCGAGCGTATCGTCCTGACCAAGAACCCCAACTATGTCGGCGGCTGGGACAGCTCCAAGATCGTTTCTGAGAGCATCACCCTGCTGCTGCTGGAGGACTCTTCCGCTTCCTTCGCTGCCTACAACAGCGGCGAGGCTGTCCTGATCAAGGACGTGCCCACCGATGAGATCCCCAGCCTGACCAAGGCAGAGGACGGCGGCGACTTCTACGTTGACACCATTCTGGGCACCTATTACGTCAGCCTGAACCTGAAGCGTGATGCCTTCAAGGATGCCAAGGTCCGTAAGGCTCTGAGCCTGGCTATCGACCGCGACTATGTTGCCAACACCATCATGCAGGGCACCTACTCCACCGCCGACAGCATCGTTGGCCCTAGCATCGTGGACGAGAACGGTTACTTCCACGACAACGGCAATGCTCCCTACATCTCTGCCGACTACGAGGCAAACCTGGCCGAGGCTAAGAAGCTGCTGGCTGAGGCTGGCTATCCTAACGGCGAGGGCTACCCCACCATCGAGTACAGCTGCAACGATGCCGGCTACCATGTGCCTCTGGCAGAGTACCTGCAGCAGGCTTGGGGCGATCTGGGCATCACCCTGACCATCAGCAAGATGGAGTGGTCTTCCTTCACCGCCGCTCGTCGTGCAGGCGAGTACGATGTTGCCCGTAACGGCTGGGTCATGGACTACAATGATCCCTCCAACATGCTGGATCTGTTCTGCTCCGGCAACGGCAACAATGATGGCAAGTACTCCAACCCCGAGTTCGATGCTGCTATCGAGGCTTCCCGCGTGGCTGATGTCTCCGAGCACTTTGCACAGCTGCACAAGGCTGAGGACATCCTCATGGAGGATACCGGCTGCCTGCCCATCGCTTACTACAACGACTACTGGCTGCAGAGCTCCTCTCTGAAGGGCACCTGGCACAGCCCCTACGGCTACTGGTACTTCCAGTACGGCTACATCGAGGAGTAATTTCCTCTGTGTGCTGCGCAGCGTAAGCTGAACCGTAAACTATAAGCACTAAGCACCCCGCTGACCGGAAACGGTTGGCGGGGCGCTTTTTTGCTGTTCGACAATAAGAAAAAAGGCGAGTGCACGGTTTTGCCGATGCACTCGTCTTTTTATGTAAACCATGCTGAAATAACGATGTCTTGCTTACACGGCAGCCATGGCAGCAAGAACGCTCTGCCAGCTCTTGCTGCGTGCGGCAGGCACCGGCGCGGGGCGGGTGCGCCGTGCAGCAGGGGCACTATGGCTGGCCGCAGAGGATACCGTCAGGGCAGGGCAGGGGCAGAAGAACACAGCGGTGTCCTTTGCCAGCCACTGCGCAGCCAGTGCAGCGGCCTGCGGGTCAGATTGCAACGCACGGCGCTCGTTCCCGGCCAGAAAATCAGCCAGCCAGTACAAAATTGCGGCCAGCGGCAGACAGGGGGAAGCGTCCTGACTCCAGTAACTCCAGCGTGCGCCGCGGCCGAGGTGGCTTTCGACTGTGATCTGTGCGCCGGTGCGGGCATTCTGCGGGATGATACCAACATAGTTCGTGCCGGCGCGCTGCCCCAGTTCCTCCACAAGGCGCTGGGTGCGGGCGGCATCCAGCCGATCCTCCCGGCAGTAGGCGCGGAAGTCGGTCTGGCTGAGCAGGCTGTCGGCACTGGACGGAAAACGTCCGGTCAGCTGCCCATCGGCATTGTGGCACAGCTGCCAGCCCTTGCGGAACAGCTGAAAATTCAGGCAGCGCCGCCCCATGGTGGAGTAGCACACAAGGGCGCTCTGCTCCCCGGGCAGCTGTTTTACTTCAAGATAGGCATCGTTGCCGCAGGTGTCCTGCAAACGGATGGTGAGCAGCAGCTGTGCACCGGCGTGCAGGGTGGACATGGCGTTGTGCATGGCGTCAAAATAACGGGAAGCGTCCATGATTGATCTCCTTCCTAAAAAGCAAACAGCGAAACGTTGTAAAAGCGCCAGCCGGGTGATCGGGCCGACAGGCTGTATAAAACTTCTCTGAACGTAGTATAGCATACTTTTGAGGAAAAAACAACTGCAAGTTTCTTCGAAACGACAAAATTTTGCAAAAACTTATGGCGTAGAGCAAACGGAAGTTCAAAGCATGGTTGTGCTTTATGATAAGCGGTTGTGAAAAATGACCCCTGCGGGAGATGCCGGCTAAGGCAGGAGTTGCTCCCACAGGGGTCATTTTATATTTCTTCAATCGCCAAGCTCCCGGATCTCGTTCTGGATCAGCCGTCCGGCTGCGCGGGCAAGCTGATCCATGCCGCGGATGCGCGCCATATTTTTGCCGTAGATCTGCGCGGCGGCACCGGCGCTGCTGTCCTCGCCCATAAAAACGGCAGACACCCGCACGCCCTGCCGCTGCAAGGTGCGCACCTGCGCGGCGGTATCGGTAACACCGGCGGCGTCCTCGTAGGCGCAGCCCAGCGGGTTCTCTGTTGTGGGCGGAATGCGGCGGCTGTCGTTGGGGCTGGCATCGGTCAGCAGGATCATCAGGTGGCGCGGGGCGGGGCCGGGGGCGTACTGAATCAGATCGCCCGCAGCTCGCAGCGCCAGACCGTCCCGGTTCCAGCCTGAGGCGAAGTACCGGAAGATGTTCTGCCGGTTCTTGTCCGCAAAGCCTTTCAGCACCCGCAGTACCGTGTAGCCCCGCAGGCTGCTAAAGGCGCTTACTCGCACCGGAATACCGCAGTTGGCCAAGCTTTCGGCCAGAATGACACCCTGCGCCGCGATCACCTCCTGACAGTGCAGGCGGGAGGCGGAGGCGTCCAGCAGCAGATCCACCGTAAAAGCGGGGCAGTTTTCCTCCTCCGGGCACAAAAACACCCGGCTATCGTTCAGGTAAGGGGCGCGCCACACCCGCCCGGCGCACAGGTTGCCGCTGCGTGCCACCCGCTGGTCGGGCTGCTGATGCACCAGAATACAGTTGCGGATCTGCTCAGTAAGGCGCAGCACCACGCTGCGGTGCAGCTCCTGATTTTTTGCATAGTAGGCGCGGTTGCGTTCGGCCTGCAATTCGGCCTGCTGTGCCAGCTGCCGCGCTTCCGGGGTGGGTGCCTGCGCCGGGCTGGGTACACCGGCGCTGAACCACAAGTGACAGCCCAGATGCACTCCGGTGCACAGCTCCTGCTCGGCCTTGCGCAGCTGCTCCGGCGGGTAGAAGCAGCGCCCGAAGCAACTTTCGATGTAGGCACGATCCTGTGCGGCGCGTTGCTTCAGGGTGATGTTTGCCCGGCGCTTGTTCACCGCCAGCCCGCTGCCTGTGGCATCCACCGCACCGGAATGCTCCACTGTCACCCGGTCGGTTTTGATCATCTGGGTGGGCATGGCTTTGGTGGCAAGCTTTGCCCAGAAGCCTTGCAGCTGCAGATGCAGCGCGGGTTTCTGGCGTACCTTGCCGTCAAACAGGGCGAATTTTGCAAACAGCGCCAGCAGGTCGTTTTTGAGCTGTGCTGGTTCCGGTACGGTCTCCGGTTCCAGCGCGGCAGCAAGGCTGCTCTCGTAAGGGGTCATGACCGGGGCAGTGCGTCCCAGAACTTTGCGCCAGCGCGCAGCCTGCATGGTGTACACCAGCTGGTTTTTCGCCATCCACTCCTGCCGCGAAAGCTTGTACTGAATGGCAAAAAAGTAGTCTGCGTGGGCAAACCGCAGCGCCTCCAGCACCGGGCGGCGGGGCAGCTCCAGCCGGTAGGCGGCGTTTTCTAAGTACAGCCACGCCATATCGTCCAGCATGGGCTGGCGTGTGTCGCCCTCCCAAGCAGAAAAAATGTCCCGGATCAGCGCGTCACCGTAGTATTTGTGCACCAGCCCTACGATGCAGTTCATGTAAAAATCAATGGTGCCGTCCGTGTTGTGGGCCAGAAACAGCGGCTCAAAGCCGTAGGCTCCGGCAGCGGCCCAGACCTGATTGGCCGCACGCCGCTCCTGTGCGGTGTAGCTTTGGGCGTCCATCAGGCAAACAGCTTTCCGGCATCCAGCTTGGCCGGGATGCGTGCGGCAATCACGTCCCGGATCAGCCCCTGCTCGTAGGAGTCAAAGGCCTTGTTGGTGATGCCCATATCCAGCGCCGCCCCGGCCGGGATGCCCCGCCGAATCAGCCGCAGCGCGTCCAGCATACCGCGCAGATCCAGCGCTTTGGTGGAAATCTCGGCACTGTCGCACTTTTTCTGCAGGTCCAGAAACAGCAGTGCAAACTGGTGCACATATTTTGCCGAAAGATCCGGGAACTGCGCCCGCAGCAGCTTTTCCAGATTATCCTGCGTGATGGTAGGCATCTGCACCACCGCAAAGCGGGAGGTAAGCGCCTCGTTCAGCTCCCGGGTGCCCGCGTAGCCGTAGTTCATGGTGGCGATAAAGCGGGTCTCCTCGGCCAGCGGGATGCGGTCGTAACCGGGTACGTCGATGGCGCGGCGGAAGTCCAGCACCGCGTGCAGCACTGCCAGCGCCTCGTTTTTGGCCATGTTGATCTCGTCCAGCACGCCAAAGCCGCCGCACTGTGCGCAGCGGTACACCGGCCCGGGACGGAACACTACCTGCCCGCCCGCAAAGGTATCCATGCCGATGAGGGAGGCGGCATCCATGTTTACATGAAAAGAGATGTCCCATGCGGGGCGGCCAAAGGCGGCGGCAAGGTTTTCGGCCAGCACATTTTTACCGGTGGCCTTTCCGCCGGCCAGCAGCAGGTTTTCGCCGCAGAGGATGGCCGCCAGCGCCTGCTCCCACACCTCCTTACCGTAATAGGTAAAGGCAGGGGCGGGGATGCGCGGGCGCAGCGTCTCGCTGAGCGGATGGGCGGCGCGGTATTCCTGCACCGCCGTAAGCAGGGCGGGGTCTACCCCTTCCTGCCGTAAGGTATCCAGAATATCCGACATTTGTACAAACACCTCGATCTTGTGACCGGGCGGGAATGAACTGCCCGGTTTTCACGCTTATCATAGCACAATCGCGGGCATTTGTGTAGAGGGCGTGCGGGGTAAAAGAAGCAAAGAGGGGCAGCCCCAAATGGGACCGCCCCTCTTCACATGAAAAAGAAGAAAAGAAGAAACGCTTAGAGTATGCCGGAGAACTGCGCTTTATCAGGCATTCTCCAGACCAGCCATCTGTTTGACAGCCTTCATGGCGAAGGTCAGGGTGCGGCCCATAGCCACACCGGCCATCAGGCAGGGGTAGTTGTTGGCAAAGAAGCTGCCGGACATATCGCCGGTAATGTACAGACCCTCCATGGGCTGATTGTTGGTGTCCAGAGCCTGACCCTTTTCGTTGATGGCGATGCCCTGCTCGGTGGTCAGCAGGGAAGCACCCAGCCAGCAGCCGTAGAAGGGCGCGGTGCGAATGGCGCTCAGGCGGTAAGCGGGCTTGCCGAAGTCCTCATCGTTCTGCTTATCGTACAGCTCATTGTAGCGCTCCACGGTAGCAAGGAAGGTATCCTTGGCAGCGCCGGTAAAGCCCATCTTGTCGGCCAGCTCGTCCAGCGTATCGCACTTGAACAATGCACCGGCCTCGATAGCCTCGTCCATCTTGCCCTGAATGTACTTCTCACCGCCGTTGCGGGTCTGGGCAGAGCAGCCGATGGTGTGGAAGCGCTTTGCATCCTCCAGAATGTTAGCATCGCAGATCTGTGCGTAGACGCGGCCCGGCTGGTGGGCGGCAGCGTAGACGATATCGTTATAGGGGCAGCTCTCGTTGGCAAAACGCTCGCCGTTGCGGTTTACCTTCAGGAAGGGCTGAGTACCGGGGTTGTACTGGCGGATCTTACCGGGGAAAGCCTTGCCGCCAAAGGCGGAGTCGCTGTCCACATAACCGGCGTCCACACCGGGGGCAACGATGCCGCGGTCAAACAGCATGGGAGCGGCTTCCTTGTCCAGATTAGCACCTGCCCACACGGCAGCGCGGATACCGTAGCCCTTGTCGGCGGGGGAGTAGGAGCAGGCGGTGGTCACGCTGGTGCCCAGCGGGTCCAGCTGCTCCATCATGTAGGGGTTGCCGGGGAAGCCGCCGCAGGCCAGCAGCACGCCCTGATTGGCGTTGTAGCGGATGAAGTGGTCATCCTCGGTGCTCTGGGCGATGATACCGGTAATGCGGCCATCGCTGTTCTTTTCCAACTTGGCCAGACTGGTCTTGAAGTCTACATCGTAGCCCAGCTCCTGGATGTACTGCAGCAGCAGCTCATTGCGAGCCAGACCGGACTCGCGCTCGCTGGCCATGTAGTTGTGCTCCTGCACAGGGTAGAGGTAGTCGGTGTTGTGCTCGGCATTCTCTGCAGGCCATGCAGCCTCGGTGCCGGAGGTGAAATCGCATACCCAGCCGTACTTATCTTCCAGAATGCTGCGCATGAAGTCGTGCATGGCGGCAGACTCGTTGATCCAGGTCTTGACAACGCGCTGGTCGCACTTGCCGGAGGCATAGCGGGAGATTTCGCTCAGCAGCTTTGCCTTATCGGTGGCGGGTTCGCCAGCCTCCTTAGCGGCAGCAGAATCAACAGCGCCGTACCAGTGACGGGTGTCCTGCACGTTGGCGTTCTGCTCGATAACACGGAAGTTCAGGCCGTTGGCAGCCGCATAGGCGGCAGCGAACATACCGCCATTGCCAGCGCCCACGATCAGGATGTCGGTGTCCACGGTCTCGGTGATGGCGGCCTCGTCGATGTCAGGCTCTTTGCCCAGCCAGTCGTTCTCATCGCCGGTGGGCAGCTGCACGCTGGAGACCACGGCCTCGCCCTTAGCCTGTGCGTAGCAGCTCTTGGCAGCCTTCATCACGGCGTCGGAGGTGATGGTAGAACCGGAAACACCGTCGATCTCGGCAGAACCAGCAGCCAGCAGCTGCTCGCGCAGCTCATCGGCAGCGGCAGCGCCGAAGGAAGCGGTCTCGCCGGAGGTATCCACCACCACGTCGGTGACAGCGCTGTCGGAGAAGGTCATAGTGACCTTGACGGTGGAGGAAATACCCTCGGCAGTGCCCTCGTAGGTGCCGGGGATGTACTGACCGGCAGCACCGGAAGTGGAGGCAGAACCGGAAGCGGAATTGCAGGCAGCCAGAGCACCGGCGGTCACACCGCTCATGGCGGCGGCAGCGGCGATCTTGATAAAGCCCTTACGGGAGATCTTGTTCATAGGTACGCTCTCTTTCTTTTTGTTCTTCTTTGTGTTCCTTCTTATCGTGCAGCAAAGTAAAAGACACTTTGCGGAATCCTTAACAATTGTAGCGTAGAAGGGTGCTGTTTACAATTCATATTTTTTATATTATAATTTAGGCCAACCTAATGTATTGCGGGAGGGAGAAAAGCATGAACGAGAGCGCACTGGAAGGCTTTGTAAAGATCGTGGAACTGAACAGCTTTTCTGCGGCGGCAGAGGCACTGTATCTTTCCCAGTCGGCACTTTCGCAGCAGATCCGCACGCTGGAAGGGCAGCTGCAGTTCGAGCTGTTCCAGCACGTGCCCCGCCGGGTGGTGCTGACCCCGGCGGGACAGGATTTTTACCCCAAGGCAAAGCAGCTGGTGGCTCTGTATCAGCAGGCGGTGCGCCACGCCCGCGCGGTGCAACAGCAGGAAAAACCGCCGGAACGGCATCTGGTGATTGCAGGCTGCCATGAGGCAATGCGGATGTTCGCATACGACTTGTTTTCCCTGACAAGTGACTTGTGCCTGCAGTATACCTCCATTCTGGGGTGGTGTGCCAACCGCAGCGAGGTCTGGCGCAGCCTGAAAAAAGGGGAGATGGATCTTTCCTTCCAGCTGGAAAGTGCAGAGTTCTACGCGCAGGGGCTTACCTTTGTGCCGCTGTTCTATATGCCAGAACTTTGCATCCCCATCCACCCGCCCGCTGATATGCCGGTGGGCAGATTGACCTTGGAACAGGCATTGCAATATCGCTGGCTACCCATCAAGGAGATGTACCAGACTGTCTACGAAACAAGCCTGCTGCAGGAGGGAATGGACCGAGGGGTGGAGTTTACGCCGGTGGGCGGTATCCGCAGTGCGGCCTACGGCGACCCGGCACTCAAGATGGTCCCGGCGGTCTATTACCGCAGGCCGGACCTCAGTTTTGTGCGGGTACTGGACTGGGGCAGGGGACACCGCTTCGGCGTTGTGCTGGGGCAAAAGCGCGAGGATCCGGTAGTAATGGCCTACGTCCGCGCCTTGCAGCAACAGCTGCCGTCCCTCTCGGAAAAGCTGTTCGGCTTGAAGCTGGAACCGGTGGAGGAATCATAAAGAAAAGACGAAAACCCTCTCAGGCACCGGCAGCTGCTGAAAAGCTCCCCCTCTCGGGGGAGCTGGCATCGCGCAGCGATGACTGAGAGGGTAAAACAAAGAGCACCTATTGCCCTAAAAAGGCGACAGGTGCTCTTTGTGCAATTATATTGTGACGACAGGTGCTTTAATCCACCACGTCCTCAAACTGGCTGTTGTACAGGTCAGCGTAGAAGCCGCCTGCCTCGATCAGCTGGTCGTGGGTGCCCTGCTCCACAATGTCGCCGTCCCGCATCACAAGGATGAGGTCGGCATCCCGGATGGTGGAAAGGCGGTGGGCGATGACAAAGCTGGTGCGCCCCTCCATTAGGCGGTCCATGGCGGTCTGGATGCGCTGCTCGGTGCGGGTATCCACGCTGCTGGTAGCCTCGTCCAAAATCAGGATGCGGTTATCTGCCAGAATGGTGCGGGCGATGGTGAGCAGCTGCTTTTGTCCCTGACTGACGTTGGAGGCGTCCTCGTTCAGTTCCATCTGGTAGCCGCCGGGCAGGGTGCGGATAAAGTGGTCGGCGTTGGCTGCCTTTGCAGCGGCGATCACCTCTTCATCGGTGGCGTCCAGCCGGCCGTAGCGGATGTTCTCCATGATGGTGCCCTTGAACAGCCATGTGTCCTGCAACACCATGCCAAAACCTTCGCGCAGGGCGCTGCGGTCAAAGTCCCGCACATTGTGGCCGTTCAGGGTGATAGAACCGGCATCCACATCGTAAAAGCGCATCAGCAGCTTGACCATGGTGGTCTTGCCCGCACCGGTGGGGCCTACGATGGCTACCTTCTGGCCGGGCTGCACCGTGCAGCTGAAGTCGTGGATGACGGTCTTGTCCGGGGTGTAGCCGAAGCGCACATGGTCAAAGGTGACCTGTCCGTCAATGTCGGCGGGGTCGGCGCGGCGGGCAGGGTCGGCCAACTGCGCCTCCTCCGGCTCGTTCAAAAACTCGAACACGCGCTCGGCAGCAGCAGCCATGCTTTGCAGCATATTGGACACCTGCGAAAGCTGCTGGATGGGCTGGGTAAAGTTTTTGACATACTGGATAAAAGCCTGAATATCACCAATGGTGATAACGCCGTTTGCAGCAAAAATGCTGCCCACGATGGCCACTGCCACATAGCCCAGGTTGCCCACAAAGTTCATGATGGGCATCATAAGGCCCGAGAGGAACTGGCTCTTCCATGCGGATTCGTACAGCTTATCGTTGGCGGCGTTGAAGTCTGCCAGTACCACGGCCTCGCGGTTAAACGCCTTGACCACGTTGTGGCCGGCGTAGACCTCCTCGACCTGACCGTTGACCACGCCCAGCGTGGCCTGCTGTGCCTTGAAGTACTTCTGGCTGAACTTGACCACCACCAGCACCAGCGCCAGCGATACCGGTAAGATCAGCAGGGCGATCAGGGTCATGCGGGGACTGATGGAGAGCATCATCACCAGCACACCGATCATGGTGGTCACGCTGGTGATCAGCTGGGTGATGCTTTGGTTCAGGCTCTGGCCCAGTGTGTCCACATCGTTGGTGATGCGGGAGAGCACCTCGCCCACGGTGCGCTTTTCAAAGTACGCCAGCGGCAGGCGGTTGATCTTTTCACTGATCTGGCGACGGAAGTCGTAGCAGACCTTCTGAGAAAGGCCGGTCATCAGCCAGCCCTGAATAAAGCTGAAGGCGCTGCTCAGCAGGTACATCCCCAGCAAAAACAGCAGGATACGGCCGATATACACAAAATCGATGCTGCCGGTGCCACGCAGCCGGGCGATCCAGCCGGTGGCAAGGGCGGTGGTGGCCTTTGCCAGCACCTTGGGGCCTGCAATGTTGAAGATGGTAGAAAGAATTGCAAACAACATGGCTGCCGCAAGGGGCAGCTTGTAGTGGCTCATGGTGCGGATGAGCTGCCGCAGCGTGCCTTTAAAGTCCTTGGCGCGCTCGGTGGTGGGACGTCCGGGTCTGGGCATATCACTCACCCTCCTTTTCTGTATTCAGGGTATCCAGCGCCAGTTCCTTCTGGCTCAGCTGGCTGCGGGCGATCTCCTGATATTCCGGGCAGCTGACCATCAGCTGGGCGTGGGTGCCCTTGCCCACCAGTCTGCCTTCGTCCAGTACAAGGATCTGGTTTGCGTGCAGCACGGTGGAAATGCGCTGTGCCACAATGATCACAGTGGCGTTGTCGGTCTGTGCCTTCAAAGCGCGGCGCAGCGTTACATCGGTCTTGTAGTCCAGCGCCGAGAAGCTGTCGTCAAACAGATAGACCTTGGGATTTTTGGCAATTGCCCGGGCAATGGAAAGCCGCTGCTTCTGGCCGCCGGATACGTTGGAGCCGCCCTGCGCAATGGGACTTTGATAGCTTTCGGACTTTGCCTCGATAAAATCAGTGGCCTGTGCAATGGCGGCGGCTTTGTGCACCTGTGCGTCGGTGATATCCTCGCCGCCGAATTTCAGGTTGCTGTCAATGGTGCCGCTGAACAGCACACCCTTCTGGGGCACATAGCCCAGCAGGTCGTGCAGCTGTGCCTGTGGCATCTCGCGCACGTCAATGCCGTCCACGGTCACCTTGCCGCCGGTCACATCGTAAAAGCGGGGGATCAGGTTGAGCAGGGTGGACTTGCCGCAGCCGGTGGAGCCGATGATGGCGGTAGTCTCGCCGGGCTTTGCGGTAAAGCTGATGTGTTCCAGCGCATCGCTGTCTGCACCGGGGTAACGGAAGCTCACGTCCTCGAACTGCACAACGCCCTGCCAGTCGGTGTGCGCCTGTGCAGCTTTTGCGGTGGCTTCGTCCGGGTCGTGGATGGAGGCTTTGGTGCGGATGACCTCGTCAATACGATCCGCAGCCACACCGGCGCGGGGCAGCATGACGGCCACCATGGCCAGCATCAGGAAGGACATGACGATCTGCATGGTGTAGGTGATAAAGGCAATCATTTCGCCCACCTGCATAGTGCCGGCATCCATGGCCTTGCCGCCGAACCAGACGATGAGCAGGCTGGTGCCGTTCATGATCAGGGTCATAAAGGGCATCATAGCCACCATAGCGCGGTTGGTGAACAGCTGGGTGCCCATCAGCTCCCGGTTGGCCTTGTCAAAGCGCTGCTCCTCAAACTTTTCGCGGCTGAAGGCGCGCACCGGCATGATGCCGGTCAAAATTTCGCGGCTGACCAGATTCAGCCGGTCCACCAGCTGCTGCATCACCTTGAATTTGGGCATGGCAACGCTCATCAGGAAGAGCAGCAGCAACAAAAGCAGTGCCACGTCCAGCACCACGATCCAGGAAAGGCCGCTGCTGCTGCCTACAACGTGCAGCACGCCGCCAATGCCCAGAATGGGCGCGTAGGCCACCATGCGCAGCAGGATGACGCAGACGAACTGCACCTGCTGGATATCGTTGGTGGTGCGGGTGATGAGAGAGGCGGTGGAAAAATTCTCAATCTCCGCATTGGAAAAGCCGATAACGCTGGAGAAGGTCTCCCGGCGCAGGTCGCGGCCGATGGCGGCAGATACCCGGGAGGCAAGGAAGCCCACGGCCACAGCCACGGCCACCATCAGCAGGGTGAGCGCCAGCATCTGGCCGCCCACCCGGAAGAGGTAACCCATCTGCACATCCTGCGCAACGCCCTGCGCCTCGTATTCCAGCTGCACCAGCAGCAAAGACTGGCTTTTCAGGTTTTCCAGCAGGGTGCTGTCCAGCTGGCTCATGGCACCGTCCAGCTGCTTTTGCAGCATACTGCGGTCAAAGCCGGGCATTTGGCTCATGGCGGCAAACTGGCTGCAAACGGTGTCCAGATTCGCTGCCGTAGGGGTGACGGTCTCAGTGTCCGCGTCCGCAGCGGCAGAGGGCGTCTCGGCAAGGCCGGTCATGCCCATGCTGTTCTGTCCAGCGGGGGTGTTGGCGGCCTGTGCGGCAGCCATATACAGCACGATGTCCGGGGTGGTCACAGCATCTTCCAGTGCGGTGCGCTCGTCCTCGGTCAGGTCGGAGCGCAGCTGCAACACGCCATCGTCCTGCAGATAGTACTGGTAGGCGTTTTGCAGCTTCTGCGCATCTTCCTCGCTCATCAGCAGGCTCAGCGCGTCCAGCGTACTCTGGCGCACCGTCTGGGGCAGGGGACTTTCAATGCCGCCCTGCTGGATGCCGGTGTCCACGATCTTGCTGGTGTAGTCCGGCAGGGCAAGGTCGCAGTACGCCTGCACGAACAGCAGTGCGAACACCACAAGGCAGACTGCCCAGTGCCGGGCCAGCTGCTTAAAGATCTTTGTCATGGTTCGTTTCTCCCTTCGGGTCAATGTTGCGCGCGGCATTTTCCGCAAGAATGGCATCCATCAGCGCGCCGCGCAGCGCGTCCATCTGGGCTACCTGCTCCGGCTCTAACCGTGCCAGCACGCTGGCAAAGTAGTTGCGCAGAGCCTGCTCACACTGGTGGCACAGCTCGTACCCCTTGGGGGTGATGCGCACCAGCGTTTTGCGGCGGTCGGCGGGGTCCGGTTCCCGCACCACGGTGCCGTCCTGCTCCATGAGCCGCAGCCCGCGCGAGACCGCCGGCAGCGGCTGACGAATCTCCCGGGCAAGGTCGGAGACATAAATGGCACCGTCCTTTCCGTGACAGTTGATGGCGTGCAGCAGGCCTTCCAGCATATTGAAGTGGCATTTGGGGCAATCGGCCAGCGCCGCCCGCATCCCGGCCTTGGATGCCTTGCTCAGCTGCCCGATATAGTGGCACATCCCCTGAAAGCTGGGGGTGCTTGGCTCGGACACGACAGTCCCTCCTCGTTTGCATTTTTTGGATACTTAACAGTTGTTAAGTATTAACGCCTGATAAGCATATTCCTTTTGCTGCCGGATTGCAAGGGAATGTGGAAATATTAAACAAAAATTCACAAAAAACTTGTAGGTTTTGTCAATGCGCAAACCGGCTCTCGCTGCATAGAAATAAAGGACAGGCAGAAACGGAGGGCGCGGATGGAGCAGGGATTCCAAGTGTTGTTACAGGTATTCGGCGGATTGGCGCTGTTTTTATATGGGACGGACAGCCTGTGCAGGGCAGTACAGCAGGGAGCGGGCAGGCGTCTGCGCAGCCTGCTGGCGCGGTGCACCGCAAACCCGGTGGCAGGGTTGCTGACTGGTGCTGCGGTAACGGCGGTGCTGCAAAGCAGCTCAGCGGTCACGGTTATGGTCATTGCCTTTCTGGCGGCGGGGCTGTTGCAGCTGCGGCAGGCGGTTCCGGTGGTGTTCGGGGCGAACATCGGCACAACGGTTACGGCGCAGCTGCTGGCGTTCCGGGTGGAAGGCTGGCGGTATCTGTTGCTGTTTGGCGGGGTGCTGCTCTGTCTGGCCTGCAAGGGCTGGCGGGGCCGCTGCGTGGGCGAGGCAGTGTTCGGCTTTGGGCTGCTGTTCGAAGGCGTCACTGTGATGCGCAGCGCCATGGAACCGCTGCTGCAAAGCCCTCTGCTCCGGCTGGAGCTTGCCCGGGTGCAGCAAAGTCCCATGCACGGGCTGCTGGCGGGCGTCTGCATGACCTTAACGGTGCAAAGCAGCTCTGCCACAGTGGCGCTGCTGCAAAGCATGGCGGCGCAGCCCGGGGCAGACGGCGTGCACAGCCTGCTGGGGCTGACGGCGGCCATTCCCATTTTGCTGGGGGATAACATCGGCACCACCATCACGGCGGTGCTTGCCGCCATCGGGCAGGGAAGAGACGCCAAGCGGGTGGCGGCAGCCCACGCCATTTTTAACCTGAGCGGCGCGGCGGTGTGCTGCGCACTGCTGCAGCCCTTTGCGGCGTTGGTGCGGCTGTGCTCGCCCGCAGGGGTGGAGTGCGCCGTGATCGCCCGGCAGATCGCCAACGCACACACCTTATTCAACGTACTGTGCGCGCTGGTGTGGCTGCCCCTGACCGGGCAGATGGTGCGGCTGGTCTGCGCGCTGCTGCCGGATAAAAATCGCCCGGAAGAACGGTTGTAAACCGGAGCGGGGAATGGTATACTGAAGCAGACGATACTATTATATATAAAGGATGGAATGCAATGAAACGGAAAATCGGCAGGCTGTGCATGGTGCTGGGCGCGGTGCTGATCTTATGCGCCGCCGGGTTGCTGGGCTACAACCGGTGGGATGCCGCCCGGGCAGAAAAGGCTTCGCAGGAAGTATTGGGCGAGCTGGAGCAGACCATGCAAAAGACCATTACGGAGCACCAGCAGGAAAACGAGACTGCAGCCCCGCAGCCGGTGCTGGACCCGACGCAGGAGATGACCACCGTGGAGGTGGAAGGGCGGGACTACATCGGGGTGCTTTCCATCCCGGCGGTAGAACGGGAGCTGCCGGTGATGGCGCAGTGGAGCTACGCCGGGCTGAAGATCGCCCCCGGGCGGTACAGCGGCACCACCTATGGCGATGATCTTGTGATCTGCGGCCACAACTACGCAATGCACTTCAGCCCCATCAAGTGGCTGGCCATCGGCAGTTCGGTCTATTTTACGGATGCAGACGGTCTGCGCTGGAGCTATGAGGTGGAGAGCGTGGAGACTTTGCGCCCCACCCAGATCGAGGAGATGACCACCGATACCGAGACGGACAACTGGGATCTGACCCTGTTCACCTGCACCTCCGGCGGCGGTTCCCGCTACGCGGTGCGCTGTGTGCGGACAGGCTACCCCGTCCGTGTGACGGACGCGGCAGAATAATGCTTTGCACAGCAGGATGATTTGGAAGGGCTTCCGCTTTGCTCTAGCCATTATCAGCGGAAAATTTATTTTTAATTTCGGGATAGCGGAGCGTCTGCGGACGCTCCGCTATCCCATTTTCACAGGAGGGGGTCGTGACGGAAAACGGCAGCTCCAGCGCCTGTTTCCTGCGGAAATGCGGCGCTGCGGGGACTGCCAAAGACCTGATCTCCGAGGAAAATGGCCGTGTACAGCGTGAGCAGACTGGGGAGCATACGCTGTTTTTTACGCAAAAAATCCGCAAAAACGTTTGAAAGTCCTTTTTATGGTATCTGAATTATGCGATACTGTGTTCACCGGGAAAGCCCCGGAACAAAACAGAAACACAGGAGGGAAACACCATGAAGGATTTTGAGTTGCGTTATGTGGGCAATCATGTGGAGGTATACACCGGCAGTGGTGTGTTCCTGTTTTCGGCCGATACAGTGCGCGAGGCCATGGAAGAGCTGGCCGGGTAAGCGGCGGCATATCGCATCTGGGAAAGCTGAATGTAAAATGTATGTAAAATAACGGAAATCTTTTTGTTTGCCGCCCGGAAATATGTTGCGGAATGTGTAAAAAAAGTAACTTTCCTGTAAAATAAACCTTGTTGAGACGCCCCCTTTGATGGTATAATAAAAGTAAGCGGCTTCCGGAACAGGGCAGGCGTTGCGCGTGCAAGGTTCCGGCGGCTGTGTGCTGTAAAGGATTAAAAGGGAAGTTTCATATTAGGAGTATCGTTATGGATATCACACACATTACCTCTCTGCTGGGCGGCGTTGCGCTGTTTTTGTACGGTATGTCCATCATGGGCGCCGGACTGGAAAAGCTGGCAGGCGGCAAGATGCAGGGTGTATTGCAAAAGCTTACCTCCTCTACCATCAAGGGCGTGATCTTCGGCACACTGATCACCGGCGTCATCCAGTCGTCGGCTGGTACGGTGGTTATTTGTGTTGGTCTGGTCAACTCCGGTATCATGACACTGACGCAGTCGGTAGGCGTGATCATGGGTGCAAATATTGGTACTACGGTAACAGGTCAGTTGATCCGCATGGCGGATATCTCAGGCGACAGCCTGTGGCTGACCTTGATCCAGCCCAAGACCTTTGCACCCGTGGTGGCGTTTATTGGCTGCATTTTTTATGTGTTCCTCCGCAATGCCAAAAAGAAGAACATCGGCCAGATCATGCTGGGCTTCGGTATCCTGTTTACCGGCATGAGCCTGATGGATACCGGCGTGGCACCCCTGCGGGAGAGCGCAGTCTTTCAGAATCTGTTCGTCACCATGACCAACCCCATTCTGGGTGTTCTGGTGGGCGTGGTGGTCACCGTGATCATCCAGTCCTCCTCCGCCTCCGTGGGTATTTTGCAGGCACTGTCCAGCACAGGGCTTGTCACCTTCAGCTCTGCCATTCCTATCATTCTGGGCGCGCATATCGGTACGGCGTTCACCCCGCTGCTCACCATCGGCGGCTCCTCCAAGGATGGTAAGCGGGCAGCGCTCATCCACTTGTACTTCAACGTCATCGGCAGCGTGATCCTGCTGGCACTGATCTATGCGGTGCAGTTCACCATCGGCATCCCCATGTGGGGCGATGTGATGAACAAGAGCTCCATTGCAAACATCCATACTTTGTCCAGCGTATGCGCCATGCTGCTGTTCCTGCCTTGCAGCGGAGTGCTGAGCCGCTTGGCGATGCTCACGGTGCCCAGTAGCGTGGAGGAAGCACAGGAGCTGAGCATGCCGGTGCTGGACGAGCGTCTGTACAAGAGCCCGGCAGTGGCCTTGCAGCAGGCGAAGAATGCGGTGATCAAGATGTCCCGCCGCGCCGCCCGCAACGTGGGTCTGGCCGCGCCGCTGCTTTTGAAGATGGACGAGGAGACCGTGAGCGCCATTAAGGTGCGCGAGAACCTGATCGACCGCATGGAGGTGGAGATCACCAACTATCTGATCAAGCTGACCGATCAGGAGCTGGGCGACGACGAGAGCCACGCGGTGACCGAGTTGCTGAACTTTGTCACCGAGTTCGAGCGCATTGGCGACTATGCCGTGAACATCATGGAAAAGGCCGAGGAGCTGCACGACAAGGAGGCCAGCTTCAGCGAGAGCGCCAAAAAGGAACTGCAATTGCTGGACGCCGCATTGGAGCGTATTCTGGCTCTGACGGACGAGGCCTTTGAAAACGATGATACCCAGAAGGCTGCACAGGTGGAGCCGCTGGAGGAGATCATTGATGTGATGGTGGAGCGCCTGCGCGACCAGCACATCCGCCGCCTGAAGGACGGCATCTGCTCCATCGACACCGGCGTGGTGTTCCTGGATGTGCTGAACAACGCCGAGCGTATCTCCGACCACTGCTCCAACATTGCGGTGCGCATGGTGGGCATGGAGGCCGGCGATGATTACGACTCTCACACCCTGAAAAACATCATGCACCACAGCCCCAGCAAGGACTATATGCTGGAGTACGAGCAGTGCCGCAAGGAATACCTTGTGCCGCTGGAAGAAATGGAAGCGTAAGTCATATTTATAACAGAGGCCGCTGCACATCGTTTGCAGCGGCCTCTTATACTTATTCCCCCAGATCCTCCAGCAGCAGGTCGAGTTCCCGGGGGCTGTTGACCACAAGCCCGCGCTTGATGCGTAAGGCGTCGTTTTCGGGCAGAAGATTGGTGTAGATGCCGGTCACGCGGATCAGGGTGCCCGGGGTGCCGTCGGCGCGGCAGGTGTACACCGCCACCCGCCCGCCGCTGTCTTGCAGGCAGTAGCGGGCGGTGTCCGTCTGGGGCACTGCCTGCGCGGCAAGGCTCAGGGGAGAGGCGGGGGCGGTCTCAGACCCGGCGGGGCTTTGAGACAGCGGCAGCTTTGGCAGCGCCATCCAGAACAGACTGAATACAATGGTGAATACGCAAAGCCCGTAGAACAGGCAGACAGACAGCTTGCGCATAAAAAACACTCCCTTCCCCGGTAAGTATGCCCCGTTTTGGCGGATGGCAGACAATTTTCACACGCAGATACTGTACTTTCCACAAGAGAGTGTGTTATACTATTTATATCTGCTCAGCGCGCAAAGATTGGTTCTTGCCCGGCTGGGGCTTGCGTGCTATAATATGGTATTGCAGTTTGAAATTTCGTGTCACAAACGATGTGGATAAAGCCCGGTGCAGCTATGCCCGGCAACAGTCTTGAAATGTCAGGAGGCGATCCCTATCTCCAACAATGAGATGAGAAAGATCCACCGGGGCGGCGAGGAGCAGCCTGCCCGCCCGGTGGGACGTAAGGTCAATGTTTCCCAGAGCCGCCGCGAGGTACACTCCGCAGCGGAAAACCGTACCCGCACACCCAAGGCACCCAAAAGCCCCAAGCCGCCGAAGGAAAAGAGCAAGCATCCCATTCTGCGGTTCATTGGCCGCACTGTCGCTACGGTGCTCTGCCTTGGCATCATGCTGGGCAGCGTGGTGGCCGTGGGCATGGTGTTCTATGTGGTGCAGGCTACTGCCAACGACGGTGACCTGCTGGACCTGGACAACATTCAGCTGAGCCAGTCCAGTATGGTGGTAGCTACCGACCCGGATACCGGCGCACAGGTGGAGTATGCCACCCTGCGCTCCTCCAACAGCCACCGCGTATGGGCAGACCTTGAGCAGATTCCCTCCAATTTGCAGTATGCCTTCATCTGCACCGAGGATAAGGACTTCTACTCAGAGCCCGGCGTTAACTTCAAGCGCACCATCGGCGCAATGATCAATGAGTATCTGCTGCCCATTTACAGCTCCAAGCAGGGCGCATCCACACTGGAACAGCAGCTCATCAAGAATCTGACCGATGACAACAGCGCCAGCGGTATTGATGGCGCATTGCGCAAGGTGCGCGAGATCTACCGCGCCCTCTGCCTGAGTCGCAGCTACTCCAAGGAGACCATTCTGGAGGCGTACCTGAACACCATCAGCTTTACCGGCACCATTCAGGGCGTGCAGACGGCGGCCAACGAGTACTTCAACAAGGACGTCAGCCAGCTGAGCCTGTGGGAGTGCGCTACCATTGCCTCTATTACCAAAAACCCCACCAACTATAACCCCTATACGAACCCCGAAAATCTGATCCACCGCCGCAACTTCATCATGTACAATATGTGGCAGCAGGGGGTGATCAGCGAGGAGGACTACCGCAACGGCGCTGCACAGCCCCTTGTGCTGGCCGAAGAAGACAGCGGCAAAAAGCCCAGCACCGTCACCTCCTACTTCACCGATGCACTGTTCAATGAGGTCGTGCAGGACATCATGACCAAGGAGGGCATCAGCGAGTCCGAGGCACAGAAGCTGCTCTACACCGGCGGCTTTACCATCGAAGCCACTGTCAACACCAAGCTGCAGTCCCAGATGGAAAACCTGATGCTGAACACCGACGATGCCTACTTCCCGGCGGGCTGGCATGAGGAAGAGGTCACCTCCATTTCGGACGATGATGTGCAGGTGTTCAACGAGGACGGTACCCCCAAGACCCGCACCGGCGAAGATGGCACCGTCTACTATTACCGCAACGTGCGCACGCAGGCTGCTATGGTCACGCTGGACTATGACGGCAACGTGCTGGCCATTGCGGGCGGCTTGGGCGAAAAGACCAAGAGCCTTTCCCTGAACCGCGCCTATAATGTGGAGCGGCAGACCGGTTCTACCATCAAGCCCATCGGTGCCTATGCGCTGGGCATTGAGTACGGTCTGGTCAACTGGTCCACCATGCTCAACAACTCCCCCCTGTATCAGAAGCAGGATATGATCATCCGGGACGAGGACTACTGCCGCAAGAATGGCCTGATGGGACTCTCCGACAAGCAGCTCCGCGCTTACCCCAACGCATGGCGCAGCTGGCCGCGCAACTACGGCGGCAACTATGGCGACGGCAGCGATCTCCCGCTGTGGAACGGCCTTGCCCGCTCGCTGAATACCATCGCAGTCCGCGTGGGCGACCTTGTGGGCGCAAGCAATATCTTCAACTTCGTCTACAACACTCTGCAACTGAATACGCTGGACCCCACCAACGACGTGGGTCTGGCGCAGATGGTTATGGGCAGCCAGACCAAGGGCGTTACGCCCATGGCGCTGGCCGCAGCCTTCCAGATCTTTTATGACGGCGAGTACACCACTCCGCACCTGTACACCCGTGTGCTGGACCGGGAAGGCAACATCTATCTGGAAAACAACGCCACCAGCTATCAGGCACTGACCCCCGATACCGCTTATGTCATGAACCGTCTGCTGAAGAACGTTCTGTTCTCCAGCGTAGGTACTGCCAGCGGCCGCTACCCCAACTCCAACGGCATGGAGGCCTTTGGTAAGACCGGTACTGCCAGCGACGAAAAGGATCTGTGGTTCGTGGGCGGCACGCCCTACTATGTCACCGCTGTGTGGTGGGGATATGATGCACCTTACGATATGACCAAGACCCTGTCCAAGCAGCAAGCCAAGACCCGTACCTGTGTGACCGCGTGGAAGGCACTGATGGAGCAGGCACAGGCAGACCTGCCCTATAAGGCATTCCCCACCTCCGCAGGCGTGGTGGAGCGCCGCTACTGCACCCAGAGCGGATTGCTGGCCGGTGCAGGCTGCCCGAGCACTGCCGTGGGCTACTACCGTGCCGATGACCTGCCCGATACCTGCACCTATTCCCATGCCGCACCGCAGGCTGCTGCCCCTGCCGAGAACACAGACGATGCTGTGCCCACCCAGCCGGTCACCCCCACCGATACCAGCGCACTGGACACGGAATAAGGACAAAAATCGTACTTTTTCACCCCCTTTGCTGAAAAATCCGGCAAGGACAGGGCGCACTTCACAAGACAAAACTGGACAAAGTGACAAAATAGCATCCGGGCTCTTGCATTGCAGGGGTTCGGATGCTATTATATTCTCTGCAAGAACACTTGTGTTTGAGAGGTGAACAAGTTGGAACGCCGTTTTTATCTGGTGGATGCGCAGGTGCTGCCGGAGGTTTTTCTCAAGGTGGTACGCGCCAAGGAGCTGCTGGCCAGCGGCGAAGCCCGCAGCATTTCGGCTGCGACCCGCGCCGTAGAGCTTTCGCGCAGTGCATTTTATAAGTATAAGGATTGTATTTTTGATTCAGAGAACGGCCGTGAGGTCATCACGGTCATGGCCACCCTGCGGGACGAGACCGGTGCGCTGCAAAGCCTTCTGGCCGGTATCAGCGCCGCAGGCGCCAGTATTGTGACCATCAACCAGTCCACCCCGGAGAATGGGGCTGCGCTGGTGGCGGTCACCATCCGCACCGATACCATGCAGATGTCCCCGGAGGAACTGACCGAAAAGCTTTCGCGCCAGCGCATGGTCGTGGGTGTGCGCTGTGGGTATAACCTGTAACAAAACAGGAAACGAGGGAAAGAGAGTATGGCTAAAATTGCAATTCTGGGCTTTGGCACGGTGGGCAGCGGCGTATACGAGGTGCTGTGCCACAATGCTGCAAGCGTCTCCCGCCGGGCTGGCGAACCGGTGGAGGTAAAATACATTCTGGACCCGAAGGATTTTACCGGCAACCCGGTGGAGCCTTTGGTGGTCAAGAATATCGACGTGATCCTGCAGGACCCGGAGATCCAGGTGGTGGTGGAGACCATCGGCGGTACCCGCTTTGCTTACCCCTACGTCAAGGCGTGTCTGGAGAGCGGCCGCAGCGTGTGCACCTCCAACAAGGAGATGGTGGCCACCTACGGCGCAGAGTTGCTGGCACTGGCCAAGGAGCACGGCTGCGCCTTCCTGTTCGAGGCCTCTGTAGGCGGCGGTACGCCCATCATCACCCCCATGCACCAGTGCCTGGCGGCCAACGTCATCACCGAGGTGGAGGGCATCGTGAACGGTACCACCAACTTCATGCTCACCAAGATGGTGCGGGAGGGCTTGAGCTTTGAGGATGCGCTGCAAATTGCGCAGGAGCTGGGTTACGCAGAGACCAAGGACCCCAGCGATGACGTGGACGGCCGCGACGCCTGCCGCAAGATCGCCATCCTGTCCTCCATGGTGTGCGGCCACCAGATCTACCCCCAGAACATCCCCACCCGGGGCATCCGCGCCATTACCGCCGCCGATGTGGCCAGCGCCGAAAAGCTGGGCTGCGTTATCAAGCTGATCGCATGGATGAAGCTTGGCAAGGACGGCAGCGTGGCCGCCGGTGTAGAGCCGTGTCTGGTGCCCAAGGCAAACCAGCTGGCCAGCGTGGACGATGTGTTCAACGCGGTGCTGGTCAAGGGCGATATGCTGGGCGATGTGGTGTTCTACGGCAAGGGCGCAGGCAAGCTGCCCACCGCCAGCGCTGTGGTGGCAGACGTGGTGGATGCGTTGAAAAACGGCGCACAGGTGCACGACAGCCTGTTCTGGCAGCCTGCGGACCCGGTGGACGGCATGCTCACCGACCCGGCTCCCGCTGCATATTATGTGCGTGTGGCGGGCATTGCACCCGCTGTGGTGGAGGCCATCTACGGCTACGGCAAGGTGGTGGATGAGCGGTACGAGGGCTGCGCCTACTTTGTGAAGCGCGCCGATGAGCGTGCGCTGGCAGAGGCCGCGCGCAAGGTGGAGGCCGTGGGCGGCAGCGTAAAGCTGGTGCTCAAGCGTCTGCCCGAGGAAGTGTAACGGAAAGGAACTGCGGCAATGAAGATCAAGGTTTCAGTCCCTGCCACCAGCGCCAATGTAGGCTCCGGCTTCGATGCGCTGGGTCTGGCAGTTACGTTGTACAACACAGTCACCTTTGAGGACAGCGAAGTGCTGGAGATCTCGGCATCGGACGGCACCCGCATCCCCCGGGGCGAGTCGAATCTCGTGTACCGCTCCGCCAAGGGCCTGTTCGAAAAGGTTGGCAAGCAGATCCCGCCCCTCAAGATCACCCAGACGAACCCCATCCCCATGGCACGGGGTCTGGGCTCTTCTTCGGCCTGCATCATTGCGGGTCTGCTGGGCGCAAACCGGATGCTGGGCGATGTGCTCAACACGCAGGAGCTGCTCACGCTGGCAACTGCCATTGAGGGACACCCCGATAACGTGGCTCCGGCACTACTGGGCGGCCTGACCAGCAGCGTGTTCGAGGACGGCAAGGTGTATTCGGTCAAGCGGAATGTGGACGAAAGCCTCTGCTTTGCTGCCATCGTGCCGGACTACAAGCTGCTGACCGAGGCAGCCCGCGCAGCCCTGCCTAAAGAGGTATCCCATAAGGACGCGGTGTACAACCTGTCCCGTGCGGCGCTGGTGCCCGCAGCCTTCTGCGAGGGGCGGCACGACCTGCTGGCCATTGCCACCGAGGATAAGCTGCACCAGCAGTATCGCATGCCTCTGATGCCCGGCTCCCGCGAGGTATTCGATATGGCGCGGCTGTGCGGCGCAAAGGCCGTGTATGTGTCCGGTGCAGGCAGCACGGTCATGGCTGTGGCAGAAAAGGCCGAGGCCGAAAAGTTCTATTCCAAGCTGGAAAAAGGTCTGGAGCTGCTGGAAGGTCTGGACGGATGTGAAGCATTTACACTGTTGCAGCTGGATGCCGATAACACCGGCGCAACCGTGGAATGATAAATGGGTAAGGGAAGTGCAAGAACGCTTCCGCCCGGCAAGCCCCCCGCAAGCGCGGGGCGTTAAAGAGGAGAGTGACAAGATATGGCGTTGATCGTACAGAAATTCGGCGGTTCTTCCGTAAAGGACCGTGACCGTATCTTCAACGTTGCGCGGATCGTGGCCAACACCCACAACGCGGGCAATGACGTAGTGGTGGTAGTCTCCGCACAGGGCGACACCACCGATGACCTGATCGCCAAGGCAGGGGAGATCACCCATAACCCCTCGGCGCGTGAGATGGATATGCTGCTGGCCTCCGGCGAGCAGATCAGCATCGCACTGCTGGCCATGGCGCTGAACGAGCTGGGCTGCCATGCCATCAGCCTGACCGGCTGGCAGGCGGGCTTCCGTACCGACCGTGCCTACACCAAGGCGCGCATCACCCGGCTGGAGACCGAGCGAATCTCCTCCGAGCTGGAGCGCAACCGCGTGGTGGTGGTGGCAGGCTTCCAGGGCTTGAACAAGCTGGATGACATCACCACTCTGGGACGCGGCGGCTCCGACACCAGTGCTGTGGCAATTGCCGCTGCCCTGCACGCTGACCGCTGCCAGATCTACACGGATGTGGAGGGCGTTTATACCGCCGACCCGCGCAAAGTGAGCAACACCCGTAAGCTGGAAGAAATCACCTTTGACGAGATGCTGGAACTGGCATCTCTGGGCGCACAGGTGCTGAACAACCGCAGCGTGGAGCTGGCTAAAAAGTACAATGTGGAGCTGGAGGTGCTCTCCAGCCTGAACCCCATCCCGGGTACGGTGGTTAAGGAGGTTACAAAGGACATGGAAGGTATGCTGATCAAGGGTGTCGCCAAGGACACCGATGTTGCCGTTATCACGATTCTCAACGTTCCCGATGAGCCGGGCATGAGCTTTAGGATCTTCGGTCTGCTGGCACAGAAGAACATCAACGTGGACATCATTCTGCAGTCCACCGGCCGCGACGGCAAGAAGGATATCAGCTTTACCTGTGCCGAAGGCGAAGCCGAGCTGGCCATGCGTGTGCTGAAGGAAAGTGCACACTTCAACGATGTCAGTGTGGACACCACCTGCGCCAAGGTCTCCATCGTGGGTGCCGGTATGCAGAGCCACAGCGGCGTTGCCTCCAAGATGTTCGAGGCACTGTCCAACAACAATATCAACATCAAAATGATCTCCACCAGCGAGATCAAGATCTCCTGCATCATCGACCGTGCAGACGCCGACAAGGCTGTCGGCGCCATCCACGATATGCTGTTTGACTGATCTGCGTAAAATTTTTAATTGTGGCCTGTCTGCTCCCTGCCGGGGGCGGGCGGGTCATAATTTTTTTACACACGGCGGCGTTTACACAAATTGCAAAGGGGTGTATAATATAGTTTGAATCTGTGCGGCGCACCGGCGCTGCAACAATGCCGAAAAGGAGCCCCGCCGCATGAGTGAATCCACCCGTACCTCCAGAGCGCCTGCCGAGAAGCGCCTGACCTATCAACAATGGAAGCGCCGCAAAATGCTGCGGCTGGCCCGCAACTGGGTGCTGTTTCTGGCCGGCTGCGCTGCGGTGGTAGCGCTGCTGACCGGCGGCATCCTGTGGCTGCTGCCCAAGGTGCACGGCCTGCTGGCCGGGCCAAAGGTATTTGCAGCCAGCGTGTACGACGGCACAGACTATGTATTTAACGCCGCAGATGCCCGGCTGGTACTGGTGAACGCCAACCTGCCCTATACCGCTGAGCCTGCTCCGCTGCTGGATACCGCCGACGAGGCCACCGGCCAGCAGCTGGAAGCCGAAGCGGCCATGCAGTACCGCAGCATGGCTGCCGCCGCACAGGCGGATGGGGTCAGCCTGACCCTTGTGGCCGGTTATCAGGACGCTGACACCCGGCAGGCCGCCTACGAGGCCCGGGTGCAGACCTACCGCGATAAGCGCAAGAGCGAGGAGGAAGCCGCCCGTCTGGCGGCTACCATCCAGCCCGCCGCCAACGCCAACGAGCACGGCACCGGCTATGCGGCAGATATCCTCAGCGCGGACAATCCGCAGCAGGACACCCGTTTTGCCGAGACCCGCGCCTACGAGTGGCTTACGGCCTATGCGGCGGAATACGGCTTTATCCTGCGCTACCCGCAGGACCGGCAGGCCGCCACCGGCATCGTGTTCGAGCCGTGGCACTGGCGCTATGTGGGGGTGGAAAACGCCCTTGCCATTCGCGCCAGCGGCCTGAGCCTGGAAGAGTTCATCGCCCTGCAGCGGGCAGACTGAATCAAATGCTCTGTGCTGCGGCACAGAGAGAAGGGAACTATCATTGGAACGTACTCTCATTGCACCGGGTGTGCATCTTTCCTGCGACCCGGCTTCAAAATTCAACCGCTGCCGCATCAGCATCCATTTTGCTTTCCCGGCCCAGCGTAAAACGGCCACTGCCCATGCGCTTTTGCCGCTGGTGATGGAGCGCGGCTATGCGGACTGCCCGGATATGACCCGGCTGACCAAAAAGCTGGCAAAGCTCTACGGCGCAGACCTGACCGTGGACGCCCGCCCCATGGGCTGCAACCACAACCTCTGCGTCAGCGTGACCGGCATCAAGGATGCCTTTGCGCTGGAGGGCGAGGCACTGACCGCCGAGTATACCAAAATCGCGCTGGGTGCGGCCTTCCATCCGTATTTTGTGGACGGCTGCTTTGACCCGCAGGCCGTCAGCATTGAAAAGCAGATGCTGAAAAAGGGCCTTGAGGATGAAATCAACGATAAACGCATCTACTGTCTGCATCAGGCCAACCGGGAGTTTTTTGGTGACAGCCCGGCAGGCGTGCGGCAGGAGGGCTATCTGGAAGAGGTGGACGGTCTTACCCCGGCCATGCTGACCGCCGCTTATCAGCAGATGCTGCGCACCGCCAACATCGAGCTGCTGGTGCTGGGCTGCGACGCCGCCCAGACCGCCGCCATCCGGGATGCTTTGCTGGCAGAGCTTGCCTGCATCGACCGCGCCCCGCTGCCGCTGGTGGAAAACATGGCCATGCCTGCCATTGCACCGGTGCATAAGACCGAAAACTACGATATGGTGCAGGCAAAGCTGTGTATGCTGTTCACACTGGGGCAGCCCATGCAGCCGCAGCAGCTGGCAGCAGTGCGCCTTGCCATGGCGCTGTACGGCGGCAGCGTGACCAGCCGCCTGTTCCTCAACGTGCGGGAACGGGACCATCTGTGCTACTACTGCTCCTCCTCCTTCCAAAGCTTTACCGGCAGCATGGCGGTGAACAGCGGTGTGGAGCACGCCGATGCCGCCCGCGCAGAGCAGGCCATTTTGAAGGAACTTGCCGACCTGTGCACCGGCCCTATCACCGACGAGGAATTTGAGGACTGCCGCCGGGGCTTGCTCAGCGGCATGAACGGGGTAGAGGACAGCCTTGGCGGCATCGAAAGCTGGTACTACATCGAGGTGCTGCGCGCCGGTGCCAACAGCGCTGCACCCATCCAGAGCCCGGAGCAGGCGCGGAATGCTCTACGCGCCGTGACCAAAGACGAGGTGCGGGATATCCTGCGCCGCCTGACCCTCTCGGTCAGCTATCTGCTTACAAAGGAGGATGCTGCCCATGCCGCAGAATAACCAGACCCTGCTGGAAAAGACCGTGGCCGACCAGTGGCAGACCCTGCCCTCCGGCCTGACGGTGCTGGTGCGCCCCATGCCGGGCTATTCCAGCACCCATGTGATCTATGCTACCAAGTTCGGCTCCATCGACCGGGATTTCTGCCTGAACGGGCAAACGGTGCATCTGCCGGCGGGTGTGGCGCATTTTCTGGAGCACAAAATGTTCGAGGACGAGGACGGCGATGCCTTTGCCAAGTACGCAAAGACCGGTGCCAACGCCAACGCCTTTACCAGCTTTGACCGCACCTGCTACCTGTTCACCGCTACCCAGCAGTTGGACGAAAGCCTGGACGTGCTGCTGGGCATGGTAGGCCACCCCTACTTTACCGAGCAGACCATCGCCAAGGAGCAGGGCATCATCGGGCAGGAGATCAAAATGTACGATGACAGCCCGGATTGGCGGCTCATCACCGGCCTGTTCGAGTGCCTGTACCACAGCCACCCCATCCGCAGCGATATCGCGGGCACGGTGGAGAGCATTGCCGAGATCACGCCAGCCATGCTGTACGACAGCTGCAAGGCCTTTTATGCCCCGGGCAATATGGTACTGGCTGCTGCCGGTAACACCACCATGGAACAGATCCTTGCCGCCTGCAAGCGGCACGGCCTGATGGAGCCCCGCCCGGCACAGAAGGTGCAGCGGCTGTGGGCCACGGAGCCTATGACCCTTGCCGCTACGGAAAAAACGCTGACCATGCCGGTCTCCAAGCCCTGCTTCGGCGTAGGCTTTAAGGAAGAGCCGCTGTCTGCGGACGATCTGCGCACCGAGGCGCTGTACGACCTTGTGCTCAGCTGCATCGTGGGCGGGATGTCGCCGCTGTACCGCCGCCTGTATGACGAAGGCCTTGTGAACCCCGGCTTTGGCGGCGAGGTACTGCGGGTGGACGGCTGCTGCTGCATCCTGTTCACCGGAGAGAGCGATGTGCCGGACACCGTGCGCCAGCTGCTGCTGGACGAGATCGCCCGGGTGCGCGCCGCCGGTGTGGACAGGGAAGTGTTTACCCTGTGCAAGAACGAAAAATACGGCCAGCTGATCGAAAATCTGGAAAACGTGGAAGACTCGGCCAGCCAGATGGCAGACTTTGCCCTCAGCGGCCAGACGGTGGCGCAGCAGATCTCCATGCTGGCCGGGCTGACCGCAGAGGATGCGGACGCTGCTTTGCAGCACATCCTGTGCACCGACCGCATGGCTACTATGTACATCCTGCCGGATGGCACGGCGCAGGCGGCAGAAGAGGACGAGGAGGAAGAAGAATGAACTATCTGACAAATCTGGTACAGTTCCCGGGTCTGGGACTGAGTTTTCAGCTGAACCGCGTGGCCTTTACCATCGGCGGGGTCAGCATCTACTGGTACGGCGTGTGCATTGCGGTGGGTCTGTGTCTGGCGCTGATCTTTGCCTTCCGGCACAGTCTGGAATTTGGCGTAGACCCGGACAGCATGGTGGACGTCATCCTTATTGGCGTAGTGCTGGGCATCATCAGCGCCCGCGCCTACTATGTAGCTATGGCACCTTTTAAATACGAGAGCATCTGGGAGATGATCGCCATCCGCGATGGCGGCCTTGCCATCTACGGCGGCATCATCGGCGGCTTTCTGTTCGGCGGCCTGGCCTGTAAGTGGCGGGGTGTTCCGGTGCTGCCCATGTTCGACCTTACCGCTATGGGTTTTCTCCTCGGGCAGGGCTGCGGCCGCTGGGGCAACTTTTTCAATCAGGAGGCCTTTGGCTGCAACACCACCCTGCCGTGGGGGATGTACAGCGAGTCTACCCGTGCTTACCTGATGAGCAGCACGGTCACGGTGCCCAAGGGTGTAGTCATCGACCCCAACCTGCCGGTGCACCCCACCTTTTTGTACGAGAGCATCTGGTGCTTTGTGGGCTTTTTCCTGCTGTTCCGTTACATCAAAAAACGCAAGTTCAACGGCGATATCACCATGCGGTATCTGGTGTGGTACGGCGCAGGCCGTTTCTGGATCGAGGGCCTGCGCACCGACAGCTTGATGCTGGTGCCCTCCATCGGGCTGCGGGCATCCCAGCTGGTGGCAGGCATCGCTGTGGTGGCTGGTATTGCGGCAGAGGTGTATTTTACCCGCAAGTTCAAGGGCAAGCCCCTGCTGGTGCCGCTGGCGATGAACGCAGAGAACAAGGCGGCTCAAAAGAAGCTGGACGGTCCCATCTCCTTTGCGGGTAAGGACACCCAGCTGCTGGCTTCCAGCCCGCGCAAGCTGTTTTTGGAAAAGACCGAGGCCTATAATGCGCAGGTGAAAGCCGCCATAGAACAGACCGGGCAGAAAAAAGCGTAAAAATCTGCGCAAAAAGGGAAATTTCCTCTTGCAATCCGGTTGGGTTTTTGCTATAATATTCTAGCCGCATGGTGTGGGCGCCTGAAATGGCCCGCAGTAAGGGTCTGCCTTTACGACCAGCGAGTACAACGAAAAGGAATGAACAAAATGTACGCAATCATTGTTACCGGCGGTAAGCAGTACCGCGTGGAGCAGGGCGACATCGTCTACATCGAAAAGCTGGACGTTGAGGCCGACTCCGAAGTGAAGTTTGATCAGGTTCTCGCTATTGGCGAGGAGGGTTCTGTGAAGGTTGGCGCTCCTGTTGTTGAGGGTGCTACCGTTTCTGCCAAGGTCATCAAGAATGGCAAGGGCAAGAAGCTGAACATCATCACCTATCGCGCAAAGAAGCACAGTGCTCGCCGTATGGGCCATCGTCAGCCCTACACCAAGGTTGAGATCACTGCGATCAACGGCTAAGGAGGTAAATTACAATGGCACATAAAAAGGGCGTAGGCAGCACCAAGAACGGCCGCGATTCCGCAGCACAGCGTCTGGGCACCAAGCGTGCAGACGGTCAGTTTGTTCTGGCCGGCAACATCTTGGTTCGTCAGCGTGGCACCCACATCATGCCGGGTGAGAACGTTGGCAAGGGCAGCGATGATACCCTGTTTGCTCTGGTGGACGGCACCGTCCGTTTCGAGCGCGTGGGCAAGAGCGGCAAGAAGTGCAGCGTTAAGCAGTAACTTCTTTCTGAATAACTGCAATCGTAGAGCCGGACCCTCGTGGCCCGGCTCTTTTTGATGAAATAAGGCTATGCGTTCGTGTGGCGCTGTTTGCAAGCCTTCCCCCGGTCGGGGGAAGGTGGCACGAAGTGCCGGATGAGGGCGCTGAAACGCAAAGGCCTATAAAGCTAAGGAGGGGCTGTATGGCAGCACAGACTAACTTTATCGACATCGCCACGATATGGCTCCATGCGGGCAAGGGCGGCGATGGTGCGGTGAGCTTCCACCGCGAAAAATTCGTGGCCGCGGGCGGCCCGGACGGCGGCGACGGCGGCCGGGGCGGCGACATCATCTTTGTGGCGGACGATCATCTGTCCACCCTGATGGATTTCCGCTATAAGCGCAAGTATGCAGCGCCGGAGGGCGGCAAGGGCGGCGCAAGCCTGTGCCACGGCAAAAATGCCGAGAATCTGGTCATCAAGGTGCCGCTGGGCACTGTGATCAAGGACGCAGAGAGCGGCCTTGTCATCGCAGATCTGTCCGACCACACCCCGGTCACCATTGCTAAGGGCGGCCGCGGCGGCTACGGCAACGCACATTTTGCCACCCCCACCCGCCAGATTCCCAAGTTTGCAAAACCCGGTATGCCCGGCGAGGATCTTCAGGTGACCTTGGAGCTGAAGTTGATTGCGGACGTGGGTCTGATCGGCTTCCCCAACGTGGGCAAGTCCACCCTCATCTCCACCATCAGCGCCGCCAAGCCCAAGATCGCAAACTACCACTTTACCACCCTTGTGCCCACGCTGGGCGTTGTGTCGGTGGGTGAGGGCGCAAGCTTTGTCTGCGCCGACATTCCCGGCCTGATCGAGGGTGCCAGCGAGGGCGTCGGTCTGGGACACGATTTCCTGCGCCATGTGGAGCGCTGCCGCCTGCTGCTGCACGTTGTGGATGTTTCCGGCAGCGAGTGCCGCGACCCCATCGAGGACTTTGAGAAGATCAACGAGGAGCTGGCAAAGTTCAGCCCCGTGCTGGCCGAGCGCCCGCAGATCGTGGTGGGCAACAAGTGCGACCTTGCCACCGAGGAGCAGATCGAGACCTTCCGCCAGTATGTGGAGGGCAAGGGGCTGACCTTCGTGGCCATCTCTGCCGCCACCATGCAGGGCGTCAAGCAGCTGCCGGGGCTCGTGTACAACCGCCTCAAGGATATCCCGCAGGTGCCGGTGTTCACCCCCGAGTACAAAAAGCAGGAGCCCAAGAAGAATGGCCACGACTTCACCATCCAGCGCATGGAAGCCCATGTGTGGAGCGTGGATGCCCCGTGGCTGGAGTATATTCTGGCCGGCAGCAACGTGGACGACTACGAGAGCCTGCAGTTCTTCCAGCGTCAGCTGGGCGAGAGCGGCATTCTGGACGCGCTGGTGCAGAAGGGCGTGGAAGAGAACGATACCATCCTCATCGGCGATTATCAGTTCGACTATATCTTCTAAGGATAAAGCATCATGAACGAATCAGAAAAGATCGACCCGCGGGAGCTCAGCCCGCTGGCGCTGGCCTTTGTGGGGGACAGCGTGCTGGAGCTACTGGTGCGCCAGCGTCTGGTGGAGCACCACCGCCTTTCAGCCGGAAAGCTGAATGCCGAAAAGGTCAAGTATGTCTCTGCCAAGGCGCAGTTCCGGGAACAGCAGCTGCTGGAGCCGCTGTTCACCGAGGACGAGCTGGCTGTGTTCAAGCGTGGCCGCAATGCCAGCAAGGCCAGTGTCGCCAAGCACGCCTCCCCGGAGGAATACCGTGCCTCCACCGGCTTCGAGTGCCTGTTGGGCTGGCTGTACCTGAACGGACAGCTGGAGCGTGTGCACCAGCTGTTTGAGGTGCTGTGGCAGCAGTTTGACCCTGACCAGAAATAAGAATGCGAAAGCCCGCTGCTTTCCACACTGGAAACCAGTGGTGGAGGGCAGCGGGCTTTGCTTGTTGGCATCTGTGGTCCGTCAGATGCTGCTTACGCCATCAGCGGCTGTTTTTTGCGTTGGTGGAACGGCTGTTGGTGGAGTTCTTGGCGCTCTCGTCATCGGCACCCTTGGTGTACTGGTTGGGGTGCTTGTGCTCGTTGGTTGCGCTGTTGGTGGTCTTGCTGCTGGTACGGTTAGAGGTCTGGTTCTTGCAATTGGTACTGCGGTTCTCACTGCGGTTTTCCATGGTGTGAATGCTCCTTTCGGTCGTTGCTGTGGGGGCGGGATCGCCCTCACAGTCCATAGTGTGGCCGCAGCCGGCGGCTTTATACATCCCATGGGAGGAAAAGAATATGCCTACGGAATATTTTGAGCAGCGGGAACGTGCCCTGCTGGGCCAGCGGTACGAGCAGCTGTATGCCGCCCTGCAGCAGACGGCAGAGCGCGGCGTTACCGTATCGGCGCTGCGCACCACGCCGGAGCAGTTTGCGCAGAGGGCAGATTTCCCGCTGGAGCCCTCGCCCTTCTGCAAGGCGGCTTTTGTGGTGCATCAGCCGGACTTTAAGCCCGGACGGCATCCGTATCACCATGCGGGTGTGTTCTATTCGCAGGAGCCCTCGGCTTCTTCGGCAGCGCCGCTGCTGGGGGTACAGCCGGGGATGCGGGTGCTGGATCTGTGCGCCGCACCCGGCGGCAAAAGCAGCCAGCTGGCGGCGGCATTGCAGGGGCGCGGTGTGCTAGTGAGCAACGAGTATGTGGCTGCGCGTGCCGAAATTTTAAAAAGCAACCTTGAGCGCATGGGCGTTTCCAACGCCGTGGTGCTCAACGAGACTCCCGCCCGCATTGCCGAGGCGCTGCCGGAGTTTTTCGACCGGGTGCTGGTGGACGCGCCCTGCTCCGGTGAGGGAATGTTCCGCAAGGAGCCGGTAGCGCTGCAGCAGCACTGCGAGGCACTGGTAAAGCAGTGCGCAGAGCTGGGTGCGCAGATACTGGACTGCGCCGCAGCAGCACTGGCTCCCGGCGGGCAGCTGGTGTACTCCACCTGCACCTTTGCGCCGGAGGAGGACGAAGGACAGGTGGCGGCCTTTTTGCAGCGCCACCCGGAGTTTGCACTGGCTGATGTGTTGGGCAATGTGGACTACACCTTTGGCAGCGTAGGCGAAGAGAACCGCACCGGCGGTCTGCCGCTGGATGTGAGCAAGGTGCGCCGCATCTGGCCCTGTCAGGGCGGCGAGGGGCACTTTATGGCCCGGCTGGTCAAGGCCGGTACGCCCCGCACCCTGCCGCCGGAGGGGGAATACACCCCGGAGGAGCAGCTCTGGCTTGCCGCTGCTGCTGAGGCGGGCAAAAAGGGCAAGGGCAAGGCGAAGCCTGCCAAGGCCGCAGATGCCCGCAGCACCCGCCGCGCAGACAGCCGCGCCTGCCGGGACGCCGTGCAGGGCACGAGCCGCCGCACCCGGGATACCGGGGCAGGGGAGGCCACCCCGGCGCAGAGCCTTGCCGCATGGCAGGAGTTTGCCCGGCAGTATTTCCCTGCGCTGGCGCAGCGCCCGGCTGTGGTGCACGGCGGCGGTGTGCTGCTGCCGGTGGCCTTTCCGCAGACGGGACTCCATGTGCTGCGGGCGGGGGTGTTCGTGGGCAGTGTGCAGAAAGGCCGCTTTGTGCCGGAGCACCACCTGTTCACGGCCTTTGGCAACCTGTGCACGAACTGCGAGCAGCTGACCTTTGCCGACTGCCGCTGCACCGAGTACCTCTCCGGCCGCGAGGTGGAAGCCCGCACGGCAGCGGACGGCTGGTGCTGCGTGACCGTGGACGGCTGGCCGCTGGGCGGCGGCAAGGTGTCCGGCGGGCGGGTGAAAAACCACTATCCCAAGGCGCTGCGGCTGCTGTAAACCGCAGATTTACACGCATCCGGGCGAAAATCGGGCTTTTCAGGCTTGAACGTGCCGGTGGATTGTGATAAAATAATAGAGTTAGATTTTGTGTGCTGCCACAAGCGGGCGACCACAGCCCGTCTGCCCGCAGGCGGAGATACCGATAAATTTAGGAGGCTCTTTCCCATGTCTGGACATAGCAAATGGAACAATATTAAGCGCAAGAAGGAAAAGACCGACGGCGCCCGCGCCAAGGTCTTTACCAAGATCGGCCGCGAGATCAGCGTTGCCGTCCGTGACGGCGGCCCCAACCCGGCTTCCAACAGCAAGCTGGCAGATCTGATCGCCAAGGCAAAGCGCATGAGCGTGCCCAACGATAACATCCAGCGTATCATCAAGAAGGCCGAGGGCGGCGACAAGACCGAGTTCGAGGCCATCACCTACGAGGGCTACGGCCCCGGCGGCGTGGCTGTCATGGTGGAGACCCTGACCGACAACCGCAACCGTACCGCTGCCGACCTGCGCCACTACTTCGATAAGAACGGCGGCAATCTGGGCGCTATGGGCTGCGTGGCCTTCCTGTTCAACCAGAAGGGTGTCATCGATATCTCTCTGGAGGATAAGGACGCCGACGAGGCCATGATGGACGCTCTGGATGCCGGTGCCGAGGACTTTGATGCCAGCGAGGACGCAGCCGAGGTCACCACCGACCCCGAGAACTACTCCGCTGTGGTCAAGGCTCTGGAAGAGAAGGGCTACGAGATCCTGTCCGATGATCTGGCCATGGTGCCCATGACCACCACCCGCCTGACCGATCCCGATCAGCTGAAGCAGATGGGTAAGCTGCTGGATTCTCTGGAAGATAACGATGACGTCCAGAACGTCTGGCACTCTCTCGAGAACGAAGAGGACCTGCCGGAATAAGCTTCCATAAGTCTCTTTGCTCCTGAAATAAGACGATAAAAAGCCGCTTTTTGTGCTGGTTGGCACGAAAGGCGGCTTTTGCTTGTTATTTTTGTATGTCGTGCGGATAAGGGTTCCTTCTGGCATCAGAAAAATCGTACTCTGCACGCATATCCTCATCGTATGATGGATTTTCCGAAGAAGTGCTATTAGATTTATCGTTCATAGTGCGTCCACAGACTGAGGATCTTAACGGTCTGCTCTTTTTCATAGACCTGATAAACAAGGCGGTGCTGGATGTTGATGCGGCGGCTGTATGCACCGTTCAGATCACCCACCAGCTTTTCGTACGGGGGCGGATTTTGGAAAGGATCAACACGGATGATTTCAATGAGTGCCTTTGCCTTTTCGTCCAGATGGGCAGACCTCAGTTTTGGCACGTCCTTTGCGGCGGTTTTGGTGTAAACGACCTTGTACATTTACCACTCCACCGCCGTTTCGTCCACACAGTCCTCAAGCGGCGTGGCGATTCCGTCCATAATCTTTTCGCGCATACCCGGTGCAGAGACCAGATACAGCGTTTCCATGATGCCGCTGTAATCTTCTTCAGACAGCAGCACGGCATTGCCGTCCTTGGTGGTGATGTTGATGGGCTGGTTGTATTTAATGGTCTGCTCTACATAGTCGAAGGCATTCTTACGGAAATTCGTGATATTTGTAGTGGTCATCGTAGAATCACTCCTTTCATGTACAGTATAGCGTACGCTTGTAAAAATGTCAATATGCGACCGGCAATCGAAACATGACACACGGTCACCCCTGTGCCAGCGCCTTGCCTTTTGCGTAGTAGCGCTGAATTTCTTCCCGGGGAACCATATTCCCGCCGGTGGCCCAGACCAGATGGGTGGCGTTTGCCAGCGCACCGGCGGGCAGGGCGGTTTCGGTGTAAGCGCCAAGCAGCTGCCCGGGCTGGGTGAGCACCGGGCCGTACATTCCCGCCAGAGCACTGGGCTCAAGGAAAAGCTCTTCTGTATCAGCCAGTTGTGCCAGAAGGGTGTACATCCGCTCGTCCTGCAGGGTGTAGCAGCCGCTCATAAAGGGACGCATCAGTCCGCCCACAAAGCCGGAGGCGCGCCCTACGGCAAGGCCATCGGCGGCGGTGCAGTTGTCGATGCCAAAGTCCTGCACGCAAACGCTGCTGTTTTCGCCGGTGGCCATGCCCAGCATCATGCAGGGTGAGTGGGTGGGCTCGGCAAAGAAGCAGTGTGCGGCATCGCCGAACAGCATCTTCAGGCCAAAGGCCACACCGCCGGGGCCGCCGCCCACGCCGCAGGGCAGATAGGCGAAGAGGGGATGCTCCGCATCCACGGTGACGCCCTGCGCGTCCAGCTGCTTTTTCAGCCGCAGTGCAGCCACAGCATAGCCCAGAAAGAGGGTCTTGGAGTTTTCGTCATCCACAAAGTGGCAGTGGGGGTCACCCGCCGCCAGCTTACGACCCTCAGTCACGGCGATGCTGTAATCAGAGGCGTACTCCACCACCTTGACGCCCCGGCTGCGGAGCAGGTCTTTTTTCCATTGCCGCGCGTCAGCGGACATATGCACAGTGACCTGAAAGCCCAGCTTCGCGCTCATGATGCCGATGGAAAGCCCCAGATTGCCGGTGGAGCCCACCGCGATGGAATACTGCGAGAACAGCTTGCGGAAGCGCTCTTCTGCCAGAACGGCGTAGTTGTCGGCCAGATGCAGCATTCCGCTGTGCAGGGCAATGTCCTCGGCGGTTTTCAGCACCTCGTAAATGCCGCCCCGCGCCTTGATGGAGCCGGAAATGGGCAGATGACTGTCCAACTTGACCCATACCTGCCCGGCGATGGGGGTACCGCTGCGCTCCTTCAGCACCTTCTGCATCCGGGGGATGGGCTGAACAGGGGACTCGATGATGCCGCCGGTCGCAGCAGTCTCGGGAAAGACGGCGGCAAGATAGGGCGCAAACCGCTCCAGTCGTGCGGCGGCGTCCTCAATGTCGGAAAGGGTCAGCGGGCAGGCGGCCGCAGCCTGTGCAAAGGGCAGTTTGTCCGGGTTTGTCCATGCAGTCTCCTTCAGGGCGCAGAGGTCAGAGACCACGGGATATGCCGCGATCCAATCGGCAACAGAACGCCCGGCGATGCACTTGGCAGGTGAAACCATAGCGGATCCTCCTTTATATATAAAAGTAAAAGCAGATGGCGCGCCCGGCGGTTTTTGCGGAGCGCTGCATGTCTTGAATATAAAGGTTTTTACAGGAATTGTCAACCGGCTGCGCTTTGCGCCGGGCGGGTCAGAGCGCCACGATCTCGGTGGTCACCAGCTGCTGCTCTGCGCCGTAGTTCAGCTTCATGGCATAGTCGGTCAGGGCGCAGAATTCCTCTGCCTCCTTCCGGGTGGCAAAATAGTTTTCGGTAAGTACCTCGGAGTTGCCGCGGGCGTGGAAGATGGTCTTTACCACAAAGTTGCTTTCGTCCATAGTATGCCTCTTTTTTCCAGTAGATGAGGGAGACGCTGCCGTCCCTCGGTGTAATTGCAGTATAACAGGGCAAATGTACCACAGAACGGACTTTTAACGGAAGCAGGACATATTTTTGCGCAAACCGGTCGAAAAGCTGTGCTAACCGCAAAAGCAGGAGAAACTTGGAAGGAGAGCAGCACACTGCCCAAAAACCTTGTTAAAAAACTGGCATTTTGCCATTTTTGTGTAAAGTATACAAGAATAAACACAAAAAAATGGCATTGTGCGTATTGCTATTTTATAACTGATATATTAGAATATAAGCAAGAAGAGCGTGCAGGCGTACTGCGCGTGCCATAAGATAAATAACGACAGGAGGAACTTCTCTATGCCTATGAAAATGGGTTGGCGCTGGTATGGCGAGGGCAACGACCCCGTCACCCTGAGCGACATCAAGCAGATCCCCGGCGTGACCAGCATCGTCTGGGCACTGCACAACAAGATGCCCGGCGAGATCTGGGAAATCGACGAGATCCAGAAGGTTGCAGACCAGATCCACGCCTACGGCTTTGATATGGATGTTGTCGAGTCCGTCAATGTGCACGACGATATCAAGATCGGTCTGCCCACCCGCGACCAGTATATCGAGAACTACAAGCAGTGCATCCGCAACCTGTCCAAGTTCGGCGTCAAGGTCATCTGCTACAACTTTATGCCCATCTTCGACTGGACCCGCACCGACCTGTTCCATCCGGTAGGCGATGGCTCCACCGCATTGTTCTACGAGAAGGACAAGATCAAGGGCGATTACAAGGCGATGGCTGAGTATATCATGTCCTTCACAGAGAAGTATAATATGACCTTCCCCGGCTGGGAGCCGGAGCGCATGGCAAAGCTGGACGAGCTGTTCAAGGCCTACGCCCCTGTCACCAAGGAGAAGCTGTGGGAGAACCTGAAGTACTTCCTGGAAGCTCTGATGCCTACCTGCCACGAGTGCGACATCAAGATGGCCATCCACATGGACGATCCTCCTTGGGATATCTTCGGCCTGCCCCGCCTGCTGGTGGACGAGCCCAGCATCGACCGCTTCCTGAAGATGGTGGACGATCCGTACAACTGCCTGACCCTGTGCACCGGCAGCCTGAACGCAAACCCCAACAATAACTGTGCCGAGATCATCCGCAAGCACTGCGACCGCATTGCCTTCGGCCACGTCCGCAACATCCACCACTTCCCCAACGGCGACTTCTCTGAGGCTGCGCACCGCGACTGCTGCGGCGAGACCGGCATCATTGAGGTGATGCGCGCTTACCATGACTGCGGCTTTGAGGGCTATATCCGCCCCGACCACGGCCGTCAGCTGTGGGAGGAAGGCCCCGGCGTCTGCCGCCCCGGCTATGGCAAGTATGACCGTGCTCTGGGCATCCAGTATATGCTGGGTATCTGGGATCTGCTGGACCGTCTGGATGAAGAAAAGAAGGGCTGATGATTATGAAGCTGTCTGATATCAAAAACGGCAATCTGTCCGCCGAGTGGGCAGAAAAGGGCTACGAGCTGCCCAAATTCGACATTGAGGCTGTCAAGGCCAAGACCCACGCCGAGCCCACTTGGGTGCACTTCGGTGCCGGCAACATCTTCCGTGCTTTCCCCGCTGCCGTGCTGAACGACGCACTGAACAGCGGCAAGTATGACCGCGGTGTCATCGTGGCCGAGAGCTTCGACTACGAGATCATCGACAAGGCTTACCAGCCCTACGATAATCTGAGCCTGCTGGTCTGCCTGAAGTCCACCGGCGAGATCGAGAAGAAAGTCATCGCTTCCGTTACCGAGAGCCTGAAGGCTGACTACTCCTTCGGTGCCGACTGGGCACGTCTGGTGGAGATCTTCCAGAACCCCAGCCTGCAGATGATCTCCTTCACCATCACCGAGAAGGGCTACGGCATTGCTCCCGCTGATCTGGAGCGCGGCCTGACCCCCGTGCTGGCCATGGGCAAGGTCACCGCTCTGCTGTACGAGCGCTTCAAGGCCGGCAAGCTGCCCCTGACCGTGCAGAGCATGGATAACTGCTCTCACAACGGCGATAAGGTCAAGACCGCTGTCCACGCCTACGCATCCAAGTGGGTGGAGCAGGGTCTGGTGCCCGCCGAGTTCCTGGCCTATGTGCAGGACGAGACCAAGATCACCTTCCCCTGGAGCATGATCGATAAGATCACCCCGCGCCCGGACGCAAAGGTGCAGGAGATGCTGGCAAAGGACGGCTTTGAGGATAACTACACCATCGTGACTGAGAAGCACACCTTCACCGCTCCCTTCGTCAACGCCGAGGAGACCCAGTACCTGTGCATCGAGGATCACTACACCAACGGCCGTCCTCCGCTGGAGCTGGGCGGTGTGCTGTACTGCGACCGCGAGACCGTGGACAAGATCGAGAAGATGAAGGTCTGCACCTGCCTGAACCCCCTGCACACTGCCATGTCCATCTATGGCTGCATGCTGGGCTACAACCTCATCTCTGCCGAGATGGCAGACGAGGATCTGCGCTCCTTCATCCAGAAGATCGGCTATATCGAGGCTATGCCCGTTGTGGTTGATCCCGGCGTTCTGAACCCCTACGAGTTCATCGGCGCTGTCATCAACCGCCGTCTGCCCAACCCCTTTATGCCCGATGCTCCCCAGCGTATCGCTACCGATACCTCTCAGAAGCTGGCTATCCGCTTCGGCGAGACCATCAAGGCTTACGAGGAGCGCGGTCTGGACAAGTCCAACCTTGTGCTGATCCCGCTGGTGCTGGCAGGCTATGCCCGCTACCTGAAGGGCATCGACGACAACGGCCAGCCCTTCGAGATCTCTCCCGATCCGCTGCTGGCTGAGCTGCAGGCCATCGTCAACCCCTTGGAGGTCAAGGAAGGCGAGCAGGACTTCAGCTGCCTGAAGGCTCTGTACAGCCGTGCCGATGTGTTCGGCGTGGACCTGTACGCTGTCGGTCTTGGCGAAAAGATCGAGGGCATGGTCAAGGAGCTGTACGCCGGTAGCGGCGCAGTGCGCAAGACCCTGCACAAGTACACCCTCGCCCGCTAAAACTTTATAACGCTATTTCCGTGACCCACGCTGCGCTTTTGCTTTGCCGCAGCGTGGGTTTTTGTTTTGTGAAAATTGTTATGTAAAAATAGAATCCCGGAGCGTCCGCAGACGCTCCGGGATTTCAAAAGAACCATAATTTTCCGCTATTCATGCGCAGAGCAAAGCGGAGCGCATGAAAAATCGTCACGGTGCCCTTATTTCCGGCAGTCGTGCAGGCTGGCAGCGGGCAGGGCGCTGCTCAGCAGGCTCCATGCGGCATCCATGCTCTCGTTCAGCAGATAGGCCTGATTCTTCTGGACGTAGATGTACACAGCCTCTTTGGTGCGGTAGGCGCAGTACACGGTGTTCCAAGTGTAGCGGTTGGTGGGCTCGGTCTTGTTCTGCTCACCGGCCATCCAGACCGAAAGCCCGGCGGCGTCCAGTTCCAGCCGGTAGAAGGGACGGGGCAGACCCAGCTTTTTGATCTGCTTGGAGAGGTTGGCAAAGAAGGTGCCGAAGTATACGGCGGGCAGACCGATGGCTACGATGGCCAGCACGGCGGTCAGCAGCCCGGCACCCTCCCGCTTGCCGATCTGGCTCAGGCAGATGCCGGCACACACCAGCAGAATGGCGGTGAACACCGCCGGACGCTGCCAGCCCTTGTTGTGGCGCAGCAGGTCAAAAGATGCAAAATCGTGAAAGCTTTTTTCATCCATCTGAACGGAAACGCAAACATTCTGGGTCATAAAGTTACCCTCCTTTTTGGGCATAGTACCACATTTACCGGCAAGAAGCAAGCAAAAGATGCATCGGCGGCGGTGCATCCGGCTTGCAAACCGCCCGCAAGGCGTGGTAAAATAAGATATTATCTGGGGTGTATCTGAAAAGTCGAAAATTTAGTCTATTTCTACAAGCACAGCTGGATTTTGCGTTAAACAGCCTTGAAATCCACAAAGGATTCCTGCGGCTGTTTGCCTTAAATCCCGCTTGTGCTTGCGAAATATTCGTCATTTTCTTTGTTTTCAGATACACCTTACGAAAAAGGGGGAAGCCTTGCATGGAAAAGCGCAACTGGAAGCACAGCGTTACGCTCAAGCAGCGCATGGTGCTGTGTCTGGCAGCATTTTTTGCGGCCTTTGCATTGCAGCTTGCCCTGAACGGCTATCAGGCACGGGCGGTGCAGCAGGTGCAGGACGACCAGATGGGCAACTTTAACGCCATCAGCCGCTTTCAGGGCGGTGTGGAAAGCTCCATCAGCATTCTGGAAGCGTACCGCTGGGAGAACGGCGAGACTGAGGAAATGCTGGAAAAGCTTCAGGCAGCCTGCTCCACCAGCAACGCATGGCTGTGGCGCATCCGATCCAATATGGACGGCTTGCAGAACGTCAGCGATGAGCAGTGGGTGCTGTACGGCGCGGTGGAGACCACCTACGGCAGCTACAACACCCTGCTGGAAGAGCTGGAAGGCTACCTTTCCAGTGGGCAGGAAGCAAAGGCTTCCCAGCTGTACTACAACAAGGTCTCGGTCTGCGGCGGGTATCTGAGCCAGTACACCATGCAGCTGCTGAAAGCCTCGATCCTGGATGCCCAGACTACTTACACCGAGATCTCGGAGCTGGGCGAGCGGATCGCCCTGATGCAGATCGTGGTGGTGGCACTGTGCGTGGCGCTGGGCTGCGCCTCCGGTCTGATGGTCATGCAGCTGCTGACTCCGGTGTCTCAGATGATCGAGGCCTCCCGCGCTATCAGCCGCAGCCAGTTCGATACCCCGGACATCCCGCTGCCCAAGCAGCCGGAGATCGGCCAGCTGGCGGAGTCCTTCAACCGCATGAAGCACTCTATGGCGCAGCAGGTGAGCACCTTACAGGAGAAAAACGAGATCGAGCGGGAGTTGCATCGCCAAAAGACCGAGGCGCTGGAACTGCAGAACCGCATGGAGCGCAGTCGGTTACAGCAGCTGCGCAGCCAGATCGACCCGCATTTTTTGTTCAACACCCTGAACGTCATCCAGCAGATGGCGGGCACAGAGTCCGCCTACCGCACGCAGGCGCTCATCATGGCGCTTTCCCATCTGCTGCGTTACAGCCTGATGAGCAACGATGAGCAGGTGCCCCTCTCCCGGGAGGTGCGCGTTGTAGACGAGTACTACTCCATCTACCATGTGCGCTTTGGCGACCGGGTGCAGATGGAGTGGGCGTTCTCGGACTCGCTGGATCTGACCGAGACTATGGTGCCGTCCTTTATCTTGCAGCCTATCGTGGAAAACGCTTTCAAGCACGGCATCTGCCCCAAGGAAGAGGGCGGCGTGGTGCGCATCCGCATGATCCCCCTGCGGGAAAAAGGCCTGCTGTGCATCCGGGTGCTGGACAACGGTGTGGGTATTGAGCCGGAGCAGCTGCAGCAGCTGCGCACGGCATTGGAGCAGCCCGCACCCCGCTGGGAACATATCGGTATTTATAATGTGGCTGCTCGTCTGCGGCTGCTGGATGCCCGCTGCCGGGTGGTGGTGCGCTCCCGGCCGGGGCGGGGAACTGCGGTGATCCTGTATCTGCCGCTGGTGGAGAATGAGGAGGAATTTGAGGAATGATTCGTCTGTTGATCGCGGATGATGAGAGGATGGAGCGGGAGGCGCTGGCGGATATCGTCATGCGCCGGTTCGAGCATGAGGTGACGGTGGAGATGGCGGAAAATGGCCGCAAAGCCGCCGATACCGCTGTGCTCTGGGAAGCAGACCTGATTTTGATGGACATTGAGATGCCGGGCATGAACGGCCTGGATGCCGCCCGCGCGGTGCTGGAGCAGCGGCCGGAGTGCAAGGTGATCTTCATCACGGCGTACAGCCTGTTTCAGTACGCCCACGAGGCGGTGCATCTGGGTGCCTGCGACTATCTGCTGAAGCCGGTGGACCCGGACGAGACCGAGGCCGCCATCCGCCGCGCCATCCGGCAGATCGAGGCCGGCCGCCGCTTGGCCGAGCTGGCTGCGGCAGCCCCGGAGCCGGAAACCGCCCCGGAGCAGGAGACCGAGCCCGCCGGGGAAGGGGAGAGCGACCGCAACGCACTGGTGATGGACCATGTGCGCAAGTATATGGAAGATAACTATATGGCCGACCTCTCGCTGGACAGCGTGAGCGAAATTTTGCACATCAGCCCGGCGTACCTTTCGGCGCAGTTCAAAAAATACCAGAAGATGAATTTTCTGGACTGTCTGACCGAGCTGCGCATCAACGCAGCTAAAGAACTGCTGGCCGACCCCTTCCGCTCCGCAGCGGAGGTGGCCTCCATGGTGGGCTACGAGGACGCCAGCTACTTTGCCCGCGCCTTTAAAAAGCGCACCGGCATGACCCCCACTCAGTACCGGAAGGAAGCGGCAAAGGCAGCCCGGGAGGCGCGGCTGTGACCCGCCGTCAGCTGCTGCGTCTGCTGACAGCAGCCCCGGCGCTGGCAGTTACAGGCTGTACGGCGCAGTCTGCTTCTTCGCAGCAGGAGAAGCCGCTCATTCTGCGCTATGCGGAGAACCAGCCGGAGGACTACCCCACCAGCAAGGCGGCAAAGGCCTTTGCCGAACTTGTGGCGCAGCGTACGGGCGGCCGGGTGAAGGTGCTGGTTTACAGCGGGGCGGAACTGGGCGCAGAGCAGAGCGTCATCCAGCAGATGCAGTTCGGCGGGGTGGATTTTTCCCGCGTGTCCCTGAGCCAGCTGGCAGAGTGCGAGCCGGAGCTCAGCGTGTTGCAGCTGCCTTACCTGTACAGCGATGCCCAGCAGATGTGGCGGGTGCTGGACGGCAGCATCGGGGATGAGTTTCTGGCCATGCTGGATGGGATGGACTTAGTAGGGCTTTCGTGGTTTGACGCCGGTGTGCGCAGCTTCTACACCCGGGAAAAGGTGACCGGGTTGGATGATTTGCAGGGGCTGACCATCCGGGTGCAGGAGTCGGACATGATGAGCGACATGATCACCGCACTGGGCGCAAAGCCGGCGCAGGTGGTGTACAGCAAGGTGTATGCCGCCCTGCATAATGCCGAGATCGACGGGGCAGAGAACAACTGGCCCAGCTACGAGGTGATGGGACACTACGAGGTAGCGCCCTTTTTCCTGAAGGACGAGCACACCCGCGTGCCGGAAGTGCAGCTGGCCAGCCCGGCGGTGATGGAAAAGCTTGCCGCGCTGGACGAAAGCTTCCCGGAGGTGATCCGCGCCTGCGCCCGGGAGAGCGCACAGAAGGAACGCGAGCTCTGGGCACGGCGGGAAGCGGACGCGGAGCAGAATATGCGCAAGCTGGGCATCTGCGTTACCGAGCTGGACGAAGCCGAGAAAGCCCGCTTCCGCGCAGCGGTGCAGCCCATGTACGATGAATTCTCTGCTCAGCAGGAACTGATCGACCGGATACAAAAAAGCTGAAGAAAACGCCCCGAGAAGTGCCCGGACGGACATTTGTCGGGGTGTTATTTTTACGTTATGAATACAGGAATGTATCCAACTGGTAAGCAGTGTTGCACAAACGAAATGAAAAACGCTTGTGCAATATGGCAAAAACAATCTTGACATTCTTTCGAAAAACAGGACATTTTTCGAAAGCTCTTGTTTCATTTCGGAAAATTTGCTAAAGTGTGTACAGTCAATGAACGAAAGCTCCGGCACCTGTGCGCCCGGAGAATTTCACAATTATTTAAGGAGGACGATTCCTATGAAAATGATCTCTCGTCGTAGCTTTATGGCCGTTGCCGGTGCAGCTACCGCTGCTGTTGCTCTGACCGCCTGCGGTGGTTCCAAGAGCGGCTCCACTTCTACCGCTGCTTCCACCTCTACCGCAGCTTCTGCTTCTGCTGCTGCCGGTGATGCAGCTGCTGCTGCCAGCGATCCCAAGGTGACTCTGGTCTACGCCGAGGTCAACCCGCTGGATACCATCGTTGGCCAGACCGGTTCTCACTTCAAGGAGAAGGTCGAGGAGCTGAGCGGCGGTTCTGTGGTCGTCGATGTGCAGGCTTCCGGTGTTCTGGGCTCTGAGAACGACGTTCTGGACGCTATTCTGGGCGGCTCTACTTCCATCGATATCAGCCGTATTTCTGCTTTCGCTCTGACCAGCTACGGCTGCAACAAGTCTAAGCTGCTGTCCATCCCCTTCACCTTCAACAACCGCGCTCACTTCTGGAACTTCGCCAACAGCGATCTGGCTCCTGAGTTCCTGAACGAGCCTCAGGAACTGGGCCTGCCCGTTCGCGGCCTGTTCTACGGCGAGGAGGGCTTCCGTCACTTCTTCACCGTCAAGCCCGTTGCAACCATCGATGATCTGAAGGGCATGAAGCTGCGTGTGTCCAACGACCCCGTTATGAACGGCATGGTCGAGGGTCTGGGCGCTAACCCCACCGTCGTTGCTTTCGGCGAGCTGTACAGCGCACTGCAGACCGGCGTTGTGGATGGCGCTGAGCAGCCCATCGCAAACTACAAGTCCAATGCTTTCCCCGAGGTTGCTAACAACCTGATTCTGGACGGCCACACTCTGGGCGCTGTGCAGGCTGTTATCACCGACAACGCATGGGGCAAGCTGACCGCTAACCAGCAGGCTGCTGTTATGGCTGCTGCTGCCGACACCCAGAAGTTCAACGCTGATCTGTCTGAGACCGCTGAGAACAAGGTTCTGGAAGAGCTGCGCTCCTCCGGCTGCAACGTTGTGGATGTGGACGACAAGACTCCCTGGCAGGAAGCTTGCGCTAAGGTCATCAAGGACAACACCTCTGATCAGGCTGAGCTGTACCAGAAGCTGCTGGACATGAAGGCATAAGCTGGCTTTCCATCCAATCTAAGTAGTACATTGCCCGGCGGGGGCCCACGGGAATACGCCCGCAGGCTTCGCCGGGTTTTTATATGGAGGAATTTCTATGCCGAAAATCTTTACCACTCTGGATAAGATCAGACCGGCGTACGACATTACCTACAAGGTGGTTCTGTTCATCTGCAAGATCCTGCTGATCGCAGATATCCTCATTACCACGATGTCGGTCATTGGCCGTTACGTCCCCTTTATCCCGGACCCCTCCTGGTCTGAGGAGGTCGTTCTGACCTGCATGAGTTACATGGCTGTGCTGAGCGCTGCGCTGGCCATCCGCCGCGGCGCACACATCCGCATGACTGCCTTTGATATGTACCTGCCCAAGAAAGTGGTCAAGGCGCTGGACATCCTGTCTGACGTGGCCGTGATGATCCTTGGTGTGGTCATGATGGCGGTCGGCTGGAACTACGCCACCACGCTGGGCGGCCGTGGCTTCTATGTTTCCATGCCTTGGCTGAGCCGCTTCTGGATGTACTTCCCGGTGCCGCTGGCCGGTGTTGCCATGATCATCTTTGAGATCGAGTCTCTGTACAACCATATCAAGAGCTTTTTTGTAAAGGAGGAAATGTAATATGACAGTTCAGACACTGGCAATCATTGTCCTTCTTGTCAGCTTCTTTGTTATGATCTTCCTGCGCTTCCCCATTGCATACGCCGTTGGTCTGTCCAGCGTGCTGTGCATGCTGGTGCAGGGTCAGGCACTGACCGACGTCTGCCGCCTGATGGTCAAGGGCATTTCTTCCTTCAGCCTGATGGCTGTGCCGTTCTTCATCACCATGGGTGTGCTCATGGGCTCCGGCGGCATTTCTGAAAAGCTGATCGCACTGGCTGACGCCTGCGTGGGCTGGATGCGCGGCGGTATGGCCATGGTCAACATCGTGGCTTCCTACTTCTTCGGCGGCATTTCCGGTTCTGCTTCCGCCGATACCGCTTCCATCGGCTCTATCATGATCCCCATGATGGTGGATCAGGGCTACGGCGCAGACTTCTCCACCGCTGTTACCATCACCTCCTCCTGCGAGGGTCTGCTGGTTCCCCCCAGCCATAACATGGTCATCTACGCTACCACCGCCGGTGGTATCTCCGTGGGCAGCCTGTTCTTGGCCGGTTACCTGCCCGGCGCTCTGCTGGCTATCGTGCTGATGATCGGCTCCTACATCATCTCGGTCAAGCGCAACTACCCCAAGGGTGATCCCTTCAGCATCAAGGCTTTTGTCAAGCAGCTGGGCACTTCCATCTGGGCACTGGCCGCTGTCATCATCGTGGTGTTCGGCGTTGTCGGCGGTGTGTTTACCGCTACCGAGTCCGCTGCTATCGCCGTTATCTACTCTCTGCTCGTTTCTGTGTTCGTCTATAAGGGTCTGGACTGGAAGGGCGTGTGGCACGCTCTGGACGAGTGCGTCAACACCCTGTCCATCGTGCTGATCCTGATCGCTACCTCTGCAGTGTTCGGCAACTGCCTGACCATGCTGCATGTGCCTGATCTGGCAGCAACCGCCATCACCGACCTCACCGATAACCCCTACATCATTGCACTGCTCATCGACCTGATCCTGCTGGTGCTGGGCATGATCATGGATATGGCTCCCATCATCCTGATCGCTACCCCCATCCTGCTGCCCATCGCCACCTCCATCGGCATCGATCCCATCCAGTTCGGTATCATCGTGGTTCTGAACTGCGGCATCGGTCTGCTGACTCCTCCCGTTGGCTCCGTTCTGTTCATCGGCTCTGCCGTTGCAAAGCGTCCCATGGAGAAGGTAGTCAAGGCGACCCTGCCGTTCTACCTGTGCATGTTCATTGCACTGCTGCTGCTGACCTACATCCCCGACATCAGCCTTGCTATCCCCAAGCTGCTGGGCGGCTATGTAAGTCCCATTGCAAACCCGCTGGGCCCTGTGTTCATCCACTAAGCGCAGCATAAGGGAAACCTCTTGCATCTTTAAGACCGGAGCCTGTCAGCCCTTTGGGCTGCGGGCCCCGGTCTTTTTTGCGTGTGCACCAAAATGCGGACAGCTTGCACGGCGGGGAACACTATGATACAATAAAATGTATAGAAGTTTGGAAGGGGAGAGAACACTATGGAGCAAAAACGCCTGTGTCCGTTCTGCATGGGGGAACTGCCGCCTGCGGCGACCGTCTGCCCCCATTGTGGGAAGATCTTAGAGGGATGCAACCCGGCGGGCTGCCTGCCGGTGGGCACGGTGCTGGCCGGGCGCTACACCGTGGGCGAGATGCGCAGTCTGGACGGCGAGGGCGTGCTGTACAGCGGCGTGGAGAATCTGGGTGCTTTCCGGGTGACTATCAAAGAGTACCTGCCCGTCACCCTTTCTGCGGAGCGGGGTGCGGACTGCGTCCTGCGCCCCAAGCAGGGCAGTGAAGTGCTGTTCAAGACCACCCGCATGGACTTTGCAGACCTGTACCGCGCCATCCAACGCATTACCCCCGCCAGCGGTCTGGAGGCCGTGCTGGATGTGGTGGAAGCCAACAACACCGTGTATGCGGTGCTGGAAAACTTAGGCGGCACCCCGCTGGAGCAATGGCTGGAAAATCGTCCCGCTCCGGTGCAGGCAGAGGAGGCCTGCGCCATGCTGCGCCCGGTGTTTGAGGGCGTGGCGGCCATGCACAAGGCAGGGCTGGTGCACCGCGGCATCTGCCCGGAGAATATCCGGGTAATGTCGGATGGCCGCTGTCGTCTGGCCGGGTACGCCACCGTGGGTCTGCGCACCGCAGGCAGCGGTCTGCACGAGCAGCTGTACGAGGGTTACTCCGCGCCGGAGCAGTATACTACCGCCGAGTTTGAGGGGCGCTACACCGACGAATACAGCCTTGCCGCCGTCTTTTACCGCATGGTGTGCGGGCAGGCACCCATGCCCGCTGCCCAGCGTGTGGTGTCGGACTCTAACCCCCGGGCACGCACCGTAGAGCCTGCCGTACCGGCCTATGTTTCCGATGTATTGCAGCTGGGGCTGCGGCTCAAGGTCATGGAGCGCATCCAGACCGTGCCGCAGCTGTATCAGGCGCTTTCTTCCAAGGAATATACCGCCGAGCTGACCCGCACCATGAAGCCGGAGACCCCGATGCATCCGGCGCGGACAGAGCAGAGCGGGCAGGGCAGGGAACACCTGCTCAGTTTGAAAGGGCTGCTGGCGGGCATTCTGATCCTGCTTTCCGTTCTGATCTTGCTCACCCTGTGGGGCATCGTGAGCAGCAAGGAGGAACAAACTCCCTCTTCGGAGCCGAGCTCGGAAGCTGCCAGCAGCGAGGAAATGAAGCCCCAGAACCTTGTGCCCAACTTTGTGGGCATCGACTACGAACAAATCAAGAATAACCGCGAGTACACCAGTATGTACCTGTTCCGGGCGGTGCTGGAGTACAGCGATACCGTGCCTTCCGGGCAGATCATCCGGCAGGAGCCGGAGGCCGGCGAGGTGATGGAGAACGGCGAGGTGATCCAGATCGTGGTCAGTCAGGGCCCGGAGAAGGTGGAGATGCCCAAGATCGTCGGTGCATCGCAGGATAAGGCTATTGAGATCCTGAGCAGCCGGGGGCTTGTGGCCAGCTGCTTTATGGTGGTGAATGATGGCTCCTACGCTACGGGCTGTGTGGTCTCTGCCAGCGAGGAAGAGGGCGCCATGGTCACGGTGGGCACGGTGATCACTGTGTATATCGCCGCAGACCCCAGTGTGCAGATCACTGCCACCCCGGAGGAGCCTGCCGCTACCGAGCCTACCACCCCGGAAACGCCCCCGGAGGGCAGTACAGAGCCGGAATACGATACCAATTAAACAGCATACAACAAAAGCAGAAGCGGGAGCCTTGAACGGGCTCCCGCTTCTGCTTGTTTAGGATAGGAAAGAGAATGGCAAATTAAAGGTTCGAGTAGCCCATTAGGCAGCGGTCCACCTCGGCGGCGCAATCGCGGCCCTCGCGCAGACCCCACACCACAAGGCTCTGGCCGCGGCGCATATCGCCGCAGACGAACACCTTGTCCACGTTGGTCTTAAAGCTGTGGTCGGCTACATTGCCCCGGGCGGTCAGCTCCACCCCAAAGGCATCGGCTGTGTAGTTTTCGCAGCCGGTAAAGCCTGCGGCGATAAACGCCAGCTGGCAGTCGTAGGTAAATTCCTTGCCGGTGGGCACCATGCTGGTGCGGCCGGTCTCGGGGTCGCGCTCCGGCTTCAGGCAGCTGATGACGGCACCGGTCAGGTTACCGGCCTCGTCCTTCAAAAACTCCTTGACGGTGGTCTGGTACACGCGCGGGTCCTTGCCGAACTTGGCAATGCACTCGGTCTGGCCGTAGTCCACCTTCAGCACCCGGGGCCACTCCGGCCACGGGTTTGCGGCGGTGCGCTCGACAGGGGGCTGCGGCATCATTTCCAGTGCCATCAGGTCGGTGCAGCCCTGCCGCAGAGCAGTGCCCTGACAGTCGTTGCCGGTGTCGCCGCCGCCGATGACCAGCACATTTTTGCCGGCTGCGTTGATGGCCTTGCCGTCTGCAAAACCCGAGTCCAGCAGGCTCTTGGTCACGCTGGTCAGGTAGTCCACCGCAAAGTGCACGCCCTTGGCGTCCCGGCCGGGCACGTTCAGGTCGCGGGGCTTTTTTGCGCCGCAGCACAGCACTACGGCATCAAAATCTGCCAGCAGCTGCTCGGCGGGCACGGCACCGCCCACATCCATGCCGGTGCGGAACACAACACCTTCGGCCTGCATCAGCTTGACCCGGCGCTCGATGACTGCCTTGTCCAGCTTCATGTTGGGGATGCCGTACATCAAAAGGCCTCCCACGCGGTCGGCGCGTTCAAACACCGTGACGGCGTGGCCGCGCTTATTCAGGTACTCGGCCACTGAAAGCCCCGCAGGGCCGCTGCCCACCACGGCAACGCTCTTGCCGGTGCGGGTCGGCGGCGGGGTGGCGGTCAGCCAGTTTTTGGCGTAGGCCGTCTCGATGATGGCGTGCTCGTTTTCGCGCACGGTGACGCTGCTGCCGGTCACATCCCCGCAGGTGCAGGCGGCCTCACACAGGGCGGGGCACACCCGGCTGGTAAACTCCGGGAAGCGGTTGGTGGCCATCAGGCGGTGGAGCGCCAGTTCCCACTTGCCGTGGTACACCAGATCGTTCCACTCCGGGATGAGATTGTTCAGCGGACAGCCGGAGGCCATGCCGCCGATCATCATGCCTGCCTGACAGAAGGGCACGCCGCAGTCCATGCAGCGGGCGGCCTGCGTCTGCTGCTGCTCCCGCGAGAGCCAGATGTGGAACTCGTTGAAATTTTCAAGGCGCTCCAGCGGCGCAACGTCCGTGCTGGTCTTGCGCGCATAATCCATAAATCCTGTTGTCTTACCCATGCTGCTGCCCCTCCTTACTTATGCTTCTGCACTGCATAAAATGCTTCGATCTGTGCCTGCTCGCCGTCCAGACCACGCTCCTCTACCGAGGCGATGACCCGCAGCATGCGGTCGTAATCGTAAGGCAGCACCTTTTTGAATTTGGGCAGGAACGCACTGAAATTGTCCAGAATCTCCTTGCCGCGCGGAGAGCCGGTGGCCTCCACATGGGCGCGGATCAGCTCCTTCAGGGTGGCAACATCGTACTTGTGCTCCACCGGCTCTAGGCTGACGGTCTCCTTGTTCACCCGCTGGTAGAAGTCCCAGTTTTCGTCCAGCACATAGGCAATGCCGCCGGTCATACCGGCTGCAAAGTTTTTGCCGGTCTGGCCCAGTACCACCACGGTGCCGCCGGTCATGTACTCGCAGCCGTGGTCGCCCACGCCCTCTACAACGGCGGTCGCGCCGCTGTTGCGCACGCAGAAGCGCTCGCCGGCCACGCCGGAGATGAACGCCTTGCCGCTGGTAGCGCCGTACAGCGCCACGTTACCGGTGATGATGTTCTCCTCGGGCTTGAAGTCGATGCCCTGCGGCGGGCGCACGATGATCTTGCCGCCGGAAAGGCCCTTGCCCATGTAGTCGTTGCAGTCGCCCACCAGTTCCAGCGTCAGGCCATTGGGGATAAAGGCACCAAAGCTCTGACCGCCTGCACCGGTGCAGTGCACGGTGTACACATCGTCCGGCAGGTCGTTGCCGTATTTGCGGGTGATCTCGCTGCCAAAGATGGCACCAAAGGCGCGATCCACGTTGGAAACATTCAGGCTGACGCTCTGGGGAGCCTTGCTGCCCAGCTTGAACTTCTTCATCAGCACCTTCATGTCCAGCGTGTTTTCCAGATGGAAGTCGTAGCTGTCCTCCTTGATGAAGTGGACGTTACTGTTTGCAATGGCGGGGTTGTGCAGAATGCAATCCAGATCCAGCTTTGCGGCGCGGCTGCACGGGGCAGCGGGCTTGACCCGCAGCAGGTCGGTGCGGCCCACCAGCTCGTCCACGGTGCGCACGCCTAGCTTTGCCATGTACTCTCGCAGCTCCTCGGCCACAAAGGTAAGGTAGTTGATGATGTACTCCGGCTTGCCCTTGAAGTTTTTGCGCAGCTCGGGGTTCTGGGTGCAGATGCCCATGGGGCAGGTGTCCAGATTGCACACACGCATCATCACACAGCCCTCGGCCATCAGCAGGGTAGTGCCGAAGCCGAACTCCTCTGCGCCCAGCATACAGCTGATGGCCACATCCCGGCCGGACAGCAGCTTGGAGTCGCTCTCAATGCGCACACGGGTGCGCAGACCGTTCAGGATCAGGGTCTGGTGGGTCTCGGCGATGCCCAGCTCCCAAGGCAGACCTGCGTGCTTGATGGAGGTGCGGGGTGCAGCACCGGTGCCGCCGTCATAGCCGGACACCAGAATGACCTGTGCGCCGCCCTTGGCAACACCGGCGGCAATGGTGCCGACACCGGCCTCGCTGACCAGCTTGACGTTGATGTTGGCATTGCGGTTGGCGTTTTTCAAATCGTAGATCAGCTCTGCCAGATCCTCGATGGAGTAGATATCGTGGTGGGGCGGGGGAGAGATCAGGCCCACGCCGGTGGTGCTGTGGCGGGTCTTGGCGATCCACGGATACACCTTGGCACCGGGCAGATTGCCGCCCTCACCGGGCTTTGCGCCCTGTGCCAGCTTGATCTGGATCTCCTCGGCGCTGACCAGATACTTGCTGGTCACGCCAAAGCGGGCAGAGGCCACCTGCTTGATCTTGGAATTGCTCTCGCTGTGGTAACGCTCTTCGGGCTCGCCGCCCTCGCCGGTATTGCTGCGCCCGCCCAGACGGTTCAGGGCAATGGCAATGGTCTCGTGTGCCTCACTGCTCAGTGCGCCGTAGCTCATGGCAGCGCCCTTGAACCGCTTGACGATGCTGGAGACCGGCTCTACCTCCTCCAGCGGGATGCCGCCGTCTGCGGCGTAGTTGAAGTCCAGCAGGCTGCGCAGATGCACGCCCTCGGCACCCATGTTGTCCACCGTCTGGGTGAACTGCTTGAAGGTGGAGTAATCGCCGGTGCGGCAGGCTTTCTGGAACAGGTGGATGGTCTGGGGGTTGAACAGATGCTCCTCCTTGCCGCTGCGGAACTTGTGGGAACCGCTGTCGGCCAGCTCCATGTTGATATCCAGCCCCAGCGGGTCAAAGGCGGTGTTATGCAGCGCCTCCACATCGGCCTGAATGTCTGCCATGCTGATGCCGCCCACGCGGCTCACCGTGCCGGTGAAGTATTTGTCGATGACCTCCTTCGAGATGCCCACAGCCTCGAAGATCTGGCTGCTCTGGTAGCTCTGGATGGTGGAAATGCCCATCTTGGAGGCGATCTTCACGATGCCGTTGAGGATGGCGTTGTCGTAGTCCTGCACAGCGGCGTAATAGTCCTTGTCCAGCAGACCCTCGTCGATCAGCTGCCCGATGGTCTCGTGTGCCAGATAGGGGTTGATGGCGCAGGCACCGTAGCCCAGCAGGGTAGCAAAGTGGTGCACCTCCCGGGGCTCGGCGCTCTCCAAAATCAGCGCCAGCGCGGTGCTCTTTTTGGTGCGGATGAGGTACTGGGACACTGCCGACACCGCCAGCAGGCTGGGGATGGTCACATGGTATTCGTCCACATCCCGGTCGGACAGGATGATGATGTTTGCACCCTCCTTGTAGGCGCGGTCTACCTCCAGAAATACCCGGTCGATGGCCTTTTCCAGACTGGTGTTCTTGTAGTAGTTGATGGATACCGTAGCCACCTTGAAGCCCGGCACGTTCATGTACTTGATCTTCAACAGGTCGGTGTTGGTCAGGATGGGGTTGTGCACCTTGAGCACCTTGCAGTTCTCGGGCTTATCCTCCAGCAGATTGCCGTGGGCACCGATGTAAACGCTGGTGGAGGTGACCACCTTTTCCCGGATGGCGTCAATGGGCGGGTTCGTCACCTGTGCGAACCGCTGCTTAAAGTAGTTGAACAGCGGGGGATGCTGGCTGCTGAGCACGGCCAGCGGGGTGTCGGTACCCATGGCACCGGAGGGCTCTGCGCCCGCCCGCGCCATGGCAAGGATCATGGTGTTCACGTCCTCGTACTTGTAGCCGAACACCTTCTGCAGCCGGGTCAGCTGCTCGCCGGTGTAGCTTTCCACCTTCACGTTGGGGATCTTCAGCCCGCTCAGCTGCACCAGATTGCGGTCGATCCACTCGCCGTAGGGCTCGCGGCTGGCGTAAAGCTCCTTCAGCTTTTCATCGTCCACCACCTCGCCCTTGACGGTATCCACCAGCAGCATCTTGCCGGGACGCAGGCGCTCCTTGACCAGAATATTCTCCGGGTCGCATTCCAGCACGCCCACTTCAGAGGACAGGATCATGCGACCGTCCTTGGTGATGTAGTAGCGGCTGGGGCGCAGACCGTTGCGATCCAGCACTGCGCCCATCACATCGCCGTCCGAGAACAGGATGGCGGCGGGGCCGTCCCACGGCTCCAGCATGGTGGCGTAGTACTGGTAGAAATCCCGCTTTTTCTGGCTGATGTTCTTGTTGTTCTCCCACGGCTCGGGGATGGTGATCATCACAGCCAGCGGCAGGTCCATGCCGTTCATCACCATGAACTCCAACGCGTTATCCAGCATGGCGGAGTCCGAACCGGAGGTGTTGATGATGGGCAGGATCTTGTTCATATCGTCCTGCAGAATGGGGCTGGAGATGCTCTCCTCACGCGCCAGCATGGCGTCGGTGTTGCCCTTGATGGTGTTGATCTCGCCGTTGTGCAGGATAAAGCGGTTGGGGTGTGCACGCATCCAGCTGGGGTTGGTGTTGGTAGAAAAGCGGCTGTGCACCATGCCGATGGCGGATTCATAATCCGGGTCCTGCAGATCAGCGTAGAAGCGGCGCAGGTCGTGCACGAGGAACATACCCTTATACACGATGGTGCGGCTGGACAGGCTGGGCACATAGGTGCCGTTGCTGGCCTGCTCGAACACGCGGCGCACGATGTACAGGCGGCGGTCAAACTCAATGCCCTTGCTTACCTTGGCGGGCTTTTTGATGAAGCACTGCCAGATGGCGGGCATGCAGTCCCGCGCCTTCTGACCCACGGCATCGGGGTCTACGGGCACTTCGCGCCATGCCAGAAACTCCAGTCCCTCCTTGCGGGTGACCACCTCGAACAGCTTCATGGCCTGTGCCCGCAGGTGCTCGTTCTGGGGGAAGAAGAACATACCCACGCCGTACTCCCGCTCGTTGCCCAGCCGGATGTTCAGCTCCTCGGCCACCTTGGAGAAGAACTTGTGGCTGATCTGCAGCAGGATGCCCACGCCGTCGCCGGTCTTGCCCTCGGCGTCCTTACCGGCGCGGTGCTCCAGCCGCTCCACGATGGACAGTGCATCGTCCACCGTCTGGTGGCTTTTACGTCCCTTGATGTCCACCACAGCGCCGATGCCGCAGGCATCGTGCTCGAACTGCGGGTCGTACAGACCAAGGGTGGTTTTCTGCTCTGTAAAGTTTTCCATAGTCTTTCCCATCCTTTTTACTTGTTTGCTTACCGGGGGCTGCGGCACCCTCTGCAGCTTTTTATCCCCTGCAAAAAGAAAAAAGCGCCCCGCAAGGGCATAGGATGCCCCTGCGGAACGCCTTTGTTCCGATATCTGATATTATACAGATTCCTGAAAAATCTTCAAGTGACAGCTGCACCAAATATGCTACACACATTGCGCCGCTTCTTGTGCGAAACGCCGCGAGCCCCCGCAGCTGTGCGCGGTATACAAGCAAAACCGCCGCACCCGGCGTTGTGCACGCGGGTACAGCGGTTTGGAGGAATTTGCCCTGAGTGATGCGGAACACTCAGGACTCAGGAATGCTTTGATTTGCGGGTTTGTTGTAAAATAACCAAACGAAACCTCACCCGCCCAGAATGGCCTGCAGGTCGGCTTCCGGGGTGGCAATGGGCTTGAGGCCGTACCGTTCCTGCAGGGTGCGCACCACCCCCGGCGAGAGGAACGGGGGCAGGGTAGGCCCCAGCCGGATGTTCCGGATGCCCAGCGCCAGCAGCGCGATGAGGATGCACACGGCCTTCTGCTCAAACCAGCACAGCACCAGCGAGAGGGGCAGGTCGTTGACGCCGCAGCCAAAGGCGTCGGCCAGCGCCAATGCGATGCGGATGGCGCTGTAGGCGTCATTACACTGGCCCACGTCCAGGATGCGGGGCAGGCCGGTGCCCGGCACGGTGCCAAGGGGCAGGTCGTTCAGGCGGAACTTGCCGCAGGCCAGGGTCAGCAGGATGGTGTCGGGCGGGGTAAGGCGGGCAAACTCGGTGTAGTAGCGGCGGCTGGGCCGGGTACCGTCGCAGCCGCCCACCAGAAAGAAGTGCCGCAGCTTACCGTCCCGCACCGCCTGCACGATCTCGTCCGCGTGCTGCAGCACGGCGGTGCGGGCAAAACCGGTGGTCACCGTGGAGCCGCCGTTCAGGCCGGGTAGCAGGGTGTCCTGCGCGTAGCCGCCCAGCTCCAGCGCCTTTTCGATCACCGGGGAAAAGTCGCGCCCTTCGTCGATGTGGGGCACGCCGGGGTAAGCCACCACCGAGGTGGTGAACACCCGGTCGGCGTAGCTGGCGCGCAGGGGCATGATGCAGTTGGTGGTGAACAGGATGGGCGCGGGGATGTCCTCGAACTCCCGCTGCTGGTTCTGCCATGCGGTGCCAAAGTTGCCCTTGAGGTGGGGGTAGCGGCGCTTCAGCTCCGGGTAGCCGTGGGCGGGCAGCATCTCCGAGTGGGTGTAGACGTTGACGCCCCGGCCTGCAGTCTGTTCCAGCAGCTGCTGTGCGTCGTAGAGGTCGTGGCCGGAAATCACGATGAACGGCCCCTTTTCAATGGTCAGGGGCACCTGCACCGGTTCCGGATCGCCAAACGCGCCGGTGTTGGCCGCGTCCAGCAGCTCCATGCAGCGGTAGCTGGCTTCTCCTGTGGCCTGCACCAGCTGCCACAGGGCGTCGGTGGTCTGGCCGGGGTCGCCCACGGCCTGCAGGGCGGTACAGAAGAACCGGTCCAGCTCCGGGTCGATGCGGCCCAGCACCCGGGCGTGGTAGTTGTAGGCGGCCATGCCCCGCAGGCTGAACAGCACAAAGCATTTCAGGCTGCGCCGGTCGGCATCCGGTTCCCGCCAGAGGGCCTGCATGTCGTAGTCCGGGCCGGTGCCGGGGCTGGCGTCGTGCACCCGGCGGGTCAGCGCGTCCACGGCGGCGGGGTCAAAGTTCACGTTGGTAATGGTGGTGAACAGCCCCTGCATCAGCAGCCGGGCCTGTTCCGGGGCCGGGCCGCGCCCCGCCGCGATGAGCTGCCCGGCAAACGCGATGAGCGCCCCGGTGAGCCGGTCCTGTGCGGCGGCTGTCTCGGCCGACTTGCCGCACACCCCCGCTGCGCCGGTGCAGGCGGTGCAGCCCGCCGCCTGCTCACACTGAAAACAAAACATCTGCTCGTCCATACAAAACTCCCTTTCTGCCATAAGATACTGCCAGTGTGGGCAGAGCGGGGCGGGGTTATACCAAAAAAGAGCCGCACCCCTGCGGGCGCGGCTCTTGGACGATGCAGTACGACTTAGTAGGTGATGCCCTGTGCCATCATGGCGGTAGCAACCTTCAGGAAGCCGGCGCAGTTTGCACCGACCATCAGGTTGCCCTCAGAACCGGCAGCCACAGAAGCGTCGTAGGAAGCGTGGAAGATGCCCTCCATGATGCCCTTCAGCTTGGCATCCACTTCCTCAAAGCTCCAGCTCAGGCGCTCAGAGTTCTGGCTCATCTCCAGACCGGAGGTAGCCACGCCGCCTGCGTTGGAAGCCTTTGCGGGTCCGTACAGGATGCCGTTGGACAGGTAGACCTCGATAGCCTCCGGGGTGCTGGGCATGTTAGCGCCCTCGCACACCACGGTGCAGCCGCCCTTTACCAGAGCCTCGGCAGACTCCTTGTTGATCTCGTTCTGGGTAGCGCAGGGCAGGGCGATGTCGCAGGGGACAGTCCAAACCTTGCTGCAATCAGCCACATAGGTTACACCCTCGTGGGTCTCGGCGTACTCCTTGATACGGCCGCGGCGCACTTCCTTCAGATCCTTGACGTAAGCCAGATCGATGCCGTTGGGGTCGTAGACATAGCCGTTGGAGTCGGACATGGTGACCACCTTGGCACCCAGCTGGGTAGCCTTCTCGCAGGCGTAGATGGCCACGTTGCCGGAGCCGGAGATGACCACGGTCTTGCCCTTGAAGCTGTCGTTGCGCATGCACTTCAGCGCCTCAGCGGTGAAGTAGCACAGGCCGTAGCCGGTAGCCTCGGTACGGGCCAGAGAACCGCCGAAGGTCAGGCCCTTGCCGGTGAGCATACCGCCCTGGAAGCTGTTGGTCAGGCGCTTGTACTGGCCGAACATATAGCCGACCTCGCGGCCGCCGACACCGATATCGCCGGCGGGGCAGTCCACGAACTGGCCGATGTGGCGGTACAGCTCGGTCATGAAGCTCTGGCAGAAGCGCATCACTTCCATGTCGCTCTTGCCGTGGGGGTCAAAGTCAGAGCCGCCCTTGCCGCCGCCCATGGGCAGGGTGGTCAGGCTGTTCTTGAAGGTCTGCTCGAAGCCCAGGAACTTCAGGATGCCCTGATTGACAGAGGGATGGAAGCGCAGGCCGCCCTTGTAGGGGCCGATGGCGCTGTTGAACTGCACGCGGTAGCCGCGGTTTACCTGCACCTTACCGGCATCGTCCACCCAAGGCACACGGAAGGTGATGATGCGCTCCGGCTCCACCAGGCGCTCGATCAGACCGGCCTTCTCGTACTCGGGGTGCTTTTCCACAACGGGCTGGATGCTCTCCAGCACCTCGCGCACAGCCTGCAGAAACTCGGGCTCGTTGGCGTTGCGCTTTTCCAGACCCTCGTAAACACGCTTCAGATATTCATTCGTCAGCATAATAGAATACTCCTTTTCCCAATTACTCTATAAATTTGAAAAAGCGGAAATGCCCCTGCCCGCCGCACAGCGGGGATATCCTTGCAGATGCCGGGCGCTTCCGGTTCTCCATGCTTGTAGGGCACGCCCACACAAGCGGGCAATGCTTACTTTACTATTATAAAGCTTTGCAATGGGTTTTACAATAGCAAAAAGCAGAATTTGTTTAAAAAAACAGATAAAAAGTCACAGCTGCTTCACAAAACGAAAATTAAAAGCCGGAATGTGCCGCGAACCTTGTTTTTTAAAGTGCGCTGCCGCCCCAAAGCCGTACGGAAAAGAATGTCTTTTGCGTGTCGGCGGGCGTATCTAAGCAAAAAGCCCTGTGTCGCAACGGGCACAGGGCGGGGTGCATTACTTCTTCAGCAGCTTTTCGCAGGCGTCTGCGGCACCTTCCAAAAATTCGCCGCCATAGGTCTCAATCATGCCGGCATCGGAAAGCTCTGCCAGTTTGGGGTCGATGGGGCACTTGGCCAGCACGGGCAGGTGATGCTTTGCGGCCACCTCGTCCACATGGCTGTTGCCAAACACATTGATGTGCTTGCCGCAGTCCGGGCAGACGATGTAGCTCATGTTCTCCACAATGCCCAGCATGGGCACCTTCATCATCTCGGCCATGTTCACGGCCTTTGCCACGATCATGCTTACCAGCTCCTGCGGGCTTGCCACCACAACGATGCCATCCACCGGCAGGCTCTGGAACACGGTCAGGGGTACATCACCGGTGCCCGGGGGCATATCCACGAACAGGAAATCCACATCCTTCCAGACCACATCGGTCCAGAACTGCTTGACCGCACCGGCAATGACCGGGCCGCGCCACACAACGGGGTCTTCCTCGTTCTCCACCAGCAGGTTGATGCTCATCACATCAATGCCCATACGGCTCTGGATGGGCCAGCAGCCCTTGTCGTCCGCCATGGCACGGCCATGAATGCCGAACAGCTTGGGGATGGACGGGCCGGTGATATCGGCATCCAGAATGCCGCAGTGGTAGCCGCGGCGGGCCATGGCACAGGCCAGCAGGGCGCTGGTCATGCTCTTGCCCACGCCGCCCTTGCCGGAAACAACGCCGATGACCTTTTTCACACTGCTGTTAGGGTTGGGGGCATCGTGCTGCGGAGCGGCATCGCGGGAAGAACAGGCTGCACTGCAATTAGAGCAGTCATGGGTACATTCTTCGCTCATTCTCTTTGTCGCGCACGGCAGGGGCAGGACCCGGGCGGTGCGCTTCCTCCTTGCTCAAAATACAGGCGGGGGCTTGCGCCCTGCCTGACCACTGTTAACTATACCATAAAAAGTGCGCAGAAACAACCCATAGCGCCGCTCATGTTTTGCAAAGCCGCTGCATAGGCTGAACCGTGAACGCCCGTTCCGGGGCAGGGGGAGGTGCAGGGTGCGGCAGAGTTATTTTAAGAACGCGGCGCTGCTTACCGGCTCGGACGTGGTGCTGCGGCTGGCTGGCATGGGGCTGCGCATCTGGCTGGCCAACGCCTTGGGCGGGGCGGGGATGGGGCTGTATCAGCTGGTGCTGGCAGTGTACGGGCTGTTCGTCACGCTGGCCACGGCGGGCATCTCGGTGGCCGCTGCCCGGCTGCTGACCGAGGAGCTCAGCCGGGATAAAGCCGCTGCGCGCGGGATGCTGGTGCGGCTGGTGCTGGCAGGGCTTACGCTGGGCGGGCTTGCCATGGCCGCCCAGCTTGCCACCGCAGGCCTTGCGGCAAAATGGTGGCTGGGGGATGTCCGTGCCGCTGCCGCGCTGCGCACTTCGGCGCTGGGGCTGCCGTGGATGGCTGTTTCTGCGGTGCTGCGCGGCTTTTTTCTGGCGCGGCGGCGGGTGGAGCCCAACGTGCTCAGCCAGCTGGCAGAGCAGACGGTGCGCATTGCCGCGGTGGTGTGGGCGCTTTCCCGCACGCAGGGCTGGCCGGACGGCAGCCGCTGTGCACTGGTGCTGGCTGCCACCGCCTTGAGCGAGGCCGTATCCACCGCCCTGATGGCACTGTTTTACCGGCGGGAGGCGGCACGCTGCTTCGGCAGCACAGCGCCGCGCCCGCCAAGGGAGGTGTCCCGGCGGCTGTGGGACATCCTGTGGCCGGTAGAGGGCGGCAGAGCGCTTTCCAGCGCGCTGCACACCGCCGAGAATATGCTGGTGCCCGCCTGCCTTGCGGTGTATCTGGCGGCTTCCGGCGGGCGCACCGCTGCACTAGAGCAGTACGGCACCTTAAAGGGCATGGCACTGCCGCTGCTCAATTTCCCCTTTGGGCTGCTGGGCAGTCTGGCTGTTTTGCTGATGCCGGAGATCACACAGGCGCATATAGAGGGGCAGACCGCCCGGCTGAACGCCCTGCTGGACCGGATGCTGCGGCTTACGGGATACTTCTCTATGCTGGCGGGCACGCTGTTCTGGGTGTGGGGCAGGCCGCTGGCACAGCTGCTCTACCACAGCCCGGAGGCCGGGTTCTATCTGGAGACCCTTGCCCCGGCCATGCCGCTGATGTATCTGGAAAGCATGGTGGACGGCGCCATGAAGAGCATCGGGGAGCAGAAGGCCGCTTTCCGGTACAGCGTGTGGGACGCGGTGCTGCGCATTGGCGGGGTGGCGGTGCTGCTGCCCCGGTACGGGATGCGGGGCTTTCTGACGGTGATCTTACTTTCCAGCTTTTACACCTGCGCAGCCAACACCGGGCGGCTGCTGCTTTCCAGCGGCACAGGGCACGCCTTCCGGCGGTGGCTGGGTGCGCCGCTGCTGGCGGCGGCTGCCGCCGGTGCGGCAGGGCGGGGTGTGCGCCGGGCGCTGACGGGCTTTCCGGCTCAAGGGTTGCCGGGGCAGCTGGCAGTGCTGACAGTGGGCGGTACGGTGACGGCCATCGTGTTTTTGCTGGCGGCGCTGCCGCTGGGGCTTTGGGAGGAGCTGCGGGCGGTGCTGCGGCAGGCAAAGACCGGGAAAAAACAGGGGAAAGTGATAAAAACGTAAATTTTCTGGACACAGGCGGGGATTGTGAGTATAATACAAACGTGTAGTTGTATCCTTCCGGCATTGCCGGGGGAGAACACTGCCGAAAAAGCAGCGCAGGGCAAACCCTTGGCGCTGAGAGGGAAAAAGAGGATCGTAAGTGAAAGATAGAACCAAGAATACCCCGCAGGTGCTGCTGCGCCGTGCGCTGCTGGTGCTGCTGGATGCAGCCATTGTGGCATTCAGCTTTTATTTTGCCCTGCTGCTGCGGGCAGACGGTGCCGTGGAGGCCGGGTGGTGGCCGCACAACCGTGCCCTGCTGTACGAAAACCTGCCGTGGATCGTGGCGGTGTATATCGTCTGCTTCCTGGCAGGCGGGCTGTACTCGGTGCTGTGGAAGTACGCCGGCGAGCGGGATCTGATCCGCCTTGCCGGGATGATCGCCGTGCCCACCGCCGTGGTGTATGTGGTGAACCGCCGCTTTATCCACGGTGTGCTGTTCAATTCCGCCAACTGCATGGCCTCGGTGCTCATCTTTTTGTTCATCGGCGGCAGCCGCTTGGCTTGGCGGCTGTTTTTGAACCATCCGCTGGGTGAGCGGATGCGCAAAGTGCCCGCCAAGGACCCCAACCGCCCGGTGTTGATCGTGGGTGCGGGCGAAGCCGGTGCATGGGCCATCAATGTGTGCAAATCCAACAAGGAATACGGCCACGCCGTGGTGGCGGTGGACGATGACCCCGCAAAGCTGAACCAGACCATCCACGGCGTGCCGGTCAAGGGCACGCTGGAGGATATCCCGGAGCTGTGCACGCGCTACGGCATCCACAGCATCATCATTGCCATCCCAACCTTAAAGGGCAGCAAGCTGAGCCACGTTATCGACCTGTGCGTCAGCACCCACTGCGCGGTGCAGCTGCTCAGTGACCCGCAGCTGGTGGGCAGCGGCGCACCCCAGCAGGAGGTGTTCCGCGAGCTGAACCCCGCCGACTTCCTCTCCCGCGAGGAGGTCACGCTGGATACCGACAAAATTTCCGGCTACCTCACCGGCAAAACGGTGCTGGTAACAGGCGGCGGCGGCTCCATCGGCAGCGAGCTGTGCCGTCAGGTCATGCGCTTCAAGCCCGGCAAGCTGCTCATCTTTGATATCTACGAAAACTGCGCCTACGAGCTGCAGATGGAACTGCAGCAGAAGTACGGCCGCGATATCCCGGTCACGGTGCTCATCGGCTCCATCCGGGATAAAAAACGTCTGGACGAGGTTTTTGATACCTACCACCCCACTGTGGTGTTCCATGCAGCGGCGCACAAGCACGTTCCGCTGATGGAGGTAAGCCCCGCCGAGGCCGTAAAGAACAATGTGCTGGGCACCAAAAACCTGCTGGTCAGTGCCAGCGAGCACGGGGTGGAGCGCTTTGTGCAGCTTTCCACCGATAAGGCCGTGAACCCCACCAGTGTCATGGGCTGCACCAAGCGCATCTGCGAAATGCTCATCCAGACCTTTGCGGGCAACACGGATATGAAGTGTGTGGCAGTGCGGTTCGGCAACGTGCTGGGCAGCCACGGCAGCGTTATCCCGCTGTTTGAAGCGCAGATCAAAAAGGGCGGGCCGGTCACCCTGACTGACCCCAACATCGTGCGCTACTTTATGACCATCCCGGAGGCAGCCCAGCTGGTGCTGCAGGCGGGTGCGCTGGCCGAAAGCGGCAATATCTATGTGTTGGATATGGGCGAGCCGGTGCGCATTATGGATCTGGCCAAGCAGCTCATCCGTTTTTACGGCTACGAGCCGGGCGTGAATATGGAGATCAAGATCGTGGGCCTGCGCCCCGGCGAAAAGCTTTACGAAGAGCTGATGATGGACGAGGAGCAGGACAAGATGCGCCGCACCCAGCACAACAAGATCTTTGTGGCAAGCCCCCGCACCATTGATCTGGCCGAGTTCTACGAGCAGCTGCAGGCGCTGGAAGCCGCTGCTGCCCACAACGATGAGGGTGTGGTGCGCCAGCTGGCGGCTATGATCCCCACCTTTACCCCAACCCGGGAGAACCTGAAACTGTAACTGGTTGAACTGCGGCACTGGGCCGCATGGGATAGATCGCAGGCCGGAATATGCCGGGCTGCGCAAAACGAGAGGGATGTTATTATGGAAAAGAAACCGTTTCTGACCGAGGCGATGGCACAGGAGATCATCGAGGATGTGCCCACGCCGTTCCACGTCTACGACGAGAAGGGCATCCGGGAGAATGTCCGCCGCATCAACAAGGCCTTCAGCTGGAACAAGGGCTTCAAGGAGTATTTTGCGGTCAAGGCACTGCCGAACCCTGTCATCCTGCAGATCCTCAAGGAGGAGGGCTGTGGCGTGGACTGCTCCTCCCTGACCGAGCTGATGCTCAGCGAGGCCTGCGGCTTTACCGGCCACGAGATCATGTTCTCCTCCAACCAGACCCCTGTGGAGGATATGCAGAAGGCCTACGAGCTGGGCGCCTACATCAATCTGGATGACGCCACCATGGTGGAGTTTCTGGAGCGGGTGGCCGGGGTGCCGCAGGAAATCTTCTGCCGCTATAACCCCGGCGGAACCTTCCAGCTGGGCGAGAGCGAAGAGGGCTTTCAAGTTATGGACAAGCCTGGCGATGCTAAGTACGGTATGACCGAGCAGCAGATGATCGACAGCTACAAAAAGCTGATGCAGAAGGGCGCAAAGCAGTTCGGCATCCATGCTTTCTTGGCCTCCAACACCATCTCGGACGCCTACTACCCGGAGCTGGCAGGCATCCTGTTCCAGCTGGCTGTCCGGGTGCAGCAGGCTACCGGTGCGCACATCAGCTACATCAACCTGTCCGGCGGTGTGGGCATCCCGTACCGCCCGGAGCAGACCGAGAACGACATCATGGCCATTGGCGAGGGTGTGCGCAAAAAGTTTGAGGAGATCCTTGTGCCTGCCGGTATGGGCGATGTGGCCATCTTCAGCGAGATGGGCCGCTTTACCACCGGCCCCTACGGCGCACTGGTGTCCACCGTCATCCACGAAAAGCACATCTATAAGGAGTACATCGGTCTGGATGCCTGCGCCGCAAACCTGATGCGCCCCGCCATGTACGGCGCTTACCACCACATCACCGTGCTGGGCAAGGAGAACGAGCCCTGCGACCACAAGTACGACGTGGTGGGCGGCCTGTGCGAGAACAACGACAAGTTTGCCGTTGACCGGATGCTGCCCAAGATCGACATCGGGGATATCCTTTACATCCACGATACCGGTGCCCACGGCTCCGCTATGGGTTACAACTACAACGGCAAGCTGCACTGCGCCGAGGTGCTGCTGTGCGAGGACGGCTCTCACCGGCTGATCCGCCGCGCCCAGACCCCCCGCGATTACTTTGCAACGCTGGACTTTTTGCCCTTTATGAAGCCCCTGTTTGAGGACTGATTCTGATAAAAACGAGGTATGACCCATGTTTTTTGGCTTTCAGCTTACCCTTGGCCTGATGATGGCCTTTTACGGTTTTTCGGTGATGAAAAATCCCCGTGTGTGGGGCGATCAGGGGCGCAGGGCGGTCAAGGCCGAAAACTTTGAGGAATACTGCCGCCAGAACGGCCAGTTCTTTTTAAAGGCGGGCTGTGTTGTGGCGGTGATCGGTGCACTGGATGCTCTGATCACGCTGGATGCCCTGCTGTACGCTCTGCTATACATTTTTGGCTTGGCCTTTGCCTTCTACCCCCTTACCCGCTGGTGCAAGCAGAACGAGGGCTTCTCCTGGCCGTGGCCCCACGTCCAGAGCGAGAAAAAGCGCATCAAGGAACTGCGCCGCGAACAGCAGGCACAGGAGAACGAGGAAAAAGGGGAGAAGTGATCCCCCCGGATAAAGCATAGACAGCAAAAGAACAGCTCCCGGTCACGCTGCAACCGCAACGTGACCGGGAGTTGTTTTCGTTTACTGCTTGTGGAGAAGCGGGTGCTTACTCGGCGTCCTTCGGGTCGGTCATCAGTTCCTTGATGCTGGGCACAACGCCGCCCAGATTCTGCAGCTCAGAGGGGATGATGATCTTGGTGGCCTTGCCGTTGGCAACCTTCGCCAGCGCCTCAAGGCTGCGGATGGCCAGCACCTTGTCGCTGGGCATGGCCTCGTTCAGCAGGCGGATGGCATCGGCGTTGGCCTTCTGCACAGCCAGAATGGCCTGTGCCTCGCCCTCGGCCTCCAGAATGCGCTGCTGCTTTACGGCATCGGCGCGCAGGATGGCGGATTCCTTTTCGCCTTCGGCGGCGGTAATGGCAGCCTGCTTTTCACCGTCTGCCTTCAGGATGACGGCGCGCTTCTCACGCTCAGCCTTCATCTGCTTCTCCATGGCCTCCTGAATTTCCCGCGGCGGGATGATGTTCTTCACCTCCACGCGGTTCACCTTGATGCCCCACTTGTCGGTGGCTTCGTCAAGGATGGCGGTGATCTTGCCGTTGATGACATCGCGGCTGGTCAGGGTATGATCCAGCTCCATCTCACCGATGATGTTGCGCAGGGTGGTGGCAGAAAGGCTCTCGATGGCGGCAATGGGCTGGTTGACACCGTAGGTGTACAGCTTTGCGTCCATGACCTGAAAGAACACCACCGTGTCGATCTGCATGGTCACGTTATCGCGGGTGATCACGGGCTGAGGGGGAAAGTCTGCCACCTGCTCCTTCAGGCTTACCTTTTTGGCAATGCGCTCAATAAAGGGAATCTTGACGTGCAGGCCGGCAGGCCATGTTTCGGAGTAGCTGCCCAGCCGCTCAATGACATACACCTTGGACTGCGGCACGATGACGATGTTGGAAACAATGACCAGCACCAGAACAAAAACAAGCGCAAGGATGACAAAAAACAGAACCATAATACATCTCCTTTGTCAGGTTGTTGTGTGGGGGTTGCGGCTTTCGGTCAGAACAGGCTCTACGATGAGCAGGGTGCTGTGGATCTCGGTAACGCGGCAAAGCGCACCGGGTGTGAGGGTGTCGCCGGGGGTGGCGCAGCGGGCGTTCCAGTCCACGCCGTCCAGCCGTACCCGGCCGGGGACCTCGGCAGTGACAGGGGAAAGCACGATGGCCTCCCGTCCCAGATTGCGGTCGCCGTTGGTGGCGGTATGCTTGAGCCGCAGCTTTGCCGCCAGCGGGCGGAAGGCTGCAAGGCACAGGATGCTTACCACCAGAAAGACCACCGCCTGCACCCGGAACGACCCGGTGAACACGCAGCACAGCAATGCGGCGGCAGAGCCGATGGCAAACCAGATGGAGGTCATATTAAAGGTACTGGCCTCCAGTGCCAGAAAGCCCACGGCTGCAGCCAGCCAGAGAATGGGGGAGATCTGCATGGTATGTTACCTCCTTATGCTGCTATTATACGGCATCCCCTTGGGGGAAGGTCAAGAGCTTTTTACTGGAACGTTGCACAGAAAACAAAATATAGACAAAAATGGGAAAAAAAGCCCGTAAATCACTGCGTCCCACCCTGTGAAAAAAGTAAGTCGGGAGGCTCCGCAGAGCCTCCCGACTTACAAATAAAGAATAGGATCCCGCTATGGATGCTCAGAGCGCAAGCGGAGAGCATTTTAAATGGTTACAGCCTCGCAGGCATCACTGGATATCGTAGTAGCTGTGGTTGGGGTTGTGGCCGTTTTCCTCCACCACGATGGTAAAGCCCATGGGGTTTACCTCGGTGTGCTTGCCGGAAGCCAGCGGCTCCACGATGATGTGCTCAGAACGGTTCACGATGATCTCCGCAGTCTCGGTCTTACCGATGCGCTGGTAGTGCAGAATGCCGTCCTCAGCCCGCAGCACCCGCAGCTCGCCGGTGCGGAAGGCCTCGCAGCTGTGGCGCAGCTGCGCCAGCTGTGCCAGCACCGGGCGCAGCCGCTCCTCGTGGCTGTCCCAGCAGAAGAAGGCGCGGTTGAAGGGGTCGCGGTAGCCCTGCATCCCGATCTCGTCGCCGTAGTACAGGCAGGGCACGCCGGGCAGAGTGTAGATGATGGCATAGGCCATGCGCAGGCGCAGCATGCCCTCCTCGTAGGCTTCGCCGGTCACGCTGCGGCCGCTCTGCCACTCCCGGCCGCGTCCGTTGGCGGGCTCGTCCGCAATCACGGTCAAAGCGCGCTCGGTGTCGTGAGTGGACAAAAAGTTCAGTGCCGTGTTGATGGCAGGGGCAGGGTAGTGCTCGCAGATGGAAAGGATCTCGTTGGCGGCCTGCTGGGCGGGCTTGCCTTTTACAAAATCCAGCACGGAGTTCTTGAAGGGGTAGTTCATCACGCTGTCCAGTCCCTTGCCCAGCAGGTAGGTGCGGCGGTGGTCAAAGCCGAACTTGGTTGTGGCATCCTCCCACACCTCGCCCAGCAAAAACTTCTCCGGGCTTACCCGCTTGACGGCGGTGCGGATCTTCTCGATGAATTCGTCCGGCAGCTCGTCGGCCACATCCAGCCGGAAGCCGGCAGCGCCCCGACGCAGCCATGTGTCGATGACGCCGCCCTCGCCGGTGATGAACTCCACAAAGGAGGGGGTCTCCTCGTTGACCTCCGGCAGGGTCTCGAAGCCCCACCAGCTGCGGTAGCCGCCCTTGTACTTGGGGTCAAAATCGTACCAGCTGCGGTAAGGGGAGTTGGGGTCGCGGTAAGCGCCGCCCTCGCCGTAGCGTCCCTCGCGGTTGAAGTACCGGCTGTCGGAGCCGGTGTGGCTGAACACACCGTCCAGCACGATGCCGATGCCGTACTTGGCGGCCTCGCGGCAGAGCACCTCAAACTCTTCGTTGGTGCCCAGCAGCGGGTCCACGTTCAGGTAGTCGGCGGTATTGTAGCGGTGGTTGGAGTGTGCCTCAAAAATGGGGTTCAGGTACAAATAATCCACGCCCATTTCCCGCAGGTAGGGGAGCTTGATGCGGATGCCCTCCAGATCACCGCCGAAGTAGTCCTCGTTCAGGTGGCCGCCGGTCTCGTTGGGCTGCCAGAAGGGCTCAGCGTGCTTATCGGCCTGATACAGCCGGTCCGGGAAGGGCATGGGCTTGTTCTCAATGCCTTCACAGAACCGGTCCGGGAAGATCTGGTAGAACACCTTGCCCTTGATGCATTCCGGCGTCTGGAAATCCGGCTCGTAGACCGTGATCTGCCAGCTTTCACCCTCCTGCCAGCTGACCACGCCGCAGTTGTCTGCCCCGCGCACGATGCGGCGGAAGTCAGTATACAGGTCAAAGTAATAGAAGTATAAGCCCGGGTCGCCCAGCACAACATCCACCGAAAAGTGGTTCTGGTGAGGGGTCTGGCCGTCAAATTTCATGCGGTAGTGCACGGGCACATCGTATTTGCCCTCCTTTTGCAGCACAAGGTGCGGGTCCACATAGCCCAGCTCCTCGGGGATGCACAGGGACAGGTGCACGGTCTGCCCGGCGCGCACGGCACCAAAGGGCTGCTTAAAGTAGGGGTCGTAGCTGTTGAACAGACAAGACAAAAAAGATCGTCCTTTCTCAAAAAAGCCCCGGCGGGCGAAATGCCACCGGGGCTTTGCGGTTTTACAAGGGAAAATTACTTGCCCATGGGTACGGGGGAAGCGTACCAGATATCGCGGGCGTAGTCCAGCACGGCGCGGTCTGCGCTGAAGATGCCGCTGTTGGCAATGTTCTTCAGGCTCATGCACGCCCAGGTCTCGCGGTCAGCATACAGCTTCTGCAGGTCGGCCTGTGCACGGCGGTAGTCCTTGAAGTCGGCCATGACCATGTACGGGTCGCTGCTGCGCAGGTTCTCGGTGACCTCGTGGAAGTTCTCGCCGTTCCAGCCGCGCTCCAGGAAGTTCAGGGCGCTGTTAGCAACGTCGTCGCCCATGATAAAGGCGTTGGGGTGGTAGCCCACCCGCTTCAGGTTGTTCACCTCAGGGGTCAGCATACCGAAGATCAGCTCGTTCTCCTTGCCGGCAGCATCGGCGATCTCCACATTTGCACCGTCCAGAGTGCCCAGCGTGATCGCGCCGTTCAGCATGAACTTCATGTTGCCGGTACCGGAAGCCTCGGTGCCTGCCAGAGAGATCTGCTCAGAAACCTCGGCAGCGGGCATCAGGTGCTCGCTCAGGGAGACGCAGTACTCTTCCAGATAGACCACGCGCAGCTTGTCGCGCACAGCGGGGTCATTGTTGATCAGATCGCCCAGCTTGCAGATCATGCGGATCATCTGCTTTGCCATGTAGTAGCCGGGAGCAGCCTTTGCGCCGAAGATGTAGGTCTTGGGGATAAAGTCGGCGTTGGGGTTCTCCTTCAGGTACAGGTACTGTGCAGCGATGTTCAGCGCATTCAGGTGCTGGCGCTTGTACTCGTGCATACGCTTGACCTGGCAGTCAAAGATGGAATTGGGGTCGATGACCTGACCGGTGCTCTTTGCCAGATAGCTTGCAAAGTCCTTCTTGTTGGCCAGCTTGATCTCGTTCAGCTTCTTCAGCACAGTCTTGTCGTCTGCATACTTGTTCAGCTTGGTCAGATCGGAAGCATCGTGCTTGTAGCCGTCGCCAATGGTCTCGTCCAGCAGCTTGCACAGACCGGGGTTAGAGGCCAGCAGCCAGCGGCGGTATGCAATGCCGTTGGTCACGTTCTTGAAGGCGTTGGGCTTGAACAGGTAGTAATCGTGGAAAACGCTCTCCTTGATGATCTCGCTGTGCAGCTTGGAAACGCCGTTGATGCTGTTGGCGGTGTAGGCGCAGATATTGGCCATGCGCACCTGATTGTCGCCGATCAGTGCCATGTAGTCGATCTTGCCCTGATCGCCGGGAAAGGCCTTTGCCAGCTCCTCGCGGGCGCGGCGGTCCATCTCCACCACGATCTGGTAGATGCGGGGCAGGGTCATCTTGAAGATGTCCACGTTCCACTTCTCCAGAGCTTCGGCCATAACGGTGTGGTTGGTGTAGGAGAACACCTTCTGGCAGATGTTGAAGGCCTTGTCCCAGTCAAAGCCGCACTCATCCAGCAGGATGCGCATCATCTCGGGGATAGCCAGGGTGGGGTGGGTGTCGTTCAGCTGAATGGCGACCTTGTCGGGCAGGTTCTCCAGCGTAGCGTAGCTGGACAGGTGGTTCTGCACGATATCGCCGATAGAAGCAGCGGACAGGAAGTACTGCTGACGCAGGCGCAGGATCTTGCCCTCAACGTGGTTGTCGTTGGGGTACAGCACCTTGGAGATGAGCTCAGCGTTGGCGTTCTTGCTCATAGCAGTGTTGTAGTTGCCCAGAGAGAAGCTGGACATATCAAAGTCCGGGGCCTTTGCCTGCCACAGACGCAGCTTTGCAACGCCCTTTCCATCGTAGCCCTGCACATACATATCGGAGGGAATGGCCATGACGCTGTTGTAGTTGGTGTGCTGGATGTAGTGGAAGCCGTTGTCCCAGTTCTCGTGGATCTCGCCGTCAAAGCGGATCTCCACAGCCTGATCCGGGTGGCTCTTCAGCCACACCTGACCGCCGGGCAGCCAGTTGTCGGCGCGCTCCTGCTGCCAGCCGTCCACGATCTTCTGCTTGAAGATGCCGTACTCGTACAGGATGGAGTAGCCGGTGCCGCAGATATCGGTGGTGGCCATGCCGTCCAGATAGCAGGCAGCCAAGCGGCCCAGACCGCCGTTGCCCAGGCCTGCATCGGGCTCTTCCTCAAAAATGCTGTCCAGATTGATGTCGGCGTCGGCCAGTGCCTTCTTGGCAACCTCGTCCAGACCCAGATTGAACAGGCTCATCTTCAGGCTGCGGCCCATCAAAAACTCCATGCAGAGGTAGTAGACCTGCTTGGTGCCGGTGCCGATAGCCTTGGACTGGAACTTTTTGTGGTTCTCGCTCATCATCTGACGGCAGATCAGAGCCAGAGAACGGTAGATCTGCTGGTTGGAGGCAACATTCAGCTCCACACCGTACTCACTGGTGAGCTTGTCCTGAAGAATTTTGCCAAATTCTTTTGATGTCATAGTGTGCTCCTATCTGCATAAGCGTTTGCTTTGCTAAAATAATTGAGTAGATAATAGCAGCAGAAACGTTCCCTCTTTCGCCCGGCTGCCAACATAACAAAATTATTATAATATGAACGATTTATAAATGCAAGGAAACAGGCGCTTTTTTTCCGTAACTGCTATTTTTTCAGGCCACTTTCTGACAAATATGCCGAAATTTCAAAAATTCCACTTTTTCTTGCGGCGTATTTATATTATAATAGAAGGTAGAACTGAGCCGCGAAACGTTTTTCGGGGAGTAATTCCGGCAGTAATGGGGCGGGAAACTCCATCGAAACGTTTTCAAATGCCGAAACGTTACCGGGAACGATACCAAATCCCGGCAAGATGCAGAACAAACGGCCTTGCGCCGTACAGATACAGGAAAAAAGGGGAAAACACCATGGTAAACAAGGTAAGGGTCAACATCGCGGGCACACCGTATGCTATCGCAACTACAGATTCGGAAAAGTACATCCTGGGTCTTGCCAAAAAGCTGGACGAGGACATCACAAAGCTGCTGGACACCAACGATAACCTCTCGGTGACCAAGGCGGCGGTGTTCTGCGCGATGGATTATCTGGACGAATACCGCAAGAGCACCGGCAGCGCCGAGAATATGCGCAGCCAGATTCAGGACTACATTGCAGATGCAGCCCGGGCAAAGCTGGCTGAGGACAAGGCACTGGCGGAAAACGCCGTGCTGCGCCGGGAAGCTGCCGCCCTGCGGGAGCAGCTGGCCAAGGAGCGCCAGCGCGAGACCCGCCGGGAGGAGCGCGCCGCCCGCGCTGCGGCAGAGACGGAACGGGAGCAGCCCGCACCGGAAGCCCCGGCGGCAGACAGTGCGCAGGCAGACGAGACCAACTGAATGTACCTTATATAAATAGAAGTCAGAAGGAGAACTATGGCAAGGATCGAAATCTTAGCCCCGGTGGGCAGTGAAGAAATGCTCCGCGCTGCGGTGTTCAGCGGCGCGGACGCAGTATATCTGGGCTTTTCGGGCTTCAACGCCCGCACGGGTGCCGGCAACTTTGACGCAGACAGTCTGCAGGAAGCCGTGCGCTTCTGCCACGCCCGGGGCGTGGCGGTGCACGTTGCGCTGAATACGACCGTGTACGGCACCGAGCTGCCTGCGCTGGAACAGGCTATCCGGGCGGTAGCAGCCAGCGGTGCGGATGCAGTCATCTGTCAGGATCTGGCAGTGGCTACCTTAATTGGTAAAATTGCCCCGAAGCTGCCCCGGCACGGCTCCACCCAGATGAGCGTCCACACCCTGCAAGGTGCACTGGAGCTGAAGGAGCTGGGCTTTACCCGGGTAGTGCTGGCGCGTGAGCTGAGTCTGCCCGAGGTGGAGCACATCACAAAGCACTGCGGCATCGAGACCGAGTGCTTCATCCACGGTGCGCTGTGCATGAGCGTGAGCGGCCAGTGCTATATGTCCGCCTTTCTGGGCGGGCGCAGCGGCAACCGCGGTTCCTGTGCGGGCCCCTGCCGTCTGCCCTTTGAAGCCAATGCCCTGCCGGAAGGCAAGCCCGGGCGGCTGCATCACCTCTCCCTCAAGGATAACTCCGCCATCGACAAGCTGGACAAGCTGCAGGCGATTGGCGTAGCATCGGCAAAAATCGAGGGTCGTCTCCGCACGCCGGAGTATGTGGCAGCGGCGGTCAGTGCCTGTCTGGCAGGCCGCGAGGGCCGCGCCTACGACCGCGACCTGCTGAAGAACGCCTTCAGCCGTTCCGGCTTCACCTCCGGCTATCTGGACGGAAAAATCGACGGCACCATGTTCGGTGTGCGCAGCGAAGCTGACGCCGAGCTGACCAAAAAGACCCTGCCCATGCTGCGTGAGCTTTACCGCCGCGAGCGCTCCCGTGTGCCGGTGCAGATGAAGCTGGAGATCGAGGAGGGCGGCGAAAAGCTGACCGTTACCGATGCCGACGGCAACAAAGCCTTTGCCTATGGGGATGCCGAGCCGCAGCCTGCCCGCACCGACCCCACCGAGAGTTTGAACCGCAGTTTGGCAAAGACCGGCGGCACCCCCTTTACGGCAGAGAAGATCACTGTGGAAATGGACGGCGGGCCGTGGTTCATCCCCGGCAGTGCCGTGAACGAGCTGCGTCGGGAAGCGCTGGATGCCCTGCTCAAAAAACGGGAGGTGCTGCGCCCGTGGCCTACCACCGAGGAGCACGTCGCCGCCCTGCCGCAGCGCACTCTGCCGCCCCGCCGCACCCTGCGTGCCCGGTTCGAGCGCTGGGAACAGGTGCCGGAGCGGGCACTTGACGGGGTGGAATATCTCATTCTGCCCATTGCGCAGGCCGACCGTGTGCCCCGGGAGTGGCGGGCAAAGACCCTTCTGGAGCTGCCCCGGGTCATGTTCGGTGCGCTGGAGCAGGACACTGCCCGCCGCATTGCTGCCACGCAGGACGCGGGCTTTGCCGGATACGAGGTCAGTAACATCGCCCATCTGCGGCTGTGCCGCGGCCTGCCCATGACCGGCGGCTTTGGACTGAACATCACCAACAATGTGGCGGCACAGTTCTATGCAGAGCAGGGACTTTCCAGCCTGCTCATCCTGCCGGAGGTAAAAGACAGCGATATTGCGACCATTGCGCCCACCCGGAACGGTAAACCGGTGCCCACTGGCGTGATGATCTACGGTCATATGCCGCTGATGCTCACCCGCGCCTGCCCGCTGCAAAATATCCACGACTGCGCCCACTGCGACAAGACCGGCGTGCTGACCGACCGCAAGGCCAAAAAGTTCCCGGTGCGGTGCGGCCTTGGGGTGCGCACCATCTATAACCCGGTGCCCATCTACATGGGCGATAAGCCCGGTGCACTGGCGGTGGACTACGGCGTGGCCTACTTTACGCTGGAATCCCGCGAGGAAGCGGCGCAGATCTTGGACAGCATCCGCACCCACGCCCCCTTTGAGGGCGATTTTACCCGCGGTCTGTATTTTAAGGGTACAAACTGACAAAACACCGGAAGTGCCCCAAGCTTTGCCTGTGAAAAAAGAAAAACGAAACGAGGTTATACGATGGAACCCATCACTGTAAAATATAAGGTACTGGATGCCCGGGCAAAAGTGCCCGCCTATGCCACCCCCGGCGCAGCTGCCGCTGACCTGTGCGCTGTGCTGGACGCACCACTGACCGTTGCCCCCATGCAGCGGGTGCTGGTGCCCACCGGCCTTGCCATCGAGCTGCCCGGCGCCCATAGTGTGGCGCTGGTGTATGCCCGCAGCGGCTTGTCCATCAAGCACGGCCTGTGCATGGCCAACGGCGTGGGTGTGGTGGACAGCGACTACCGCGGCGAGCTGAAGGTGCCCATGGTCAATCTGGGTGCCGAGGCTTATACCATTCAGCCCGGCGAGCGGGTAGCGCAGCTGTGCATCGCCCCGGTGTACACCGCCGCCTTTGTGCCCGCCGAGGAGCTGGGCGACACCCAGCGCGGTGTGGGCGGCTTTGGCTCTACCGGAAAATAACCCTCTTCGTCAATGCTTCGCATTGACACCCGAGAGGGGAGAATTTAAAAGAGTAAACCGATTGATGAAAAAAGCTCTCCCCTTCGGGAGAGCGGTCACCGCAGGTGACTGAGAGGGTTTTATGAATCATTTGATCTTAGCCTCTGGCAGCCCCCGCAGGCGGGAGCTGCTTTCCCTGTACACCACCGATTTCACGGTCTGTGTCAGCGATTTTGATGAGAGCGCCGTCACTGCCCCCACTCCGGCGCAGCTGGTGGAGCAGCTGGCCATCGGCAAGTGCCTTGCAGTGGCAAAACAGCACCCAGATGCCGTGGTCATCGGCTGCGACACCGTGGTGGACGTGGACGGCGCTGTGTTCGGCAAGCCCCACGATGCCGAGGACGCCAAGCGGATGCTGCGCGCGCTCTCCGGCAAGACCCATCAGGTGCACACCGGCGTGTGCATTGCAAAAGGGGACAGGGCAGAGCATTTTGTGGACAGCTGCAAGGTGACCTTTTTCCCGCTGGGGGAGGAAGAAATCGCGTTCTACGCTGCTACCCCGGAGCCCTACGATAAGGCCGGTGCCTATGCCATTCAGGGGCGCGCGGCCCTGTGGCTGGACCGCATCGAGGGCGACTATTACACCATTATGGGGCTGCCGGTCAGCCGCACCGTACAGACGCTGGCGCATTTTTTGTGAGAAAAATGGAAAAATGATAGAAAACTTGCCGAAACGCTTGAGAAATGGAGCACTTGCGGCTATAATAGAACCGTGTTATTCTGCACAGGAGGGACTGTTTGCAGCAGGCCGTCCGGCATTCTGGGATAGATTTAAGGAACGATCGTAAGGAGATTTGGAACAATGAGTTTTCTGTCAAAGGACGTTGGCATTGATTTGGGTACTGCCAATACTCTGGTCTACATGAAGGGCAAGGGCATCATCATGCGCGAGCCCTCGGTCGTGGCGGTGGACACCAAGACCGACGAGGTGCGCTGCGTGGGCGGCGAGGCAAAGGCTGTCATCGGCCGTACCCCCGGCAGCATCGTGGCGGTGCGTCCCCTGAAGGACGGCGTTATCGCCGATTTCGACATCACGGCCAATATGCTGGAGAACTTCCTCAAAAAGGCCTGCGGCAACAGCATGTTCTCCCGTCCCCGGGTGGTCATCTGCATTCCCTCCGGCGTTACCGAGGTGGAGCGCCGCGCTGTGCGCGAGGCTACCCTGAAGGCCGGTGCCCGTCAGGTGTCTGTCATTGAGGAGCCCATGGCAGCTGCCATCGGTGCAGGCCTGCCCATCAGCGAGCCCACCGGCAGCATGATCGTGGATATCGGCGGCGGCACGGCGGAGATCGCCGTCATCTCTCTGGGCGGCATCGTGGCTTCCCGCAGCGTGCGCATGGCCGGCGATATGTTCGATCAGGCCATCATTGCCTTCATCAAGCGCAAGTACAACCTGCTCATCGGTGAGCGGACTGCCGAGCAGATCAAGATCGAGATCGGCTCTGCCTATGCACTGGACCCGGAGCTGACCATGGAGATCAAGGGCCGCAACCTTGTAGACGGTCTGCCCAAGAACATCGTGGTGCACTCTGAGGATGTGCGCGGCGCGCTGCTGGAGTGTCTGGTCAAGATCACCACCGCCATCAAGGAGACGCTGGAGCGCACCCCGCCGGAACTGAGCGCGGACATCATCGACCGCGGCATCACCCTGACCGGCGGCGGCGCTTTGCTGCGCGGCCTGGATCAGCTGATCCAGAGCGAGACCGGCATTGATGTGCATATTGCGGAGGACCCGCTGGACTGCGTGGCCAAGGGTGCCGGTGCGGTGCTGGATCATGTGGATGTGCTGCATGACGTGCTGGACACCGATGGAGGACATATGTAAGAGCGGCTCTCTGCGGAGAGTGTTGCTCAGAATGCGGAAAAGTTTCAGACACAGCAGCTGTGCGTTTTTCCGCTGCAAACACTGCATCTTGCGCGGATGGCACGGCTGTCCGCGCTTTTTTCATGCAAAGGCCTGCGGTAGGGCGCGGGCATCCCGACAGGAGGGAAGCACCCTTTGAAAGATTTTTTTGATACCTGGAAATTCAAGATTCTCGTGGCCGTGGCGGTGTTTCTGGTGGGCATCATGGCCTATGCCGGTGCCAACGGACGCCTGACCGCTGCCCCGCAGGAACTGCTGGGCGTGATCCTGACCCCCTTCCAGAAGGCGGGGGCTGTGGTCAGCGGCGGTGTGGGCGCGATGTGGGAAAAATATGCCAGCATCGACAAGGTCATGGAACAGAACGAGCAGCTGACGGCGGAAAACGCCGAGCTGCGTCAGCAGATGGTGGATTATGACCGCATCAAGGCTGAAAACGAGGCCTACAAGGCACTGGCCAACATTCAGGAAAAGAACAGCAATGCCACCTATGTGTCCGGCTTTGTCATTGGCCGCGACCCGCTGGACGAGTTCGGCGGCTTCACGCTGGACAAGGGCACCGCAGACGGCGTAGCGGTGAACGATGCGGTCATCAGTGACCGGGGCTATCTGCTGGGCATGGTGGTAGAGGCTGATCCGACCAGCTGCAAGGTGATGACCATTCTGCACCCCAGCTTCAACGCGGCGGGCGTGGTATCCCGCACCCGGGAAAACGGCATTCTGAACGGCAATACCACCTATGCAGCGGACGGCCTGTGCACCCTGACCAATCTGGAGCGCAGCACCGAGACCCATGCGGGGGATCAGGTCATCACCACCGGTCTGGGCGGGGTGTTCCCCCCGGATCTTCTGGTGGGTACGGTGCAGGACGTGGTGCCGGAGACCAGCGGCAAATCCTCCATTGCGGTGGTGCGCCCCGGTGCCGACCCCCGCACCGCCAAGCACGTTTTTATCGTTACTGCGTACTAAGGAGGATACACTGCTATGGAATCTCGCCGCAGGCGCAGCCGCAGCCAGCTGCTGAAATGGGGCTGTTATGTGCTGGCGCTGTTTGTGTGCGCCGCTTTGCAGACCACGCCCGGGCTGTTTCAGCTGGGGGAGGCAAAGCCGCTGCTGGTGCTGCCGCTGTGTCTGGCGGTGGCGGTATTTGAAGGAGAATTTGCCGGAGCACTGCTGGGCACGGTGGGCGGTCTTTTGTGGGATTGCACGGCCGGACGCACGGTAGGTATGCTGGCGCTGGAGCTGCTGCTGCTCTGCTTTGCGGTATCGGTGCTGGTACAGTTGTATCTGCAGGTGAACCCCGGCAATTTTGCCGCAGTAAGCACCGCAACAGCGCTGGTGGTACTCTCGCTGGACTGGCTGTTTTTCTACTATATGCCGGGTTATACCGGCGCAGCGCTGCGGTATGTCACCTTTGTACTGCCCGGCGCGGCGCTGACCATCCCGGCGGCGCTGCTGGCCTTCTGGCTGGTGCAGCACATCCATGACGGGTTCAGGATCGACAACGGCGTGGTCTAGCCCGTAAAAGGAGAACCAGATGAACGAAAATGAACGCAAGGTCGTGGTGCGGCGGATGCTGCTGCTCATCGCAGTGGCCTGCATCATCATGGGGCTGTACACCTTCCGGCTGATTTTTTTGCAGCTGGTCAATGGGGACGACTTTAAGGCAAAAGCCACCAACACCACGGATTATAAGTTTACGGTCACCGCTGCGCGCGGCGATATCGTGGACAGCACCGGCAAGCACATCGCTACCACCAGCACCGGTTATAATGTGGTGCTGAACAAGCTGCAGATGGGAGATCAGGATCTGGACACCATGCTGCAGCAGATCGTGGAGCTTTTGCGCAAGAACGATGAAAAATGGCTGGACACCCTGCTCATCAGCGAGCCGGATGCCGCCGGAAACTATACCTTTACGGACAGCGCCGACAGTGCCAGCGACCAGAAAACGCTGGCAGACATGAAGGAGACGCTGGGTCTGCAGCAGTACGCCACCGCCAACGATGTGATGGAGATGCTGGTGGAGAAAAACCAGCTGGAAAGTTTCTCACTGCCGTGGCAGCGGGTGCTGGCGGGCATCCATTACGAGATGGACCGACAGGCCTTTTCCAACGTAAATAACTTTGTTATGGCTGAAAACGTCAGTCAGGCGACGGTGGCTACCATCAAGGAGCATTCCCTCACGCTGCCGGGCGTGGAGATCGTGGAGACCAGCACCCGCAGCTATGAGCAGGGCGATATCCTGCCCGCTGTGCTGGGGCGCGTGGGCAAAATCACCGCCGAAAAGTGGAAGGTGACCGACGAAAACGGTCAGGTGACCTATCCGCTCAAGGAAAAAGGCTATAACATGAACGATGTGATCGGCATCTCCGGCCTTGAGTCCGTGTACGAGGATGAGCTGCGCGGCAAGGACGGCGTGGAGACCATCACCCGTAATTCGGACGGCGTGATCGTGGACACCAAGATCACCACCGTGCCGGAGCCGGGGCATACCGTGCAGTTGACCATCAACAGCGACTTTCAGCGGGCGGTGGACAAGGCACTTGCCAATAACATCGATATGATCAACCGGGTGTACAACACCGGCGATATGAAAGCCGCTGCTGGTGCTGCGGTGGTGCTGAATGTGAAGGACGGCAGCGTGCTGGCGGCCTCCAACTACCCCAGCTTTGACCAGAACCTGTACGCCACCAACTATTCGGAGTACAGCACCGACCCCAGCCTGCCCCTGTTCAACCGGGCGCTGCAGGGCCTGTACACCCCCGGCTCCACCTTTAAACCCTCGGTGGCAGTGGCGGCGCTGGACAGCGGCCTCATCAACCAGTACTCCACCGTCAACTGCACCGGCGTGTATACCTATTATAAGGATTACCACCCCCGCTGCACCCGCCACGGCCACAGCGGCAACATTGATGTGGTCACCGCTATCAAGTGGAGCTGCAACATCTTCTTCTACGATGTGGGACGCCGTCTGACCAGTGACGTCTACGATGCCTACGCCTACAAGTTGGGGCTTGGTCAGCGCACCGGCGTGGAGGTAAACGAGGCTTTGGGACGCCTGACCAAAAAAACGGATAAAAACTACACCTCCTCGCTGGATATTCAGGCTGCTATCGGGCAGGGCAACACGGTGGTAAGCCCCATCCAGCTGGCTACCTACGCCGCCACACTGGCCAACAACGGCGTGCGCTACCGCACCCACTTCGTCAAGGCCATTCTGGATACCAACACCGGCGAGGTGCTTAGCGAGACCCAGCCGGAGGTGATGGATATCATCGAGGGCAACGGCAACACCTTTGAGCTGGTGCGGCAGGGCATGAAACAGGTGCCCAGCACCATCAGCGGCAAGATCTCCAGCTACCCCATTGCCATTGCCTGCAAGACCGGTACTCCCCAGCGCAGCGAGACTTATGCCTCGGGCAAGCACTACCTGAACGCCATGATGATCGCTTACCTCCCGGCAGACGACCCGGAGATCGCCATCGGCATCACGGTGGAGTACGGTGGCTACGGTGCCCGCACCGGTGATCTGGTGGTGGATATCGCCAACGCCTACTTTGCCATGAAGGACGGCACGCTGGAGGTAGACCCCTATGTGGACCCGCGCACCGTGGCACAGGAGGACGCCGCAGCATCGGATACCGCCGCCCAGACCGCTCCGGATGCTGCAAATGATGCACAGACCGATACCACAGCCGCGGAGCCGCAGCAGGCAACTGCCCCTGCAGGGGTGATAGAGGAAGAAAATAACGATGCACTGCTTGCGCAGTAAGGCGCAGCTGCGTGCAAAGCAGTGAATTTGAACGAAAATTTGAATATTGTGTCCAAAAACCTGTTGTAAATGAGTTGCGTTTGTGATATCATGTATAGCAAAGGAAATTTAGCAAGTGTTTTATATACAAATGTTTCAATAGAGGAGAGATCTACAGATGACGATTGCCCTGATCGCGCATGACTCCAAAAAGGAGCTGATGGTTCAGTTCTGCACGGCGTACTGCCGCATTCTGAGCCAGCATAAATTGGTGGCGACCGGCACTACCGGCAAACTGATTTCCGAGGCCACCGGCCTGCAGGTACAGCGCTTTCTGGCCGGTGTGCAGGGCGGCGACCAGCAGATCGCGTCCCGCATTGCCTGCAACGAGATCGACCTGCTGCTGTTCTTCCGCGACCCCATCAATGCAAAGCCCAGCGAGCCGAATGAGATGACTCTGCTGCGCCTGTGCGATGTGCACAACATCCCCATGGCTACCAACATCGCCACCGCCGAGGTGCTGATCCACGGCCTCGAGCGCGGAGATCTAGACTGGCGCGATATCGTGCACCCCCAGAACTAAAGTATGTAAAAAAGAAGCGCTGCATCGTACAGATGCGGCGCTTCTTTTTGCGTAGAAAGCGGTTGGCTCAGACTGTTCCGTTCACTTTAAAATCCTGTGCCATCTCCTGCACATCAGCGGCGGTAAACTCGCCCAAGGGCAGCAGCAGCCGGGCAAGGGTATCCTGCGGCAGCGCTGCCAGTGCGGCGCTCTCGTCCAGTGCAGCGTCCACAGCAGGGCAGACGGTGTGCACACCATCGCTGCCCAGCTCCACCCGGGCGTGGTGCCCGGTGGCAATGTACTGGATGCCCAGCTTGTCGGCAGCGGTCAGCAGGGCGGCAAACCGGGCGTCGTTGCCGCTGCCCAGCACCTCGGCGGGCTGGTCTGCCAGTGCTTCTGCCTTGAGCACGATGCACTCAATGCCAAGAGCCTCGGCAGCCTGCCGTGCGGCTGCGGCCCACGCGCTTTGGTCAGCGGCCAGCTGCACCACAGCCCCGGCCACGCCGAAGCCCTGCTGCTGCAAAATGCGTACCACAACGCCGCAATCTACGGAGCCGTCCATGCTGACAAGCACCTTGTCCTGTGTTTCGTAGGTGTCGAACCCGTTGCCGGGCAAAAATGCGTCGCTCATGTTCCTTGCCTCCCGCCATGTGCTTTGCTTTGTGCTACGGCCAGCTGGTCGCAGCGTTCGTTTTCCGGGTGGCCTGCATGGCCTTTTACCCAGACATAGGTGATCTTGTGCCGTGCCTCCTGCTCCAGTGCCTGTGCCCATAAGTCCGGGTTCAGGGCAGGGGAGCCGTCGGCTTTTTTCCAGCCCCGGCGCTTCCAGCCCTTGGCCCAGCCCTTTTCCAGCCCGTTGATCACATACTGGCTGTCAGAGCACAGCCGCACCTCGCAGGGCTCCTTGAGCTGGCGCAGCGCCTCGATAAAGGCCGTCAGCTCCATGCGGTTGTTGGTGGTGCTGGCGTCGCCGCCGCTCAGTTCCTTTTCGTACACCTTGCCGTCAAAGCGGTAGCGCAGCACCGCACCCCAGCCGCCCGGGCCGGGGTTGCCGCTGCAAGCGCCGTCTGTGTACACCTCTACCTGTTTCATGGGGTTCTCCTTATAGAATAGAATACCTTTATTTAGCGCTATTTTGCCCGGGATGTCAAGAGCCAATGTATACGCCGGCCCAGTTTTGCCAAACCTTGGAATTGACAAAACCGGTGCGAGATACTATACTTAGCGTAACAAAATGCGTATAGGGGTGCACCAAAGGTGTGCGCCCGGCTGTTCCGGCAGAAACGCCACGGTCGCATCGAACAGATGGACTTACCTGGCCAAGAACCTCTTGCGGAACCAACAGCGCTGCTGCAAAAAGCACGCTGAACGATAAATTCTATACGATGCATCAACCGGAAGCCGATGCAGTTTCAGGTGCTTCCCCTGTGCAAGGTGCGGCTGCTCTCCCCGGCGGAGCGCGGCCTGACCTGCAATTGAATCTGGAGGTAAAGAATGGCTCAAACAAAAGAAAATAACCCCGCACCCCGTGCAAAAGCCCCGGCAGCGCCCAAGGCAGCTGCCGCAAACGGCACTGTTCCCGCAGGGGAAAAGCACACCCGTCCCACTACCCGCCGCCCCTACTATAACCGCCGCCCGCGCCGTGCGCAGCAGCCCAAGGAGGCAGCGACCCCCATCCATATCTACCCGCTGGGCGGTCTGGGCGAAGTCGGCAAGAACATGACCGTCTACGAGTGCAACGGCGATATGATCATCGTGGACTGCGGTCTGGTGTTCCCGGACAGCGAGATGTTCGGCGTGGACATGGTCATCCCGGACTTCACCTTTGTGGTGCAGAACAAGGATAAGATCAAGGGCCTGCTCATCACCCACGGCCACGAGGACCACATTGGCAGCATTCCCTATCTGCTGCAGAAGTTCAGCCTGCCGGTGTACGGCACCCGCCTGACCTGCGGCCTGATCAAAAACAAGCTGGAGGAGTTCGGCCTTGCCGGCAAGACCAAGTTTGTGGAGATCGTGCCCCGGCAGAAGATCAAACTGGGCTGCTTTACCGTGGAGCCCATCCATGTCAACCACTCCATCCCGGATGCCGTGGCCTTTGCCATCGACAGCCCCGCCGGTACCATCATCCAGACCGGCGACTTTAAAATTGATTACACCCCGCTGGCCTGCGGCGTGACCGACCTGTCCACCCTGTCCGAGTACGGACAGCGCGGTGTGCTGGCTTTGCTGAGCGACTCCACCAACGCGGAGCGCCCGGGCTTTACTGCTACCGAGCAGAAGGTGGCCGCCGGTGTGCGCAGCCTGTTTGCCCGCGCCCGCAATAAGCGCATCATCATTGCGACCTTTGCGTCCAACATCTACCGCGTGCAGCAGATCATTGATCTGGCTGTGGAGGATGGCCGCAAGGTGGCCTTCAGCGGCCGCAGCATGGTCAACAACACCGCCATGGCGCAGGAACTGGGCTATATGCACATCCCGGAGGGCACCCTGATCAGCGTAGACGAGCTGAACCAGTACCCGCCGGAGCAGGTGGTGCTGGTGACCACCGGCAGTCAGGGCGAGCCTCTGAGCGCGCTGAGCCGTATGGCCTCCTGCAGCCACCGTCAGGTGCGGGTAGGCCCCGGCGACTTCATCATCATCTCCGCAAACCCCATCCCCGGCAACGAAAAGAGCGTGACCAAGATCGTCAACGGTCTGCTGCTGCTGGGCGCAGAGGTCATCTACGAGAGCATGTACGATGTGCACGTTTCCGGCCACGCCTGTCAGGAGGAGCAGAAGCTGATGCTTACCCTGACTAAGCCCAAGTACTTCCTGCCTGTGCATGGTGAGTATAAGCAGCTGAAAAAGCACGCCCTCACCGCTGCAAGTCTGGGCATTCCCACCAGCAACATCCTCATTGCGGAAAACGGCTCCAACGTCATCCTCTCGCAGGACGAGATGAAGCTGGGCGAGCCGGTGACCGCCGGTGCCGTTATGGTGGACGGCCTTGGTGTGGGCGATGTGGGCAACGTGGTGCTGCGGGACCGCAAGCACCTCTCCGAGGACGGCCTTGTCATCATCGTGGCCACCGTGGACAGCAAGACCGGCAAGGTGCTGGCCGGGCCGGATCTGGTAAGCCGGGGCTTTGTGTATGTGCGCGAGAACGAGAGCCTGATGGACGGTGCCCAGAGCATTGTGGAAAATGCGCTGGAGCGCTGTGTGGACGAGCACGTCCGGGACTGGAACAGCGTAAAGACCCGTGTGCGTGAGGCACTGAGCAGCTATATCTACCGGCGCACCAAGCGCAGCCCGATGATCCTGCCGATCCTGATGGAGGTCTGATCCGGGCGCACCGCAAAGCGGTGCAGCGTCTGAGGAGGCAAAAAACGAATGAAACGTAAACCAAGATGGACACTGGAAATGCTCACGGCCAGTCTGGCGGTGCTGTGCGGCCTTTTGCTGCTGGTGCTGCTGGTACAGCGCCCCACAGCATGGCCGCTGCTGGCCGTGCTGGTGGTGCTGTGGGGCGTAGGGGCAACCTTGTTCCGCTTCAGGCTGCGCAGCTGGGTGGTGCGCTGGACAAGCGGCACCGCGTTTGAAAAATCCAAGGTGCAGTTCAGTCTGGAGCCCCTTTCCCAGCCTGCGGCGCTGCTTTCCGGCGAGACGGTGCTATGGTATAACGGCCAGTTCCGCACCCGCCTGCTGGGCGGGCAGGATGTGCTGGCCAGCCGGGTGCAGAAGCTGCTGCCCGGGCTGGATCTGCAGCTGTGCCGCAAGCGTGAGGGGCAGCTGCTGACCCTTGCCGACGGCTATTGGAGCGTGCACAGCTCTACCGTGCCCGGCGAAGCCGAAAGCATGACCCTGCTGGTGCTGAACGAGGAGACCGAGCTGCGCCGCATTGAGGCAGAGTATAAGGCCAGCCGTCCGGGGTATCTTGCCTTCCAGCTGGACGGCTACGATGATGTGTTCGGGGATCTGATGGACAGCGAGCGCGCCCGTCTGCTGGAGGGCGTCAACCGTATTCTGGAGGATATGATCGGGCGCGGCAGCGGCTTTCTGCGCCGGGTAGGCAGCGGCGGCCGCTATATCGCCGTGGTGGAGGAGCGCCAGCTGGAGCAGTTCGCCAACCGCGGCTACGATGTGCTGGATAAGATCCGCGCACTGGACCCCGGCGTGAGCCTTTCGATGTCCATTGGCATCGGCCGCGGTGCACGAACCCTGCGGGAAGCGCAGGATATGGCCGAGCACGCGCTGGATATGGCGCAGGGACGCGGCGGCGATCAGGCCGCTGAGATGACGCTGGACGGCTTTACCTTCTATGGCGGCGTGAGCCACGGCGTGGAAAAGCGCAGTAAGGTGCGCAGCCGCCTTGTGGCTGACCAGCTGGTCAAGCTGATCAAGGAGGCCGACCATGTGGTCATCATGGGTCACCGCATGAGCGATCTGGATGCCATCGGCGCAGCCGAGGGTGTGCTGCGCATTTGTAAGATCTGCGATGTGCCGGCGGTCATCGCCGTCCGGCGGGACGCTACGCTGGCGGCCAGTCTGATCGATGCGCTGTGCAAGGCGGGGCAGAAGGATGACTTCATCGACCCCAAGGACGCCCTGCCCATCATCTCCAAGCGCACCCTGTGCATTGTGGTGGATACATATCAGGCTGGCCTTGTGGAAAGCAAGGACATTCTGGAAAAATGCGGCAAGGTGGCCGTCATCGACCACCACCGCAAGGGCGTGGGCTACATCGAAAACCCGGCACTGGTCTGTCACGAGCCCTATTCCTCCTCGGCCAGCGAGCTGGTCACCGAGCTGTTGCAGTATGTGGGCGAGCGGGACGACAAGCCCAACCGCGTGGAGGCCGAAGGTCTGCTTGCCGGCATTTTGCTGGATACGCAGGACTTTACCCTGCACACCGGTGTGCGTACTTTTGAAGCCGCTGCTGCCCTGCGCCGCTACGGCGCAGAGACCGAGCGGGTACGCCGATTGTTCGATGTGACCATGGTGGAATACAACGCCAAGGCCGATTTGGTGGAAAAGGCGCAGATGTACAAAAACTGTGCCATCTCCATTGGCGGCGAGGTCGCCCCGGAAGCCCGGGTCGCCATTGCGCAGGCTGCCAACGACCTATTGCGCATTCAGGGCGTGGACGCCAGCTTTGTGGCAGTGCAGGTGGGCAACGGCGTAAACGTCTCTGCCCGCAGCATGGGTGCCGTGAATGTGCAGGTGATCATGGAGTCGCTGGGCGGCGGCGGCCATCAGACCATGGCAGCAGCTCAGCTGAAGCATATCACCCCGCAGGCGGCACGCAGCCGCATTCAGGATGCCATCGACCAATATTATCTCTCCCAGAAAAAGACTACGCCGGAAGCACGACCGGCAAAAGGGGAATAAAACATGAAACAGTACGATTATCTCATCGTTGGTGCCGGTCTGTTCGGTGCCGTGTTTGCCCACGAGGCCAAAAAGGCAGGCAAAAAGTGTCTGGTCATTGATAAGCGCGACCATATCGCGGGCAATATCTACACCGAGAATGTGGAGGGCATCAACGTGCACCGCTACGGCGCGCATATCTTCCACACCAACAACAAGGCCGTGTGGCAGTATGTGAACCAGTTTGCAGAGTTCAACCGCTACACCAACAGCCCGGTGGCCAACTACCACGGCCAGATCTACAACCTGCCCTTCAACATGAACACCTTCAACAAGATGTGGGGTGTTGTGACTCCTGCCGAAGCCAAGGCCAAGATCGAAGAGCAGAAGGCCGCTGCGGGCATTACCGACCCGCAGAACCTGGAAGAGCAGGCCATCAGCCTTGTGGGCACCGATATCTACGAAAAGCTCATCAAGGGCTACACCGGCAAGCAGTGGGGACGCCCCTGCACCGAGCTGCCTGCCTTTATCATCAAGCGCCTGCCGGTGCGCTTTACCTACGACGACAACTACTTCAACGCCCTGTATCAGGGCATCCCCAATGGCGGTTACACCGCTATGGTGGAAAAGATGCTGGCCGGTACCGAGGTGCGTCTGAACGTGGATTATCTGGCCGAAAAGGCCGCGCTGGACACACTGGCTGAAAAGGTGGTCTATACCGGCCCGGTGGACGCCTACTTCGGCTACCGTCTGGGCGCGCTGCAGTACCGCAGCGTCCGCTTCGAGACCGAGGTACTGGACACCGACAACTATCAGGGCAACGCGGTGGTCAACTACACCGACGCCGAGACCCCTTATACCCGCATCATCGAGCACAAGCACTTCGAGTTCGGCACCCAGCCCAAGACCGTCATCAGCCGGGAGTATAGCGCCGAGTGGAAAAAAGGCGACGAGCCCTACTATCCCGTCAACGACGAGAAGAACGGCGCTCTGTATGCACAGTATAAGGCACTGGCCGATGCCGAGCCGGGCGTGATCTTCGGCGGCCGTCTGGGCGAGTATAAGTACTACGATATGGACAAGGTCATTGAGGTAGCGCTGGACGTGGCCGCAAAGGAGCTGGCATAAAGAGCGCAACTGCCCCGGGTCACCGCCGCAAAAAAGGCGTCCCCTTGGGGGAGCTGTCGCCGCAGGCGACTGAGGGGGTAGGTGTGCAGCAAAAGGACATTTGAAATGCTGCCCCGCTTCCTCTTGCCCAAAAACGACAAATGCGCTATACTATTACCATAAGACTGCACCGGTTTTCCGGTGAGAAGTGAGGGATACTATCATGAAAGTGATTCTGAAGCAGGATATCAAGGGCATTGGCAAGAAGGACGAGATCCACGAGGTCTCCGACGGCTACGCCCGCAACTACCTGTTCCCGCGCAAGCTGGCCGCTGTGGCGGATGCCAGCGCTGTGAACATGGCGCGCGGCAAGGAAGCCGCAGCCGATTTCCACGAGGCTGAGAACGTGGCAGCCGCCAAGGCTCTGGCTGCCAAGATCGAGGGCAAGACCGTGACCATCAAGGCCAAGGGCGGCGCATCCGGCCGTCTGCACGGCAAGGTGACCGGCAAGGAAGTTGCCGAGGCACTGGCTGCGCTGGCAGGTGCACCCATTGATAAAAAGAAGATCGAGCTGGAGACCAAGGACATCAAGGATGCCGGTGTGTTCAACGGCAAAGTCCGTCTGTACGTTGGCGTCGTGGCTTCCTTCAAGATCCAGGTGGAAGTGGAACAGGCCTGATCTGTGTGCCGTTTGCGCCCCCTCACAGCAGGGGGCGCTTTTTGGCTTTACAGGATGCTTTGGATTTTGGATAAGGACAAACTACTATGCCGAACGAACGACGTTATTCCAATGAACTGAATCTGGAGAGCGTGGGCATCAATCTGCCCTACAATATGCAGGCAGAGCAGAGCGTGCTTGGTGCGGTCCTGCTCAAGCCCGACACCCTGACCGATCTTGTGGAGATCCTCAAGCCGGAAATGTTCTACACCCGGCAGAACGCCCAGATCTGGACCGAGATGCTGCGCCTGTTCACCAACGACCAGACCATTGATTTTGTCACCCTGCTGGATGCAGTGGTGTCCGATGGCGTGTTCCCCAGCGCAGATGAGGCCAAGATCTATCTGACCGGTCTGGCGGAAACGGTGCCCAGCATCTCCAATGTAAAGGCCTACGCCCAGATCGTGCAGGAAAAATATCTGGTGCGCCAGCTGATGGGTGTTGCCAAGGACATCTTGCAGGACGCCGGAGACGAGCCGGACGCCGACCTTTTGCTGGAAAATGCCGAGCAACGCATCTACGAGATCCGCTCCGGCCGCGATTCCAGCGCCCTGACCCCGCTTTCGTCCAGCATGGTGGAGACGCTGACCAACCTGCAAAAGATCAGCGGCCCGGATGCGGATAAGTACAAGGGCATTCCCACCGGTTTCCGTCTGCTGGATACCGTGCTTACAGGCCTTGGCCGCGGCGATCTGGTCATTCTGGCAGCCCGTCCCGGTATGGGCAAGACCAGTTTTGCACTGAACATCGCCACCCGCGTGGCCATGCAGCAAAAGGTGCCGGTGGCCATCTTCAGTCTGGAAATGACCAAGGAGCAGCTGACCAACCGTATCCTCTCGTCGGAGGCCGGTATCGACAGTCAGGCCTTCCGTACCGGTGCGCTGCGCGCCGAGGACTGGGAGTATCTGGCGCTGGCTACCGAAAAGCTGCACGATGCACCGATCTATATGGACGATACCTCCGGTATCACCATCACCGAGATGAAGGCCAAGATCCGCCGGGTGAATCAGGACCCTGCCCGCCCCAACGTGGGCCTGATCGTCATCGACTATTTACAGCTGATGACCACCGGCCAGCGCAGCGAGAACCGTGTGCAGGAGATCAGCTCCATCACCCGAAACCTGAAGATCATGGCTAAGGAGCTGAATGTGCCCATCATCGCGCTGAGCCAGCTGTCCCGTGCGGTAGAAAAGCAGGGCAACAACTCCAGCCACCGCCCGCAGCTTTCGGACCTGCGTGACTCCGGTTCCATCGAGCAGGACGCAGACTGCGTTCTGTTCTTGTACCGCGATTCCTACTACGCCAGCCAGAACCCGGACGGTGCCGAGGTGGATGCCGATACCGCCGAGTGTATCGTGGCAAAGAACCGTCACGGCGAGACCAGTACCGTGCCGCTGGGCTGGGATGGTGCCCACACCCGCTTTATGGATGTGGACTTCAAACGCTGATGGATACCGCGATTCTTGCCCGGGTGGAGGATTTCTGCATCCGGGAGGGGCTTTTGCAGCCCGGCGCATCGCAGCATCTGGCGGCGGCAGTCTCCGGCGGCGCGGACAGCATGGCGCTGCTGCTCTTGCTGCGGCAGCTGCAGCCGAGGTTCGGCTATACGCTTTCTGCCTGCCATGTGAACCACGGTCTGCGCGGGCAGAGCGCCGACCGGGACGAGGCCTTTGTGCGGGCGGAATGCGCCCGCTTGGGCGTGCCGCTGCGGGTGTTCCATGCGGCGGAGCTGGTTTCGCCCCCGGTGCACGCCGGGGAGGACTGGGCGCGCCGTCTGCGCTACACGGCCTTTGCGCAGCTGCAAGGGCAGGGGATAGATGCCATCGCTACGGCCCATACTGCAAATGACCAAGCCGAAACGCTGCTGCTGCGGCTGGCGCGCGGCACCGGGCTGCACGGTGCGGGCGGTATCCGGCCAAGGCGCGGGTGCTACCTGCGTCCGCTGCTCTGCCTGAGCCGCGCCGAGACCGAGACCGTCTGCCGGGCAGCAGGACAGCCGTGGGTCACCGACGAGACCAACGACACCGACGCCTACGCCCGCAACCGTCTGCGCCACAGCGCCCTGCCTGCGCTGGAAAGCACCAACGCGGCGGCGGTGCAGAATCTGGCGCGGTTCTGTGAAAAGGCCGCGCGGGCAGATGCCTATCTTGCCGCCGGGGCTGCAAGGCTTTTGGCGGCGGCACGCCTGCCCGGCGCAGAACCTGCATGGCAGCTGGCGCCCTTGCAGGCGGCAGACCCCCTGCTGCTGGAAACTGCGCTGCACAGCCTTGTGGCTCCGGTGCGGGATGCAGAGGAAAAATATGTGCAGCTGCTGTGTGCCGTGGTGCGGCAGGGCAGCGGTGCAGTACAGCTGACCGGACAGGTGCGTTTTTGCGCCGGGAACGGCTGTCTGCGGCAGGAAATGCTGCCGGACGCGCTGCCCCGGCAGCTGGAGAGCGCGCCGCAGCAGGTGCCTTTTTTGCCCAAAAAACAGCCGGAATTCCGGCTGCGCGGGGGCTGGAAGGGGAAAGCGGAGCTGTTAACAGCCGATTTTGAAGAAAAAATACAAGTCGTTCATAAAAAAGACTTAAAAAATCGGGCGGATTATGCTAGAATAACTACGTTGTACACTAGTCTTGTTCTGCGTGCCCGACAGCCGGGAGACCGCTTCCGGCCTGCGGGGCGGGGCTTGAGCAAACCGCTGCGAAAGTGGATGAACGAGGCCGGCGTCCCGAACGAACTGCGGGATACGCTGCCGCTGCTTGCCAGCGGAAGCGAAATTTTATGGGTGTGTGGAGAAGGCTTTGCCGATGGCCTTGCACCGGACACGGAAAGCAGATGGATCCTGCACTTGGATGCAGAGATCGAAACACAGGAGGAAAAAACAAATGAGTATGCACGATGATATCAAGACCGTTCTGGTCAGCGAAGAGCAGCTGAAGGCCAAGGTGGCAGAGCTGGGCGCTCAGATCAGCCGGGATTATGCCGGTAAAAATCTGGTGCTGGTGTCCATCCTCAAGGGCTCGGTGGTCTTTATGGCCGATCTGATGCGGGCTGTGAGCATCCCCTGCAATATCGACTTTATGGTGGTCTCCAGCTACGGCGGCAGCAACACCACCACCAGCGGTCTGGTCAAGATCATCAAGGATCTGGACGGTGATCTGTCCGGCAAGGATGTGCTGATCGTGGAGGACATTCTGGACACCGGCGTCACCCTGTCCAACCTTGTGCCCATGCTCAAGATGCGCAACCCGAACTCCGTTAAGATCTGCACCATCCTTGATAAGCCCAGCCGCCGCAAGGCCAACATCCAGCCTGATTACGAGGGCTTTCAGGTGCCTGACGAGTTCGTGGTGGGCTATGGTCTGGACTACGATGAAAAATACCGCAACCTGCCCTATGTCGGTGTGCTGAAGCCCGAGGTCTACACGAAGTAACGTGTCCATTATAAAAATCCAGAACTGGAGTTGATTTTTTTGCAACCGAAGAAACCCCGTTTCAATCCGCTGGTGATCGCCATTGTGCTGGCAGCCGTGCTGATGGTGTGGTCGGTGCTGGGCGGCACCGGCGGCAGCGCCAGCGGCTCCTCTATGGCATATTCCACGGTGGTACACTATTTTGAAAGCAATCAGGTCACCAAATTCTCGCTGGATCTGAATACCGGCGTGATCACCATGACCCTGAAGGAGGGCGCACAGGAGCTGCCCAACGCTGCCGAGCAGAGCACCACCCAGTCCACGGGCGGGCTGCTTTCCGGCCTGCTGTCCTCCTCTTCCGCTGCCCCCACCGGGGTGAAGAAGAACGATGACGGCACCGAGACGGTCAGCTATAAGCTGCCCTACGCCCGGATGTTCGTGGACCATGTGTCGGACTACATCGCCCAGTACGATGCAGCCAACCCCGATGCGCCCATGGTGTACGACTATGTGCCCGCCAAGGAGACCATCCCTTGGATGGAGATCCTGTTCTATCTGGCTATGCTGGGCTGCACCGGCTTTTTGCTGTTCTCCATGATGCGCGGCGGCGCCGGTGGCGGCGGCATCATGAACGTGGGCAAGGCCAAGGTAAAGGACGAGCACGAGAACAAAAAGACTGCCACCTTTGCCGATGTGGCCGGTGAGGACGAGGAAAAAGAGGAGCTCAAGGAAGTTGTGGAGTTCCTCAAGAGCCCCGATAAGTTCAATACGCTGGGTGCCCGCATCCCCCACGGTGTGCTGCTGGTGGGCCCTCCGGGTACCGGTAAGACCCTGCTGGCCCGCGCCTGTGCAGGCGAGGCAGGGGTGCCCTTCTACTCCATCTCCGGCTCTGACTTTGTGGAGATGTACGTCGGCGTGGGCGCATCCCGCGTGCGTGACCTGTTCGATAAGGCCAAAAAGACCATGCCCTGCATCATCTTTATCGACGAGATCGATGCTGTGGGTCGTCAGCGCGGCGCAGGTCTGGGCGGCGGTCACGATGAGCGCGAGCAGACTTTGAACCAGCTGCTGGTGGAGATGGATGGCTTTGAGGCCAACGACGGCATCATCGTCATGGCGGCCACCAACCGTGCCGACATTCTGGATAAGGCGCTGCTGCGTCCCGGCCGTTTTGACCGTCAGGTCTATGTGGGTCTGCCGGATGTCAAGGGACGCGAGGAGATCCTGAAGGTGCATACCCGCAACAAGCCCCTTGCACCAGACGTCTCCCTGAAGGTCATTGCCCAGCGCACCGCCGGTTTTGCCGGTGCAGACCTTGAGAACCTTGTCAACGAGGCCGCGCTGCTGGCAGCCCGCCGCAACCGCAAGGCCATTACCATGGAGGATATCGAGGAAGCCTCCATGAAGGTGATGGCTGGCCCCGAGAAGAAGAGCCGCGTGGTCACCCCGGAGGAGAAAAAACTCACCGCCTACCACGAGGCCGGTCACGCAGTGGCAGGCTTCTACTGCAAGCATCATCCCCGCGTGCACGAGATCACCATCATCCCGCGCGGTCAGGCCGGCGGTTACACCATGTATCTGCCTGAGAAGGATCGCAGCTATGTGACCAAGGGCGAGATGTTTGAGGACATCGTGTCCAGCCTGGGCGGCCGTGTGGCCGAGCAGCTGATTCTGGAGGACATCTCCACCGGTGCTTCCAACGACCTGCAGCAGGCCACCAATATCGCCCGCCAGATGATCACCCGCTACGGCTTCTCCGAGCGTCTGGGCCCCGTGGTTTACGGCACCTCGCAGGAGGAGACCTTCCTTGGCCGCGACTTTGGTCAGGGCAAGGGTTACAGCGAGACCACCGCTGCCGAGATCGACAGCGAGACCCGCGATATCATTGACGAGGCCTACGAGACCTGCCGCCGCACCCTGACGGAGCACATCGACCAGCTCCATGCGCTGGCCAAGGCTCTGATGGAGCGCGAAAAGCTCAACGAGGAGCAGTTCAACACCATTATGGCCGGCGGCACCCTGCCTCCCTGCGAGGATGCAAAGCCCGAGCAGGCACAGCCCGACCAGACCGTGCAGCCTGCCCCGGTGCAGCCCGCAGAGCCTGCGGAGACTGCTGAGCGTGCAGAACCCGCCGAGCAGGCCGAGCCTGCCCAGCCGGAAATGCCGCAGCCGGATGCCCCGGAGCAGCAGGACTAAGCTTTTTTAGGAAAGGAGCGAGCATCGTGGAGGAAAATTTTAACCCGGTCGCACAGACCCGCGCAAACTACTATACCCCTGGCAGTCCGGTGCAGTTTGTCTGCGTGGAGCTGCTCAAGGGAGACGTCAGCGGCGAGCACGCTGTCTGCCTGACCTTCAAGAATATTTCCCGCGTGACCCTGACCGCACTGGAAATCCACTTCAAGTGCAAGGGCGTGGATGGCGTGATCCTGTGCGAGGATAAGTTCGAGTACCGGGATCTGCAGGTAAAACCCGGCGAGCTGTTTGGGCAGGATGATGCCGTGTTCATCACGGCCAAGGCCATCACCAGCGTGGATGTTACCCTGTGCAATGTATACAACGGCAAGCGCGTGGTGCATCTGGACGGCATCAAGCGTGTGCGTCTGCCCGCACCCCGCCGTCTGGCTCCGGAGCTGCAAAAGGCGCTGGAGGCCCGCATGAACCGCACCGGGCTCAAGTATCAGCCGCAGGTGTTCGAGAACGGCTGGTACTGCGCCTGCGGTGCCTTCCACCCCACCGAGGAGGACACGGTTTACTGCTCGGAGTGCGGCTGCGACCGTATCCTGTTGCAGAACGCGCTGAACACTCTGCTGCAGCCCGCTGCCCCGGCAGACGAGATGGAAATGCCCCTCAACGCCCCGGCTGCTCCCGCAGCGCCCGCTGCGGTGGAGGAGCCTACCCGCATCGTGGGCGCAGCCCCTGCTGCTCCGGCGGCTCCCGTAGAAGAGCCCACCCGGGTCGTGGGAGCACCGGTCTACGAGCCAAAGGCTGACCCCATCCAGCCTGTCTCGGAGCCTACCCGGGTGCTGGATGCCTCTGCCCGCGCACCGCTTTCCGGCGCTGCTGCGGCAGACGAGGGTACCCGCGTGATCCCCGCCCGCCGTCCGGCTCCGGTGCGTCAGCCCGCGCCTGTGGAGGAGGACGAAGAGTACGAGGATAACCGGGACAGCGTGGCAGAAGCGCTGATCCGCTGGGTGCCGCCTATTACGGCCATCCTGTGTGCAGCCATCGCGCTGTGCGGCTTTGTGTACTACCAGTTCGTGCTGTAAAATAAGAGATCATCCCGGCGGAGGGGGCAGCGTGCCTTCTCCGCCTTTTGTGTGCACTGCACAGAAAGGAAATACCATGCCGGAACAAGCCTTACAGGTGGCTTTTGAGATCAAGACCGCCTGCGATGAGATCAGCCGCCGCCTGCTGCGCTGGCACTGGGAACGCAAGCCCGGGGCGCACAGTCTGGATGCGCTGCTGGAGCATATTGCTGCCCGCAAGCAGGAAAGCCCGGATTACTACGACCGTATGCCGGACCTTACCGGCAAGACCAGCTGGCAGCAGTTGGACACCACTCTGTGTATGCGGGTGCTGCTGGACCCGGAGACCGATGCCGCCCGCCCGCTGGACCTGCTGGGCAACACGGCACACCCCTCTGCCGCCCGCCATGCCTGCAACGCCATCCGTACCGCCCGCAATGAGGCAGCCCATGCGGCAGTTGCTGCGGACGGCGCACAGGCAGCCCTGCTGTTCAACGAAGCCATTGAGGCGCTGGAGGAGGGCTACGCCGGTACTGCCTTTAAGGAAAACGAGCTGGCGCAGTATTACCGTGAGGCAGAAGACTACCTGAACCGGTGCAGTGAGGGCAAACCTCTTAAAGCGCGCCAGAGCAGCCCGCAGAACACACAGCAGGGAAAAGCCGCCGCCCGCACAAAGCCCCGCAACCCCCAGACTGTCCGCAGCACCAAAAGCACTGCCGGGCGGCAGAATACCTCTGCCCGCAGCCGCAGCACCGGTACAAAGCAGAGCCGCGGCACAGCCTCCCGCAGCAAAAAGCAGCAGACCGGCGGCGAGAGCAGGGTGGCACTTGGCATTATTCTGGCAGCGCTGGTGCTGGGACTTATCGCACGCGCCATCAGCATGGGACTTGTATAAGCGCAAGGGTTTTCGCAATTCTGGCGGTAAATCAGAAAGCAAGATTGTTTGGATTGTGTAAAATCACCAAAAAAGCAACGGGCAGCCCCACAGAAAAACGGTCATTGCACCTCTTGCGGGAAATATGAAACGGATTTATAATAAGCATGAAAACGTTTACACATTACCACCGGAGAGGGAACGGAGAATAACCCCATGACCATCAGTGATATTGCAAAGATGGCAGGCGTTTCCAGCGCTGCGGTCAGCCGCTATTTGAACGGCGGCCCCCTCAGCGAGCAGAAGCGCGCCGTGATACAAGCCGTAGTGGAAAAGACCGGCTACAGCCCGGATACTGCGGCGCAGACCCTGCGCACCGGCAAGGTGCGTCAGGTGGGGGTCATTGTGCCCAGCATCAGCTCCCAGTCGGTGGGGCAGATCACCAGCGGCATTGCAGCCGAGCTGGGGGCCAGCCGCTACCTGATGCTGCTGGCAGACACCGAGCTGGACGGGCAGATGGAGCTGGAATATCTTACAGCGCTGCAACGCAACCATGTGGCCGGTATCATCCTGCTGGGCTATGATTCCAGCCCGCAGCTGTGCAAGGCGCTGAAAGACTGCCGTGTGCCTGTGGTGGTAACGGGGCAGCGTTTTGCAGACCTGCCCTGCGTTTATAACGACGACCGCTCTGCTGCCTGCGACTTGACCCGGAAGATGCTGGAGCATGGCCGCAAAAATATCGTGTATATCGGCGGTAGCGAGCAGGACGCCGCCACCGGCATAGCCCGCCGTCAGGGTGTGCAGGATGCACTGCGGGAGGCCGGACTGAACGCAGATGGTCTGCCCCGCGCTTACTGCGCCGCCTTTTCCATGGAAGAAGGGCACCGCTGCATGGAAGAGCTGCTGGCACGCTGCCCGCAGTTGGACGGTGTGGTCTGCGTGACAGACACCGTGGCCTTTGGCGCTTTGCGGGTGCTGCGCGACGCCGGGCGCAAAGTAGGGCAGGATGTCGGCCTTGCCGGCATCGGAGACAACTGGGCAGGCAAGGTGGTGGAACCCGGCCTGACCACCATCCGCTTCTATCAGCGGCAGGTCGGGCAGGAGGCTGCCCGGATGCTGCTGCAAAGCTTGGAGCACACCGGAGCGGACGCTGCACCGGTACGCCAGACCACGCTGGGCTATACGCTGGTAGAGCGCGGCTCACTGTAAAAAAAGAGGAACGAATGAAACAGAAACTGATCTTTTTAGATATCGATGGCACTCTGCTGCCCCCGGGCGAGATGCTGATCCCCCAAAGCACGGTGGAGGCGCTGCACAAGGCGCACGCCAACGGCCACAAGCTGTTTTTGTGCACCGGGCGCAATCTGCGCATGACCCAGCCGCTGCTGGACTACGGCTTTGACGGCGCGGTATGCAGCGCCGGCGGCTATGTGTTCTGCGGGGATAAGGTGCTGGTTGATCTGCCCATGGAGCCGCAGCTGGCACAGGGTGTGCGCAGCGCCATGGAGCGCCACGGCGTGGAGTGCACGCTGGAAGCGCGGGATGCCACCTACGGCAGCCTGAAAATGATCGAGCGTTGGAGTTTTACCCACCGGGATGCAGGCAATCTGAACAGCGAAGCCGCCCGTTGGCGCAAGGCCATGGAGGACGGTATGACCATCAGCCCGTTGGCCGATTACAAGGGCGAGCCGCTGTATAAGATCGTGTATATCGCAGAGCACAGCGAGGACTTGGACGAAGCAAAGCAGCTGTATGAGGACAGATTCGTGTTCTGCGAGAGCAAGCTGGACGGTCTGGACGGCGGCTATGTGAATGGCGAGCTCATCAACCGCAAATTTGATAAGGGGCGCGGCATCAAGGCAGTCTGCGACTATTTGAACGTGCCCCTGCAGGACAGCATCGGCTTTGGCGACAGCGACAATGACCTGCAAATGACCGATGTGGTCGGCATCAGCGTCTGTATGGCCAATGGCTCTGCAAGCCTGAAGCAGCGCTGCGACCGCATTGCCCCCTCGGTGTACGAGGACGGCATTGCTAAGGAATTTGCAGCTTTCGGGCTGATTTGAGATTTCTTTTGGTAAAAACAGGGCAGGGGAACATCCGCAGACGTTCCCCTGCCCTGAAATTATAAATAATACTTTCGCATCATTTTGTAATAAAAAAGCGCTGCACGGTATTTTGTGCGGCGCTCTCTTTATATTGACAGATCAGTAGTGCAGATCCTCTGCGGTCAGGCTTTCCAGCACGGGCAGCATGGCAGCGGCTTCAGCCTTGGCGGCGGGCAGATCCATATCGCGGTAGTTGCCGCACTCCACCTCGCTGGCACCGGGCACAGCGCCCTCAAAATCGGCCATAAAGCGGTAGGCGTCCACCGTCAGCTGCAATGCCTGCGCAGGGGTCAGCCCCCGGGTGAGCAGGTAAAAGCCGGTGCGGCAGCCCATGGGGCCAACATAGATCACCCCGTCCTTCACGGCGCTGTTGCGCGCGTAGGTGGCAAACAGATGCTCCAGCGTGTGAGCGGCAGCAGTGGTCAGGTAATCGCCCTGATTGGGCTTTTTCATGCGGATGTCCCAGGTGAGCACATCGCCGTCCTGACGGCTCAGGTACATCCCGCGCTCCAGCCGGGTGTGATCCACGCAAAAGCTTGCGATACGTTCCATACTACAGCTCTCCTTTATCAGCCCTGCAGGCGCTGCACACTGCCGTGTGCGCAGTCCACAGCCACCATCAGGCCATCGCGGATGTGGCTGGTAGCACCGGCGGCACCAACAACGGTGGGCTTCAGCAGTGCCTTACCGGCAATGGCGGCGTGGCTGTTCAGGCCAGGCTCCTCTACCACCAGAGCGGCAGCGTCGCGCACAAAGCTCAGCATCTCATTGCTGGTGGAAGGAACTACCAGCACCATGCCGGGCTTGAACTTGGCGCGCACCTCGTCCATGGTGCGGCAGACGCAGGCCTTGCCGCTGGCAACATCGTTGTTCTCAGGGCCGACACCCACGCCGGTAGCCAGACAGTTGCCCACCATGTGGATCTTGATCATGTTGGTGGTGCCGGAAACGCCCACGGGCACGCCTGCGGTCACAACAGCCAGCTCGCCGTTGTGCAGGTAGCCATTTTCCTTAGCCAGAGCAGTGGACATCTCGATCAGCTCATCGGTGCTGTGTGCCAGAGACATCATCAGCGGGGTGATGCCCCAGCTCAGGGACAGCTGACGCTGCACCTGCTCGCGCATGACGCAGGCAATGATGGGCTGCTGCGGGCGGTACTTGCTCAGCAGGCGGGCGGTGGTGCCGGACTCAGACACGGTAACGATGGCAGCGGCGTTCACGTCCCGTGCGGTCAGGCAGGCAGCATGGGCGGTAGCGTCGGATACGCTGATCTTGCCGGGGTTGGAATCCATCTGGCGGCCGCGCAGATGGAAGCCCTCCTGCTCGGTGCGCTCAGCGATGGCGGACATGGTCTTGAGCGCCTCCACGGGGTAGGCACCGGCAGCGGTCTCACCGGACAGCATAATGGCAGAGGTACCGTCGTAGATGGCGTTTGCCACGTCCGAAATCTCGGCGCGGGTGGGGCGGGGGTTCACTATCATGCTGTCCAGCATCTGGGTAGCGGTGACGATGGGCTTGCCGAAGGAGAAGGAGCGGTCGATGATGGTTTTCTGAATGCCGGGCAGCTCGGTGAAGTCGATCTCCACGCCCAGATCGCCACGGGCCACCATCACGGCGTCGGCAGCAGCCAGAATGCTGTCGATGTTGTTCACGCCCTCGCGGTTCTCGATCTTTGCAATGATGCGGATGTTGGAATCGTACTGGTTCAGCAGGTTGCGGATATCGTACACGTCCTGTGCGGTGCGCACAAAGGAAGCGGCGATGAAATCATAGCCCTGCTGGATGCCGAAGATGATATCGTCCTTATCGCGCTGGCTCATATACGGCATAGACAGGTGCACGCCGGGCACGTTGACGCCCTTCTTGTTCTTGATCTTGCCGTTGTTCAGCACGGTGCAGACGATGTCGGTGTCGTTCACGGTCTGGATCTGCAGCTTGATCAGGCCGTCGTCCAGCATGATGGTGCCGTTCGGCTCCACGTCCATGGGCAGATCTTTGTAGGTGATGGAGCAGATCTCGTTGGTGCCCTCCACATCGCGGGTGGTCAGGGTAAAGGTCTGGCCTGCAACCAGATTCTCAACGCCGTTCTTGAAGTCCTTTAGGCGGATCTCGGGGCCCTTGGTGTCCAGCAGTGCGGCCACGGGCTTGCCCAGCTCCTCGCGCAGAGCCTTCAGCTTTTCAAGGCGTCCCAGATGCTCCTCGTGGGAACCGTGGGAAAAATTGAAGCGGGCTACATTCATGCCATTGGCAATCAGATCGCGCAGCACACCTTCCTTATCGGTGGAAGGACCAAGGGTGCAAATAATTTTCGTCTTTCTCATGCAATATACCTCCGTCAACTCTCTCTTACCTATATCCGGCACAGCATCCCTGCAGGCTGCTGTGTATGACCAATGGGAGTAAAAGCTCCCGGTACAGCGGGTCGGTTTATATGGCAGAGCGGGAAAACCCAAAACTCTACCACCTATTATTATAATCATTCCGGCGCAAGAGAGCAAGAGGAATTTTTGCTTGAATACAAGTTTTTGCATCTGTTGATGCCCAAAGGAAAGATTGTAAAACTTTTAACGATGCGCCGCAGCTTTCTGCGTGCTGTCTGACAGGGGAAAACTGCTGCAAAACGCAAAAACTGATAAGACCGCACAAGGCTGCTTCCTCTTGCATCCGAGGAGCTTTTTGCTTATAATAAGAATAATAAAGTAGTACTGTTCCGGGACGCGCCCCGGAGAAATGGAGTGACCATTATGGAAAAACGCGTTTTTCTGATCGTGCTGGACAGCTTTGGCATTGGCGCAGAGCCGGATGCCGCTGCCTTTGGCGATGCAGGCACCAACACCCTGGGTGCCATTGCGAACCACCCCAATTTCAATTGCCCCAATCTGCGCAAGCTGGGCTTGTTCAACATTGACGGCGTGACCGCAGGGGAGAAAACGGATGCCCCGGCGGCTGCCTTTGCCCGCCTGCAGGAGCAGAGCATGGGCAAGGATACCACCATCGGCCACTGGGAGATCGCCGGTGTGGTCAGCCCGGAGCCGCTGCCCACCTTCCCCGAGGGCTTCCCGGAGGAACTGATCCGGGAATATGAGCAAAAGACCGGCCACAAGGTGCTGTGCAACAAGCCCTATTCCGGTACGCAGGTGCTGAAGGACTACGGCGAGCAGGCCATGCGGGAAAACGCCCTCATCGTCTATACCAGTGCCGACAGCGTTTTTCAGGTGGCCGCCAACGAGGAGCTTGTGCCGGTGCAGGAGCTGTACCGCTACTGCGAGATCGCCCGGGAAATGCTCAAGGGCAAGTACGGCGTGGGCCGCGTGATCGCCCGCCCCTTCCTGGGCAACAGCGCGGATACCTTCTACCGCACCACCAACCGCCACGACCTGAGCCTGAAGCCGCCCCGCGCCACCATGCTGGATCTGCTGAAGGATGCCGGTAAGGACGTGATCGCCGTGGGCAAGATCTACGATATCTTTGACGGCGAGGGCGTGACCGAAAAGATCAAGACCACCGGTAACACCAACGGCATCGCCTTTACCAAGGCTCTGCAGACCCGGGATTTTGAAGGCCTTGCCTTCGTGAATCTGGTAGACTTTGATATGCTCTACGGCCACCGCCGCGATGTGGCAGGCTACGCTGCCGCCGCTACGGAGTTCGACCGTTTTCTGGCCGATTTCCTGCCGGGGATGCGGGAGGGCGACCTGCTCATGATCACCGCCGACCACGGCTGTGATCCCTCCTACACCAAGACCACCGACCATACCCGCGAGTATGTGCCGTATCTGGTCTGCGGCAAGGGTGTGAAGGCGGGGACGGATCTGGGCACCAAGCTGTGCTTCGGCACCATCGCCCAGACCATCTGCGAATATCTGGAAGTGGACGCCTCCACGCTGGACGGCAAGAGCGTATGGCAGGAGATCCGGGCATAAAACGCCACAGAAGTAAGAAGAACAGGAGCGTGAAACGATGCGTATTTATGATCTGATCGCAAAAAAGCGGGATGGCGGCACCCACACCCGGGAGGAGCTGGAGGCCATTGTCAACGGCTTTGTCAGCGGGGAAGTGGCCGACTATCAGATGGCTGCATGGATGATGGCGGTGTATCTGCGCGGCATGACCAATGAGGAGACCGCCGAACTGACTGATGTGATGGCGCACAGCGGCGTGATGGTAGATCTTTCGCCCATTCCGGGCATCAAGGTGGACAAGCACTCCACCGGCGGCGTGGGCGATAAGACCACGCTGGTCATCGCACCCATCGTGGCAGCCTGCGGGGTGAAGATCGCCAAAATGAGCGGCCGGGGTCTCGGCCACACCGGCGGCACCATTGATAAAATGGAAAGCGTGCCCGGCACAAAAACTGCCCTCTCGCAGGAGGAGTTTTTTGCACAGGTGAACCAGATCGGTCTGTCGGTCATCGGCCAGAGCGAGGGCATTGCCGTGGCAGATAAAAAGATGTACGCCCTGCGGGACGTTACCGCCACCGTCAGCTGCATCCCGCTGATTGCGTCCAGCATCATGTCCAAAAAGCTGGCCTCCGGCTCGGACGCCATCCTGCTGGACGTCACCACCGGCACCGGTGCTTTTATGAAAACTGTTGACCAGAGCATTGAGCTGGCGCAGCTGATGGTCGCCATCGGCACCCACCATGGCCGCCGGGTAGCCGCCATGATCACCGATATGGACACCCCGCTGGGGCACAACATCGGCAACAGTCTGGAAGTCATGGAGAGCATGGACGTGCTCAAAGGCCATGGGCCGGCAGACCTGACCGAGGTGTGCCTGCAATTGGCGGCCAACATGCTGGTACTGGCAGGCAAGGGCGATGCCGCCCACTGCCGCGCTATGGCCGAGGCTGTCATTGCGGACGGCTCTGCCTTTGCCAAGTGCAAGGAAATGTTTGCCGCACAGGGCGGCGACATCCGGGTGCTGGACGATTACAGTCTGTTTGCACAGCCCGCCGCCAGCTATGAACTGCTGGCTGAGCAGGACGGCTACATTGTGGCCAACGATGCGGAAAAGATCGGCTCTGCCAGTGTGCTGCTGGGCGCAGGCCGCCAGAAAAAGGGCGACCCGCTGGACTTTGCCGCCGGTATCACCCTGCACAAAAAGCGCGGTGACTACGTCCATAAGGGCGAAAGCCTTGCCACCTTCTACGGCGCTGCGGACAAGTTTGAAGCTGCCGCAGCCGAGTACCGCAGCGGCCTTGTGTACGGCGCTGAAAAGCCGGAGGAAGCTCCGCTGGTGTATGCCCTTGTCACCAAAGACGGCGTAGAGCGGTACTGAGACCGGACAGCAGGGGAGAACCCTGTTTTCCGCGAAAATGCAAGGTCGGGCAGCCCGCAGGCGGCCCGACCTTGCTCTTATAACAATATTTTTTCCGCTGAGGATGCCCAAAGCGTACGCGGTGGGCATTCTAAATCGTTTCGTCCCAAGGGGACTGCTGCACAAAGCTGTGTGGCAGTCCCTTTTTGCGCTTTCACGCTGAGAACAGGCCATCTTGCACAAAAGAACTGTCGCTTTTTAAGCAATTCGCTGTATTTGCGGGACAAACGGTAGAACTTTGCATCGGGATATGGTATACTACACTGTACTTGTATGCCCCGGAAAAAGGGGCTGCCAAAGGAGAAAGGACTTGTTATGAAGATCATTCTGGTGGGCGGCGGCAAGGTCGGCACGGCTCTGGCGCGCCAGCTCAGCGAGGAAGGCCACAACGTGACTGTGGTGGACACCAACAAAGCGCGCGTGGAGCACCTGACCGAAAGCTACGACGTGCTGGGCATTGTAGGCAATGGCTCGTCCATCACCACCCTGTCTGAGGCGGGCATTGAGGATGCGGACGTGTTCATTGCGGTCACCGGCTCGGACGAACTGAACCTGCTTTGCTGCATGTTCGCCAAAAAGGCGGGCCACTGCCACGGCATTGCCCGCGTGCGCAACCCGTCCTACAGCCACGAGCTGGACTTTATCAAAAAGCAGATCGGCATTTCCGCCATTATCAACCCGGAAATGGCAGCGGCAAAAGAGATCTCTCATCTGCTGCGTTTCCCCGGTGCCAGCAAGATCGATACCTTTGCGGACGGCCGTGTGCGGCTGATCAAGTTTGCGCTGCCCGATGCACTGGATGGCGTGGCCATCCGCGAGATCCCTACCCGGCTCAAGAGCGATATTCTGGTGTGCGCGGTGGAGCGTGAGGGCGGGGTCATCATCCCCAACGGTAACTTTGTGCTGCAAAAGGGTGATCAGGTCACCTTCCTTGCTACGCAGGAAAAAGCTCACGCCTTCTTCCAGCAGCTGCATCTGCCGGTGCAGCCGGTACGCAACGCCCTCATCGTGGGCGGCGGTGCCATTGCTTACTACCTCAGTCAGGAACTGCTGGAAAACCATGTGCGGGTGCGCATTGTGGAGCGGGACGCTGCCCGCTGCGTAGAACTGGCCGAGCAGCTGCCCGGCGCACAGATCCTGAACGAGGACGGCTCCAACCGCGAGTTTCTGCTTTCCGAGGGTCTGGAATCCACCGAGGCTTTCGTGGCACTGACCAACATCGACGAGGAGAACGTGCTGCTGACCCTGTTTGCCAAAAAGCACTCCAACGGCAAGCTGGTGACCAAGGTCAACCGTCTGGAATTTGACGATATTCTGGCCGGGCTGGATCTGGGCAGTGTGGTCTACCCCAAGTACATGACCTGTGACTACATCGTGCAGTACGTCCGCGCCCTGCAAAACGAGGCGGGCAACAACATCAAGACTCTGTACCGCATACTGGACGACCGCGTGGAGGCGCTGGAGTTTACAGTGCACGAGGAGAGCGCCGCTACCGGTGTGCCCCTGAGCCAGCTGCACCTGAAAAAGAACCTGCTGCTGTGCTGCATTACCCGCGGCAGCAAGATCCTGATTCCCCGCGGCGGCGACCAGATCCAAGTGGGCGATAACGTCATCGTGGTCACGCTGGAGCATGGTCTGCACGATCTGCGCGATATCGTGGAGCACTGACGGAGGCGGACTATGAATTATGCGATCGTTTTCCGTCTGCTGGGCTATGTGCTGATGATCGAGGGCGCGTTGCTGCTGCTGCCCGCCGCCGCCAGCTTAGTGTATGGCGAGTGGATGGTGCTGGGCGTGTTTCTGCTCACAGCTGCCGTCAGCGCTGGCATCGGCTACGCCCTGCACACCATCAAACCCCGCAGTAAGGTGTTCTATATGCGCGAAGGCTTTGCGGCTACCTCGCTGTGCTGGGTGTTCATCTCGGTGATGGGCGCGGTGCCCTTTGTGCTCACCGGCTGCATCCCGAACCCCGTGGATGCCCTGTTTGAGACGGTCTCCGGCTTTACCACCACCGGTGCCAGCATCCTGCCCGCCGTGGAGGGGCTGCCCAACGGTATTCTGTTCTGGCGCAGCTTCACCCACTGGATTGGCGGCATGGGTGTTCTGGTGTTTCTGCTCTCGCTGCTGCCGCTGACTGGCGGCTCTCACGTCAACCTGATGAAAGCCGAAAGCCCCGGCCCGCAGGTGGACAAGCTTGTGCCTAAGGTGCAGTCCACCGCTAAGATCCTGTACGGCATCTACTTTGCCCTTACCGTGCTGGAGCTGGTGTTCCTGCTGATTGGCCGAATGCCCCTGTTCGAAGCCATGCTCACTGCCTTTGGTACGGCGGGTACCGGCGGCTTCGGCTTCCGCAACGACAGCTTTGCCAGCTTTTCGCCCTACATCCAGTGGGTCGTGACCATTTTCATGATCCTGTTCGGCGTCAACTTCAACGCCTACTTCCTGCTGCTCATGCGCAAGTTCCGCCGCGCTGCCGCCAGCGAGGAGGTGCGGGGCTACTTTGTGGTCATCGTAGTGGCAGTGGGCATCATCACTGCCAATATTTATAGTATGTACAACAGCTTTGGCGAGGCGCTGCGGCAGGCCGCTTTTCAGGTGGGCTCCATCATCACCACCACCGGCTTTTCCAGCTGCGATTTTGACCTGTGGCCGACCCTCTCCAAGGAGATCTTGGTCATGCTCATGTTCATTGGCGCCTGCGCCGGCAGTACCGGCGGCGGCATCAAGGTGAGCCGTTTCCTCATTCTGGGTAAGACCCTGGCCAAGGAGCTCAAGACCGCCCTGCACCCGCAGGTGGTAGCGCCCGCCCGCATGGACGGCAAGCTACTGAACCACGAGACCATCCGCACCACCAACGTGTTTGTGGCGGCGTATATCTTTATCTTTGCGGCCTCCTTCTTCCTCATCAGCCTGAACGGCTTTGATATGGTGACGAACTTTACCGCCGTGGCTGCTACCCTGAACAACATCGGCCCGGGCTTGGAAATGGCAGGCCCAATGCAGAACTTCGGCTGCTTTGCAGACCCCGCAAAGCTGGTGCTCATCTTCGATATGCTGGCCGGCCGTTTGGAAATCTTCCCCATGCTGGTGCTGTTTATGCCGGATACATGGCGGCGGTTCTAAGCCTTTTGGGGCACGGGACAAGCATAAAAATATTATTTCGGAACACCGGAGTCTCTATGGAGGCTCTGGTGTTCTTTTTTGTGAAAGAAGTCGGAAAGGCAGATGGCAACGGTTAGAAATGCCTTGCGTTCAGCGCCGCATTGCAGTATGATATATAATATCAATTATCTGACCCTTACCCCTGAGCAGGCAGAACCTTTTTACAAACGAAATCGTTCTGCATGATAAAGAAGAGAGCAAAAACAATAAAACATACAGGAGGAAATTATTATGGGTTTGATCAAAGCAGGTATGGGCGCACTGGGCGGAACTCTTGCAGACCAGTGGAAGGAATTTTTCTACTGCGATTCTCTGGATAAGGATGTGCTGATGGTCAAGGGCCAGAAGCGCACTTCCCGCCGCAGCTCCAACCACGGCGAGGATAATATCATCACCAACGGCAGCGGCATTGCCGTGGCAGACGGACAGTGCATGCTCATCGTGGAGCAGGGCCGCGTGGTGGAGGTGTGCGCCGAGCCGGGCGAATTCACCTTTG